>Ga0180438_10008275_pt1 | contig 13268 bp, 16 predicted proteins | sample SS_ome_12_FD_132455 | JGI IMG/M metagenome (GOLD analysis project Ga0180438, IMG submission 132455) | Hypersaline lake sediment archaeal communities from the Salton Sea, California, USA - SS_3_D_2 metaG | ecosystem: Environmental > Aquatic > Non-marine Saline and Alkaline > Hypersaline >... | reverse complement strand
TTGGCTTGAGGTGCAACGCACTTGCTTGGATGCCAAAAGGAAGCATTTTCCGGTGTTTTGGAACGTTTTGCGAGCCCCAAAGTGCGTTGCACCTTTCCGCCTCAACTGAAATGAAACACACCCTTTTCATTTTCTACCACGAGTTGATGTTTTTGTCAAGACCAAATTGAGTACAGTTTGGGATGTGTCCTCTTGCGCCCTCGGCAGGATTCGAATCAGATATACCATCTAAACCGTCGCCAAGTCAAACTACACTATCCTTGTTCAATCGGTCGAATTAGTGGTATAATATAACGAACCATCAGCCAACCGATCCGGCGGCCCGACGCGCGCGGGCCGTGGAGGGCCAAAGGGCGGGGTGAGATGCCCACGTTGATCCTGCCACCCGCCACTGCCACCGCCGTTCACGACGCCACCGGCATCTGGTTTGACAGACTGTCCATCACCCCGGAACGGATGGTGATGGCATTGAGTTGATCTAGCAAGGGCTTTTCGTGCGCAGATTATCGGTCACCGAGAAGGAAACAAGAAATACACCAACCCTCCCCTGGCCCACGCAGGTCGTGCATGCTGCCGGGCCAGAAGACCACACCACGGCCATGATTTTGGAAGAGCCTCTTTCGGTGGAGGTCAACGGGCAGCGCGTCGCCGTGCTCATGCGGTTGCCTGGGGAGGAAAAAGAGCTGGCCGTCGGCTTTTGTATCAGCGAGGGCATCATCACCGGTTTCGAGTCGGTGCTGACCGTCCACCACTGTGGGCGTGGCCTGCCCGATCCGATCGGTAGCAGCCAGGAGCAGGCCGAATCCCGCAATCGCGTGCAGATCCGTGCCCATCCCGAGGCGGTTCGCTTTGACGCCCAGGCAGACGTGGTGCGCCTCATCCGCACCGGCTGCGGCGCGGTAGACGTGGCCGACATGGCGGACGACCTCCCCCGTCTCGACGGCGACTTGAGCGTGCCGGCTGAGATGCTGTTGGGTCTCAACGCGGCCATGCGCCAGGCGCAGGACCTGTACAAGGTATCCGGTGGCGTCCATGCCGCCGCTCTCTTTGACGCCACAGGCCACCTGATCACCCTGCAGGAAGACATCGGGCGACACAACGCCATAGACAAGACCATCGGTTACTGCCTGCTGCGACGCATTCCTCTCCAGGACCGCATTCTGGTGGCCACCGGGCGCGCCAGTCACGAGATGGTCACCAAGTCCTTGCGAGTCGGCATCCCGATCATCGTCTCCGTCTCGGCAGCCACGGCGCTGGCAGCCCAGATCGCCGACGACCGGGGGGCCACCCTCATCGGCTACCTGCGTGGCCGGCGAATGAGTGTCTATACCCATCGCTGGCGGATTGAGTAATGAGTGACGAGCAATAAGCTATGAGTTCAGGAGGTAAATATCATGAATCCACAACGACCCACCCTAAGTTCTTTGGATCACCTCAGCCTGGGCAAACGCACCCGGCTGCACCGGCTGCTCTACGAGCACGGGCCAGCCAACGGCACGCTGTTGCTGTTGCCCATTGACCAGGGCCTGGAACATGGCCCGGTCGACTTTTTTCCCAACCCTCCGTCCGTTGACCCCGATTACCAATGCCGCCTGGCGCTGGAGGGGAACTATTCCGGCATCGTCTTTCACATTGGGCTGGCCGAAAAGTACATGCACCGCTACGCCGGCAAGGTGCCACTGGTGCTCAAGATCAACGGCAAGACCAACATCCCGTCCGATGCCCAGGCGCTTTCGACACTGACCGGCACGGTCGAGGACGCCGTGCGCCTGGGGGCCGACGCCGTGGGTTACACCCTGTACATCGGCTCGGCGCGCCAGGACGAGGATTTCCTCCAGTTCACAGAGGTCCGTGCCGACTGTGAGCGCTACAGCATGCCGCTCATCGTGTGGAGCTACCCGCGCGGCGAAGCTATCGAGAAGAAGGGCGGGCGTGACAGCATCTACGCCGTGGACTATGCCGCCCGCGTGGCCAATGAACTGGGTGCCGACGTCGTCAAGCTCAACGTCCCCAAGTTCGACAGCCCCCAGAACGAGGAGAGCCCCAAGCCGTACAACACCTTCTTCAAAGGGCTGGACTATGCCTCGGCCGTGCGCAAGGTGATCGAATCGGCGGGCAAGACGATGGTCCTCTTTTCCGGTGGCAGCAAGATGGGCGACCAGGACCTGCTGGACAAGGCCCGCATCTGCATGGAGCAGGGCGCGACCGGCCTCATCTTTGGCCGCAACATGTGGCAGCGCCCCTTCGACGAGGGGTTGGCCATCACCAAGAAGCTGTTCGACATCATGCTTTCGGTGGATGCATAAGGCGCATACGAGACAACCCTGAGTCTTGACTAGCTCCGACCCTCCCGCAGGTTGTAGAGTCTGCGGGAGGGTCTAGAAACTGGAGACAATGGCATGGCAAAACCGACCCCTCTCGCCGTGGGAGGACCGGCGCCAGACTTTACGCTGGCGGCCACCGGCGGTCGCCAGATCAGCCTGAGCGACTTTCGCGGCCGGCAGCACGTCGTGCTGGCCTTCTACCCCAAGAACAACACCTCCGGTTGAAACCGCCAACTGTCGGCCTTTCGGGACGACATTGACCAGTTCGGCGAACTGGACGCAGCGGTCATCACCGTCAACCCGGCCTCTGTCAAAGCGCACGAGCGATGGGCCGCCAAGATGGGCTTTGACTTTCCTCTGCTGTCCGATCCCGATCGACGGGTGTGCGCCGCCTACCAGGTGCTCAAAGAGAACGGCAAGAGCGTGCAACGCACCGTGTACATCGTTGACCAGCAGGGGATCATCCGTTATGCCCAACAGGGCATGCCACCGGACAGCGAACTGCTAGACGTGTTGCGAGGGTTGCAAGAATAGCGCGCAGCATGAACGGCGCCCAACCCACCGACCTGCCTGCGCGCCTGCTGGCCTGGTACGCCGAGCACCGGCGCGACCTGCCCTGGCGGCGGACGCGCGACCCGTACCACCTCTGGGTAGCCGAGGTCATGCTGCAACAAACGCAAGTGGCCACCGTCATCCCCTATTACGCCCGCTTCCTGGCGCGCTTTCCCACCGCCGAGGCGCTGGCGGCAGCCTCGCTGGACGAGGTGCTCAAAGCCTGGGAGGGTCTGGGCTATTACGCGCGGGCACGCCACCTCCACGCCGCCGCCCGCAAGGTGGCGGTCGAATTCGACGGGCAGATACCCGACACGATGGAGGAACTGCTCTCCTTGCCGGGAGTGGGGCGCTACACCGCCGGCGCGATCCTCAGCACCGCCTTCGGCCAGGACGTGCCCGCGCTCGACGGCAACGTCCGTCGCGTGCTCAGCCGCATCTTTGCCGTCGAGGAAGACGTGACGCGCGGGGCCGGTCAGCACCGGCTGTGGGCGCTGGCCGAAGACATGTTGCCCCCAGGCCGTGCGGGTGACTTGAACCAGGCGCTCATGGACCTGGGCGCGACGGTCTGCACCCCCCGCGCGCCGCTGTGCGATCAGTGCCCGCTGGCAAAAGATTGCCGGGCACACCAATCGGGCCAGGAAGAACGGTTCCCCATCCGGCCGCAGCGGCAGGCCATTCCCCACTACAAGGTGGCAGCGGGCGTCGTGTGGGACGGCGAGGGACGCTTCCTCATCGCCCAGCGCCCTCTCGACGGCATGTTGGGTGGGCTGTGGGAGTTCCCCGGTGGCAAGCGAGAGCCAGACGAAACATTGGAAGACTGCCTGCGCCGGGAACTGGCCGAAGAACTGGGCATCGAGGTCGCCGTCGGCGCGCTCTTGACCGTCGTCCAGCACGCCTACACCCACTTTCGCATCACGCTGCACGCCTTCCACTGCCAGATCGTCGCCGGCCAGCCCCGCGCGCTAGGTTGCGCCGACTGGCGGTGGGTCTCCCTTGACGACCTACCCCGCTTTGCCTTCTCCGCCGCCGACCATCAGATCATCACGGCCCTGCACAGGTAGAACCAAGAGGCGCAGCCCAATGAGCGGGAATGAATTGACTTGCGCTTGCTGCTCAAGGGGTTGTCCATTGACACATCAGGCCACTGAAAAAAGAGGGGGTAGAGGGAGTGGAATGACGAAAGAGAAAAAGGTTCAACGCGTGCGCTACAGCGTCAAATTGCCCGCGCGACTGGTTCGTGCCACAGCGCCCCGCGAGTGGGACGACAAGACGGACTACAGCAACCCCAACTCTCGGGCGCGCAGGGCTGCCTGGGTGCGGTCACGGGCGCCGAGTTTCTGGAGAATGTTGGTCACGTAATTCTTAACCGTACCCTCGGCCAGGCTCAGCCGCGTCGCGATCTCGCGGTTGCTCAGGCCCCGGGCCATCAACTGCAATATCTCCTCCTCGCGGTCGGAGAGTCGCTCCGCCAGACCTGCCTCTGCCGGCCGGGCCGGCGGCGACAGCCGGGCGAACTCGGCCACCACCTTGCGCGCCACCGACGGTTCGATGAGCGCGCCTCCCGCTGCCACCGTGCGCACCGCCTCGGCCAGGTCGTGACCAGACACATCTTTGAGCAGGTAGCCCTGCGCCCCGGCGCGCAGCCCCTCGAACACGTACTCGTCGTCGTCAAAGGTCGTCAGGATGATGACCCGCGCCTTTGGCCAGCGTTCGTGGAGCCGCCAGGTCGCCTCTACTCCGTCCATGCCGGGCATGCGCACGTCCATCAACACCACGTCGGGCTTGAGAGTGGCATAGGCCTCCAGGGCCGCCTCTCCGTTTTCGGATTCGCCGACCACCTTCAAATCCGATTCCAGTTCCAGGAGGATGCGCAGCCCTTCGCGCATCAGCCGTTGATCGTCCACCAGGAGAATGCGGATCGGATCAGCCATCTGTCTCCTCCTCAGGCAAGGGCAGGGAAAAGCGCACCTGCGATCCGCCGCCCGGCCTGGGGTCCAGATGAAGCTCGCCGCCCAGTCGGGCGGCCCGCTCGTACATGCCTCGCAGCCCAAAGCCTGCCTCGTCGGCCCCGACAGGGATGCCCACGCCATTGTCGCTGACCATGAGGGTGATGGCCTCGCCGTCGCAGGTGAGTTGGAGCCAGATGTCCTGCGCCTGGGCGTGGCGCTGCACGTTGGTCAGCGCCTCTTGAGCGGTTCGGTAGAGGGCGAGTCGATAGAGGCCGGGCAGATCGGGCATTTCTTCGGGGAGCATCAAATTGACAGTGAGGCCGGTAGCCTCTTCAAAGGTACTAGCCAGCCGTCGCACAGAGTCCCGCAATCGAAGATCAGCCTCGATGGGAGTGCGAAGTGCGGCCACGGTGCTCCGCAGCTCGCTCAGCGCCTCGCGGACCTGCTCACGCACCGTGCCGACCATGCTCGCTGCGCGCTCCGGGTCGGTGGGGCACAGCCGCTGCGCCCCTTCCAGTTGCACCGAGGCCACGGTCAGACGGTGGCCCAGCGTATCGTGCATCTCGCGGGCCAGGCGGTTGCGCTCCTCGACCACGGCCAGCTCCTCGACGCGCAGGGCGTACTCTTGTAATTGGCTGTGGGTTTCCCGCAGCTCCGCCAGCAGGGCCTGGCTCTCGCGGCGGGCGGCGTCGGCGCGGACGATGGCGTTGGCAAAGGTGCCAAAAAGTGCATAAAGTACACCGTAGAGGAATAAAGCGATCAAGCCTTCGCCCAGGTCCATGCCAATGGCAAAGGATGTCGCAATCGCGACCGTGTAGGCGGCGATCCAGTACACGCCCGGACGCACCGACAGGACAAAGATCGCCGTCATACTTGGAGGGAAGTAGAGGACGGGATACATCGTCCAGCCTGGCTGCAGGAACATCAACGCCGCCACCAGACTCCCATGCACACCCAGGTAGAGGTGAAACTTCCAGCCTGGGCTCCCCCCCCTGGGCACGCGCGTCTGTACAATGGCTATCGCCACCAGCAAGATGACGACGACCAAGCGCAACGTGACCGTAGCTGGAGGATTGAACTTCAACCCAACAACGCCTGCCGCTACCAGGATGACATAGCTGGCAACCAGGAATCCGATGTTTTCCCGCCGGGTGGTCATCTCTTGGGCCATGGTGACATTATACAACAAGAATCGGAAAACGTGAAACGTTGAGTCCTCTGGAATTCTTCCCTGCTGCCGATGGACTTGACCACTCCCCGTTCGCGCTCGTGCAGGCCGGGGGCGGTCTCTAATGGAAGCCGCAGGGCCTCGGCCACGATCTGCCCGGTCTCGACCGCCCTGGGCTCGGTGCTCGTGATGACCGCGGCCAGATCGTAAGCGGCCAGCCACTGGGCCAGCGGTTCGCAGCGGCGGCAGCCCTCGTCTGAAAGCCGCCACTGACTGGCGAGCACGCTGGCAACCATCTCGGGCAGCGAATGCCGTACGAGGACGAGCTCGCGTGTTGTCAGGTCAGCCATTCATCATCCCCTTGCCTGACGTATCTGCTCCGCCAGTTCGAGGCTGAGGCGCGTCCAGGGTGGCGTCTCGGGGTGGGCGATGGCCTCTGCGGCCGTCATCCAGCGCACCGCAGCGATCTCACCGGGATCGGCAGCGACTGCCGTGCCCGCCTTGTAGCGGCACAGAAACACCACGTCCACCACCGGGTAGCCTTGGGCGATGAAAGCACTGCTTCTGACATAGGCCATCTCGGCGTGAACCTCGAGGCCCACCTCCTCGGCGATCTCGCGGCGCAGCGTCTCTTCGAGGATGCCATCCAGGCTGTTGGCTCCTTCCACCTTGCCCCCTGGAAAGTTGAGCCCGCCCGGCGCATATTCCTCTTCCCCGCGGACGATCATCAGGTAACGGCCGTCCTTGACGATGGCCCCCTCGACGTTGACGATGTACTGGTCGGCGATCATGGTTCCCTCCAAGCGGACCTGACGATCTTTCAGGCAAGCCTCAATACAAGAGGCTTGCCTGAACAACAAGTCAAAAGTCAGGATTCCTCAGCCTTGCCAAAGAGCTGCCGCCTGTCGAACCACGGCTTGATGAGCAGGTACGCGCCGAGGATGATGAGCAGGATCGCACCCTCAAGGGTGTGCATCCCAAGCAACTGCATCACGCCGCTGAACAACGAAATGGCGCCCAGGAAGGTGGTAAAGCTACTCATTTTGATCTTCAAAAAGTAGCGCGCCGCGTTCAATCCCAGCATGATAACGCCGACCCCGATCGACCAGAAACCTTTGGCGACCACCGTATGAGGCACAAAGGCGAACCCGCCCAGCATGATCAGGAAAAACCCCCAGCCGATCATTTCCAGGCGTTTGTTCAGAGCCGCCTTCTCTTCATCAACGATTATCGGTTGCGCCTGTGGAATGGTCCTTTGGGACTCGCCTTCCTCACCCCTTCCAGCAGTGAGAAGCAATGCCAGGCCTATGATCCCCAGGATAACCGCCGGGAGGATGGGGACATTGGTATCGCCCACCATGAACATCATCTTGTTATCGGGCAAGGCAACGGTCAACACGGCAAGCAGGACCGCCAGGGCCAGACAGATAATCCCCCATATCAGTCGTGACTTGTTCATTTTTTGTCTCCTTATCGTTTTGAATGCGGCCTCCGCGATTCATTTGCACTATCGCGGAGGCCTGTGATTGTCAGTTACTCAAATCGGAAGCGCCACACCGCGATCAGGAAAAAGAAAACCGCAAAGGCCAGCACGATGCCCATCTGCGGCAAGCTCGCGACAAAGGTTGCGTCCTCCGCCATCAAACTGTAGTACCCCTCAAGGGCATGGGCGTGCGGGGTGAGCTTGGCCAGGGTGCCCATAAAGCCTTCCGCGCGGAAGACAAGCTGTCCTCCGGCAGAGATGCAGCCGCCGATCACCGCCAGGATGAGGCCCAGGATCACGCCAATGTTGCCTGCCTGGTTGGCCGACTTGGCCAGGGCCGCGACCATCATCCCCATGGCAGCCGCCGTCAGGGCCACGACGAGGCTGAGCACCACCAGCGCGACCGGCGACTGTCCCAGCGGCATGTTGAAAAAGATGCGCGCCACGGCGAACAGCACCAACACCTGCATGCAAGATAGCAGCGTGAAGGCCACCATCTTGCCGGCGATAGCGGTCCCGCGCGGGAGGGGCGCGGCCAGCAGGCGGCGGAGCGTACCCGCTTCGCGCTCGGCCAGGAGGGAGCTCGCCGACCAACTGACGCTGAGAAAGATAAACATCACGGCGAAACCGGGGAACATCGCGGCAAAAAAGATCTCGACCCAACCTTGAGCCTCGCCCCCCTCCAGGTTCTCGCTGGCGACGGCGATGGCGGGCGTCCGGCGCATCTCGTTCAGCGCAGTCATAATGACGCCCATCGTCTGTGCGCCGACGGCGCGCTGCTGTTCAGTGCCCATCCCGGTCAGTACATCCGATTCATCCAGGATAGCCCGGATGCCATACTGCACCTCGCCCCAGATGGTCACCTCATCGACCACCTGTTTCATGATGCCGGTGACGATGCTGGCGCTCTCCGGTTGGCCCGGGTCAACGATGACCTCGATCGACGTGGGCGTGTAGGCATCGATGTCCGCGGTAAAGTCGGCCGGGATGACGATGGCGGCTGCCGCCTCCCCCTCCGCCACCCGCGCCTCGGCTTCGACAACTGTGTCATATACCTCGATGGCCAACTCGTCGATCGACTCAATGGCCCGGGCGACTTCGCTCCCAAAAGCGCCGCTGTCCTCGTTGACCAGGCAGACATGCAGCAGGATGGTTGCCTCCCCGCCCTCGTCCTGCGTCATCACGTTCGCGGCCCCCATCATGGCGCCGAGGAAGAGTGGCAGCAGAAAGAATATCGCCAGTGAGCCGCGATCCTTGAGGATCAACTGGATTTCCTTCCAGGTTACTGATAACGTGTACCTAATTGCGTTCATGACTGTTTCCCTCCGCTAGTCAAACTCGAACCGCCACAGGCCGATGGCGAAAAAGAGCACGGTGAAACCCAGCAGCGCCGCCATCTCTACCATCACGTCGGCCAGGCCGCGCCCCCGCACCATCAGGTCGATCAGGGCACGATTGGCCCAGTAGTGGGGCACGACCATGGGCACCGGGCCAAGGATCCGCTCCAGGATGAACAGGGGAATAAGAGAACCGCCCAGCAGACCCATCACCCACACGAGCAAGGTGCCCAAACCGCCGATCTGGCCCTCGGTGCGGGCCAATGCGGCGATGAGAATCCCAAAGGCGCTGGAGCAAAGCGCCAGCAGCAAAACGACGAGCCCCGTGGCCAATGGGTCATTCCCCAGCGTCGCTGGGGTCAGGCCCAGCAACCGCAGCCCAACGATGCCAAAGGCAAAGATGACGGCGATCTGGATCAAGCCCGTGATAAAGCCGGGCAGCATCTTGCCTCCCAGCAAGGTGGCCTTGCTCATCGGCGCGGCCAGCAGACGGCGGAACGAGCCGACCTTTTTCTCGTCATAGATGGAGCGCGCCGTGTTCTGGGCAACCATAAAGACGAACAGGACAGTGATACCAGGCACAGCGATATCTCCTAGGCCCAGCGACTCCTCCTGCTCTGCCTCCTGCGCCGGTTCCCTCTGCGCCACCGCCACCAGCGGCTGCGTCTGCGCCCGTTCGAACTGACTGCGCGCCTGCGCCTGCATCCGCTCCACGGCAAAGGCCTGAGATGACTCGGGCATACCGGCCTGCATCTCGCCCATTTGCTGGAGGGCAGCAAAGATCTGAATCTCCAGCGCCATATCGTTCGCCACCCCGTCGACCACGAGCCGCACCGCCTCGGCCTGCTTGGCATCGGCGTCGGGATGGTTGACGAGGCGCAGCGTCGCGGGTTGGCCACTGGCAATGCCGGCGGTGAAATCTGCCGGTATGATCAGTACGCGGTCGATCTCGTCCTCGTCCAACAGGGCCATCGCCTCCGCCTGAGCGTAAGGCTCGACACGCACCCCCCCGGCAGCGTCGATTTTTCCGAGCAGCGTCTGGGCCGACTGGCCGCCATCCAGGTCGACCACCGGCAGAGGAATGCGGGCATCCTCCTCGCCCTTGCCGATGGCGCCCAGCGCGCCGGTGAACACGACGACGAACACCAGGGGTAGCAGGACAAGCAGGAACACCGCGCCGGGATCTTTGAAGAATATCTGCAAATCCTTGAACGCTATGCTTAGTGCTTTCATGGCTCCTCACTCCCTCAGCTTCTTGCCCGTCAGGTGCAGGAAGACGCTCTCCAGGTTGGGCTCCAGCATTTCGATGGATGTGATCGGCACGTCAAGTTGGTTGGTGATATCCAGGACGCCGATCAGTGCCTCCTGGAGACGATGGGTCTCGATCTTCAGTTGGCTGTCGCTACGGGTCGCGGACTTGACGGTGGGCAGTTGGGCGACGGGGTCCATCACGTCTTCGGCTCGACCCTCGGCAACCCCGATGATAAGGATGCCGCCGCCCAGGCTGCGGATGAGGGCCGTGGGCGTATCCAAGGCAATGAGTTCGCCTTCGTCCACGATGGCCACCCGATGGCACAGGCGTTGGGCCTCCTCCATGTAGTGGGTGGTATAGATGACACTCATCCCGGCGCGGTTCAGCGCCTCGACGCTCTCAAAGATGGCGTTGCGGCTCTGGGGGTCCACGCCGACCGTCGGCTCATCGAGGAACAGCACCTCGGGCTTGTGCAGCAGGCCGGCGCCGATGTTCACCCGGCGCTTCATGCCGCCCGAATAGTCTTCGATGGCGTCGTCGGCGCGGTCGGCCAGGCCGATCATGTGCAGCACCTCGTCCACACGCTGGCGCAGCTCCTTGCCTCTTAGGCCATAGATGCGCCCGAAGAAATTGAGGTTCTGGCGAGCCGACAGCGTGGGATAGAGGGCCAGTTCCTGCGGCACCAGGCCAAGCTTGGCCTTGACCTGGTTGGTGTGCGTCTTTAGATCGAGGCCGTCCACGGTGACGCTGCCGCTCGTAGGCTCAAGCAGCCCGGTCAGCATGGAGATCGTCGTCGTCTTGCCCGCGCCGTTGGGACCGAGCAAGCCGAACACCTCGCCCCGCGCCACGCGTAGGGAGATGCCACGCACGGCGTGGATCTCGCCAAAGGTTTTGACCAGATCTTGTGCAATGAGAATTGGCTCAGACATCGGAATCCTCCTATCATTGAAGACTGAGTCGTGGCGAATTCGCTCGCCTTCATGTTTAGAGGATACCTCATGCCCGGTCACATCGACCAGTGCCAAAAGTCACCATAGGGGGTCACTATTTAGGAGTCTATCGAAGAGGGATGAATTTCTTGAGGGTGTGTGATGAGCAGAGAGAGGCGTACGGCCGCCCTTCCCGGCACCGCTAACCGAAACCACGCCGCACGAGCAACACTGCTTTGCACTTTTACAGAAATATGGACAAGTACTTTGGAGCCTCGATTAGGCAGGATCAACTGCAACGGACAAGGGCGGCCTGCTGTTTCCAACCAGAGATACAAAGCCCAACCCAGAAGACACACTGCCCTTGCCCAGGCGATAGCGTGTCTTCTGCAATAAGATCTTTATTTACACCTCACAGCCGACTTGTCTGGCTCAGTCGCCTCGGCCCAGCGGCGCTCAAATTCCTGGAGATACTGGGCTGCGATTTCGCGATCGGTGACGATGACCACGTTCTCGTCGTTGCTCTCGTCGGCGTTGCTCGAAAAGTTGAACGATCCAGTGATCACCCGCTTGTCGTCAAGGATGAAAACCTTGTGGTGAAATGTGCCAGGGTTGCCGTCTTGCCGTACCGGCACCCCGGCGCAATACAACGCGGGCATTTCGCTATACTCTGTCTCGCTGCCGCGCGTCTCAAAAATCCCCTTTACGTCCACCCCTGCCTTGGCACGCGCCAACACCGCAGCCCCCATGTCATCGTCGGTGAACGAAAAGGCCATGAAGCGGATGTTCTTTTGTGCACCTTCGATCAGCGGGGTCAGCCGGCTGCACACCTCGTCTTCCGCCGCAAACAAGATCTGTACGGGGGTTCCGTCAACCATCGCTGTTTGGTCATCCACTGTCGACGGCGAAGTTGGGCCAAACTCCCCGGCCCACATCTCGGCAAACTCACGTTCATAGATCGCTGCCACTTTAGGCGAATCAATCAGCAACACGTTGTTGTTATTGCGAAAATTGCCGTTGACCGTGAGGTTGGTCGAGCCGGTCCATACCATCCGATCGTCGAAAATAATAAACTTGTTGTGCATCAATGCCCCGCGCCCATCATCTTTGACCTTGATGCGCGCCTTTCTGAGCATGGCAAACTGCCCACGGCCTTCTTCCTCGTCGGCCTCGATGCCATACTCGTCGTCCGTGACCCACTGCACCTCCACGCCTCGTTTTCGGGCCGCAATAAGCGCCTCAGCCACCGGCGTGAGATTGAACTCAAAAGCAGCGATGTGAATGGTCTGCTGAGCGTTGTTGATGTAGCCAATCAACCTTTCGGGGATAGAGCCTGCAAGATCCTCTGCATCGTTAGACTGCTGTGGATCGGTAAAGTAGACGGCCAGACTGGACGTCGGCATCTCTTCACCCGGATTAAACAGCCCCAGCGGATCAGAGCCAGTCAGCAGATAATACCCCCCAAGGATCACCACGCACACGATGACAACTATGGCGAGGATCCGGTTCGAGCCGGCCTCTTGGCGCTCCGTAGCGACAGATGTTCCGCGTTCCTCAGTGACGGATCTCCCGGTCGTCGTTTTCTTGGTAGATTTCTTGGTTGTACTCTTTGTCATCGGTCCCCCCCGATTTGTTTACAGGTACACCATCCGTTTTTTCGATTAACCTGCGCAAATCCACAATGATTTGCGCAGGGGACTCAACGAGGCTCTGGCTCAAGAAAGCATCCCGCCGCTGATGGCTGGGCACCAAGTCCTCGCCATAGATGATCGCTGCCTGATCGATGATCTTGGTCAAGTACGTAGCGCTGCCCTCGGCATCGATGTCCGGTCGCCTGGCGATCCACCGGTTCACCAGGCGCATCAACCGTCGAGTGGCGCGCAGTCGCGGCGACATGGCTTCCTGTGCTTCCACCTCATTTAGACCAACCGTGCTCTGAGCAACCCCCTTAACACAGGCGATCCCCCAATCGAGTAGCTCTTTGGCGGCGGCATCGTCCAGGTCAGCCGTCAGACGCTCATTTTCCAGAATGCTTTCGGCTGCGCGGTGTATCCGTCCTACGAGTTCGTTCACTGTAGCCTCCCTTCTCGACGTTCGCCCAAAGCAGTTCCGCCATCGTAATCCGATCTTGGCATAGGCCCATCTCCCTTCTGGCAGTTCGCCAGTTCACCTGCCCTTCCTGCCCGGGCGGGCCACCACCGGAGAGACCGGCACTGCACACAGGCCGTGGCACAACAGTGCCAGGGAGTGCAGTTGGATACCGTAACAAAT
>Ga0180438_10008274_pt1 | contig 13268 bp, 2 predicted proteins | sample SS_ome_12_FD_132455 | JGI IMG/M metagenome (GOLD analysis project Ga0180438, IMG submission 132455) | Hypersaline lake sediment archaeal communities from the Salton Sea, California, USA - SS_3_D_2 metaG | ecosystem: Environmental > Aquatic > Non-marine Saline and Alkaline > Hypersaline >... | reverse complement strand
GCCTTGATAGGTGCTGTGTAAATAACCCTTTTTCCTTCTTTGATGCTCTTGTCAATGATGTAATCTGCAATAAGAGTCTTTCCTGTTCCTGTTGACGCGCTGACTACTACAGAATTATTCTTCTCGATAGAATGAATCGCGTCCTCTTGAAACTTATCTAATGTAAATTGCTTGTATTTCACTTCATACCCCCAGTCATAGTTTCTTCTTCAAAAGCTTGTCTATCTTCCCTGTGAGTTCCTTCATGTCATCTTCAAGGCCTGCCAGATCCTTGCCTTCTTTTGTGAATGATTTAATCTTTCGGGCTTTCCTTGCTTTTGGCCTTACCTTTTTTGGTTTTGTTTTCTTTACTTTTGCCTTTTTGATTTTCTTTGGCTTGACTTTCTTAACTTTCAATGGCTTTTCAGGCCTTTCTTTATAATACTTTGCAGCGAATGTTGCTGCAAGTTCTTTTACAGACTTCTTTGATTCTAATGTTTTTGGCTTGATCTTTGTTTTCTCTGGCTTAATCTTCTTGGCCTTGATCTTCTTTGGCTTCTTTATTTTTACCTTCATAGGTTTTGCAGGCTTAGGCTTTGCAACTTTCTTGATCAGTTTCTTATAATCTTTTGACTTGCCATACTTCTCAAAGAAGCCGGCTGCCAATGCTCTTGTTGACATCTTTTCAAGTTTCTTATACTTCCTCGCACCAGGCATTGCCTCTACCCTTTCCTTTACCTTGTGCAGTTTTATCTCATATAATACAAGCAATAATACCAATAACAGTAATAACGGTATCAGCCACCACAAGAAACTTCCGCTGAAACCTTTTTCTTCAACAGGTCGTGCAGCTACTGGCTCTGTCGGTGCGGGTTCAGGCACAACTTCTTCTGGCTCTGTCACATTGACTGGCTTTGCCTGTCTCGGTGTTTTTGTCTTAGGTGTAGGCGGCTGCGGTTCAGGTTCTGGCGTTGCATCGCGGTAAGAGTAATATGCTGCTCTGGCTCCGCCTCCTCCGCCTCCTCCACCGCCTCCAATAGGTGCTGCAGCTGCAGGCGGCACAAATGGTGGCGGTGTCAATTGCACTAGAGTAAGTTCTGTATCAGTTGTTGACAGATTATGGCCAGTTGAATTGGTATAAGTCAAGTTGACAAAATTCGTCAGGTTGGTGTTATTTGCCATTGATTCATTGACAAATACATTAATTGTGATAGTTCCTGACTGATTTACAGTCAGATTTCCAATGATCCAAGTGTTATTTGCAGTAGGATCGTCTGATGCCGGGGTTGCATTTATGAAAGTAGCGTTCGGATCATAAGTTTCAGTTATGACGACATTAGTTACATTCCCTTCTCCATTATTATTGTAAGCAATCGTGTATGTCAAAATACTGCCATTGGTTGCAGGATCTGTATTGTCTGCTTTTACAACAGTCATATTGGATATAGCTTCTCCTGCACTGTAATTGGTGAAGTGCGTAACCTGGTACTTGTACGTAGTCCCTATATAAGATTGTTCAGTGCATACTGATCCTGGACAGTTGATGAAATTTCCATTGTCTTCGAAATCTACAATAGGTTTAGGATCAACAAACAAGAGGCTGTAGAATGTCAGGTCTGCGCTCACATTCAGGCCCGGCGCATTCGAGCTGTTCACAAAGATGTATTTGTTCGAGAATGCAATGTCCTTCATCAGGTCTGTCTGGACCTGATTCAACAATGTAGTGAAATTGATCTTACCGTGCGTAGTGTTCTCGAAAGTTATTTCTGCAGAGTCAAAGCTGTATGATTGCGCGAATGAATCAATGAACTGGATGTCATCAGATATGGAAACATTCAGGTCTGCTATCGTATTGCTTGTTGAAGTTGTCCCCCTCAATTCAACATTATCAGAATCTATCAAGAAGATTCCATATCTTGGCGAATTCTTTGACAGACAATTTGTGATGAAAGAATTGCTCGAGTTCACCATATAAATTCCGTCACGCGCGGTTGTATCAATAATGTTATCAATCAAATTGCTGCTTGATGAATTGCTGAATTCCATTCCGTTCCATCCTCCGCCACCTCCCAGGATAGAATTATTAAAGAAACTATTATTAGGCGCATCATATACATCAAAGCCATTGAACCAATAGCCGTTAATGGTGTTGTTCCTTAATATGTTATCGTGCGATTTATCATAAACTTGATAACCATAGTTCCAGCTGGAAAGAACAGTATTGTTGGTCAGATTATTGAAACTTGATTTATCAAGATAATGGCCCGAAGTTATGCTGTTTGTTGCAGAATTATTGATAACAACATTATAATTAGAACTGAGCAATTCATAATCATATAACGAATTAGATATTGCTACATTGTTCTCAATGTACGAATAATTAGAGCGATCTAGATATATTGCATTCAAGCTTTCTGTAGTGATATAATTGTCAAGAATTGTATTGTTGTTTGAAGTAATAAAGTAGAATCCGCTCAGACCATCATTAGGACCTGCAGTATTGTTTCTTACCAGATTATTATCTGAGGATTCAAACCTGAAACCATCCAAGCCATTATTATTTGCAGTATTATTATATAATATATTATTATTACATCCTCCAAAGAAATGGAAGCCTGCCACTCCCGATCTATTTGCATGATTCTGTATTAATCTGTTAAAACTGGAACCATAAGTGATATTAAAGCCTGCTTGGTTTGTATTGCTCGCTGTATTGTTTGTAAGATTGTTGTAACTTGAATTGATGAGCAGCAAGAAATGATCTGCAATTGCGCCGTAAGGGAATGATGTTGATCTTCTTTTATGAAGATTATCATACAACCTATTATTGTCAGAATTGATCAAGGTTATGCCCCTTCCCTTTGAACTGCCCCAAGAACCGACAACATACCAAAAGAATCGTCCGTTGATTGTACTATTATATACGCTATTTAAATCAGACTCATACAAGTAGATCTGATCAACAGAATTATTGTATGCATCTATATTGTAAATGAAACCGTTGTTTGTATAATTGTATTGTATACCATATGAATAATTTATTATCTCACAGTTCCTGACAGTGACATTGTTTCTCGAGACTGCAGTTACTCCGACTGTGCCTGTTATATTGAATCCATCAAGCAGATTGTTCCCACAGTCAAGGAAAGTATTATCGTTTGTCAAATTGAAGCAAGTATTGCCTTCATGCCTATCTTCGATCAAGGTCAAGCTTCTTCCCAGATTGCCGCAGCCTCTGATTGTCAAGTTAGTGGAGTTCAATGGCGTTGTCTCATTAGATGTTCCGTCGTCTCCGAAAACTTCGCAAGTCCAGTTCTCTCCTATGTGTGTTGCTGTAGGTGCTATGTTTGAAACAAGGGAAAGTGTGCTATTGCTTATGACTGTGCTTCCAGATAAGCCAGGAACCAGAACTGTGTTATTGTACCATCTGTAATGGGCTGTGATGCTTGCTGACAAATCGTCTGTTATATTTGCATAACATGTCAAATTCTCTTCTGTGAAATTAGTCAAGAAAGTTGAGTTGAGTATGACCTGCTGTGTGCTTGGTGGGCTAGGAGATGCGTTTGCATTCATAGGTCCCCAGTCAGTCACTTGGCCTGTGACATTACCATATATTGTTAAACCATCCATCTGCAGGCCGTATGGGTATTCTGCACCAGTATCTGCAAAACCGTCTGCATCACTGTCAAAGTCTTTCCATTGCTGTATGTCGTCCCATGCATTTCCTTCTGCTGTGAAACCTGGCGCTTTTGCTCCATTTGTCCTATTGAAGCTGTTTCCAACAGCAGTTGCATGAGCATGGACAATCTTACTTGCTGTAAAATTATTGAAGTAGAATATATTGTTTGTAGAAGTGCCAGTTACATTCACGCCGATATTGTTAGAACTTAATGTATTATTAGTTATAGTATTATTATCAGAGGCTTGTATTGTTATTCCGCCTGCATTATTAGCAATTAAAGTATTGTTATGAATCCAATTATAATATGACTGGTCATCAAGCAGGATGCCGCTTCCTGCAGGAGGAGGTCCTGCCCAGCTGCCCTGGTTAGAGTTTGCAGTATTGAATGTTATATTGTTGTGGTTTGCTTCGTCCAATTGGATACCGTCCTTGCCATTCAAACTTGCAGTGTTTCCTGACATGACAGTGAAATTCGTCCTGAACAACTCCATACCATTATTGTTGAGATTGCTTATTGCAGTGTTATTGAATACAAAGCTGTTGGTCGTATATTCAAGAATCACTCCGCCCCTGCCGCTGTTCTGCGCAAGATTGAATTCTAATGTGTTATTATTGACATTAAAGGTTGCTATACCATCAAAAGTATTGCCGTCTGCAGTATTGTTCAATACCCTCACATGGTTTGAGTTGTTTATCAGTATGCCATTTATATTGTTGAAACTTGCAGTATTAAGTATGACTATACTGCTGCCTGCCCTTTCCACATTGATTCCGTGGTTGTTTGATGTAGCTGTATTATTTTTTATTGTGACCTGAGAACTCTGGTATACATTGACTCCATTCTGGGAATTTCCGGACATTCTATTGTTCTCGATAACATCACCTGTTCCTGGACCGCCTCCGCCGCCAACACCTTCAGTCACTACAACACCATGCACTATATTGCCTGTTATAGAATTGTTTGTGACATTACAATAATCTGTAGTGTTCAATACAATTCCATTGTCGCCATTGTTGTATATTGTGTTATTTTCTATCAATACATTCTCAGCAAAGAACAATTGTATACCATTAAATGAATTATTGAATATCTCATTGTTCCAAACAGTATGATTCTGCAGATCATCAACATTAAGATATTCATCTCCCAACAGCATTCCATCAGTGCAATTGAAAATCCTGTTATCAGATATGTTGTGGAAGCTATTATCATCAGTCAATCTGATTCCTGCGCTGAAGGTACTCGATCCTGCAATATCATGAATTGTATTGTTAGCAACTCTTATGTTGTTTCTACCTGGCTGATGGAGAAGAATTCCATTTCCATCAGAATTGAATATTGTGTTGTTGATTATCGTTGTATAGCTCTGTTCTATTGTCAAGCCTTTTCCATAGACCTGCGAGATCTGATTAAGATCTATCAGGCTATTAATTCCTTCTCTGATATATATTCCTGTTGAGCTTGTTGAAGAACTGGTTACATTAGTTATAGTATTTCCTCTGAAGATGTTGTCATTCGCAACCTTGTTGCTGCCTTCACCATAACCTACATAGATGCCGATAACTCTGGTGAAACCTGCTGCAGTTCCATTAAGTATTGTATTATTTTCAATTGTGTTATTATCACCATCAATAGACATGCCGTAAGGCCTAGTAGCTGTAATCGAGGTATAATTGTTGATTGTATTGTTGATTATTCTGTTTAGAGCTGTTGTCTCTTCCAAGAAGATGCCCCTGAGCATGTATTCTGCATAATTGTTAGTGATATTGTTCAAATATGAATCGATCAATCTCATGCCATAAGTAGTACAGTTCCATAAGCTGTTATTCCTTATTATGCTCTGGTTGGTCTCATTGAACAAGATACAGGTTGTCGCATTTTCTAAGATGTTATTCTCGATTATGGTGCCGACTGCAGGATCACTGTCAATGTCTTTTATGAAACCTCCTATCTTACAATTAGTGATATTGACATTGCTTGAATTGAATATCTTTATTCCTGTTCCTGCGCCGCTGCCTGTTATGCTTCTTCCTCCACAATCAAAAGTCACCCCGCTGGTGTTTATGTATAAACCCGTGCCAGCACAATTCAAATCAGTGTTGAGAACTTCTGAATATCTTATAGTGTCCCCGCAGCATCTTGTGAATTGTATGCCTGCAGCCCAAGCATCTTTAACAGTATAAGGATATGAATCATATATCTGCACATTGCTTGTATCTGTGCCTGCAATGAATGCAGGGCATGAATCTCTTCCCCAATAATTGCCTTGCTGGTTAAAAGAAACTTCATACGGCCAAGAACCTGCGTAGAGATTGAAAACAGAATTATTATAGATATTGTTGTGCCATACATACTGTTGCGATGTAGGAGAGCTAAAGAAAATTCCTCTTCTGTTGGAGTATATGGTATTCTGTGTGATATTTATCGCACCCCCTGTTGTAGCATAAATACCATTTGAGCCTGCAAAACCGTCAGCGAAGCTTATATTGTTATTTGTGATTACGCCTGTGAAGTATTCTCCTGATGAAGAATTGTAAGCAGGCTGCATTCCTGCAAGAACAGTATCGTTGATTATATTGAAGCTAATAGTGGCTGCGTTTGATACAGAATAGATACCTATGTAATTATTGTATAGCTCGTTAAGAGTTAGCACGTGATTAGAACCGTTCTCATCATAGATTCCCAGAGCGCCTGATGCACTGAAATTAAGAATAGTACAATTTCTTACAGTTACATTGCTCAAGTTCTTTAAGATGTGCACACCATAACCAGTACCTGAACCGTTATTAATTATTGAATAGCCGTCACAGTCAAGGACCACATTGCTTGCGTTTATTGCCAGACAACTTCCATCGAATGTCAAGTTCTGTGTCAATGTTGTATTGGAATTTAAAGTTGAGTTACATGCTAATGCTACATCCTGAGAACTGAATGCTGTAAAATGAGATACATTATAGACATAAACAGATCCGCTGTAACTCTGTTCAGTGCAGATGGATGCAGGACATGAGATGTAAGTGCCGTCATCTTCTGGATCATAGAATGGATCCGGATCAACAGCTGAGATGCCATAGAACGTTAGGTTTGCACTGACATTGAATTTCGGCTGGTTGGTTCCGTTCACAAATATCTTATTGCTGGATATCTGTATGTCTGATGTTGAATTCTTGAAAAGATTATCTCCATTTGCATTGTTTATAAGAGACTGTAAATCTAGTCTTCCTACACCTGTTAATTCTGCTGAAAGATTCACATAAATATTTATATCTCCTATTCCAAGACTGTAATTGGCTACCTGTTGATCTACCAAAACAATTGAAGAATATATTGGTGTAATTGCAGCAGTGACTTTCTTTGCAACCAAATCCTGCAAATTATTTAGAAGTACATTCTTTTCGTAAACAGCATTGCGGACAGAGTCTATCGCATACAATGCCATTGTACAATTTCTTATGGTGTTATTGATCGCAGTATCATTTATCGCCCCATTATAGAAGTTTATTCCTGCTGTAAAATTCTGGATAGTACAGTTTCTTATCACAATATTATCTGCCGACGGTACAAACACCCCAATTCCAGAACCGTTGCCTGTAATAGTATAACCTGCGCAATCCAAAACAACTCCGCTAGTATTCATTGTGAAACATGTTCCGTTGAAAGACACATCCTTAACAAGAGTTGTGTTAGATGTCAGGGTGGTGTTACAAGTAGGAGCATTCTGCGCATTGAAAGTAGTAAAATCTGATACATTATACTTATATGTAGTTCCCACATAACTTTGTTCTGTACATTTGCTTGCAGGACAGGAAGTAAATGTTCCGTCATCTTCTGGATCATAATACGGTTCAGGATCTGTCTGCGCAATATTGTAAAATGTCAGGTTTGCATCTACATCCAATCCTGGCTGTGCAGAGCTGTTGACAAAGATGCTATTGCTTCCTATTCTTATATCTGATGTAGGACTGCCGATCAAATCACTTCCTGTCTCGGTGATGCTTGTATTTATTAATCTTATAATACCTGCAGAATTATTGATAAAAATCAGGCCTGCATTTGTGAAAGTATAGCTCGCGAAAACAGAATCATTGATGAAAGTTTCATTGGAATTATCAACCCTTATATCTCCCTGTCCATTGTTATTCGAAAACTCATTGAATAATTCATTATTATTAGAATCTGTTTCAAGATTAACACCAAAATTCGTATTGTTTTCCATTAAATTATTTGACATAGTATTATTCACAACATTGCCATCTAGATTTATACCGTCATCTGAATTATTTGCAAGAATATTATTGCGGATGTTATTATTAGCTCCGTCATCAAATCTTATACCATCGGCAGTATTGAATCGGATGGTGTTATGCGTGATGTTCGAATATTGAGCACCGCCACCACCACTAAAACTTAAACCGCTGCCTGTATTATTCTCGATAATGTTATGATGGATGTAAGCGTTGACTCCGGATCCGCTTGCTTGGATCAATCCACCTTCAGTATTGTTCCCTATAGTATTATTGTAAATCTCTCCTATCAAAACATCTCCATAATTAATTCCCGGACCTATATTGTTCATAATAGTATTGAAAGACACATTGATGAAACCAGAACCGCCGCCGCCGCTTAAAGCAATCATTCCGCCGCCAGGGAAGTTGTTATAATTCATAGTATTGTTCTGGATGGTGACATTAACTATGGTGCCGCCGCTTATTGAAATTCCATTCCCTCCTGGAAATGCATTGAAGCCCATGCTGTTGTGCATGATTAAATTGTTGCTAATGTCATTGATAGAAATTCCCCCTCCGCCCGAGCCGATACTATTCCTTATATAATTGCTGTTCGTGCTCTGGGTATCAATACGGATTGCGGTTTGATTATTATCGATAAATGTGTTGTTCTCGAAAAGGTTGCCTGATGCAGAAGACTGGACAAGGACACCGTACAAGCTAGTGTTGCGGATCGTATTGTTGATGAATCTTGTGTTGGTCATTCCTTGTGCCGTATATACTGCAGTGAAATTAGAATTATTGATGAAATTGTTGGTTAGATTGTCGCTGGCAATAGAACCTCCTGCTGCAGGATCAATGTAAATGCTGCCGTTCGGACAGTCGCCTATGTAGTTCCTGTCATATTCATTAATTGCACTGCCGTCAAAAGAATAGATACCAAACTGATTATTATAAATCGTGTTCTGCAGGAACTTGTTTGAGTTGGTATTCGTCAGATTAATACCGTGAACGAAATTACTTATCGTACAATTCTTTATAGTGATTCCTGTCTGAGAGTTTATGACAATACCAGAGCCAGGACCGTTTCCAGTAATAGAATTGCCATTACAATCCAAAGTTATGCCGTTTGCATTTATAATAAAACAAGAACTTATCGTTGTTAAATTTGCAATTAGGACCGTATTGGAACTTATTGTGCCGCAAGCAGCTATTGTGTTGCCTTGCGGATTCATAGGACCCCAGTCAGTGACATTGCCGCTTACATTTCCATATGTAGTTACTCCGTCAGACTGCATACCATAAGGATATTCACTTCCGTAATCACCAAAACCATCACTATTGATATCATAAATATCATATAGACCGATGTCTGCCCATAAATTTCCGTGCGGAATACTTGCAACTGTTGTATTGAAGCTGTTATCACCATAACCGGTCAAATCCTGCGCCAATGCAATTAATGTTCTCGTGCCGTTAGTGATATTGTTGTAATAGACAGTATTGTTCCAGCTCGCATTGTAGATACCGACACCAATACTTATGTTATAGATGGTGTTGTTCTTCACAACATTGTGCTTTGAAGCGTTAGTTATGTTCACACCAACCTGACAGTTGGAGATGTTGTTGTTATTGACTAAAGTGACATTGGAATTATCAATCAAGACACAGTTTGTTGCATTTGCAAAAGTGCTATTCTCAATTGTGATGTTAAATGATGGATCAATATTTGCACAATCTGTAATCACGTCTCCAAAAATAACATCACTGGTGGCAGTTACTTTAAGGCCACACTTTCCATTCTGGCCAGGCGGAGTTCTTAATCCTGTTCCAGATCCTCCTGAAACATCGACAACCTCTATTGCATTGCCAAGATAAATATTGTTATCAGAAATCTGTATGTCATCTAAATGAATTGGACCGCTATTGAGTCTAAGCGGAGGCGGAGGCGGCGAATCATCATCAGGTTTTGTTTCCTCTATCTTACCATCAGTCAACGTTATTGTTCCGTCGAGTTCTATACCTTCTGAAACACTATTACCATCAAAAACAAAATCTGTAAAAACCGCAGTAGATCCTGCAGGCAATTCAATAAGATCATTATTGGAAGTTCCTTCTATCTTATCATCAGTTGCATCATTTCCATCGAATGTAAAGGATGTTGCTGCTCCTGTTACACTTACAGGAATTCCAGTACCCGAAGAAGTGACAGAACCGTCAGTTATAGTTATTGAACCAACTCCGCTAATAGCATTTGCATCTTCAGAAGTTATGTCTACATCATTAATGATAGTATTTGTGCTAGAACCTGTTATTTCGAGACCTATATCTCCACCAGCACCTTCAATCAATCCATTTCCAATCAGATTTGTATTAGCTGCATTACTAATAGTTACAACTCTTGCCGGTATTCCGTTATATGGAGCAGAAGATATGAAATTGTTATTGAATGCAATAGTTACAGCATCAAAGCCTGTCACATCAATACAATTATCTCCTAGCAAATTCCCAACTATATTGATTACTTCACCATTTGCTATAGCACTATAAGGACATGCTATTACATCTGTCTGCGCTTCAAAACCTTCGCCGAAATCAAATTCTTCTGATTGTGCGCCGACTCTTAATGTAAATTCAGGCAGGACAAGCTCCACAAGCGGAACATTCAGTTCAACTGTTTCTCCTGGAGCCGCATTTGTTGTGCTTAACGTATAATCTGTTATTCCAGTTATAACAACAGGTTGATTTATTGCAGAATCGTGATGGAATTTTATTGTCACGTCACTAGCTGTTCTTATAAGATCTTCAAAGATAACATCGAATTCAGGATCATCTTTTGTCTTGAATGCAATGTTCTTAACAGCTTCTTTGTCGAACAATCTTTCATTCCCATAAAAGAATCTTTCATTAGATTGAACTTTGCTTGGGATTTCTATAACTGTTTGTGCTGCTTCAACAACAGGCACCACCACAGGTTCTGTCTGTACTTCGAACTCTTCTATTACAGGTTCGGGTTCAGGTACAGTTTCTGGTTCCGGAATAGGCGCTGTTTGTTCTTGCGGTGTTTCGCTGTAGATTACGTCTTCGATGTAGAGTGAAGCGTCTTGTACTTCTATCTCTAATCTAATGTTGTTTGTTGCGAATGCGTGTGAACAAGAATCCAAGCAGGTCGAAGAGAACTGCTGGAGATCCAGCAATTCGTCTTCTGTAAGTGTTGTAGGTAGGTTGAGGACCTGCTTATCAAAAATTAAAGAACGTGATGTGCCGTCATTGGCATAAACCTGTATTGTGCCCAGACCCTGCACTGCACCTGAGATACTTATTGATGCAGGAACAGTCGCAAGCTGCAGATCAATGTAAGAATTTTCAGAAAACAATTTGTTCACAGGATAATTGTAAGAGTCTGTGACTGCAAAACCAGTGAGATTTAGATTGCCTTTGTCAATCAAGAAAACCGCGCCGATAAAGAGAAATATGAATATAACTAGTAATACTAATAACTGCTTCTTCACCTCTGTTTTTAACATCTATCCTCAACCTACCTACTGGGGCAAATTAACGAATTATAGTATATAAATGTATCGTTAATAAGTTCTTTATTCTCTCTACACATTTTCACCACCTTTGGGGAACGACAAACCGTAAGCTTTATAAAGGGCCAATAGGAAAATCCGCCTACAATGTACGAAACAGAGGACAGGCTATGCTTTAGGAATACAGGCGAATTATTCATATTCAAGTCATTCCATCCAGAATTTCATAACAGGATTATTTTCCAGAACAACAGGAAAAACATTCCTCCTTTCATATTCAAGAGTCTGGCAGCTGAAAAGAAGTTTACAGAAGAATGCCAGCAGGATGATGCATTCACATGGGAGGAATGCCATAAAGCCTTGTGCGACAAGATAGATGTACCTACTTCTGAACCTACGGATCACGTGCCAGAATTTCACATCATTGACGATGCTAGTATGAAGCACCTATGGCCAATTGCAGAAGAATACAATGCAAAATTTGCAGAACAATTAACCACAGATCCTACATATTATAATCCAGGAATGGATCTTAGAAATGTTGGGAGAGGGGATGATGGCACTTCTGTAAGACCAATTACAAGACCAAACAACATGGGTCAGTACGAGCCAGACACTCCTTCTGTCTTTGTAACACTAATCGAGAAAACTTGTAAATCAGATAAATATGCAAGACTAGAAGAAAAGATATTGCGAGGATTAAGAGACAGGGGTTTGAATGTTGTCAAGGTCTATAAGAGAAAAGGCAAAATTCTTGAGATGAGCAGTGTCGGAATGACTGTTTTTGATTATGCAAATAGAATTTTGCCTAAAAAAGAAAGGGACCAGAAAAAAGTTGATGCTTGCATCAACGAGGCTATCGAGCAAAAAGCACGAATCTATGATGCAATCGATGACATCCTGACTGCAGAAGAAAAGGACTTTGTCATCGGCGCTAAGATAAAGAAACTTGTAGAAAGTTTCCCAGATGCGCATCCTATCGAAACTGTTCCTTTCATGTATGCTTACAAACTGATGAAGTCTATGGGTATCGATGATGTAGATTTTAGGGATCGTTTTACAAACATCTTTGGTTATTATCTGTTGATGGCAGAGATGAAGATTCCAGGATTCGCACGATTCCTGAGCGATGAATACACAAAGAACAGAGGGATAGAAACAAAAGAAGGTGAAGGTCTTACTCAAGCTTTTGACTTCACTCCGAAACACGGTCTTGTGCAGGAAGATGACTTCTTTGCGATATGTAGTATGGGCAATGGCTATGATCTTGGACAAGAATGGGATCTTGTGAACAAATCAATGCAAGCTCAGGGAATTCCTGAAGAACTTTCAGGAGATTACTTGGTGACTTTCATCTGCATGGCGCCATATAGATCTTACTTGCAGATAGGACATTTAATCAAGGAACAAGCCAATATACTCGGAGAATGGCATTTCCAGATCCCTCATGAAAAAGACAGGGTGAAGTTCCAGGAAAAAGCAAGAGAAATGGTGGACAGGAAATGGCGTTTTGCCCACGAAGAGCTTAAGCACTATCTGATGAAGGCAAGACAGTACGTTGAATTGCATGTCATGAAGAGTCCTGTTGCAGAAGGCAAGGAAGATGAAGCGATCGCTCTGCACAATGAAATCATCGATGTTTACAAGCAAAGATTTTTGGAAGCTATGGAACCAATGAAAGAAAGCCTGAAAGAGAGAGACATTTATGACGATATGATGAGATATGCTAATTTCTGGTTCACAAGAGCGAAATTCATTAAATTTGCAGATACCGCCGGTGTTAAAGAACAGTCGCAAGAAGCGGCCCCAGAATATCGAAAGTCTGCTTCTCAATAGTTATCAGATGC
>Ga0180438_10008273_pt1 | contig 13268 bp, 6 predicted proteins | sample SS_ome_12_FD_132455 | JGI IMG/M metagenome (GOLD analysis project Ga0180438, IMG submission 132455) | Hypersaline lake sediment archaeal communities from the Salton Sea, California, USA - SS_3_D_2 metaG | ecosystem: Environmental > Aquatic > Non-marine Saline and Alkaline > Hypersaline >... | reverse complement strand
CACGGTGTCGACGGCACAGTTGTCAGCCGTCGTCGGTGTACCGAGATCAACGCCGGTGGCGTAGCACTCCCCAGCGTCGGTCGGCACGTCGAGCAGGTCCCCCGGACAGGTGATCGTCGGGTCGATATCGTCGTCGAACGTGACAACGGGTGTCGATTTAAGAGCGATGTTGCTGCGAACCGACGAGCTGCTCAGACCGGCCGGGAGATCCGGCGTGTGGAAGTCGGCCTTGTCGGGAGAGCCCCACAGAAACTCGATCTCCACCTCGCCGCTCGACCAACTGCCGTCACCCGTCTTGCCGATGTGGTTCCAGGATGTGTGCCCGACGTATCCCGTCTTGTAGTAGACATTGGCCCCATCGATTCCCAGACCGTTGCAGCCGAGGACCTCGACGGTGGTCTTGTGCGTTTCGAACTCGACCGTGTCGCCGGCAGAAGCGGTCTTCGTCTCGGTCGTCTCGTGATACACCGCGTGGACCGTCAGTGTGTAGGGCAGCGTCTCGACTTCGGCCTCGCCACTCGGCCCAGTGGGGAAAGGGCTGAACTGGAACCAGCCGGTGCCGCCTCCGTACGATGTCCTGTAGTAGACGGAGACACCGGCCAAGTCGGCGCCGTGCGAGTCGACGACCTCAGCCGTCGTGATCACGGCATCGAAGTCAACCTCGGTGAGGCCGGAAACGGTCTCGGTCTTCGTTGCGCACGTCCCGTGATAGACCACGTGGAAGTCATACGTGCCGCAGTCCAATCCCACGAAGTACTCGCCGGCCGCGTCGGTTTTCGCTCCGCTCACGATGTTCCAGCTTCCCGAACCGGGCGTACGAATGTAGACCGAGACGTCCTTCATCCCGCCGTTCGGGCTCTCTACATGGACCGTCACCGGCGCCTTCACTGTGACCGTTGCTGTGCACGAATCGGTCTCGCCCTCGGCGTCTCCTACCGTCAGCGTGACCGTGTTCGGCCCCGTGTCGCCGCAGTCAAAGATGTTTGGAGACACGGTCATCGTCGTGATTCCCTTGTCGTCCGTCGATCCTCCATCGACGTCACTGGGGGCGATCGTCACACTTCCCAACCCGTCTAGGTACGCCGTGATGTCCTGACACACAGCATCGGGTGGCGTGTTGGCAATGATCACCAGCGGAGACTGGTCAGCACTGGATGCGTTGAATATGCCGTATATGCCGGCATCGATCCCGGCGAACTTCGCCGTTACAGTGTAGGTGCCGCCCGGCAATGGCAACGTGCCCGTGTTGTAGCTCAATGAGGCGATCCCCTCTTTCCCACTTCCTGCTAGACCCGTCGTGACGGTTCCCACCTTCCCTACGCCGCCGTCAATCCAGAACTCTACGGGGCAGTTGCCCATCTCATTGCCAGCAGGATCCGACTTCAGTACGACCTTGAACTCAACCGTAGCACCCTGATTGACACTCCACGGACCCGTCAGCCACGTGATCTTGCTGTCACTCACGCCCATCGCCAGCACGCTGATCGCAACCAATGCCACGACCATGATCGGTCCGATTCTCCGAAAGGTCATCCTGCCCTCCTTGCCTCCGCAATTGCAGCGCCTACTTCCAGCCCGCGCTGCCGTACGTCCTGCTCTCGACCTGCCTCCTGCAGCGAACACGTTCCTGGCAAACCCTTGAAGCTCAGATGCTGTTGCTCCTCCAGTCCCCCTTCTTGGCTCAGTGGACGAGCTTCCCGCGTACAGTGATGGTTCAGCCTGTCCTCGTGTGTGTTGACGCCGACCGCGTGTGTGCCCTGCACGGAGTCGCGTCTCTCCCTACGCACCCTGAAACCGCTGGCCCTCTTGCCGGTGACGTTGGTTCCGTCTACGCTCGATTGATTCAAGGCAGAATCCGAAAGGTGAGTGGTACGCAAGCACGAGTACCTGTGTTTCCGCGGGAACGGTTTCGCTGGGCTCACTGGCGTACCTCTTCCTTTCTAGCTGCGGCCCTACACCTGCCTCACCGGCTGCGTAAATCGGCGCTGAATTGTCAGAGCCCGAGCAATCGACGCCTCTTCAACTCGGTGCTCGCTTGCCAATACATCCCCCAGGAGCTTGTCCGCGAACGTCTCCTTCTGAAGCTCCAGCGCATGTGCAAGGTCTGCCTCCGAGAGCACACCCAGATCGATCAGGATCTCGCCAAGGCGGCGCCCCTTCTCGAAGTACTCCTCGATGATGGAAAGAAGGACGGCAGATCGCGACTTGCGTTCCTGCTGCGATTTGTGGTCAATCAGGCGAAGAAGATACGCGTCCTCTTCGGTCAGATACATCGTGACCTGCACCGGGCCTCCCTTCCTCCGGCTCGGGAAACAGAAACACCGAGCTGTTCTGTGTCCCGGCAGCCCGGCGACCTGTCCCCCAGCGAGGCCCGAGGCTTTGCGCCCCCATCTCACGATGTGTTTGCCCTTCTCAGGACGTGCGACCAAGTGTTGCAAGCATACATGGATTCCCGTTGGATGTCAAGGATTTGCGTAGATGCTAGTAGCCGCTATGTTTGATTGTGGGTCGGACATATCCGTTTCAAGTTCCTGGAGAGAGAGACGCTTCGGACCCAACACCTCGCGGCGCCGAGAGACCCTGCCTTGCACACAGCAAAACCAATAACGCGGGCTTTGCGTCGGCAGAGCAGCTATCGCGGAGCCCTGTCCGCTGTTTCGGCTAGAATCCGACCAGGAACCCGAACGTTCAGTTCCCCATTGCGAAGCTCTCAACATCGAGTCCTGGTCCGATGTCGAATGTGAACGAAAGGGAGAGCTCGATCGCCATGTTGGCGTTGAAGAACGCCGCGTCAAGCAGTTCCATGCCGTTCGCCGCGAAGGATACAGCGACATTGAAGTCGAACGGAGAAGCTCAACTTCCCGTACCTGTGGCCGCCAATTGTGATGAGAAGAGGGCCGGGTGCTGGCCCGGCCCACCATTACTTCGTGTACCTACTCCACGGGCTCGATGATCTGGATCCGATGAAGGATGCTCGTCCCGTCATCGAGGTCGAGCCACACGTCGTAGTAGCCGACCTTCAGCGACCAATCCTCCGTTACTGTGGGGATGCCAAGCGTATACAGCCCGAGCTCGCCATCGTGGGGGATGACGAAGTACCCCACGATGTTGTACTCCTCGTCCTCACCGATGAAGGTAATCTCGACGAACGTCACAGCGCCGATGGCGTCTACAATCAGGTTCCCATCGGCATCGCTCACCGTGAATGCGATGACGATCGTCTCGCCCAACTCGTAGATCGCGGCCAATGGATGGCCACCGACTTCACCTCCGCCACCGGCGATGCACTTGTCAAGGAAGCACTGTGGTCCCTCGTAACCCTCGACCGGTTCGAACGCGCCACCACCACCGGCAGGGCCGCCAGGCGCAAGCTCATAGACCACGCGATACGTGACGTCGACTCTTGCCACGTTGCCAGCCCGGTCGGTCGCTTCGACGAAGAAGTCCTTGTCGCCGACACTTGCTGTGTCGATCGCGTCACCCGAATCGTTGGTCGCAGTCGTGGACGCGAGACCCGACGCATCGTCTCTTGCCGTCCAATTGGCGAGGATGTCGCTGGCGAGCAAGTACTTGGCACCGTCGTCCGGCGTGATCAGGTTGATGACAGGAAGCGTCAGGTCGACGAACCAGGTGTAGCTGGCCGTCGAGCCGACGTTGCCCGCCTCGTCCCGTCCGCGAACCTCAAACGTGTGCCAACCCTCAGCGAGCGGGCCGATCGTCACCGATGTTGCCGCCGACCAGCTGGACCAACCAGCGGCATCCAGGTTGGTGGTGAACTCGAGGTTCCCCGGAGCGGTGCACCCGTTGTTGTCGGTGCCGGCCCACGCGAAGAACGGTGTCGGATCGTTGTCCGGGTCCGGAGGCGTTGTGGCGAACACCGTTGTCGGCGGCTCCACGTCGAGAACGGTGACGTCCATCGAGCATGTAGCCGTGTTGCCGCTCGTGTCCATGACCGTCCACGTCACCTTCGTCGTCCCGACCGGGTACACGTCCGAAGCGTCGGCTGTTCCGTTGTAGTCATTGAGGACACTGGCGACGCTGCAGTTATCACCGGTCGCCGGCGTAGGTACCGTCACTGCCGCCTGGCAGACGCCCGGATCGTTGTCCTGCGTGATGTCCGTCGGACAGCTGATGGTCGGGTTCTCGGCATCCACGATCGCTACATCGAACGTGCAGGTCGCCGTATTGCCTGCGGCGTCGGTCACCTTCCACTCGACAGTCGTCGTGCCCTTGCCGAGCACCGCTCCACTCAACGACGACGAGCTGTTGTAGTCGTTGCTGATCGTCGCTCCGGGGCAGTTGTCACCGAACCACACGGGGTCGAACTCCGTCCCCGCTACGGTGTAGGTGCACACCCCCCCATCCGTGTCCCGACTCTGGCTCGCCACACAGCTGATCGTCGGGTCTTCGTGGTCCTTCACCGTGACCGTTTGCATACACGTTGCTGTGTTGCTGCTCATGTCGGTTGCCGTCCACGTGACGATCGTGTCCCCTTTCGGGAACTGTGTCGGTGCATCGTTGGTCACGCTAGCGACCCCGCAGTTGTCACCGGTACTCGGTATGCCGAGCGCGACGCCCGTGGCGTAGCACACCCCGGTGTCGGTCGGCACGTCGCTGAGGTCCGTCGGACAGCTGATGGTCGGGTTCTCGGCATCCACGATTGCCACATCGAACGCACAGGTCCCCGTGTTGCCTGCGGCGTCGGTCACCGTCCACTCGACGGTCGTCGTGCCCTTGCCAAACACCGCTCCGCCCAACGACGACGAGCTGCTGTAGTCGTTGCTGATCGTCGCTCCGGGGCAGTTGTCACCGAACCACACGGGGTCGAACTCCGTCCCCGCCACTGTGTAGGTGCACATTCCCGTATCCGTGTTGCGACTCTGGCTCGCCACACAGCTGATCGTCGGATCCTCGTTGTCGTTCACGGTCACCTTTTGCGTACACGTCGCGGTGTTGCCGCTGGTGTCGGTGACCGTCCACGTGACGATCGTTTCGCCCTTGGCGAATGGCTCCGAAGCGTCGTTGGTCACGGTGACTACGCCGCAGTTATCACCGGTGCTTGGTGTGCCGAGAGCGACCCCCGTGGCCGAACAAACCCCAGCATCCGTGTTCACCGCCACATCAGCCGGACAGGTGATCGTTGGATCCTCGTTGTCGTTCACGGTCACCTTTTGCGTACACGTCGCGGTGTTGCCGCTGGTGTCGGTGACCGTCCACGTGACGATCGTTCCGCCCTTGGCGAACGGCTCCGAAGCATCGTTGGTCACGCTAGCTACGCTGCAGTTGTCACCCGTCGTCGGTGTACCGAGATCGACGCCCATGGCGTAACACACCCCAGCATCGGTGCTCACCGTCACATCTGCTGAACAGCTGATGGTCGGGTCCTCGGCATCGACGATTGCCACATCGAACGTGCAGGTCGCCGTGTTTCCTGTGGCGTCGGTCACCGTCCACTCGACCGTCGTCGTACCCTTGCCGAACACCGCGCCACCCAACGACGACGAGTTGTTGTAGTCGTTGCTGATCGTCGCTCCGGGGCAGTTGTCGGCGAACGACACGGGGTCGAACTCCGTCCCCGCTACCGTGTAGGTGCACACTCCTTCATCCGTGTCCCGACTCTGGCTCGCCACACAGATGATCGTCGGATCCTCGTCGTCGTTCACGGTGACGTCGAAGCTGCACGCGGCAGTGTTTCCCGCTGCGTCCGTCGCTGTATAGGTCACGGTCGTTGTCCCGACCGGGAAACTGTCCCCCGGTGAGTGTGTTGAGTCGAAGCTTGTCACCTCGCAGCCGTCGCAGTTGTCCCAAGCCTCTGGCTCCTTCCACGAAACCACCGCTGTACAGACACCCGCGTCGTTGCAGGTGGTGATGTCGCAAGGGCAGAGGATGATCATGGGATCGGTCTTGTCCTTGAGGGTAAGGATGACGTCACACGTGGCCTCGTTGCCCGAATCGTCTTCGACGGTCATCGTGACCGCGAGCGTCTCGTTGTGCTTCCCACATCCTGGGGAAAAAGGCCATGGATCCTGCCTGATGACGAGATGGTCGTCACAATTGTCGGTGGCCTCGATCTCGTTTCTGAGATTCGGAACAAGGTAGCAGCATGTGAGACCCAAATACGGACCCAGCTCCACATCCCGATCCGCAGGACATTGGGTGATCTGTGGAGCTTCTTCCTCGTACACCGTCACTCTCGCGGTGCAGGTAGCCTTAGCCCCTTTGCCGTCCTCTACGGTCAAGGTGACGTCGGTCCGGCCAACGGGATAGGGCCCTGCGGGATCGAGACCCAACGCAATCGGGTCGCCGTCGGGATCGAACGAGCCGTTGTCCACTTCTGAGGCGAGAACCTCCACTTCGCAATTCGAGCCGGCCGATTTCGTGACGTCCCGGCAGCTGGCCACCGGCGGGGCGTTGCTTGCCGCGTTGTTCACCGTCACGGTGATCCGGTCCAAGGGCCTCCAGCCAAAGAACCGATATTGCGATCGGATCGAATAGACACCGTCGCTGACCGCCGTGGTGTCCCAGTTTCTGGTCAACGGCCCCCAGCCGGAACTGCCAAGAGTTGTCCAACTTCCACTAATCTGAACCTGGATCCGCACGTACCAATCTGAGTTCTCTGTGATGGCAATCGTTCCCGAGACCGCAGCGCCATCAGATGGCGTCGTGATGGCCGCGTAGGTGGCGCCGGGAATCGACAGGCAGAGCAGCACCATGGAGATGAGCACAAAGCCTGTCCTCGCTTTCATTGTCTCCCTCCTGTCAAGTCGCAGCCGGTACTGCACTAATCGTCCGACGGGGTAGGTAATGCCAACGTCTTGTCTTCATCAAGAAAGATCGAGCCAGAGGTCCAACTCACGCGCCCCACCCCTGAGATGTCCGCGATGAGTGTGGCTGTATAGGTACCCAGTGGCAGCAGAAACGTCACCGGGTTCGAGGGAGAGTCGTTGGTGGCTGCCGGGGGTTGTGCGGCTTCTCCTTCAACCACGGCATGAACCACCACTTGCGACAAGTGGTCCAGCAAACCCCATCCATCGGTTATCGTCAGAGTGTAGCTGGCGACCTCGGGTTCTTCGGTCCATCCCGAAACGACGCAGAAGCCACCCACCAGGAACACCAGCGCCAGCATCCTCCCCACAACCTTCCAGCTTCTACGTTGCATCCGAAGCACCTCCCGTGACTGATGTCCTGACGTTACCTAGACTCGCAGTCTTGTACGTCGCCAAGTGGCCACTGCCCATTCGCCTGCACGCGCGACGCCGATGGAGGCGCCTCCTCTTCGATCGAGTGAAACGACACGGCGAGCCTTCAGGCAGCGTTTCCCTTGCTTTGGGCCGTTGTCCTGCAACTCCTCTGTCTGTCAGCGATTCTCGCTCATCCAACGTTCTCACGTGCATAGCTGATTCCCCGGCCGTTTCCTTCACCTCTCGATGCCGGCTCCGTGAACCGCCTCTGAATTCTCAGAGCTCGAGCAATCGACTCCTCTTCGATCCCTTGCGCTTCAACCAGTACGTCGCCGAGGAGCTTGTCCGTGAACGTCTCCCTCTGGAGATCCAGTGCGCGCACGAGGTCTGCCTCGGAGAGCACATCCAGGTCGATTAGAATTTCGCCGAGGCGCCGGCCCTTCTCGAAGTGCTCCTCAATGATCGAAAGGAGGACGGCAGAGCGCGACTTGCGTTCCTGCTGTGCTTTCTGGTCAATCAGGCGAAGAAGATACGCGTCCTCTTCGGTCAGATACATCGTGACTTGCACCGGGCATCCCTTCCTCCGGCTCGGGAAACGGAAACACCGAGCTACCTTGTGTCCCGGCAGCCCGGCGACCTTTCCCCTCAGCGAGGCCCGAAGCTTTGCGTCCCCATCTCACGATGTGTTTGCCCTTCTCAGGACGTGCGACCAAGTGTTTCAAGCATACATGGGTTTCTGTTGGATGTCAAGGATTTACGCAGATGCTAGGATGCCCTATGATTGAGTGTCTGGCGTACGTATCCGTTTCGAGTTGACAGAGACGCTCCGGATGGTCCGCATTGCGGATGGAGGTCCCTGCCGACAACGGATCCGTCAAAGAGGACGAGCTCCGCGTCGCTGGCCACACATCGCGAAGCCCGGTCCTTGTGTCCCGGCTAGAATTCGACCACGAACCCGAACGTCCAGTTCCCCATCACGGAGTTTTCGACGTCGAGCTCCAGGCCCATGTCGAAGGTGAACGAAGGCGAGAGCTTGATCGCCATGTTGGCGTCGAAAAACGCCACGTCAAACAGCCCCGTGCCATTTGCCGCGAAGTACACAGCGACATCGAAGTCGAACGGCCCACAGCAACCGTCATCGGTCGTCGCAATCTGATAGGCCTCCCAGTACTCCGTACCCGACAAAAGCCCAGGAGGGGAGTCACCGAGGTACGTGATGCCCGTGAACTCGATCCCCCCGATCTCACAGGCGATCTGGAGGCCGTCGAAGTAGATGCCCTCGATGCCCAGCGGCCCGTGACCGGGCTCGAGGATGTCGCCGTCAGGTTTCAGGTGGTAGTAAAGGTCGAAATCACAGCCAATCAGGCCGAGGTCGATTGCCGGGGAGATGATGAACGACTTCGTTTGCTCCTCGAACTTCACGCAGAGATCGAGCGTGAGCCAGGGCAGGAACGCGATTGTCAGCTCATCGACACAGAACTCGGCGTAGTTGAAGCCGTGGCAATCGAAATCGAGTGTGCCTATTACCGTGGCGCAGCAGAATGGGAAGTCCACGCCGATGTCAACGCCTTGAAAATCCAAGTCGCAACCCGGCTCGCTTGGATTGCCCAGGCTGATGGTCACGTCAAGAGCAACGTCGCCGGATGTCGCACTTGCCGTCGTATCGAGGGTGACGTCGCCCGGTGTGAGTGTTGCATCGAATTCGAATCGAACGCTGGCGAGAGACAGTCCCCATTCTACGGACCACGACTCAAGAATGGCGTTCTCGACATCGAAGGTAAGATCGGATGAGATGTCGATCGATCCCAGAACACCTGCGGCTGAAAGGTCCTGGGTCTTCCATTCCCCGTCTTCGACTTTCGTGAACGAACTGAACGTCCAGTCCTGCACGACATAATCGAGCGTGAGCGCTGACTGCACCGTCACGTCATCCGGCCACGTTGCACCAGGCCCCAAATCCAGGATGAGATCCGTGTCCCACTCGCCACTCAGATCGAATTGCGCATGGCAGAGGACTCCAAGAAAGGTGATGAACAGCAAACCGGCCGCGAGAGCCCGTTTCATCGCGCTATTGCCTCCCCGTTGCTACCCTGCAAACCACCAACGAGATCAACGCTGCCACTCCTAGCACCAGTCGCAGTTCCCGTTCTCAGGCCGCCTCGCGCGCTCCTTGTCGGACACACTATAGGCGATCCCAGTTCTCTCTGTCAAGTCCTGTGACGCTTCCGGGGTCAGTACGACGGTCACATGGCTTCAGGATGATCTAGGGGGAACGGACTGCCGTGATTCCGGCCGCCGGGCTCTGCTAACGGCCTGGGGGTCCATCGCTGTGCTGTCTGCCTCAAATGGGGAGCATCCACCGCGGGATGCTCCCCAGTCTGTTCCCTGCCGGCACGCTTCCGGATCTAGCGGATCCAGAGCGTGTCGTACTTGACGTTGTTGTTCTCGTCCGTCTCGATCACCTCGTCCTTCGCATCGACCACGATGAAGACGGGGTACAGCCCGTCTTCGAGGCCGGAGGCATCGAAATCCTGACGGAACGATGTGTCCTCTCCCGCCGCGAGACCGTCGTAGCGCGTGCGATGCTTGACATCGACGATCGTGACCGGATCGGCACCCACAGCAGGGATGTAATAGGCGGTGACCGTAAACGGGCCGGCATCGGCGGTCCCGACGTTCTCGATCGTCGCGGAGATCCTGGACGTCCCGAGCCAACCGCCCCCGACCTGTGCACACATGGACCTGATCGACAGGTCTGCTCCCTCCTCCACTGTCACTGTACCGCTAGCGGTGCCGCCGTCCAGGATGATCAGCCCGATCGGCGTGCAATAGGTGTTGTTCTGCTCGTTGGTCTCCGGGATGAAATCGTCGACGTCGATCGCGATGCAGAACTCATACACGCCGGGAGGAACAAGGCCGTGGTCCCGTGCTTCTCCTCCTTCCTCTTCCTCCGACGGGAGGACGATGTCGTAGAAGAGCGGCCGTGTTTCGCCCGCCGCCAGCCCGGTCACCGCCAACCGATCGAGCTCGATCCACTGCGCGCCCTCGACGTTGACCGGCCGGAGCCTGAGGGCGACGTTGAAGCCGGTCGATGCGGATCGACTGTCATTGACGATCGAGAAGTGCGCCCGGATCGGCTGATCCTCGTACTCCACCGGGGGCATCGGATCGAATTGAACCAACGGATCGCCGGCCTCGGCCAAGGCGAGCCGCAGGTCGGGTGGGGGTGGGTACAGCTCGAGCTGGGGTGGCGTACACAACTCGTTGTTGGACTCATCGAGCTCCGGAATGCTGTTGGTCGGATCGACCCGGACGCAGACCCGATAGCCGGTCATGAACGGATCGAGGAGCTCGGTTTTCAGGAAAGCGGTCACCTGAACCACATCACCAGGATCGAGCGAAAGGATGGCCTCATACGGAACGATACGGACGATCCGCTCAGCTTCATCCTGCGGGATTCCGTACTCGTAGATGAGGAACTCGACGCCAATGCTGCACGACGGACCTATCCCACACGCACCCCGTGCCGTCGAACCGCCGACGTTCGCGATCATCGTGGAGATTGGCACCACGTCCCCGTACTGAGCAGGCGTTCCGTCGGGGAAGCTGATCGGGCCTGCAATGGCCAGATCGGCAGGAAGTGGCTGAAGGGCGAGCGGCAGCACGACCTCGTTGTCCGACTCGTTGATTTCTTCGATTCGATTGCTCGGATCGACAATGATGCGGATTCGATAGTCCGTTACGAGTGGATCGAGGCGGTCCGTTTCGAGCACGCCGATAACCTGCACCTCCTCCCCGGGTTCCAGCGCGTCAATCGTCTCGTCGGGGAGAATCCGCAGCAGCTCGTCGCCGCTATCAGTGGTTCCAACGTAGACGAGGAATTCGACATCGACGCCGCACGAAGGAACGCTCGTGCAGGCGGCCGGGGCGGTCGAGAAGCCGATGTTCGCGATCGTTGCTCTGATCGGAACGGCGTCCCCGTATCGCACGAGCTCGCCTTCGGCGTACATCACCGTGTCTGTGATCGACAGATCAGCGGGAAGCAGCCGAATCGCAAGCGGCAGTTCGATGTCGTTGTTCGACTCATTGATTTCTTCGATTCGATTGCTTGGATCGACGATGATGTGGACTCGATAATCCGCAACGAGTGGATCGAGGCGGTCCGTCTCGAGCACGCCGAGAACCTGCACCTCCTCCCCGGGTTCCAGCGCGTCAATCGTCTCGGTGGTGGGGATCCGCAGCAGCTCGTCGCCGCCATCAGAGGTTCCAACGTAGACGAGGAATTCGACATCGACGCCGCACGAAGGAACGCTCGTGCAGGCGGCCTGGGCGGTCGAGAAGCCGACGTTCGCGATCGTTGCTCTGATCGGAACGGCGTCCCCGTATCGCACGAGCTCGCCTTCGGCGTACATCACCGTCTCTGTGATCAACAGATCAGCAGGAAGCAGCCGAATCACAAGGGGTAGCTCGATGTCGTTGTTCGACTCATCAAGCTCTTCGATGCTGTGGCTCGGGTCGACGCGAATGAGCACTCGATAGTCGGTCACAAACGGATCGAGACGGTCTGTCTCCAGAAGCGCGGTGACTTGGATCTCTTCACCGGGTCCCAGGGAATGGATGGGCTCGGCGGGGGTGATCCGCAGCAGTTGCTCGCCGTCTTCGGCCCCGGTCCCCGGTTCGTAGACGAGGAACTCAATGCCGATACCGCAGGACGGCGTTGTGGTGCACGCGCCGTCGGCGGTGGACCCGCCGATGTTCGCAATCGTCGCCTTGATCGGAACGACCTCGCCGTAGTCGACCGGGCGCTCACTGGGGAACTCGATGGGCTCCTTGATCACCAGATCGGCCGGTCGAGGAAGAATCGTCAGCGGCAATTCGAGTACGTTGTTCAGCTCGTTGTGCTCCGATATCCTGCCACTACATATGCCGTCGACGTCGCTATCGCAGTCAACCTCCACTGTGACGATGTACTGTCCAGCGTCGAGAGCCGTCTGCGCGAGGTCAAGTGTCCAGCGAACCTGTTCTGGCACGAGCACTCCGATGCCGGGGAGGGTCTCTTCACAGAAATACTCGGCTGATCCGCAGGCGCGCGGGGCGGCTTCGCCACACATATGGACACGCACTGCAACCAGTCCCTGATCCGAGACCTGGAACAAGCGGATCCGCACGTTGAACTCGCCGGTCGCCACGACTCCGGCGTTAATGATGGTCGCGGAGACTTGGAGTTCATCGGCCACCGCCTGGTCGACAACGCCTCGCGGGGACGTGGTGAGATCGACGACCGCCAGGTCCGGTCCCAGAACTGTCAGTGGCAGCTCGAGGATGTTGTTTAGCCCGGATCTCTCGGCAACTTCTCCACCCGGATTGATCTCGGCTCGGACGGTGTATTGGCCCGGCTCCAGATCACGCGTCTCGAGCATCACCGGCACGCTGGCCGTTTCCCCGATTCCGAGACTTGCGATCTCGATTTCCGGGGCGGGGCTGAGGTGGGCCGAACTGTAGACGTCGCTGCATTGAACCGCAGTTGAGCTTCCTGCTGCCATCATCTGGCAGTACGAAAGGCGAATCGTGAATCGGCCGGCGTCCTGCTCCCCGAGGTTCGTGACGCACGGGGTCAACCGGACTGTCTGTCCTCGTTGGACGTTCAGGTACGGCTCGATTGCCAGTCCGCCTTCCTGGCAGAACGACAGATCCGGCAGTCGTGACTCGAGCAACGTCAACGTCGTGAGGAGTTCGTTGTTCGTCCCGTCGAGCTCGTCGACCACGTTCGTCGAATCGGCGACGACTCGGATCTCATAGATTCCCGGCAGGAGGCCGAGCTCAAAGACCTTGAGAACACCAACAATCCTCGCTTGTGTGCCCGCCGCGAGCGTCACATTCCTGCAGCTCACGTCGTCGGCGCACGAGATGGGATTCCAACGACGGCTCCCCTTGATGCGGTAGTAGAAACCGACATCGAAACCGTCCGCGGCCGCCCGGCCGGTGTTCTTGATCACCGATGTTACGGTGATGGTGTCCGCTCGCCCGCGCTCTGCCGGTGAAGGGGGCGTCAGCTCGAGCGATTCGGGATGGAGTTCCGGGTGCTTG
>Ga0180438_10008272_pt1 | contig 13271 bp, 15 predicted proteins | sample SS_ome_12_FD_132455 | JGI IMG/M metagenome (GOLD analysis project Ga0180438, IMG submission 132455) | Hypersaline lake sediment archaeal communities from the Salton Sea, California, USA - SS_3_D_2 metaG | ecosystem: Environmental > Aquatic > Non-marine Saline and Alkaline > Hypersaline >... | reverse complement strand
ATTTTTGGCTGGCGTTTTCTGCTTTTCCGGGCATTGGGCCGAGGCGGTTTAAGGTGCTTTTAAAGCATTTTCGTTCAGCTGAAAAGGCTTGGAAAGCTAAAAATAGTATTTGGAAAAAGATTGGTTTGGGTCCAAAATTGACAGATGATTTTTTAAAGTTTCGCCAAGAATTTGATTTTGATAATCTAAAGTCCACTTTAGTTAAACAAAGTATTAACATTATTACCTTGAAAGACGACAGTTATCCCGCTTTACTTAAACAAAGTGACGATGCGCCGTTCCTTTTATATATAAAGGGGCAGATTTTAGCGCAGGATGCGAAGGCTTTAGCTATAGTTGGCACAAGGAAAATTACTCCCTATGGCCGGGAAGCAACAGAAAAATTTGCTGCTTCTTTAGTTGCCCATGGCTTTACAGTCGTTTCCGGCTTGGCTCGCGGGGTTGATGGGGCGGCGCATCGGGCGACTCTTAATGCGGGAGGCAGAACGATTGCTGTTTTAGGCTCCGGCCTTAACTTAATTTATCCGGTTGAGCATATCGGCTTGGCAAATGATATTATAAAAAACGGCGGGGCAGTGATTTCCGAGTTTCCGCCGGGAATGAAAGCAATCCCGCAAAATTTTCCGGCCAGAAACAGAATCATATCCGGGCTTTCGCTTGGTGTTTTAGTGGCTGAAGGAGCGGCCAAGTCGGGTACGAAAATTACTGCCAGGGCGGCGCTTAATCAAGGCAGGGAAGTTTTTGCCGTGCCCGGGCCGATCACCTCGCCGCTATCGCGGGCGCCGGCCGACCTTATAAAACTGGGGGCAAAACTGGTTGTTGATGTTGATGATATTTTAGAAGAGCTACCGTCTGTATTGGCAGCTAAACAGACAGAAAATAACATTGTTTCTAAAGATATCCCTAGGTGTCAAGGGGTAAACACCTCCCAGGTGTTAGAGACTGGAGAGGAAAAGGTGGTGTGGGAGGCGTTGATTGGCGGGGCGCGGGAGATTGACCAGATAGTAAGAAAGACAAAGCTTTCAGCGCCGGTGGTTTCTTCAACCTTGACAATGCTTGAGGTTTCTGGGAAGGTAAAGGGTGTTGGGGGAGGAAAGTATATGGTATTATAAATTTCAAATTACAAATGACAAATTTCAAATTGAAATTTCAAATTTAAAATTTTTAACATCTTCTTTAACTAATTTGTAATTTTTAATTTCAATTTTGCGCTTTTCATTTTAAATTTTGAATTTAATTATTGTTGAGTCTCCAACTAAAGCAAGGACTCTTTCCCGATTTTTGGGCAAAGATTATAAAATCAAGGCCTCAATGGGGCATGTGAGAGATTTGCCTAAAAGCAAACTTGGGGTTGACGTAAAGCACGATTTTAAACCTACTTACGAGGTCACTAAACCGGAAGTTGTTAATGATTTGAAAAAGGCAGGCCGGAAAGCAAAGCTTTTAGTCTTGGCAATGGACCCGGATCGCGAAGGCGAAGCGATTGCTTATCACGTGAGGCACGTGGTGGCAACAAACAACAAACAACAAACAACAAACAATAAATTTTTAAGGATTACGTTTCATGAGATAACAAAGAGTGCGGTGGAAAAGGCGCTTGGCAAGCCGGGGAAGATTAACATGAGGCTTGTTAATGCCCAGCAGGCGCGAAGGGTTTTGGATAGGTTAGTTGGTTATAAACTCTCACCACTTTTGTGGCGCAAAGTGAGAAGGGGTTTGTCGGCCGGCCGGGTGCAGTCAGTGGCAGTCAGGTTAATTGTGGAGAGGGAAAAAGAGATAGAAAAGTTTAAGCCGGAAGAGTATTGGGTTATCGAAGCTTTGCTTCGAAGCGAAAAATGCGGAAATGCAAAAAATGCGGAATTTGCTGCTCAACTAATAAAGATTAACGATAAGAAAGGGGAGGTGAAGAATAAAAAGCAGGCGGATAAAATTGTTGGTGATCTTAAGAAAGCAAAATATAAAGTCAGAGATGTTTTAAAAAGAGAACTTCGCAGAAGCCCGCCGCCGCCATATATTACTTCGACCTTGCAGCGGGCGTGCGCTAATCTTTTCCACTGGTCGTCTAAAAAAACCATGCGCGAAGCCCAGCGTCTTTATGAAGCCGGCCATATTACTTATCACCGGACTGACTCTTTTAATTTATCAAAGCAGGCGGTTTCAAAGGTAAGAAAATTTATTGAAAAAAAATACGGTAAAGAGTATTTGCCAGAAGGCCAAAGATTTTTTAAGAAAAAAAGCAAAATGGCGCAGGAAGCGCATGAGGCAATACGGCCGACGGACATAGCCGCAAGTGGCAAGTGGCAAGTGGCAAGTGGCAAGACAGGACGAGATGGACAGAAACTTTATAGTTTAATTGCTAAAAGGTTCGCTGCTTGCCAGATGGCGGCGGAGGTTGTCGACAAGACTGATGTTTTTGTCGCTGCTGGGGTGTATTTGTTGAAAGCCAGTGGAGAGGTGCAAAAGTTTGAGGGATGGAAAATACTATATAAAAAATCAAAAATAAAAAATCAAAAATACATATCAAAAATTAAAAATAATAAAGATGAGGCGATTTTGCCGGAATTGGCGAAAGATGAAAAGCTTCAGTTGATTAAAGTGTTTTCTGAACAGAAATTCACCCAGCCGCCGGCAAGGTATAGTGAGGCAAGCTTGATTAAGACTTTGGAGAAGCTGGGGATTGGCCGGCCGTCGACCTATGCGCCAACGATCTCTACAATTCGGAATAGAAAATATGTGGAGAAAAAGGAAGGCAAGTTTCACCCCACGCCGGTCGGCGAAGCAGTTACTAAGTTTTTAATAAAGTATTTTGATAAAGTAATGGATTATCAATTTACCGCTCAAATGGAAGAGGATTTGGACAAAATTGCCGAAGGCAAAAGAAAATGGGTGCCGGTCGTCTCTGAGTTCTACAAGCCTTTCAAAAAAAAGGTTAAAAATGTTGGCGAGAATGCTAAAAGAGTAAAAATTGAAGTTGAGAAAACCGGTAAGCGTTGCCCTGAGTGTAAAAAGGGCGATGAGGTTATAAGGATCGGCCGCTTTGGCAAGTTTTTATCCTGCTCGCGCTTTCCAAAGTGCAAGTATACAAAAAATTATGTAGAGAAAGTCGGCATGAAGTGTCCTAAGTGTAAAAAAGGCGATGTGATTGTCCGAAAGACTAAAAAAGGCCGGCAGTTTTTCGGCTGCAGCCGATACCCTAAGTGTAAGTGGGCGGCGTGGCGGAAGCCACAGAAGAAAAGTAGTAAGGGTAGGAAAAGTAGGAAGGGTAGGAAAACTTAATTTTCTTCTGTTGCTTTTTACGTATTATCTGTTACTTGTTACATTTTGTTACTGTTTTTCATACTTGACTTCGTTTTCACAAGGGGGGTAGATTGGAATTAGGTCTGTTTGTGAAAATTCCCTCCCCTCAAGCGAGGGGAGGAAGCCCCGTAAAATGCGGGGCAGGTGGGGTGGTGAAAGCTATCCAACACCACCCCTGCCTGAATCGTAGATTCAGTAGATTCAAGCGTCCCCTCCTCATCTGAGGAGGGGAAAAGCTATGCCCACCACCAATAAACCCCAGCTAAACTTCAACCAAATAGAACAACTGGCTTTTGCTCCGGATGAGAAAATTGAACAGGTTAAAAACCACAAATTAGATATTGAAAAAACAGTCGACGATTATCTTTTGCAAAACGGCTGGAAAGCCAATGTTAATTCCAACTCCAAGTATTCTTTCTCCGGCCTGGTGCTGCATACGGCCGGCTCGGTTGTTGCCAACTATGTTTTAAACAATCTTTATTCTGACAGAATCAGAAAAGCCCATGAGGAGGGCTTTTTCCATATCCATGACTTAACTCATGGGATGGTTGGCTATTGCGCCGGCTGGTCTTTAGAAAATTTATTGTTAATGGGCTTTGGTAACATAACTTATCAGGTAGATTCTAAGCCGGCCAAGCACTTGGACACGGCAATTTTGCACATCATAAATTTTTTGCGCTGTTCTTACAACGAATTTGCCGGTGCCCAGGCGTTTTCTTCTTTTGACACTTACCTTGCGCCTTTTGTCCGCTATGATGGTTTGTCCTACCAGGAAGTAAAGCAGGAGATGCAGCGCTTGGCTTTTTCCTTAAACGTGCCTTCCAGATGGGGCTTTGAAATGCCTTTTACCAACTTTACCTTTGACTTAAAGCCGCCCAAGGACTTGAAGGATAAAAAAGTAATTGTTGGCGGCCGCGAGCAAAACCACACTTATGGACAGTTCCAAAAAGAAATGGACATGATAAACAGAGCATTTTTAGAAGTAATGCTTGAAGGCGATGACTTGGGCAGGATTTTTACCTTTCCGATACCGACTTACAACTTAATTTCTGATTTCAACTGGACCTCGCGAGTTGCCAGGCTTCTTTTCAAAGTAACCGCTCGCTTTGGCATTCCTTATTTTCAAAATTATATTGGCTCAGAGCTTGATCCTTCGTCAGTTAGGGCGATGTGCTGCCGCTTAAATCTTAATTTAAACCAATTGATGAACCAGCCGGGCAGTTTATGGGGCAAAGGCGACTCAACCGGCTCGATTGGGGTAGTGACTATTAATCTGAACCGCCTGGCCTTTCTGACCAAGGATAAAAAGCAAAAGAAAAAAGAGTTTTTCAAACTTTTGGAAGAATATATGCAGCTTGCTAAAGAAAGCCTTGAAAAGAAAAGAGAACTAATAAGTAAGAATTTAAAAAACGGCCTGATGCCTTATACCCAGGCTTATCTTGGCACATTCCGCAATTATTTTTCAACGATTGGCGTTTGCGGCGCCAACGAGGCCTGTCTTAATTTTTTGGGAGAACCGATTAGTTCAGCCGATGGAAAGTTATTTAGCATGGAAATCTTGCAGTTTATGAAAAAAAAGTTAATCGAGTTTCAAAAAGAGACGAACCATCTTTATAATTTGGAAGCAACGCCCGCTGAAAGCACTGCTTACCGCTTTGCTCTGCTGGACCGCAAGTTTTATGACAATATCATTATTGCCGGCGATAAGGAATCACCATATTTAACAAACTCAACCCAGTTGCCGGTTGATGAGACTTCGGACATTGCCGAGGCTTTGCTTAATCAAGACGATATCCAGCCGCTTTATACCGGCGGAACGGTTTTCCATACATTTTTAAGTGAGGAAATTGGCTGGAAAGAGGCGCGGAACTTGGTCAAAAAAATAGCGGAAAACACGAAACTGCCGTATTTTACCTTGACGCCAACCTTTTCTATTTGCCCAAAACATGGCAGGATTAAGGGCAAGCGTTTTACTTGCCCGCAGTGCGGCCGGCAGTGCGAGGTCTATTCGCGGATTGTCGGCTACTTTCGCTCTGTCCGGCTTTGGAATAAAGGAAAGAGGCAGGAGTTTGACGAGCGACGAACTTTTGAGGTATCAAAAGAAAAAGTAGCAAAAGCAGCACAGGTAGCAGAAGTAGCAAAGGAGTAATTTGTAGGGGCAGGGGCTGGACGAGTATTAAATATTGAGGCAAGAGACTTAGGAAAAGCAGAAATGTATTATTGGCGGGAGCAGTAAAGATGGAAAAGGTTAAATTAACTAAAAAAGAGAGATCAAGATTAGCAGGAGAACTTTTTAGCTTCCTCTTCTTTTATTTTTTCCAATCTGTTTTTTTCTTCTTGACAGCGCTGTATACAGCGTTTTAAAATAAACTTTGAAAGGAGAAAAAATTATGCCGATGCATAGAACGCAAGTTTATTTTCCAGAAGAAGTTTTAGATCTTTTGCGAGAAGAAGCAGAAGAAAAAAATGTTACTTTAGCTCATATTATAAGAAAAAAGGTGACAGTAGATATGCCGGTTGCCAAGAAAACTAAAAAAAAGAGAAAAAAGAAAAAAATGACCGGAGCTGATTTTTTGTTAAAAATGGCTGAAAAGGCAGAAAGGTTGGGTTTTAAAGGACCCAAAGACCTAGCTTCTAATGTAGATAAATATTTATATGGCAGCTAAAACTGTTTTTATTGATACTAATTGCTTTTGTGGGATTTATAATTCAAAAGACAGCTTACATTTGAAGAGTAAAAAAGCCTTCAGAAATCTAAAAAAACAAAAACACAGATTATTCACCTCAAATTATATTTTTGCAGAAGCCTTAACTATTTTATCTCAAAGGGCTGCCAAGAAAATATCAATAGAGTTTGGGAAAGATATTTTTAGACAAAGGAGCTTGATTAATATTTTGACAGCAGATTTAAGCACAGACCTGGAAGCTTTTAAGATTTTTAAAAAGGTGAGGAGCAAAAACCTTTCTTTTGTTGATGCTTCAATTCTAGCCCTGATGAAGAAATATAAAGTGGATTATTTGTTGACTTTTGATGAAAGGTTGATAAGACTTGCTAAAAAATTTGGCTTTGGGATATTATAAAAACCGCTCTTTTTATTTTTTTCCGAATTACTTTTTAGAGTGTGGTAAAATTGGTTGGAAAATAAAAGATTTTTTTACTTCTGCCTTTTTATTTTTAAGTACACTTTATGGGGAGAGAAAGAGAAGGCCTGCCATTGCCTCAAATAGAGATTGAAGAAATTGCTTTAAGCAAACAGAAAGAGTTATTAAGAGATATTCCAGTTGACCAAATTCCGGCAGGAACGGCCTTTCATTTACAAACAGTGGCATTACGACTGCCTGATAATTTTTTATTGATGGACCTCGGATGCGGAATAGGAAAAAAGACTGCGCTTATTGCAGAGATGGCTATTTGTGGAGGAAAAGGCGGTAACGGCTTTTGGGTTATTTTGTAATTTAATCGGGCCAGACGCTGAAAAGGCCGTATCTCAGATGAGAAGAGTTTTAAAACCTGACGGATTGCTTTATGTTTCTGATTGTTTGCGTTTGGATAGTGGGTTTGACTGGGCACTTCGGGTTGAAATGTCCAGAGCAGAGCTTTTAGCTTTGCAAGAAAGATGGGCAAAAAGATATAGAGAAAATGCAAAGCTTGGCCTCCCTTATGGTACGTTTTTAGTTTTTAAAATGGGCCATAAAGAGAAAGAATATGATGGGGCAGGTAAGTTAAAAGAACATTTGAAGAACCCTGAGATTTTTGAGAGATTTACCAGGCATTGGGGCTGGGATGAGTTTCAGAGGCTTTTTAGAGGTTCTTTTTGGTGGGATTATATGGCGCCACAGGTCTTTCGCTCGCGGACAGGTGAGCCTTTATTGGAGATAAGCATGGTATTTAAAAAACAAAGATCTTTAAATTCTTATTTTTAAAGGTTATTATATTTTTAGTATGAAAGTTTATTTTGGGGCGGCGATTACCTTGTCGCGCAGGCCTTTGCCTACTTACCAGAAAATCGTTGGCGAAATCAAAAAACATGGGCATGAGGTGCTTTCCGAATACGTTGTTGACCCAAAGCTTAAAAAGGGCGATGGGCTTTCGGCAGACAAGCTTTTTGAAAGAGAAACAGAGACTATTGGCAAAGCAGACTTGATGGTGGCTGAAGTAACGACGCCGTCTTGGGGGACGGCTTTTTTAATGGAACATGTCTTAAAAAACGACAAGCCGGTGCTTGCCCTTTTTTATAAAAATCATAAAGGCGAGATTCCGATGATGATAAAAGGCCACCCAAAACTTTACGTTGAGAATTATAATCTTTCTAACTTGCGAAGTACCCTAGACCATTATTTGCGTTTTTTTGAAAGGCAAAAAAAGAAAAAGGGAAAGCTGATTGTTATTGATGGCACTGACGGTTCTGGCAAAGCAACCCAAAGCAAGCTTTTAATAAAAGCATTGAGAAAGAAAAAGTTAAAAGTAGCCCATATAGAATTTCCCCGCTATTATTCTTCATTTCATGGTCGGATTGTTGGCCGTTTTCTAAAAGGCGAGTTTGGCGATCTTGATAGTATAGATCCTTATATTATTTCCTTAGCTTATGCTTTGGATCGGTTAACTGCCAGAAAGCAGATTCGCGATTGGCTGGAAGCAGGGTATTGGGTGGTTGCTGATCGCTATACAACAGCCAGTATGGCCCACCAGACAGCAAAATTGCCAGCTAAAAAAAGAAAGAAATTTCTTGCTTGGCTTGATGAGATGGAATATAAACAGCACAAGATTCCAAGGGAAGACGTGGTGGTTTTTCTGCATGTGCCGGTTGAGACCTCTTCTAAATTGGTTACCAAGAAAACTAAAAGAAAATATACAGGGAAAAAGCAAAAAGATATTGCTGAAGAGAACTTGAGGCACCAAAAAGAGACTTTGAAAGTTTATTTAAAATTGGCACGGGAAAAAGAGCATTGGATGAGGGTTGACTGTGTTGATAAAAAAGGCAAGATGAGAACGAGAAAGAATATTCACAAAGAGATTTTAGAGAGACTGAGGGAGAGGAAAATTTTTAAAACTTGGCAATTGTTAATTTTTCTTCTTTTGTTTTTAAGGTTTTCATAGTAAAATAAAAAATCTATGGCTACTAAAAAGAGCAATGATCTTGATGTTTCTTTGACTGAACTGCTGGAAGCAGGGGTGCATTTTGGGCACCAAGCCAGGCGGTGGAACCCGAAGATGGAGCCTTTTATATGGCAGGCCCGGGACGGGGTGCATATTTTTGATCTTCTAATTACCCGGCAGAAGTTAAAAGAGGCCTGCGAGGCGGCCAAAAATTTAGTTAAAAAGGGCGGGACAATAGTCTTTGTCGGCACTAAAAAACAAGCCCAGGAGATTATAAAAAAGCAGGCAGAAAAAGCCGGCATGCCTTATGTTAATACCCGCTGGGCCGGCGGGCTTTTGACAAACTTCAAGCAGATTAAAAAAAGTATTGATAAGATGAAAGACTTGCAAAAAAAGGTCGCTGACGAGGATTTTAAAAAAAAGTATATAAAAAAGGAAATAATCTTATTGGAACGGGAAATTGCTCGTCTTGACAGGCTTTTTGGCGGCATTGCTGGGCTGCAGGAAGTGCCGGAGGGTCTTTTTGTCGTTGACATAAACAGCGAGAAAACAGCAGTGAAGGAGGCAAACAGAAAAGGGATGACTGTTTTTGCCATTTGCGATTCAAATGCCGATCCTGACTTGGTAACTTACCCGATTCCCGGCAATGATGATGCCGTCGGGTCGATTAAGATGTTGGTGGGGAAGTTTGCCGAGGCGGTTTCTCAAGGGGTAGCCTTGGGAAATAAGAAATAGCTCACTGATTGTAGCGGTCCGATCCAATCGGACCATAAATAACATGACCATTTTATTTTCTTTAATTTAAGATTTTTAAATTTTTACTTTTGACCGCAAAAGTAACAAAACTCGCAAACACGGAAAGTTGCTTCAGATGTTTGCAATTTAAGATTTAATTATGCCAACTTCAACGGATTTAATTAAAAAACTTCGAGTTCAAACCAAAGCCGGTATTATGGAGTGCAGGCAGGCTCTTGAGGAGTCCGGCGGAGATATTGGGAAAGCCAAAAAATGGCTTACCAAAAAAGGCTTGAGCAAAGCGGCCAAAAAGGCGGAGAGGACGACTAAGGCCGGTTTGGTTGAGGCTTACATTCATGCCGGCGGCATGGTCGGGGCAATGGTGAAATTAACTTGCGAGACCGACTTTGTGGCGAGGAATAAGGAGTTCAAAAAACTGGCCCATGAGATAGCGATGCAAGTGGCGGCAACTAACCCTAGGGATACCAAGGTTTTGTTAAAGCAGGAATACATCCGTGACCCTTCAAAAAAGATTGGCGATTTAGTAAAAACAGCGATTGCCAAGCTTGGAGAGAATATTAAAGTAGAAAAGGTAATAAGGTTTAAGGTTTAATTTCTCTTGTAGTGGCGTGATTTATCACACCCTAAATAAGATGACCACTTTCTTTCTGCTTCTTGTTTGCTTCCTTAAAGTTTGGTAGATTAAATTTAATTTCAAATTACAAATGGAAAATGTAAAATTGAAATTAAAAATTTAAAATTCTAGCATTTTACGCGAATCTTGCGCTTTTCCGCGATTTCCGTAACTTACGCATTTTCCGCGTTTAATGTGAAAGGAGAAAAAAATGGGAGCACCAATAAAAGAAGTCCCTGTCGTTAATCCAGAGTTAAGCCAAGCTTTAGAAAGGTGGGATAAAATTAATGCCGAGCGTGATCCACTAGAAAGGATTGCGGGGGGGGGTAAAAGAAGTTTATAGTGTTTTGACAGAAGAAGGCAATGAAACCTTAAAGTTTTTATATGCGGCAGGGTATAATTTTAGCTGGTGGATTGGTTCTACAGATCAAAAGAGGTATAGCAATACAAGAAGGGCGATGAACTTGCTGTTTGAGGAATTGACTGGTGCAGAGCAGAAGCTATTTTTAAACGCAATGATAGCTACTGGAGAGGGAAGCAATATGAATTTTTATTTAAAAGAAGAAACACAAAAAATGGTGTTAAAAATGAGGTCTGCAGATCAGGTTTTGAAATATGGAGGGCTTTGGATGAGTCCTGGAAGAGTCGTAGATGGTTTTAAAAGGTATGGAGTAAAGGCAATGGTTAAATTGAAGAAAGAGGCGTCTGAGCCAGAGAAAGAGTGATCTTTATTTTTTTTATGAAAAAGCTTCCCAAGTTTTTGTGGCCGCTTTTTTGGGACACGGATCCTAAAAAACTTGATGTTGAGAAGCGCTCAAAATACATAATTGAGCGGGTGATGGATTGGGGCGATATTCCCCATGTCAAGTGGATGCTTGAAAACTTTTCCAAAAAAGAGCTTAAAAATACCTTAATAAAGACGAGAAATTTGTTTAAAAAAAGCGCCTATTTTTGGGCTAATTTCCTTCAGGTTGACCCAGAGGAAACGAAATGTTTAAGCAAGGCATATCAGAAGAAACATCCGACGATTTGGCCATACTAGGCAAAAGCAGTCTTTTAGAAAAGTTTTATCTTGCCGGCGGCACAGCAGCAGCTCTTCGTTTGGGCCATCGGCTTTCTTTTGATTTGGACTTTTTTACTATTTTTTCTTTTGACCAGACTTCTTTGAGCAAATCCTTGAGAAAATTAGGGAAATTTAGAAGAGAGCAGATTGCCGAAGATACTCTTTTGGGAGTTTTTGGGAAGACTAAAATAAGTTTTTTCCGATACGACGAGCCTTTAATCGGCAAGACAGATAAATTTTTAAATGCTAAAATAGTGTCGCTGGCTGATTTGTCAGCGATGAAGATTGATGCAATCAGCAGAAGGGGGACTAAAAGAGATTTTGTTGACCTTTATTTTATTGGTAAGAAAATCGGCCTTGATAAAGCATTTTTAAATTATAAGAAAAAATATGGAAGAAAAGATATTAATATTTTTCACGCGATTAAGGCAATGAATTATTTTGTTGATGCAGAAGACGAGGAGATGCCGGAGATGTTAGTTGAATGTGACTGGGGAAAGGTAAAGGATTTTTTTAAAAAAAAAGCATCAAAGATTTTAAAGAAATGGGTTAAAAAATAAGGAGGTTTTATGCAACAATTTATAGATGAGTTTAGCAAAAAAGCAGAAGAGGTTTTGGGGTTGGTGGAAGAGGATTTGAAGGGCATTAAGACCGGCCGGGCAAAGCCCAGTTTAGTTGAGGATGTCAAAGTTGAGGCTTATGGGACGGCAATGGCCTTGAAAGAGGTGGCCTCGATTTCTGCACCGGACCCCCATCAGATTGTCATTTCTCCGTGGGACAAAAGCGTCCTGGAAGCAGTCGAAAAGGGAATCAATGCGGCCGGTTTGAATCTTAATGCCGTTGTTGACGCTGATATCATAAGGATTGCCATTCCTGCTTTAACCGAAGAAACGCGGCAGGAGCTGGTAAAGCTGGTCCAGCAAAAATTGGAGTCGGCAAAGACGATGGTTAGAAATGAGCGAAACGAGGCAAAACGCGCTATTCAAGACCAGGAAGGCGAAAGCGGCGTCTCAGAAGATGATATCAGAGAAACGGTTGAAAAGCTCCAGGAAAAGGTGGATGAGGTGATGGAGAAAATTGAGGAGATGGGGAAGGAGAAGGAGAAAGAGTTGCTAACTCTTTAAATTAACCTAATTGATCTAAAAATAACCCAATAACCAAATAATCAAATCAATAAACGAATAAACAAATATTACAAATTCTTTTATTTGATTATTAAATTATTTGAAATTTGTACTTATTTGGTTATTAAGAGTTGCCTTCATTTTTAGCATTCTTTATTGTACTGTCGGCGGTTGTCCTGTTTCACGAGCTGGGGCATTTTTTGGCGGCTAAAAAAATGGGAGTAAAGGTTTTGGAGTTTGGTTTTGGCTACCCGCCGCGCGTTTTAAGCAAAAAAATCGGCGAAACGATTTATTCGATAAACTTTTTGCCTTTTGGCGGCTTTGTCAAACTTTTTGGCCAGCAAAGAGAGGAGTTGTCGAAAGAAGAACTTGATAACCCAAGAGCATTTATAAACCAAGGCAAAAAAAAGCGGGCAATTGTTATTGTTGCCGGCGTGATTGGCAACTTCTTGCTTGGGGCTCTTTGTTTTTCTTTGGTTTATTCTTTAATCGGTATTCCTGAAAAGGCTGATTATGTGACTGTCTCATATGTAATGCCCGGCTCGCCGGCTGAGGAGTCAGGCATAAAGACGGGGGATAAGATAGTTAAGGTTTTGGGTGCCCAAGTTGATGATACAGACGATTTTGGCCAGATTGTTCAAGAGAAAAAAGGAGAGCAGATTAAAATAGAAGTGATTTCAAAAGTAGATAAGGCTTTTGATGAAGGGACACGCAGGGAAGTAAGTGTCATTCCAAGACTTGACCCGCCGGAAGAAGAAGGCCCATTGGGGGTTATTATCTCAGGCTATGATAATATTTTTTATCCCGCCTGGCAGATGCCTTTGCGCGGCGCTTGGGTTGGTATTCAAGAAGCGATTGCTTGGGGTGTGGCAATGGTTTTTGGGCTTGTGCAGATTATAAAAGAACTCTTTGTAGGTGTCGTGCCCCAGGTGGCCGGGCCGGTTAAGATTTACAAGATCACTGCCGAGTTTGCTGCTCAGGGCTTGATAGATTTGACCCGCTTTATCGGCATTTTTTCCATAAATTTGGCGGTTATTAACCTTTTGCCATTTCCCGCCCTGGATGGCGGCTGGCTGGCTTTGGTTTTTTTGGAAAAGGCAAGAGGACGCAAACTTCGTTCCAAAGTTGAGTATTGGCTAAATGCGGCCGGCATGGCCTTAGTGATAGGCCTGATGCTTGCCATCAGCGCTAGGGAGATTATTGAGGAACTTAAAAACGCCGGCTGGTGGGCGAAGTTGCCGTTTTGAGACTTGACATTATGATAATTTTGTCATAGAATTTCATTATTGCATTGTTCAATTGTTTCATTGTTACATGAGT
>Ga0180438_10008271_pt1 | contig 13272 bp, 4 predicted proteins | sample SS_ome_12_FD_132455 | JGI IMG/M metagenome (GOLD analysis project Ga0180438, IMG submission 132455) | Hypersaline lake sediment archaeal communities from the Salton Sea, California, USA - SS_3_D_2 metaG | ecosystem: Environmental > Aquatic > Non-marine Saline and Alkaline > Hypersaline >... | reverse complement strand
CATAAACTCGACGTGATGCACCCGCGGCGGTAGATCCTCGATCGTGCATGGTGTCCGGTAGGGATCTCCGCTGGCGTTTTTCTGCAGCCTGCCGTCCAGGTAGATCGTGGCCTCGAAAGGATCTGTGACAAAACTGACGGGTACACGCTGCGACCGAAACCCCCACCAGCCCAAGGCTGCCAGGCCAAACGCGATCAGGACGCCGGCGACCGCGGCGATGATTTGAGGTCGCCGTCTCGCCGGGCGAACTTCGGTTTGCCGTTGGCTCGCTTCCAATTCCGCGCGCATCTCTCGGGCGCTGGGGAACCGACGTTGTGGATCGGCTTCGCAGGCGCGCAGGGCGAGTCGATTCAGTGCACCCAGGGTCGGATCTTCCACGGCTTCTGGGGCCCGCTCACCGGGACGGGGAAAGCTGTCGGCCGGCAGTCCCGTGATCATTTCGTAGATCACCAGGCCCGCCGCGTACACGTCGGCGCGGGAGTCCATGCGGCCGTCCGGGGGCATGTACTTCCAAGTCCCCACGCGGGAGATCTGCGGGTCGGCCTCGGCCAAGAGCCCGAAATCGGCGAGCTTCAACTCTCCATCGACGAACAGACAGTTCGCCGGTTTCACGTCGCGATGCACCATGCCGGCTTCATGCAGAGAAGCCAGCCCGGAGAGAAGCTCCCTGGCGTAGCAGAAACACACTTTAGGCGCCAGCGGGCCGCTTTCCAGCCGGCTTTGCAGGGTGGCCGGACGATAATTCGCGTCCGCCGAACCCGGGCTGCCGGAGACGTCGTCGGCCAGATCCATCACGTAAAACAGGTGATCGGCGGTCTTCCCGACGTGATGGATGTTCAACAAGTTCGGATGCTGGCGGCGGGAATTGGCTTCCAAACGGGTGATCGACGTGATTTCCCGGCTGGCCGGGTCCGCGGCTGCCGAGCGGTCGGAGCGGATCACCTTGACGGCACGAAGCTGGCCGGTGGCGCGATTCCTGGCGAGCCACACCTGGCCGAACCCACCTTCCCCGATCAGCCGGACCAGATCGAAATCCGACACCTCCGGAGGCGGTGCGTCCTTGCCCGACGAGTTGGTGGCGTGACGGCTCACGATCTGAAAAACTCCCGTCTGGATCGCATGGTTTTTTCGATGCGAGTGGTGAGCGACCGCTCGAGGATTGCATTGGGACGCGAACGCAGGGCTTGCTTGATGCGCTCGCCGAGTTGGCCGTCCTTGCGATAGGTTGCCCCGAGCTCCCTCAGTCGCCTCAGCGCCCTCTTGTGGGCCCGGTAGACGCCGTTGCGGCTGAGGCCCGTATACTCCGCCACCTTGGCTCCCGGCAGATCATAGAGCGTATACAACTCGAAGGCCAGATAGGCCCGGGCACTCATCTCTCGCCGCACGACATCCAGCAGGACCAACAGCAAGGCCTCTTCAAAAGCGTCCTCCCAAGCCTTCTCAGGCCCGGTGCCGTCGGCCTCCGGCTCGATGGTTCTGGACTCCGACTTGCCGCCGGGGGCTCGCACCCGCTCGGACGGGCGGCGTCGCCGCTGGGCCACCTCGTTGCGGACCAGCTTCCCCAGCCAATTGCGGAAACGGCCACGCGCGGGATCGTAGTGGAACACGTCCTTTTGCTCGAACACATTGAGCATCACGTCCTGCACGATCTCCTCGGCGGTGTGGTCCGAGCAGCCGCGACGCCGGGCGCAGGCAAAGATCAGCGACCAGTAGCGGCGGAAGAACTCGTCCCAGGCCAGCGGGTCCAAGCCGTCGTGCAGCCGCCGAAGCAGCGTCGCCGGCGTCTTGCCATTGTCGCGGGGGGGAGCCGCTGGGGTGATATCGGCCACTTGTCGGACCTCCTCTCAGTCGGGAAGCGCTACGATTTTAAGGCAAATCACGAGATTTCTCAAGAACGGAGGCCTAATTCGAGGGTGAAGGCGCATACTACCGTGTAGTGGCCGTCGCGCACCTGTTGAACGACCCGACCGGTGCAGGTACCCTCTGGATGGGTAGAAAATCACGCTCGACCGACAAGGGATCTGCAAGGTGCTCGACGCGCTCTCCCGTGCCGGCCAAGCTGCACACGGACTACGACATCGAAGGCGGAGTGCCTCTCCCCAGTCGGATCGGTAGTCGCGGGTCGCGATTGACGCAGAAGATTCTCTGGACTGACCATAGACCAAACCCGTTTTTCAGGCGTCTTATACGTTGGATGGTTAACCACAGACTGGACGGCGGGAAACGCTCGGTGCAAAGGAATCCGGACGACGCCTCTTTGCTGACGGCCGCGGCAGGAGGCGAGAAGCGGGCGTTCGCGCGGATCTACCTGGCGTATCAGGACGATCTGCTGACGCTGCCAGGCCTTATGCTGGGCGACCGGCAGGCAAGCGGAGACGTGTTGCACAAGGTCTTTGTCTCTCCTGCCCGGCGGATCGGCCAACGGAACAGCAAAGTAAAACGCTCGGCCTTGAGTATGAACGTAGTCTACCCGTTTCTTTCACGCGTTTCTGCTGAGGAGGCAATCATGAAGAAGTTGACTGAGCTTGTGATTGTGACGTCGATGGTTGGGAAGTTGTTGTTTCGATTCGGCGCCGCGCTAGTGGCCGTGGCGCTGTTGGGAACCACGGCCCAAGCCGTGACGATCGAGTATGTGCCGGTCGGCGACCCGGGCAACGTCGACGACATCCATGGCGAGGGTTACGGCGGTGTCACGGACCCGTACCTGATCGGCAAGTACGAGGTAACCAACGCCCAGTACTGCGAGTTTCTCAACGCCGTCGCCGATGCGGACCCGAACGGTCTGTACAACACGAACATGGGCGGCGGCGGGAACGACATCGGAGGTATCAGCAGGACCGGCGACCCCGGAACGTACGAGTACATGGTGCGAGAAAACCGTGGCAACCGGCCGGTGAACTGGGTTTCGTGGTACGACGCGCTCCGTTTTGCCAACTGGTTGCACAACGGACAGCCCACCGGCCCGCAAAGCACAGGAACCACGGAGGACGGAGCGTATGTCATGTCGCTGGGTTCCGGCGTGATCCGCAAAGCGGGGGCGCAGGTCTTTCTGCCCGGCGAGGACGAGTGGTATAAGGCCGCGTACTACAAGAGCGGCGGGACCAACGCAGGATATTGGGATTACCCGACGCAAAGCGACGCGGCGCCGACTGCTGAGTTGCCTGCGGGCACCGACATGGTCAACGGCTCGGCCAACTACCGCTCCGGCGGCTATCTCGACACGACGTACTACACGACCGAGGTGGGAGCGTACGACGCTAAACCTTCTGGTAGCGTCTACGGTACGTTTGATCAGGGAGGCAACCTGTTGGAATGGAACGAGGCCCCCTTCGGCTTGTTTCCGTATCGTGGCTTGCGGGGCGGCGATTTCGGCGGCCCCGTCGACAACCTGCACGCCTTGAGCCGTTACAGCGAGGACCCGGCGTACGAGGACTTCAATATCGGGTTCCGAGTCGCAAGTATCCCTGAGCCCGGTAGCATCATCTTGTTGGCATGCGGACTGGTGGCGGGTTTGAATTGGTGGAGACGCAGGAGGTAGGACCCTTTGTTCGGAAAAGCAGGTTGTATCCGAGATGGAGGAGGTGCTCGGTTGAGTGCGAATGTGTTTTGCTCGTTTCTCTCACACGTTCTTGCTCAGGAGGCAATCATGAAAAAGTTGACTCAGTTTGCGATCGTGACGTCGGTGCTCTGTCTTCTCTGCGGTTCCGTGCCGCGGTTGGCCGTGGCCGAGACCAGAGCCGCCTGGACCGGCGGCGGGGAGAACAATGATGTTCTCAATCCCGACAATTGGTCGTGGCTGGAAGGCTCAACCCCGGAAGGCTATCCGGACGACGATACCGATGTCATCCTGGACCACACTGCCGTTGATACCACGCTCGGCGTCTACGATCACGCCGGCGCTTCTCTGGACTTCAACAACCTCGCCGTCGGTAACGGCGCGGATCGTGTGGCCTACAGCATCGTTTGCTACACCGGCGCCGCGGGAACGCTATGCGGAGGCTGGTTCGGCGTGAATAACGAAGCAACAGTGGACTTCAAGAACATTAGCGTGGCCGACCTGCACCTGCTTCCGGGCTCGACGCTGCGAGTGGAGGAAGATGGCTACCTCGTTCGCTATGGAGGAGCCGGTCTAGGTCGCCTGAGTTTGGAAGGCAACCTGGACCTGGCGCTGCCTGCCGAACCGTCCGACGAGTACGTGATCGCCGAGTACGGACGGCTCACCGGCCAGTTCGTTTCGGTCGCCGGCCTGCCGCCCGGCTGGCGGATCGATTACGGCAGTGGAACGGATGACTACATCAGGGCCGTCCCCGAGCCCTCTAGCCGCGCTCTTCTGGCCGCGGGGACTCTCGTCCTGGCGGCCTGCGCCTGGCGACGGCGGCGGCAGAGAGGGGGCCCACGACAACTCTTTTCCACACAAAGGATATCTATCATCCGATCAGTGACTTTGAGTCTGGCGGCCCTGGTGTTCGTCGGTGTGGGGCAGGCTGAGGCCGAGGTCAGTTTTCAAGGCTTGGGTCATCTACCGGGCAGTTCGGGCAGCTACGCGCGTGCCGTTTCGGCCGACGGCTCGGTGGTGGTGGGAGACGCAGGCTGGACGGGGGAGGCCTTCCGCTGGACGGCCACCGACGGCATGGTCGGTCTGGGCTTCTTGACTCCTGCAGGCACATACAGCACGGCCTCCGACGTTTCGGCCGACGGCTCGATGATGGTGGGCAGCAGTTTCAGCCCGCCGGATCCCTCAGAACCATTCAGCGGAGAGGAACCGGTTGTCTGGACGCCCGGCGGCGGGATGGTTCCCCTGTTCGACGCACCCGGCAGCGAGCACGGCAGTTGGGCCTCGGTCGTCTCGGCCGACGCCTCGGTGGTGCTGGGCACCAGCGACACGCCCTCAGGCCGCCAGATATTCCGCTGGACGGAAGCGGAGGGCCCGGTCGATCTCGATGTGCCTGTGGGTTCCGTGACCGGCGTCTCGGCCGACGGCTCGGTGGTGGTGGGAAATGACAACGGGGCCGTCGTCAACGGTGCATACCGTTGGACGGAGGCGACCGGCGCGGTCGATCTGGGCAATCTGCCCGGCAACGACCTGTATACCCGTGCCGCAGCCCTCTCGGCCAACGGCGCGGTCGTGGTAGGAAGCGTCGACGTGGATCTGGACGGGGCTTGGTGCTGCCAGGCCTTCCGTTGGACGCAAGAGCAAGGCATGGTCACCCTCTTCGGCTCGCCCAGTTGGGCCAACGAGGGTTCGGCGACTGCCATCTCGGGCAACGGTTCTGTTGTGGTCGGGGGCGGATTTGGCAGGCCCTTCATCTGGGACGCCGTCCACGGCCCGCGCAACCTGCACAGCGTGCTGGTGGACGACTACGGCCTGAACCTGGACGGCTGGAGACTCGAGCATGCCACCGACCTTTCGTACGACGGCGCGGTGATTGTCGGTTACGGCACCAACCCGTCCGGCCACACGGAAGCCTGGCGAGCCGCGATCCCCGAACCGTCCACGTTTGCCCTTCTGGCCACAGGGACCCTCGGCCTGTTGTTGTGTGCCCGGCGTGGCAAGGGAAGGTGATTCTTCGGCCCGCTGAAGTTGTAGGAAGGTGTTTGCCCAGTACAGGAAGATCCTCGTTTTCCGCTAGGAACCCCTTCAGCATCACGGCTCTAATAGGAATTATTGAATTCCTCAAGAAGGCAGGCCTGATTCGGGGGCACACGCGCATATTACAATTCGGCGGCGGTCCTGTACCTGTTGAATGGCCCCGCCGGCACAGGTAGTCGCTTGATGGGTACCCGAGGAGTTCCTGCGCCGCGAAACTCGATTTCGTCCGGTTCCCAAGCTCCGCCTTGGGAGCCAGATGGACGGACACTCTCACCTGATCCATTAGGAAAGGGAAAGATCATGAGTGCAATCAAGACGATGATCGGTACCACGGTCGTCTCCTTGGCCTTGCTGGGCGTGCTGGCCGCGCTGGCAGCAGCGCCGGAGAAGTCACCCACCGAGTTGTACGTCCGCACCAACCCACCGGGTGCCAGCGTGTTGCTCGACGGAAAAGAGATGGGCACTTCGCCCGGCCTCTTCCAGGTGAAGCCTGGAGCACACACGGTCGTCGTGAAGCTGGTCGGCCACGAGCCGAAGACGAAGCACGTCACCATCCGTATCGGCCGGATCAAGCGGGTCATCCTGGAACCTCAGCAGGCGCCGCAGACCGTGACCGGCTTTGATATGGACGACAAGCTGGCCGTGGCTGCGCTGAAGAGGCGGCATGCCCATGTGGAAACCGATGAATCCGGCAGAGTAAGATCCGTGGTCTTCCCCGACAGCGGCATGGGCTTTCCCCGCGTCGGGTCACAAGTCAACGATGCCCTGCTGGTGCATTTGAAGACTCTGACCCAGCTCGAAGAACTGAGCCTCAGTCGATGCTCGATTACCGACGCCGGCCTGGTGCACTTGGGCGGCCTGACCAAACTGAAGAAGCTGAACCTCTGTGGCACGGACGTGACCGACGCCGGTCTGAAGTGTCTGGAGAACCTCACCGTACTGGTTGAACTGAACCTCGTTCGGGTCGAGATCACCGACGCCGGGCTGGCACATCTCAGGGGGCTTGCCAAGCTCGAATCGCTCAACCTCGAAGGCACCCTGATCACTTACGCCGGACTGGCGCATCTGAGAGAGTTCGGCAACCTGGAATCGCTGAACCTCCGCGCAACCAACATCACCGATGCGGGGTTGGCGCACCTGGAGGGACTCGCCGGGCTCAACTCGCTGGACCTCGGGGAAACCAAAATCGGCGACGGGGCACTGGTGCATCTGAAGCCGCTGACCAATCTGGCACGGCTGGACCTCGAGAATACCAGAGTCGGTGACGTCGGGCTGGCGCATTTGAAAGAGTTGACAAAGCTCACCGCATTGAGGCTCAAGGACGCCCGAATCACCGATGCGGGGCTGGCCCATCTGCGGAAGCTCACCGGGCTCGAATCGTTGGAACTCACGGACACCAAAATCACCGGCGCCGGGCTGGTCCATCTGAAAGGACTCACCAGGCTCACCTACCTGGGCCTTCAGGGCATACAAGACCCGGACGTCGGAATGGAGCATCTGGCGGGGCTGACAAGTCTCGTCAAGCTGGAGATCGAGGACAGCCAGCTCACCGACGCCGGCCTGGAGCATCTGAAGGGACTTTCCAAGCTTGAAAGGCTCGACATCGACAACACACAAGTCACCGACGCCGGATTGCAGCATCTCAAGGAGCTTTCCGAACTTAGCCTGCTCTGCGTGTCGGAAACCGGGGTCACTGCCGACGGTGCCAAGAAGTTTTGGCAGGCGTTGCCCTACTGCACCATCGGCTACGGTGACTACATCGCAGGGCAAACATTCCCGGACTACGAAGCCGCCGAAGCCACGCTCAACAAGCTGGGGGCGAAATACGAGCGGGAGAGTCAGGTCCGGATCCTTTCGGCCAGCTTCAAGGGAACCAAGGTTACGGATGCCGACCTGGCGTGTCTGGAACACTTGCCTCATCTCCGCGTGCTCGACCTCAGCGACACGGCAATCACCGACGCCGGCCTGGTACACGTGAAAGGACTCGCCAAGCTCGAAGAGCTGGAACTCGACGGCACGGAAGTCACCGACGCCGGGCTGGTGCATCTAAAAGGACTCGGCAACCTCAGAAAGCTCCGCCTTCAGGGCACCGAAGTCACGGAACAGGGCGCGAAGGAGATCCTTCAGGCACTGCCGATCGAAGATTACTACGGGCCGGAGGAACCTAAGGACCGTGGCGAGAAAACGGCCCGGGGCCCGGCGGTCGAGGGTGTGCGGCCCCGCATTAGGACCAATGAATTCGACCCGGCCGCCCGTGCAGCGGCCGTTGCGCCCTACCTGGACAATAATGTGATCGCCCTGGCGCACATCGATCTAACACAGGTTGACGTGGAGGCCCTATACTTCGAAGCGACGTTATTTGAGAACCGGGGGAATAGGGCCGGATTCTCCGAGGCGCGAGTGCTAGTTGAGAGATGGGTCGCGGAGTTTACCCGAGCCGGCGGGCGCGAGTTGTATATGATCGCCACCTTGACCGACTCCCAGCCGACCTCCTTTATCATAGCGCCAGTGCAAGAAGGGGGAGATCACCGTGTCGTGGCCGAGTTACTCTACAGGCTTCGGAAGGACGGCCCCGGCGACGGCTTGAGCGAGATAGAAACCACCGAGCGGATCGGCGACGTGGTGTTTGGCGGCAGGCGCAAAGCACTGGCGCGGCTGAAGACGCTGAAACCGACGCCCCGCCCCGAGTTGGCCACCGCCTTCAAGGCGGCTGGAGACACGAGGGCGCAAATCTTGTTCTTCCCGACCGAGGATAATCGCCGCGTGCTCCGCGAGATGCTCCCGCCGATTCCCGGAGAACTCGATGGCGGCTCAGGCACGCAGATCGCCGACGGCCTGCGATGGGCAGCGGTGGGAATCGAGCTGCCGCCACGGCTGTCGGCGCGGCTGGTAGTCCAGTCCAAGGACGCCCAATCGGCCGAGACACTAAAGGGTCTGGTGCAGGCCTACTGCCAACTGCTGGGGCGAGTCCAAGACGTGCGGGAGGCTTTTCCAGTGTCCGACGAGCTGATCGCGCCGGAGGCCCTTACCGTCCGGGGCGACCGGCTGGAGATTACCCTCGACCGGCATGGGATCTACAAGGTGCTCTACGCGCTCTCTCGTGCCGGACAAGCTGGCAAATTCACTACGACATCGAAGGCCAAGGCGGCGCCCGGCAAGAAGGTCTTGCTGCCGGAGGCAGACAAGACGAGTTGGGGCCCGGCCGTCGAGGGTGTGCAATGCCGCGTCCGGGTCGAGAAGCCCACCTGGCCGCAGGGAACCTTACCCAAGCTGTTTGCCGATCTCCGCAACCAGGGCAAGCGGAAGCGGCAATTGATCGCCCTGGAACCCGGATGCTGGCAAGTTGAAATCGACGGCCAGTGGCATCAAACGGATAGCTACGCTCCCCCGATCGAAAACGATCTACCCCTTGGGCCCGGCGAGCAGTTGCAAGACCGGGAAGTCCGGATTCCTGCCGACGATAACATCAGCGAGAAGCTGCGGGAACTCAGGCCGGGAAAACATGTTTTGCGTGTGGCGAAGTATCTCCACGAGAGCCGTGAGGGCCCCGGTGAAAGTGCAAAGCGGTTTCGCGTGGTGAGCAATCCGATTGAGATCGAGATCGTGGCAGCCAAAACGGCGACCGGCGATGAGGAAACGGCCTGGGGCCCGGCGGTCGAAGGCGTGCAGATTCGCTTGTGGGCGGAGAAGAAAACATGGCGGGTCGGTGAGGACGTCATGCTCAAAGCCGACATTCGTAACCAGGGACAACTCCACTTCCGCGTCTGGCCGGTCGCGGCAAGTTTCGCCCTGGAAGTCGACGGAAAGTGGCACTGCCCGAGGGACGTTCCCGAGGATGACTTGTCGCCGTTCGCCCCGGGACGAGAGTATCCCGGCATCCAAGTCCAACTACAAAAGTACTCGACGCGGGCCCGCGACGTCCGTGATCTTATGGAGGTCTACACCTTGTGGCCGCGCCGACCGGTTCGCGGCATCGCCGTCGAGCCGGGAGATCCCGGCATCGACGCGGAACCGGCCGACAAGGATGAGCCGCTGGAGCTTTCGCCGGGCAAGCACACGATTCGACTGGCGCTGCGTACTTGGCCGAAGACTGTCGGCGACTTCGAGAAGATGAAACGCCCTCTGTTGAGCAAGCGGATCGAGATCGAGGTTTTGCCCGCCGACCCGGCGACCGTGCCGAACACGAGTACTGAGACTCCCGACGCGCCGTCCGAGCCCAAGCGCGGAAAGACCGAGCCGCTCTCGTTCGGGCCGGTGATCGAGCGGGTGGTGCAAAGCTGGAGCGTGACGAGGGAGAACATCTTCCTCGATCTGGATAGTGGGAAACTGTTGAACTGCCCGAAAGACATGACCTTGTCACCGAAAGGAACGGAATGGCCTCTCTTCGGAAAAACTTCCGCGATCGACGTGGGTGTGGGGCCAACGCGCAGCGAATCGGTAGGCCTGTTCGGTTTCGGGCTCGTCGTCGCCGAGATCGCCAGCGACCGGTGGGAGACGATTACGGCAGATCAAATCCCCGATCTGCCGGCCGAACGTCAACTCGTCTGGTATGGTGGCCCGATCGACCACGGAAAACAGCCGCCGCTGACCTATACCTTTGAGACCCGACAAGGCGCCATGGGCGTGCTGCAAATCGTCGAGTTTACGGATGTTCCCAAGGGCCTGAAGATCCGCTATAAACTGGTTTCTGGGGCCTCTGCCTTGCCTCCGGCCGATCGCGTCCGGACCGGCCCGACGCACCCGCAAATCAACGTGCCCAAAGCGGTCAAGTCCCCGTTCTGGTCCACGGGTCACCCTCGGTCGGCTGCCGAGCAGGCCGTGCGCGAAGTGATTTCCAGTTTCGTCGAGGCTGTCACTCGAAACGATATGGCGGCAGGAGCCAAGTTTCTCTCCAAGCGTTCCCACCAAGTCCTCGAACACACGCGGGAGATCATCTCGGCGGGCATAAAGATGGCGGAGATTCGCTTCGTGGTCGCGGCTGGCGGCCGCGCTTTGGTGGTCACCGACTTTGCTCCGTTTCCAGACCAGGAATCCAAGAAAGTTTTGTGCGTGGTCTACATTCTGGTGAAGGAAGGCGACCGCTGGGTCATCGAAGACATCGATCTTGCGACCGCCAACGGGCTGAGCGATCATATTGGCGACTTGCAGGCTGAGCCCGATCAAGACCAATCCACGCAACCCTCGAAGAAGGTCCACCTGCCGGACGCTGATACCCCAGCGGCGAAGGTGGTCCTCGACTTGGCCAGCGGCGAGACGCTCGAGGTGCCCAACCGCAACCGCGATGTGACGATCCAATTCACGCATCTGGGCAAGGGGGATCTGCTGTTCGACCGCGTGCTCGCATGCCTCCGCGGGGCGACGGCGATGCGGTGGGACGGCCAGCGGTTCGTTCCTTTTGCAGCCAAGGGGCAACACGGCGATTCCACCGCGTACGAACTGCCGGTGCCGCCGTGTCGGCTTCTCATCACGACGGCAGAGAAGAGGCACTTTGACGTGACGATCCTCGCAATCAGCACGGAGAAGGGGATCGATTTCGAATACCGGCCCGCCGACCCAACGGTAGTGCCGGATTCCGCGACAACGGAGACCTCGCCGGCCAGAAGGTACGTGCTGGCGGAGGCCCACGAGAAGGGCGCGCCGTCGGTACTCGACTTGGCCAGCGGGGAGACCCTCGCCATGTCGAAGGAGGCATTCCGCGACTTAGGCGTGTTCACGCGCCTCGGCAAGGGCGACTTGATGTACGACAACATGGTCCATTGCCTCAGAGGCGCCAAGGTGGAGTGCCTGGACGACACGGATCTGGACGCTGTGACGGGGAAGATGTACCAAGACGTCACCAGCATCGCGCCGTCGACGATCCCGTGCCGCCTGCGCATCACTACGGCGGAGGGAAAGCGGTTTGACGTGACGATCCTCCCTCCCCTCTCCCCTCCGCGCAAGGGAATGCGTCTGGAGTACCGGCCCGCCAAAGCGGCGGCGGTGCCGAACACAAGCGCTGAGACTTCCGGCACGCCGCGTGAGCCCACGCCCGAAAAGACCGAGCCGCTCTCGTTTGGTCCCGTGGTCGAGCGGGTGGTCAACGACCACGCCGTGGGGAAAGACTACCTGCTCGACCTGGATACGGGCAAGCTGTACACGCGGCCCGCAAACCTCCGCATGCTCGAGGAAATGCACGACTGGGCAAGGCAAGCAGGCATCGATGCCTCGGGCGTGCTGGCCGGCGAGGGCGTGCTGGCCGGTTCTGAGCTTGGCGCCGCCGCTATCATGGATGATGCATCTTGGGAAGAGGTGACGCCGCAGACGGTCCGCGAGGCTCTGAAGCAGCCCGATCCCCGCCTTGCCCGACACCGAGAAGATGCCCCCACGATGATCCGCCTGGGCGGAAGAGGTGTGTCGCCCGAGACGGTGTATGCCTTCCAGACCCGCGAAGGCGGTGTGGGCGTGCTGCAAATCCCAGGTCGTGGCGACGACCCGCGGTCAGTAAGAATCCGGTACAAGCTCGTGCAAGAGACGGCCAAGCCTTCCGCCGCCGCGGCCAAATGATCCCTGTCTGCGCTAGCGGCCAGAGACGCTGCACAGACGCAGAGCCTGATCGACACGCACCCGCCGTGGTGGGCGGCCGAGGAGATTCCCGGGCCTGTAAAGCAGTTTCGGGACGAAGTGAAGGTCGAGATCCCTGACCGACTGATCCAGATCCGCGAGACGTTGGCGAGGGGCGCTTAGGCGGCTGTGTGTATCGATGACCTGAAAAGGGCGCAGGGAAGTAGCGTGCGGCCGCCCTGCGGCGGGATCCTGGCGAGTGACGTGCACGCTACCTGAACGATTCCGATCACAACACCACGCCCGTCCCATTCTTCGTACCCTGGTGTTGGCTGCAAGGCAGGCCCGACTAACGGGGCTTGACTATCGGGCAAGAGGAAGGAAGTGGTCTGTTCATCTCGTCGCAATACAATGCCCGTAGGTAGACGGCGGGACGGTGCCAATGCTAACTACTTTCGCATGACCATCGGAGGAATTATCATGAGAGAGTGGCCATCTACGCTGGGCCGAGCAGTCACAGGGCTCTGAGGAGACATCACGATGACAAGAGCAACTTGGATCATTTCACTCTGCGTGCTGGTGCTGCTCGGCCGGGTTCTGGCTTTCGGCCCGCAGGGGATCGCCGCCGCCGATCCGGGTGAGGCCCGGCAAATCCTCACGGCCACCGGCGTTCAAGGAGGGCTGGTCGTTCACCTCGGCTGCGGCGACGCCCGCCTGACGGCCGACTTGCGTGCCCACGATGGCTATCTCGTTCACGGCTTGGACGCCGACCCGGACAGCCTCGATCGTGCCCGCAAGAACCTGGACGCTCGGGGAGTTTGCGGCCCCGTGTCGGTCGCGCACCACCGCGGGGCGCGGCTGCCCTACGTCGACAATGTGGTGAACCTGCTGATTGCCGAAGCGCCGGGCGACGTCGTGATGGACGAGGTCTTCCGCGTGCTCGTGCCCGGCGGCGTGGCCTACGTCAAACGGGACGGGACGTGGACCAAGACCGTCAAGCCGCGACCGCAGGAGATCGACGAGTGGACGCATTACTTGCACGACGCCTCGAACAACGCCGTGGCGCATGACAAACGCGTCGGGCCGCCGAGGCATTTGCAGTGGCAGTGCGGTCCGCGCTGGAGCCGGCACCACGATCACAT
>Ga0180438_10008270_pt1 | contig 13272 bp, 19 predicted proteins | sample SS_ome_12_FD_132455 | JGI IMG/M metagenome (GOLD analysis project Ga0180438, IMG submission 132455) | Hypersaline lake sediment archaeal communities from the Salton Sea, California, USA - SS_3_D_2 metaG | ecosystem: Environmental > Aquatic > Non-marine Saline and Alkaline > Hypersaline >... | reverse complement strand
TTTCGGGGCGGCTTTTTTTGTGCCCGATTTTTCTATTTGGAGGACGAAATGGACCTCACTTTAGACGAAGTGAAAGCCGGCGTCCGCGAAGAGATGGATACCATCCGAGAAGTTATCTCCGATGAGGCCGCTCAGAAGTTCGAGTCCGTGGATAAGTCTATCAAGGACATCCAGACCGAATTGAACAAGAAGCAGGCTGCCGGGGAAGATCCGGGTGCTGAAACCGTCAAAGACCTCGAAGCGCGTATGGACGTAGCCGAGGTGGAACTCGCGGAAGTCAAAGAACAGGCAAGGCTGAAAATCGCCACGCCTGCAATCCCACAGAAACCGGAAGACGTTGATTTCAAGGGCGTCTTCATCAAGGACCAGGACGCTGTTCGCAACATCATGCGGCAGGGTGGATATGCACAGAGTCGCGCCATTGACTCAAGTGTCATCTCAAGTGCCGGCGTTCTGAATCCGCAGCAGGCCGATGCCTTCATAGACTTTGTTGTAGCGCAGCAAGTTGGAATCGGAGAGGCGACGATTATTCGTCTGATGAGTCCGCAGGGTTACACCGAAGAGTTGAGGCTGGCCTCGCGGAAGATGGTTGCCGCGACTGAAGCAACCGCTCCGACTGTGGCAGATGGTGTCACAGCGGCACGTCGGACCATGACGACCGTTGAGGTGATCTGGGCTGAAGATCTGACGTTGACCTTCCTGGAAGACAACATCGAGCGCCGTGGTGCAGAAGGCCACATTGCGCGACTGTTGGCCACCGGGTTCGGAAACGACTCTAACGACCTGGCCTGGAACGGTGACGCAACGGATTCCGACGCGTTCATCGGCATCAACAATGGCTGGATCAAAATCGCAACAGGCGACTCCGACGTCAACGATGTTACCTCTTACGGCTCCGCAATCGACACCACGACTGAAGTGATGCACGAGTTGTGGAAGTCGGTTCCGACGAAGTTCCTTGGCAGGACGGACTATGTGTTCTTCGTGCCGGTGACTTTCGCTCAGAACTACGCCGAAGAAGTGAGCGCACGTCTGACGGGTCTTGGTGATCAGGTGTTGGTGAACGGTTTCCCAGCTCTCCGTTACTTCGGAAAGCGCGTGATTCCTGAACCGCATTTGGCAACTGCAAGTGGGTACGTTGTGGTTACTCCAACCGCTAACCTGCATTTCGGTATTCAGAGGGCCATCACGGTTGACTCTGAGTGGAACCCGAGAAAGCGGGTTGTTGAGTACACCATCACGGCTCGAACGGACTACGAGTACGCAACCGGCGAGGCAATTGTCCTCGGCGCGAATGTGACCGTAGGCATGAGCTAGCACGTGCCGGGAGGTCTCCGGGGGCTTTTCACCTCCTTTCACCTCGGGGCCTCCTCCTTTTCCGGGGAGGGATAAGCAAATGATTTTTGTCAAACATAAGGGCGGCGGTTCACTGGCGTTCAGTCACGGCGGGGAGATGACTCGCTTATTTCCCGGTGATACTGCGTGGATTCCCATCGAAATCTACGAGGCTCACAAGAACAAGCTGGAACCGATTGAGGCTTTTCGGCGGGCACCGGTTGTCACGGGTCAACTGCTGGAAGTAGACGCAGTTCTACCGCGCTGGAAGCTGAAACTTACACCCGAAGAATATCTAAAGAAGTACGGTGACAATGCGAAGAATTCCGAACTGGCTCAACAACTTCTGGAGGCTGGATAATGGCTTTCTGTGAGGTGAGAGAACTCGCCAACTATCTGAAGATCAGCGATGCTTCAGACACCACGAGCACCTATCTGAGAACGTATCTGGAGATTGCTGAATCGGCGGTAGCAGCACACATGGGAGCAACGAGCCTGACGGAGCGTAGCGTCTCAGAGACGGCTGTTGTACCGAGGGTACGTCCTACTATTCAACTGCTCGATGGGCCGGTTGCGGACGCTTCCAATATCACCAAGGTTCAAGTCTCGGGTTACGACGAGATGGATCTTGATGACATCAAGCTGCCTCACTACTGGGTCATCATGCGCGATGACGACTTTCCGGCTAACGTCAACATCACCGTCGAGTATACGGCGGGCTGGGATGAAGGTGACAGCGCCACAGATGGAGACCTGCCCACCGGGATACGCCACGCAATTATTCTGACGGCTGCTGACCTCTACCAGAATCCTGATAAGTCAATTGTCTCAGAGCGGATCGGAGATTGGGCGGTAACACGTTCAGGTGCAAGAGTCTCGGACATCGTGAGTCAGTTGCCGGAGCGGGCGTTGATGATGCTGGCTCCATACGTCAAGCCGGAGTTTTGATGTATGACCTTCTGGACCGTTCCGCGAGAGTGGGAAGGCGAGGATGTATTCATTATCGGCGGCGGGCCGAGTCTCCGGGGATTTGACGCTTCAATCCTCAGAGGTAAGAGAGTCATTGCTGTCAATAACGCCTATCTCCTCGCACCGTGGGCCGATGTCCTCTATTTTGGTGATGGCAAGTGGTTTGAGTGGAATAAAGACGACCTCGGGCGTTACACAGGCAAGTACAAGATAACCCGCGCCACCATCGTTCAGAACCTCTATGACATCAAGATAATCGGCTATCAAGGCGTTGAGTGGTGCGATAAGCCGGATTCTTTAGGCGGTAGGGACTCGGGACACTCGGCGGTTAATCTGGCGGTTCATTTCGGAGCGAAACGAATCTTCTTACTCGGCTTCGACATGAAGCAGACAGACGGGGAGAACAACTGGCATAAGTTACACAAGCGCAAGGTGGGACCGGAGAGATACACGAAGACCTTTCTACCAGGGTTCAAGGGAACGGTTGAACCACTCAAGAAGAGGGAAGTGGAGGTCTACAACTGCAATCCTGATTCGGCGCTTGATGTGTTTCCGAAAATCACGTTCAACAAGGCACTTGAGATGGTACAGCCGCGCACCTTTGGCGTCGTCACGTCGATGAATCAGCAGATCTTCGACAGCTACGGCCACCGCATGGTCAAATCATTCGACAAGCACTGGCCGGATGACGTGACGCTGACAGTTTACGCCGAGGATTTCACGTTCAAACGACCATCCGAGCGGGTGCTGATTCGAGATCTGCACGAGAGCGTTAACAACCTTGTAAAGTTCAAGAAAAAGTGGGGCAAAGACCCCAGAAGATGCGGGATCGGACACGGGAAACCGTATCAATATCGCATGGACGCGGTGAAGTTTTCTAATAAAGCCTACACCGTGATTGATGCGACTCGGAATGTTGATGTTGATGTCCTCATTTGGATAGATGTTGACACGGTGACGCATCAGGACATACCGAAAACGTTTCTTGAGAGTCTTTTACCGCACGATGTGTTCATTTCCTGGCTTGAGAGGCGGGATTTCTATCCTGAGGTAGGGTTTTACCTGCTCAGTCTCAAGCATCCTGAGAAAGACAGGGTGATTGCAGCATGGGAACACCTCTATAACTCGGCTGAAATCTACGATCTGGAAGAGTGGCACGATGCCTGGAGTTTGGAACATGTGATCCGAGATTTCGAGCGGGAGGGCGTGATTAAGACGCACTCGATTTCTGGTGCGGGTGCGCCATTTAACCATGTGTTAATAAACTCTCCGCTCGGAAAATACCTCGATCATCTCAAAGGTAAATATAAGAAGTTGAAACGCTCACCAGCGGGAACGCTGAAAGTGAGGCGGAAAGAGAAACACTGGAAACAGTAAAAGGGGGAGAGGATGAAGCCAGTAGACAGTGCGCGGCACACTCTGCGCCTTGAGGTTGCGGCGCTGAAGCGCGTAGCGGAGCGGATAGACGAGTCGTTCGATGTTGCCGCCAATATCATTCGAAACAGCGATTGTGTAATTACTACGGGTGTCGGCAAGTCGGGGATTGTCGCTCAGAAGATTGCTGCAACATTCAGGAGTTTAGGGGCACCATCCACATTCATTCATCCGACAGAGGCGCTCCACGGTGATTACGGGATACTGAGAAAGGCGGGACAGGCTCTCATTGTTGTATCGAAAAGCGGGGAAACAAGAGAAGTCATTGAGGCAATCGAGAATCTGCCTTGCGGGCATTACGTGCCGATAATCGCACTTGTCGGTGAACCCGAATCCACCATTGGTAAGAGGGCGGGGGTGGCCATTGATTGCAGCGTTCAATATGAGGAGGGCGGACCTCCGACTGCCTCCGCAACCGCAGCAATGGCAATGGGCGATGCTCTGGCGGTAGCGGTAGGAGACCTGAAAGGTTTCAAAGTCGAAGACTACAAACGGTTGCATCCAGGGGGGGAGCGGTGATAGTCCCGCGTGACGCCATTCCGCTGATACATCTTCAGCGGACCAGAACAAAGAAACATGACGACCCGCGCATGGAGTGGGCGTTATCCATTGAGCGCGACTTTGTGCAACTCGCTCCGTATCTGCCGAAGAGGGTGGAGCGGTTCTTGGATATCGGCTGCGGATTGGGCGGGATTGACGTCAAGCTGTACCACTATTTCAGGACGCAATCGTACACGTGGCCGGAAGTGCTACTGATGGACGGTGATGGAATTGGTGAGGAGTTGTACGGCTATCAGGATTTGATTGACTACTACAATTCGAAGGTTGTGATGGTCAAGTTACTCCGAGCTAACCGGGTTGAGAGTTTTAAGGTCATCAAGCCGGGAAAGAAACTGAAAGCCAACAGCTTGGATCTGGTCCTGTCGCTTCTATCATGGGGCCATCACTATCCAGTCAGTGAATACCTTGAGAATGTGAGTCGGGCTCTCAGGCCGGGAGGGCGGCTTATTTTAGACGTGAGAAAAGGGCGAACGGACCCTGACGATTTCTCGGATTACAAGTGGATTGTGAAGTTCAACACGCCGTGCAAAAAGTCATACAGGACAGTACTGGAGCGGAAAAGTGGCGAAGCCGTATCAGGAAGTATGGGTCAAGGGTAAAAGCGTCAGCAAGGTCTATCAGCGACCGTGTGAGGACCGCTACAAGGTTATCAGGCATTTCGCGGGCCGATTCGAAAGGCCGTTTTCAGTCTTTGATCTGGGTGCGAATCTTGGGTATATGTCACTCAGGATTGCGGAGGATTTCCCTCAAGCAACGTGCGTGATGGCTGACTCCAAGAAACAACTCCCTGACATTTGCCGGAAGAACGACTTTTCAGGGGTTTGGCTGGACAGGCATTTCAGGGGCAGTGAACTCAAGCGGCTGGCTCTGTGTGAGCATTTCGACGTGGTGCTGTGTTTGGCGGTCCTGCATCACTTTACGCACGACTGGCAGGAAGCAATTGACGCGGTGATGGGGCTTGGTGATTTAGTGTTTATTGAAACGCCATCACCCGAAGATACGGGTGCGAAGAATCCGCAACTGCACCAGGAGATTCTAAACTACCTGAACCGATTTCCTTACGAGGTGGTTGCGAAGTTTCCCAGTCATGTGACGAAGGCAGAGCGTCCGGTGATGCTGTTCCGCAGACCGTTGAGCGGGTTTCTGACACGCCAGACGATAGACGCGGAAGAGCGGGGGGCCCCGAGGTGTCGTGTCACGGTTGATTCGGATTTCAGGGAATCGACTTGCCGCATTACTCACGCTACGGGTGCGGAGGTCAGAGACTACATACCAGGTATGAATCTCTGGAATTTTAAAAAGCTGAATGGAAGCTGGCCGACAGGAATCAAGCCAATGGTCAAGCGGGCGTGTGAGGGATTGACTCACGACGACCTGCAACCGTGGAACTTTATCTTGAATCGTGAGGGCGTGACGGCGATTGACTACGATAACAAACCAAAGATAAGACCGGGGAGGACTTTGGAGAAATGCCTGAAGATGTTGTAGGGGACTGTTTTATTTTCTTTGATGATCCGCGAGGTAGTGAGGGGAGTCGCATTAGGGAGGTGGTTGTCTCATACTCGGTGCTAGAAGAATTCCTAAAGGGCGAGGCCGGTAAATTCACCACCGATGTCCCGGAAGACATGAGGATTGTCTACGTACTCGACAAGGGGTTGGGCACAATCAGAGTAGGTTGTGAGAGCCAAGAGTTTGAGTTAGTACCGCCTGGATGTACTCCGAGGCTCGCCTATTTTTCGTGCACGAGGACATTTTCAGAATGACCTATGACTTCTTGGTGCTGGCTGCGAAGCGTTCAGGCTCTCATATGCTGGCAACGATGCTCAATTCACATCCTGAGATTGCCTGTGAAGGCGAGTATGGGAACGAGAACGACACCGTAACCATTCACGCATCGGATACGGGAAAGCGCGGTTGCCTGATCCACTACCGGCAGTTGGAGTTGGTGAAGGCTCCGAAATACATCCACCTTGTCAGGTATCCGATTGACTGCGCCATCTCACAGGCGCGGAGTTATGCGAGGCAGACTCAGCCGGAGTATGCGGAATATGCGGCACACTATGTGAAGGGTGAGGAGCCTCGAAACCACGAGATAGAGCCGAGTCATTCTGTGGTATCGGCGCGGTTGCGGGACTTGAGTCGGCAGCTAATAATTGCCCGAAACTTCTTCGATGGTAAAGATGTTCTCAAGGTTCACTATGAGGGCATCACCGGGAATAGATCCGTTGAGGAAATGCCAGAGCGAATGGCAAAGCGGATTTGCAGCTTTCTGGATGTCTGGTATCACCCGATGAAGACGCATTTCATCAAGGGGACGAAGTGAGGTGCATCTTTGTACTCGGCCCGCAGTCATCAGCTACGCGGCTGTGGACGGAGATTCTCATTCGATCGGGCTGTCAGGGTGACTTCACGCACAAGCAGAGATTAGATAAAGGACTCGACGGATTCACCGCTGACAAGCCGATTGTCTGGCGCAGAAGTTATCCGCATTTCAAGGAAATCATTTGGCCTGACGTGCGGGAGATGGTGAAGCTGTTGCCGGGGTATGAATTCCAGACGGTGGTCACGACTCGGGACTGGTGGTCAATGGCATCCTCTCAGGTTGCCAATCGTAAAGGCGTTCACTCCTACGAGGACGCATACGACCGAATAAAGCGGGCTTTTGCCAATATCAAGATGCAGCTCCAAGACCTGAAGCTGGAGCCCGTCACGGTTAGTTACGAGGGTTTGATTCTCAACCCTCCTCAAGTGACAAGCGGATTATCACAAAAACTCAATATCTCAGAAGCGGATCTCACGGGCCTGGAGATTAGAAACGAGAATCTAAAATGGCGAAACCGCCGCTGACCGTTGTCTGTTGGAAGTGGGGCCGACGCTACAGCGCCGGCCATGTGAACAAACTCTATCGCAGCCTAGAGCGGCACTTACACGTACCGTTCACGATGCTGTGCCTGTCGGATCGGCCTGATTATAAAGTCAAGAAGCCGGTTCAGGTGATCCCAGGATGGCCGAATCACTGGGGCAAGCATGGATGCTGGAGGCGACTGTTCATCTTCTCCAAGCAGTGCCGCAGCCTGATAGGTCCGCGTCACCTCTCAATTGATCTCGATCAGGTGATATTTGACGATATCACGCCACTGGTTGACCGCCATGAGGATTTCGTCATTTACAAGAGTACGAATCCGAATTGGCCGAAGCATCTCTACTCAGGGACCATGTGGCTGATGAACACCGGCAAGCTTGATTACGTCTGGGTTGAGTTCCAAAAAGAGGTCAAGCGGAAACGCGGACACATGGGCCGGGTGTTGAAAAGCCTTCGCGCCAGGGGTCACAACGGGACAGACTCTGCGTGGATTTCCTACCAACTCGGGCCGGGAGTTCCGACATGGGGAGAAGAAGACGGCATCTATTCATTCGTCTACGACTTGCAGGGTAAAGGGAAGATCTATCCACCGGACAACACAAGGATAGTGCTGTTCCACGGGCGGCAGAATGACCAGAGCAATCCTGAGTATCAGGAAAAGTATCCGTGGATTAAGGAGCACTGGTATTGATTCTCTGGATTACGGGGCAATCGGGGAGCGGCAAGACGACACTTGCTGAGTATTTCTTAGAACGGATTGACGCGGTTCATTTAGATGGTGACGTGATGAGATCCGCCATTTCTACAGATCTCGGATTGGAAAAAGCGGACCGCTACGAGCATAACCTGAGAGTGGCTAGGTTGGCGAAGGAACTTGAGGACCAGGGATTCAACGTTATCGTGAGCTTGATCTCACCATACCGGGATTTAAGGGAAGAGATTCAGGAGATCACGGGATGCTCTTACATCTTCCTGAGAGGTGGCAAGGTGCATCCCGACTACCCCTACGAGGAGCCAGACGACGTACTGACGCTGGAGGCGTGGAACTTCGGTGATTAAGGTCGTCACGTTTCTCTGGCATGACTCAACGTGGAAGTGGGCCAAGAAGTTTCAGTACACCGCAGAGCACGTCAACAAACTCAAGAACGCCGTCAAGCGCAACCTCAAGTTGGATCATGAGTTTGTCTGCATCACGGACAGTGCAACGGGGATTGATGGGGATATCCGAATTGTTCCACTCTGGAGAGACTTTGCGACTTTGGGGGGGTGCTATCGACGCTTGAAAGCCTTCTCTTCGGAGATGCAGCACGTCATCGGTGAGCGGTTTATCTGCCTCGATTTGGACGCTGTGATCTTGCGCGACATCACGCCGATCGTGGATCGGTTCGAGGACTTCGTGATTCTTAAAGACTGGTCTCCTCGGGCGAAGTACAACGGGTCCATGTGGATGATGAATGCCGGCGCAAGGTCGCACGTCTGGGAACTCTTCCATGAAAATCCAGCCGCAGCGGTCGCGGTCGGAAAACAGGCTTGTCAATTCGGGACCGATCAGGGATGGTTGGCTGCAAGTTTGAAAGATGAAGCGGTGTGGACCGAGGCGGACGGGGTTTACTCCTACCGCTGGCATGTTAAAGGGAAAGGCTTACCGAAGGATGCGCGGATTGTGTTCTTTCACGGGCCATTCGATCCGTCACAAAAAGAGATGCAGAGATTTGACTGGGTGAGAGGTGCATGGTGCTAACCGTTCCGATAATCGACCATCTGTTTATCCACAGCTTGACGATCAAGCGAAACACTCGTGCGAGTGACGGGCAGGGCGGCTGGGTGGAAACGCCGGCGACAAGTTCAACTCCAAACGGGCGAGTCAATCCGGTATCAGGTAAAGATTTGGAAGTAGCCGGAAAGATGCGGGCAGAGGTGACGCACTGCATTTACTTTCCACCGGGAACCGATGTGCTGAACGGGGACGTTGTTTACTACGGAACGCGGAGTTTTGAAGTCAAGGTGCCGAACATCTCACCATCGAAAGAGATCTATAAGAAGGCGCTGGTCTTAGAGGTACAGGAAGCTGCATGAAGGCAATAATCCAAGATCGAAAGGCCATGAAGCTGGCTGGGAACAGGGTGGCGCGGGGAATCAAGCGGGCCTCACTGTATATCGAGGGTGAGGTAAAGGATTCACTTGCAATCGGACAAGAGATTGAGTGGCGCACCTCGAAAAAGGGAACGCGCTATCCGGTAGGAAAAGACCCCTCGAAACCTCCCGATCCACCGCATACTTTAACGGGTCGGTTGAAGCAGTCCATAACCAACGTTGTGCAAATCGGACACAGGAGTATCTCGGGATATGTCGGAACCAACGTGAAATATGCAAGACGACTGGAATTAGGATACCACGCTAAAGGGATCAGTCAGGAGCCGCGCCCATACCTGAGAAAAGCTATCTGGGAGAACACGGCAAAGATTGTGAAGCTAATCGCTAAAGGGTAACCATGAGTGTTTCATCTGCCTTCTACAATATGCTGGCTTTAGACTCTGATGTGGCGGCTCTTGTCTCCACATATGGGAGCGCTCCGGCTGTATTTACATCTTCCTGGGTTCCAGAAGATGCCACGGGAACGTATATCTGGACACCTCCGACCATCTCAGACATAGCTTACGACACAAAGACAACTAGGGGCCGGGAAATCCATCGTCAAGTCGGATGTTACGCGGAAGATACCGGTTCCGATCTAGCAATTGAGACTCTGGCCGAAGCGGTCAGAACAGTGTTTCACCGACAGACGGTGAATGTAGGACAAGTTAATTATCACTGCACGGCAAGCGGGCCAACTCAGGCTCCGACCGGGGAGGGTATCGTCGGCAGGATTGTGACTATCAGGCTGATATATCAAGAGTAATTTCGGGCAAGCCTGAATCTCAAGGGCGCTCTTCGGAGCGCCCTTTTTTTATGCCCGGAAAACCCCAACCCAATAGGAGAAACCATGAGCAATCTTGGCATGAACGGCACGGATGTGCTGGTCAAATTAGACACCGGGGACTCGGTTGAAAACTGGGTGACAGTAGCGGGTCAAAGGGATGTCACCATTTCCGAGTCAACCAATCTTATAGACGTTTCGAGTAAAGACTCGGGACGCCACGGCAACTATCTCGCTGGAAGAATCACCGAAACCATCGACCTCGATGCGCTGGTGATCTTCTCAGACGCGGCTTATACGGCACTCCAGACCGCCTCTCGTAACGGCACGGCTGTGCGCTTGCAGAAGTTTCGCACGAACTCTGGAGCGATGGAAGAGGTGGATGCCGTTATCACGACTCGTGACGAGTCATTTCCCGATCAGGATGCGGCTGTGATGTCCATTTCATTCCAGACCGATGGAGCATGGGAATCACCCAGCTAGACCTGAAGGGGGAGGAGCACTATGAATCCTGAGTTCAAAATCAAAGTAGGTAGAAAGACGTATCCGATTCTGTTCAACGTCTACGGGATGAGCAAGCTGGAGCGGGAGACGGGTCTTACCGTCATGGACCTGGCGCAGACCATAGACTTCCGCATCGACCCGACTGAATTCAAAAAGGCATCACCCGAGGAACAGGAGCGCATGACCAGTGGTGCGCTGCGTCAACTCGGTATCTACAAGTTGCAGGCCCTCCTATACGCAGGACTCGAAGGAGGGAGGCGTAAGCTCAAGCCACAAGACCCACCGTTTGATTTCGATGACGTCGGAGAACTAATCGAAGATGCGGGCGGTTATATGGCTCTCGCTCAACCTCTCATTCTCGGCTATGCCTCCTTCTTTCCCCGCGTAATGGGGGTCCAGACAGAGGAACCGGAAAAAAACTCACCGAAGACCCGCAGGAAATCGACTGGGAAGAACTCCTAGAGACAGCGGTTAAAGCGGGTCTGACCGTTGAGCAGTTCTATAGTTCCACTCTCCGCGAACTCCAGGTGTATTTCGACGCGGAAGTCTTCCGTCAGGAGCGCGAACACGAGCAACGCATGACGCTTGCTTGGCAGATAGCGAACCTGTCGAACGCAAAGAAATTACCCAGCCTGGAACGACTCCTCAAGCGCCACAAGAAGCCTGAGGAATACACACCGGAAGAAGTCGAAGTGGAGAGAGAACACCTGAAAGAACTGGCAGAGCGGGCAGAGAATTATGGCTCTTAATACAGAGAAAATCGGTGAAGCATTTGTTGAGATTCGCGCCAGCATGGACAAGCTGGAAGGGGATCTTAATAAGGCTGAGAGGCAGATAGGCGCAAAGCTGAAAAAGGTCGGCCAGAGTATGACGGCGGTCGGCAAGACGATGACTCTGGGGCTTACTGCGCCTCTCGCCGCATTCGGGACTCTGGTTGCCAAGACTGCTGGTGACTTTGAAGCCGGTATGAACAAAGTTCAAGCCTTGACCGAGGCGACCGGAAACCAGTTTGCAAACCTCCGCGAAAAGGCGAAAGACCTTGGAGCCACCACTCAGTTCTCCGCTACTCAAGCAGCCGATGCGATGGGTTTTCTGGCGATGGCTGGCTTCGAGGTTGACGAAATCATGGGGTCGATGGACTCCACTTTACAACTTGCCGCAGCCTCTCAATTGGACCTCGCAGAAGCCGCTGACATCACCTCCAATATCCTCACCGGCTATCAGATGACCGTGGGCGAATTGGCGCACGCGAATGATGTACTAGTAGCAACCACTACCTCTTCAAACACCAATATGCAGCAACTCGGGGAGGCGATGAAATACGTTGCCCCGGTTGCATCTGGTGCGGGTCTCGCATTTGAAGAAACTGCTGCTGCGATTGGTTTGTTGGGGAACGCTGGTATCCAGGCGTCAATGGCTGGTACGACTCTTCGCGCAGCTATCGCCAAGCTGAATGATCCATCCAAAGAAGCCGCCAAAATCATGGAGGAACTCAACCTTCAGGTCACAGATGCTAGTGGTCAGATGGTTCCTCTTGCAGACATCATCGAGCAGCTTGGACCGATTGCGAATGATACGGGCAAGATGATGGAGTTGTTCGGTCTTCGAGCGGGTCCTGGGATGCAGGCTCTTGTTTCTCAAGGTGCGGATGCACTCCGCAGCATGACCGTAGAGGTAGACAACGCCGGAGGGATTGCCGAGCGCGTCGCAAAGACTCAGATGAAGGGCTTCAACGGAGCGATGTTGGAACTCAAGAGCGCCTTTGAAGCCTTGCAGATTGCCATTGCGGATAGCGGCTTGCTTGAATTCTTAACGGAGTTTGTGAAGGGACTAGCTGAGACCATCAGAGAATTAGCAAAGGCGAATCCTGCAATCTTAAAATGGGGAACCGTCCTTGCCGGGGTACTCGCAGTCCTGGGTCCGCTTACCATTGCCGTCGGTTTGTTCGCGCAGCAACTTGGCTTTCTTTTGAGTACCAGCGTTGCAACGTGGGCAATGGGTGCCGCAAAGACTTTGCTCGGTTTTGGGACCGCAACTGCAACTGTAAGTACTAACCTTGCCACGCTCGGAGCTACGACAGTCACAGCGGGTGCCAAGGTCGGCGGTCTGGCTGGCATCTTCACGAAGTTGGGCGGTGTCTTGGATGGAGTTCTGCCTTGGGTTGCCAAGATTGGAGCCTTGCTTCTCGGTTGGCCCGCTGTCATTGCCGCCGTTGGAGCAGCGATAGCTGCGGTGATTGCATACTTTGTTGACTGGGGAAGGGTTCTCAAGTCACTGGGTGGCCTGTGGGAGTCTTTCGGCAATCTCATCTCAGCTATCTGGGAGCGTCTGAAGTGGGCTTTTAGTGGCGTTACGGAGGCGCTCTCTCCATTGGTTGATGCGCTACAACCCGTCTGGGATTTCCTGAAGATGATCGGTGACTACATCACCAACGTCTTAGTCGGAGCGATAGATGGATTGAGTGGCGCATTCCAGGCTCTTGCAGGGTGGATAAGACCAGCCGATGAAGCGATGGGCGAGCTTGCAAAGTCTCAGGGTTTGACCGCTGAGAAAGCGCGGGTTCTTGCCAAGGAAGAGGAGAAGGCGAAGAAGGCCACAAGCGGATTTGCCAAATCGCTGGCAGAGGCTATCCAAAAAGGTGAAGTTGTAGGTGCGGTCATAGGAGACGTGGCGACAACCACCAATGAAC
>Ga0180438_10008269_pt1 | contig 13273 bp, 13 predicted proteins | sample SS_ome_12_FD_132455 | JGI IMG/M metagenome (GOLD analysis project Ga0180438, IMG submission 132455) | Hypersaline lake sediment archaeal communities from the Salton Sea, California, USA - SS_3_D_2 metaG | ecosystem: Environmental > Aquatic > Non-marine Saline and Alkaline > Hypersaline >... | reverse complement strand
GTCGACCCTGTCGATTTTAAGAATGTTTGAATATCTCACTTTTGCACGGGTCTGGCTGGCGCAGGAATGCCCGGAGGAAAGCCTGATGATCCTGAATCATCTGTTAAAGTATGCTGAACAAGCCGGCTGGACGGCTTTTATGATCGAAATGTTAATCCTGCAAGCACTGGCTTTTAAAATGCAAGGGGAGCGAGAAACGGCACTAACCGCCCTCAAACGAGCTTTAGTCCTGGCTGAGCCCGGTAATTTTGTGCGGCTCTTTCTGGACGAAGGCCAACCCCTTATCAAGTTGCTGGAACAGATTCTGAATAACTTCAAACGCAAGGTTGATACCGATTTATCACCGCGATTTATAAAACACTTGCTGCTGGCCAGTAAAGTGCCGGTTAAATCGGCTGATCAGGAGCAGCAGATCGAGCCACTGAGCGACCGTGAGTTGGAGGTACTGCAATTGATTGGCAGCGGATTGTCCAATCAGGAGATTGCGAATCAACTGTTTATTTCATTGAATACCGTCCGGACGCACACGAAAAATATTAACAGCAAACTCAATGTTCACAGTCGCACCCAGGCGATTGTGAAGGCTAAGGAAGCCGGCTTGCTGCTCTGAATTTGATTAGCAAATAGAACATAATCCACAAAGAGAACAGAGAGTTTTTCTCTTTGTCCTCTTTGAACTCTTTGTGAAAAAAATAAAAGCATTGACATCCAAAACGGGGTGCAAAAATTTTAATTTATTTTTGAGCAAACCCTAACGAATTTTCTTACATTAAAATACTGCTACCCACGCGAATACTGGTAGTTTTATCTAAAATGATTTCCTCCGGGATAAAACCATAATTTTTATGAAGCAGCCCCAGGTCAACAGAGATGGCTTTCACGCGGCTCGAGCCTTTTAACGGAATAAAGTACTTCACCAGCACATCAATCGCGGCGCCATTTTGGGCAGCACTGCTGTTAAAATCCAATTGGCGGGGTTGCTGCCACAGATGCGTTGTCAGTGAGGTCCGGAACCGCTGACTGAAGGCGAAGTCCCACAATCGAATGCCACCAGCCCAAAACCAATGCTCGCGGTTTTGAAATTGCCGGAGGTAAAGGTGCAGTTTGATTTTTGAACAAAACTGAAACCAGAAATTTTCGTCAATGAAATCGCCAAAGGGTGCCATTGAATAACCCAGTCCAAACGAACCTTTCAGATTTTCGAGAATGGAGAAATTCTTTTTTTGGAAGACCATTGGATTGGCAACATTTAACAGCGAGCGAAAACCCACACGTTTTACAAATTTTTTCTCGGTGTCGGTGAGGTGGTCATACTCGGTGTAACGGTAAAATTTCATTTGAGGGCGATGCAGATGTCGAATTGCACCATAAACATCGTGGCCCACGATGTCTCTTTCTAACTCATTCGCTTCCTCGTCAAGCTTCGGTGTTAATTTCGGGATTAAGCTCAGGGCATAATATGAAATCTGGGCGAATTTCCGGGAAACATATTCCACATACAAAGTCCTGACGTCATCCTCATCAAAAGCACCCAGCGTTTCCATGCGATTTATAAGCATAAAATCAGATTCCAATCCAGCGGTGTGCAACCGGATATAATTGGGAAACTCGGTGTTTCTCAAATGCTCCAGTTCGGCGTCCCGCACCCCTACCACGTACGCGGCTCCTTTTGAATTATAATACGGCTGAGAAATAGCGCCGATTCCCCGCGCTGTCAGAATCGAACGATGTCCTTCCTCGTGCGTTAAAGGAACAAAAAATAAATTAACCGCCGTGAACTGGATGAGCGTGCTAATATGCCGTGAAAATACCTTATCGAGTTCCCGAACGAAAAAGCGGTAACCATTTAAATAGTTAATATTTGACTGACGCATGGTGAACAGCCGCGTCGGGGTGTCCTGAATTAAGAATGAATAGGTGAGTTCCGGTTTGTGCGTGTTTCTTTCAGCGGCAACCGGCTGAGGAGATGATTGACCCGGTTGAAATAAAAAGATGAGAATGGCCAGCGCAATAAGCTGATTTTTCTGTACCATTGAAAATCCTCCTAAGAATTTGTAATGAATGAACCTGTTGATTAAAAATATTTAATCAGAATTGAGAATGAGATTGTTGAGTTCTGAAGCTAGGATTTTCAGATAGTTTAATATTTTTTAGTATTGAATGCAAATAAAAAAGTAACGGTTCAGCAAATAATTCTCATGAATTGCCCGCTTTTTTCTGAATCAAATACTCGTTTAGGAGGTGAGATTAAATAACTTTCCCATTTGAAAGAATCGTGTCAAATAAAAATAACACGTTAGCGGTTTAGGATGAGTAAGTTATATTATCTCACCTCCTTAATTGATTAAAGGAGAAAAATCATGTCCAATCGATTGAGCTGTTTGAACGTCTCCCGACACCAAATTAAATGTCTCTGCTTGTTATTTTTTACGTTACCCCTGACCCTGTCTCTTTTAGCGGCAGTGCCTGATCATTCCAACGTTCCGGGCGTAGTAATTGACTATTCTCCCGCCTCCAGCAAGATTTATATTGGTTCGCCCAGTATTGCCAGATTGCCTGGTGGGGATTACATTGCTTCGCATGACTTTTTCGGTCCGGGCTCGCAAAACAATCGAACCCGAATTCATTGCTCGCGTGATAAGGGTCTGACCTGGGAAATTTTAACCGATATTAACGGACAATGGTGGTCCAGCTTGTTTGTTCATCGTGATACCCTTTACATTATGGGGACCTCGCGTCAGAATGGATTTTGTGTTATTCGCCGCTCCATCGATGGTGGTAAAACCTGGACGACGCCAACCAACAAAAACACCGGTTTGTTGCTGTCTGATAGCCAATACCACTGTGCGCCCGTGCCGGTGGTGGTGCATCAGGGGCGCATTTGGCGGGCCATGGAAGAACGCAATCCACCCGAAGGCTGGGGGAGTAATTTTCTGGCCTTTGTTCTGTCAGCGCCGGTTAATGCGGATTTATTAAAGGCAGACAGTTGGACGAGTACCAATCGGCTGCGGTACAATCCCGAATGGCCGGGCAGTGCCTGGCTGGAGGGCAATGTGGTAGTAACCCCGGCCGGTAAATTAGTGAACATTCTGCGGAATCACACGGCTACTGGCGGCAAGGCGGCGGTGATTGAAATTTATGACGATGGTCGCCAGGCCCATTTTAATCCTGAGACGGGCTTTATTGATTTTCCGGGGGGCTGTAAAAAATTCACCATTCGATTTGATTCCACTTCTCAACGCTACTGGTCGCTTACGAATTATATTCCCGAAAAGCACGAAGGCGGTAATCCGGAACGGACCCGAAATACACTGGCCCTGGTGGCCTCTTCTGATTTAATAAATTGGACCGTCCGCTCGGTGGTCCTTTACCATCCGGATGTTGAAAAGACAGGTTTTCAATATGCGGACTGGCTCTTTGAAGGCAATGATTTAATTACGGTGGTCAGAACCGCGTTTGATGATGGCCTGGGAGGGGCGCATAATTGCCACGATGCGAATTATCTGACTTTTCAGCGGATTGCTGATTTTCGCCAGCGAACTTTGAGCGATCCGCCTTTGGAATGATGCCTGAACGATTTTTACTTTCACCCCAGCCTTCTTCCAAAGGGCTTACCGTAGGCTCCCCTTCTCCGTTAGCTAACGGAGAAGGGGAGAAATACGCTATTTTATCATCCTAGATCTGGATAACGATAACCCCAGCGGGAGCGGGCCGGGGTGAGGGGAAACGTTTGTCTAAATCTACAATACAAGCGGTTAAAGTAAGGGCCAAATTGACTGACTGCAATTCGGCCCGTTATCACTTGAAGAAGGCTGGTCTCAGAAATGAGACAGTGTGAAAAAATAGATTATTTCTGTGTATTCAGTTCTTTAACCTGAAGCAATTGGCTGCTGCCAGTTGCTCCCTTTTGGATCTGATCAAAGGACGCCTCCAGCCACATTCCCTCAGCGCCTTCGGTAGGTTGTTGATTGTCATCAGCAGGACCAGCAGCAAGGCCTGTCGGAACCTGTTCCACAAAAATCCGGATGCCGTAATCGACATCGGTCCAGAGGATTTTCTTTCCATCGAGGCAGGCGCCACTGCGTTTTTCGCAATAGGTCCCGGTGTCCACACCAATATGCGGGCCATTCTCTGAGCGTGGTTCCACCGCGATAAAGAAGTGCCGACTACTAAAGGTGCGTGGCGTAATATCGTGGGTCTGCCAGCCGGTGCTTTGTGAGACATTGGTTTTCATATTGAAGAAGGTGAAATTATACGGAAAATAATTTCCCGATGACAGCGTATAATTATCCTGCCCCACAATATCAAAGTTGTAGTAGGATTTCTCTTTAATATACACGCGGACTTTGGTCACTCTAAGCTTGGACCAGCCTGACGGCCGCGTAAAACGCGTCCACATTTGACCATTTAATGCTCCCACCGTTAGTGCCATCTCAAACGAACCGTCGTCATACTCCAACCATTCCCCACTTTCGGTAACACTGACACTCACGCTAATCGTCTGGTTCCCGGCATTGGAATTAACACGGACCTCTCCGGAATAAGAACCTGCCGAAAGTCCTTGTCGGTTCACGGAGACAGTAATATTTTCAGTTTCAGTGGTGGTAGTACCGCTGGTAGGACTGACGCTGATCCACGATTTATCATCGGAAATCGTCCATGTCAGCGTTCCGGAACCGGTATTTCGAATGCTAAATGTTTTTTCAGTGGAGGTTGTCCCGAAACTGAGCGAAGTCGGTGAAACCGTCAGTTTAGGCGAGACTACTTCCATGCTCACGGCCACTTCCCGCGTACCGGCATTGGAAGACAGGGTCACTCTTCCCTCATGCTTTCCGACGGCCTGGCCATCCCGGGAAATCTGAACGGTTACTTCATCGGTTTCGGTGGTGGTACTGCCAGTGGTCGGATTGGTGCTGATCCAGTTGGCATTTTTAGTGACTTGCCAGGTTAAAGTACCCTTGCCGGAATTTCTGATTTTAATTTTTTTAACGGTTTCTGTACTGCCAAAATCCAGACTCAATGGGTCCACGTAAAGCTGGGCCACATCTAACATGATTTGCAAACTGTCCTTACCCCCATTCGAGGTGATTTTCAGCCAGCCTTGATGGGTACCGCCACTTAATCCGGCGCGATCGATCGCCACCTGCACGGCCGTTTTGGCACCTTTAACGGTGCTCCCCTGGGCCGGGGTAACCGATTTGATCCAATTCGGATTTCCGCTGGTTCCGGTGGTAATGGACCAGTCCAGGCTGCCGGTACCATTATTAACGATATTAAAAGTGGCATTCTCGCTGGAGGTGGCAATTGTGATTGGCCGGGTGGTTTCGACATTGAGCAGCGGATGGGCCGATACTGAAATGGTATCGCTTTTACTCACCGGGCTGTTTCCGTCGCTGACCGTCACCGTACAAACAAAGCTCCCTGAAGAATCCGGCGCTTGCCAGGTAACGGTGTCCTTATTGGTCGCTGAGGTAAAGATGCCGCCGGACGATTTCCAGGAGTAGGTTAACGGTTTATTTTCCGGATCGACGGCGACGACAACAATCTGGGTGGTCCCGCCCCAATCCAGTGCCTTCGCCATTGTGATCAGTTTGGCGATAAGCGGGGGTTGATTCTCCTGGGCCTCTGTGGGATTCTTTTTGTCACACTGCAACAGGACAAATAGCGAGAGTAGCATGATTAAACAGATGGAAAGGCTCCTTAATGTTTTCATTTTTCCTCCTATTGGTTCATTTTACAATGGATTTAACTTTTCGAAATGAGGGAAGCGGTTAATGTAATGAAGACGATTGGACTTTGATTTTTTTGCATTTATTTTTTATTTTTTTCAGATTATTTGGGGAGAGAGAAAGGAGCGCTTAAATGACAGACTGATATTCAGAAAAAAGATGCGAGAGAGGAATGAATGGAATTCGCTGAGCACGGTTAAGGTATCCCAGCGGGAGTGTATTGGAGTGCAGCCCCTTTATGGGCTACGTGCAACGCATAAAGGCGTTGCACTCCTGTGGAGAGACCGGCCTGAATTAGCTCAGGGGTATTCCCGTGCGATCCGAAATCCGATTCTGTAATGATAATCGATTGATTGTTCGTAGTAACGGGCCGCCGAACAACAGCTTCTGGCAGCGGACATAAAGTCGCCACCGCGATTCACCCGATTTCGGAGGACCAATAAAAATTCCCAATTCGAGAAGGGACGTGAGGTGTCGGTATAAGCGCCGCGCTGCGTGGGTGGTTTCCATTTGTCCGCACACCATTCATTCACATTGCCGTGCATATCATATAATCCCCAGGGATTCGGTAATTTTAAGCCCACGGCTTTGGTTCCCGGGGGATTATTATTTCCACGCCACCATAAATAATTGTTTGCAATTTCTTCGAAAGCCGATTCAGAATAAACACTGTCAGCAATGGCGCCGAAGGAAAACGGGGTTTGTGTTCCGGCGCGACAGGCATACTCCCACTCGGCTTCCGTTGGCAGGCGAAATGTCCCCTGTCCAAGCTCATTCAGCTTGTTAATAAATCGTTGGCAGTCAAGCCAGGAGACTTTTTCCACCGGATGATTGGGTCGGTCTTTAAATTTTGAATGATGACTATCCTTGCCCATGACGGCTTCCCATTGCGCCTGAGTGACTTCATATTGAGCCAGGTAAAATGGCTTCGCAATCGTCACTTCGTGTAGAGGCCATTCATATTTCGCGTTGCGACCCGGTTCATTCGTCGCTGAACCCATTTTAAAAGTGCCGGACGGAATGAGCACCATTTTCAATTTGGTGGCGTCCTCGGCTAAACCGGGTAACTGAATGGTTAGCCTTTTCGTGGTAACGGTTGAATCAGCGTTGGCTGCGACCGACGTTACGGCTACATTTTGCGGCGACGTGGTTTCTTGCGTGCATGCATTTATCAACAGCCAGGAAACGAGGACGACCCAAATACTCACCGGGTATTTTGAGAAAATGATTGATTTAGAATTAGGTTGCATGATTCTATTCTCCTTTAAATTGAATTTTTGATTTCACTCGATTCAGCTTTTTTTACTAAAATAAAGCGTACTGCTCGAAAATAGGAATAAAACCAGAAATAAATAGAAAGGAAACCACATAATGCTGGCCGGCCCATGTAATGCCAGGTAGTTTAAAAAAAAGATGAGGCTCATCCCCGGAATCGACAATATCAAAGTGGTTAAGGCGGCTTTGGTAACATCCTGCCATTGTTTTTCATCATACCAGTCGCGGGGTTTTTCGGTGCGTTTTATTAACAGCCAGTAAAATGCAATGAGCCCATACGGGAAAATAATAAAGGAGCCATAAAACGGAATAAGCAGTTTTAACAGGGTCACCGGGACATTTTTAATAAAAATTAGCACCGTAAATCCCATTCCGATTAATCCGCACAGGATGCCCACGTACTGGGCAATGATAAAAATAATTTCATCTTTTAAAACCGGTTCCGTTGCTGGCTGATGGGGCAGGTCGCGAAATAACTGGTAGAGTAAACCAAACATCAACAGGTGGAAAAGTCCGTGCGGCAGCAGTGAATAATAGAGAACTTTCCACTCTCCGGCCGTAGAGATGTTTAATTGATATTCTTTGCCAATATCACCCAGCACACCCCAATCGTTGATTAAGAGAATAAACGAAATGACGCCGGTTAGCAAAGTTAATATACGGAAGAAATTTACTTTTTTAAAATATTGAAACTGGAAAATAATTGTGAAGAGGGCAATTAAATGAAACAGAAACGCGATTAAAAATCCGATCCAGATGAAAAGTGCCAGGACTTCTCCGGGTCCCAACTCGGCAAATTTGAGTGTGCGCGGTCGGATAAATTCAAAAGCAAAATAATTGTAAATCAACCAGGCAAAAGAAACAAGTCCAGAAATTAATGCCAGGAGTCCACTGATTTTTATTCGTTTAGCCATTCCCAAAATCCTCCGAATTTATTTTATGCTTCATCAATAATATAAAAAATTTCCTCGACCGTTTTCCCGAAAAAGCGGGCGAGCTTCAATGCCAGTAAAGTCGAAGGGACAAATTTCCCTTTTTCAATGGAATGAATCGTGAGTCGCGTGACCCCTACCGCATTGGCTAATGCTTGCTGGGAGATTTCATCGTGGTCAAAGCGACAGCGTCTGAGATGATTGCCAAGTTTCAAATTGACACTCCTGATTTTTAATCATTTTCATTTCTGCTCGATAAAATGAACTAGCCAGAAACCGGCTTTAAATTAAGTCTACCTGAATTGTCTATCAGCGTTGTCAAATTTTGAGTTGATTATTTTATACAAAAAGTATATTATAGTATACAGAATATATAAAATAATATATAAATTGTCAAGTATTATTTTCACTGAAAGATAAATTTTTTGGGGTCTCATTTTTTGGAAAGACGTCTCAGGAATTTGTTTTTGTGAGGAATTTAAATTAAACGGAAATAAAAGAAGTAGCAATTTTTGCCACGAAGCCACGAAGTCACTAAGAAAATAAATAATTAGAAAAGAGGAGATCCCGGCACTTTTCTTACCGAAAGGGGGCTCAGAAAAGGCCGGAATGACAGGATTGGTAAGGGGTTGGTGGACTGTCATAAAGGATTGAATCTCTAAATTCCTTTGTGAGTTTTATAATGTCCTAAAATCCGCATTGACGGCTTTCAATTCAATCGTGAATGATGTCTCTCATAAAATTGGGCAATTCAAACGCGGCCAGGTGCATTTCACGGTTATAATATTTTAATCCCTTGATATTGGTTACTCTTAAATGATCCAGGGGATCATATTTTTTCGAGCAAAAGGAAAATCCAATGGTTCCGGAGGGATAAGTGGGAACCAGTGTATAATAATATTTCACAATTGGATAAATGTGGGGATTAAAATCAAAGAGCCTCCCAATTGTGTTTTTGTCATAAAACATACTCTCCGATTGGGAGACCACAATTCCGCCTTCATTCAGAGCAGCTTGCATATTGGTGTAAAAAGATTCTTGAAAAAGCACTTCGGCCGGCCCCCAGGGATCTGAGGAATCGACAATAATCACGTCATATTCACCCTGATGCTTGGTAATAAACTGAGCGCCATCATCATAAAAAACCGTCATTCGCGGATCACTGAAACTGCTGGCGAGATTCGGAAAATGCTGTTTACAGACCTGGACCACGGCTTCATCAATTTCACAGAGATGAACCTGAGTGAGATCGTGTTTCAAAATTTCACGGGCCGTGCCACCATCCCCCCCACCAATGACCAGTACTTTTTGGGGATTCGGGTGGGTATGCAAGGGCACGTGGGCGATCATTTCATGATAGGCAAATTCATCGAAATCGGTAATCATAATCACATCATCCAGCGTCAATATTTTACCGAAGCATTCTGATTGATAAACATCAATTTTCTGAAATTTTGATTGAAACGATTCCAGTGTTTGGTTAATTTTAATGCTGATGCTCCGCCCTCGTCGTTCGTCCCAGCGGTCTTTTATCCAGAAATGATCTTGTTTCATTTTTATTTCCTTATCGCGATGTGCACATTATAATCACTGGCCTTAAAAAATTTGAGCGAAAATTCAGCCGCCACATTCGGATCATAAGCTTTACAACTGAAAATATCAATATAGCTGGCATTGGTTAAATTCGCGAAATGCCCTGAAATGAGCGAGGTTTCGATGAGCTGGATCATTGAAAAGCCAGCCACCCGTTCATTTTCACCGAAATGGACCACCAGGCACTCTTTATATTTCTGAAAACCAAACATCTTGCAAATTTCATCGACATATTCTTTTATTTTATCAGCATCTCGAATGATGGCCGGATCACAATGATGCAAGTCAAGACTGGTGATTAAGCCCCAGGCATCCATTTCTTTATATTGATTCTGAATTTCCAGGTAATTTGGTTTATTCATCTACACACACCTCATGTTTATGTTTTAAGGTTTCACCGGGTAAATCTAAAACACCGCGTTTGATATCGACAACTGATAATGATTGGGCACCCAGCGCTTGTTTTAAAAATTGAGCCGCTTTATCTGAATCAATTGATTCACCACAGGTGAAAATGTCAATGGCACAATAATCATATTCAGGCCAGGTATGGATGGAAAAGTGAGATTCGGCGATGACAACAACGCCACTTACACCGTGAGGGCTAAATTGGTGGAATACAGTTTTGATGATGGTCGCACCAGAAATTCTGGCAGATTCTAAAAGGATTTTTTCTAATCCTTTCAGATCATCTAATATTTTTGAATCACAGTTAAAAAATTCAATCAATAAGCTCTTACCTAATGCTTTCATTCTCTGGTAACCTCAAATTTTAAGATTAAAGAAATCAGGTGTTAACCAAGAAAAACATCTTGAAACGTTTTAAACGGTTTTTATATTCGAACTTCATGTCTAAACTATTTTGTTTTTTAAAATATTGTCTCAGTTTCATTGCTGAGTCCCTTTTTAAAGTTGTAATTCTTGAAGCCTACGTTTTTTGTTTCGCTGGGGTTGCCTAAAAACAGGACTTTTAAAATTTATGCGATTGCTTGACGCCAAACAGGCAATCTCATAAATTCATACGGTCATATCGTTGCATTTTTAAATAATTTTTTATCATCTTCCGGAAAATTGCTTTTGTGAAAAATAAAAAAATTATACGATTGAGTTACTCGACTCAAAATTTAAAAATCGAAACAGCAAACCGGAATATAAGAAATTCATAAAATCTTGTCAAGAAATAAAATGAAGAAAATAAAATAATATTCTCCTCAACGATTTTTTTCTGGAGCACTTTCTTTTCAGATGGCCTTATTTTTACAGGAATCACGGAGAGAACGGAGGTTCACTGAGGAAAAAATCGGGTTCAAACGGCTAATTTTGGCCAAAGGAATATCTGTCGTGGGCAAGCGTTCTTTTTTTGTAGCAGAATCATTTATATCAAATTTAGCGTGTTAAATAATAATTCTCTTGATTAAGACATTTGCCAAAACTGTTTTCTCTAATGCTCATCAATATAAAGACAAGGGAATCCAATTGATAACTTAATATTGAAGTCAAGACAGTTTTGGCAAATGTTTTTCCGATTCAATCAACCGGCAGCTTTATTATAAAACAGCATTTCCTTGTCACCATTTACTTCAACAAGCGCATGAATGTAAACGCTTAATTTTCAGTCGAAGTAATTTAACACAGGAATCGCTTACCTGATTTTTACTCACTTACTTTGCTAAACGAATGAGACCTTAAGATTAATCCATGAAATAAAAAAATATTGATGAATAAGATGAGTGATCCGAGAGCAAATTCGGCTGTCGATTGGTATGAGTCAGTATGAATCAGAATCTGTCCGGAAATGATTATTTTTGTAAATCGAGTGTTACTATTCAGACTGGATTCTTTTTGCCACAAAGACACCAAGCCACGAAGTTTTACAAAAAAACTATTATTGTTTTTTTGTAGTATCCAATGTATTGTTTTATTACGACGTCAAACACAACGCCTCTGGTAGGGCTAATTTAAATCTTTTTTCCTTTGTATTTCTTGGTGTCTTCGAGACTTTGTGGCCGAATCGTAACAACAGATCTCTATTAGATATCCAGATAAAGTATTTTAGTACAGGAGATTGCAGGTTGGCGCTGGTAGCATTAATCAATAATATACCGAATCGAATTATTCAGGCATTTTTTTAAGATTCACCGCTACCAATTCATAATCCCTGACCCAAACGGTGTAATCATCTTTGTGTAAATCGGAGAATTTGACCTCACCCTGATTATTCGTTTTTCCGCTGAAAGTGGCCTCTTCGAAAATTGAGCTTAACACCAGCGGCATGTTTTTTAAATTGGTGGACAAAAGTAAATCTCCTCCCGGATGTTCAATTACGTGCTCGAGGTTAATGGGTTGAGCCCGAAAAATAGTGGCCGGAAGCAGCGGGCGAAAGGTCAGGGCTACCTTAAAGATTTTTTTTTCGATTTCAGGTAAAACCGACGTAAGGGATTTCCTGGTGGGACGCTGGCGGATTCGTTGCTTCAAATGACTTAAAACGGTATTTTCAAGGCGTATCCGAACAGCGACAGAAATTTTAAGCGAGGGCGGTTCCGTTTCCCAATTTGATGGCAGGGTTAACCATTCGCAAAGTTCACGACAGTCGCGACATTCTGCCAGATGTTCTTCAATGGCGGTTCGTTGGTGGTGGTTCAATTCGTTTTCGAGATAGGCGATAATTTCGTCTTCAGGTCGGGAACAGTTGCTTAATGGCTCGGTTTTGAGCATTTTCAATTGTGTCCGGAGTTGAAGCAAATCATATTGACAGGTTGGACAGTGAAGCAAATGCTGCGTAAAGGCGCTTTGCTCGGCAGGTGTCAGTCCTTTTTTTTGTAAATGAAGGACCATTTGAGCTTTTGATAAATGTCTCATGATAAATTGTCCTGTACACATTTTTGAAAGACAGTTTTGCCTCGTTCTAGATTAGAATGAACCGTGCCCAGTGGTAAATTTAAGATTTCCGCGATCTGGGAGCGTTTATAGCCTTCAATCCAGAGCGAAATGATGGCGCGCCGCTGAAGGTTTGGAATTTTTTGGAGACAGGTTTGAATGATTTCTTCAATCATAAAACTGTCATCTAAGGTCGTTTTTATTTTTAATTCGAAAAATTCCAGCGGCTGGGCATTGAATTCGTTTTGGCGATAATAATCAAAAAGTTTGTTTCGAATGATCCGCCGGAGAAAATGCGTGAATGGTTTTTCAAAGCGGTACCGTTTCAGGGAGTTTATGAGTTTGATAAAAATATCGGCAGTACAATCTTCAGCATTTTCCGGAGCAATACCCTTGGCCAGAATCGTTTTCAGAACCATCGGGTAATATTTTCGAAACAGTGTCGCAAAAGCCAGTTCATCACCGTCTTGATAAGCCCGGATGAGTTCAAAATCTGAATTGTCGTTCGGTTCCACGATTGATTTCCTGCCATATAAACGAATTGAATCTGAAAATTCATTCACTTATTTTTGTCGAGGGGAAAAAATTTATGCATCACGCCCGGTTAAAATTTCACCGTTGGCTCCCCGTACAAATCATAAAAATAGCGCGTGAGATCATAATCAGGATTTGAAAAATTGTTAAGTTCTGGTTGAGCCCAGTCAAGGCGGGTTTGCCGCAAGGCCTGCGCAACCGTCAGTTGGTGTTCGACAAAATAATGATAAAACCGAATCGCAAAATTTTTGGCACTGTTTTCCGGAATTTTGTATTGGGTAATAATGCAGGCCTGCGCCCCGCAATTTAAAAACTCGGTGGCCAAATTTTCAT
>Ga0180438_10008263_pt1 | contig 13282 bp, 29 predicted proteins | sample SS_ome_12_FD_132455 | JGI IMG/M metagenome (GOLD analysis project Ga0180438, IMG submission 132455) | Hypersaline lake sediment archaeal communities from the Salton Sea, California, USA - SS_3_D_2 metaG | ecosystem: Environmental > Aquatic > Non-marine Saline and Alkaline > Hypersaline >... | reverse complement strand
TGGAATCCAGTTATACCAGATAAAACAGGGGAACAAAACTTTTCTGAGGATAAAGATGTAGACCCCGATCTGTTTAGTAAGACCCGACCTAATATGTCAGATGAATTAAAGTTTAAGAACAAGCCCCTGAGTACTAATAGAAGGGGATACCCCAATACTTGGGCAATGGCGGAGGTTAATATGTTAGAAACTATGACAATAGGTGAAACTGTAAAAGTAGTAGCAGATCATTTTGCAGTAGGTGATAAAGTTGTTTGCCCTAAATCTGGCAAGAAGGGTACAGTTCAAGCAATCAAGAATGAAGGACACCCTACTGAGATATACGTTGCTAGAATGGATGATGGATCAGAGCAAGAATTTGAACCAGATTGTCTTATGAAGGTGTAGGTATGTACTTGTTGAATCGTTTAAAAGTCTCCAGTCAAGAGCCTTCTCCTTACGTTTATCTGGAAAAGGATTGGGTTCAATTCAGAAACGACATGGGTACCCGTGAAAGTAGTAACAACTACAAAGCAAGAAACAGATTTGGATATCTAGGTTGCTATCAATTCGGTAAAGCTCGACTGTGTGATCTTGGATACACAGAAAGGAAGCTAGGGCATAAGGGATACAGCAATGATAGCTTTAAATGGAAAAACTATATACAGGGACAGATTCTTTATACAGATGAAGATTTTTTGGACGATGCAGCATTTCAAAATCAAGTGTTTAGAGAGCATGTTATTAATCATGCTACTAGGTTAATAAAAAATTATCAGTGGGTTTTGGGCAAGGAATGGAATGACCGTTTTGTTAGTCTTAGCGGGGCTGTAGCTGTTTGCCACTTGGTAGGATACGGTGGGTGGATTAATTGGATTAAGGGAAAACTACCTCTTGATGGTAATGGAGTAAGCGCAGAAGATTACCTAGAGCTTTTCAAGAACTATGACTTAACTGATATTTTGTAACAATGGAGCAGGGCGTGGATATTAAAAATTTAACTCTAGGAGAAACAGCCGTGGTAGACCCTAAAGTGGAGCACTTTAAAAAACGTACTAATGAGCATTTAAGGTTAGTTAGAAAATGGTCAGACCTTATCCGGGATAAAAACTATCGTGGAGTGGACGCTGAAAAATTAGACGAAGAAAAGAGAGTACATGATGAAGGTAAATGGGTAGATCCAGAATTTACTCCCTACGTTCATCTAACTTGGAAGTATAAAAATCCTGACTACAAATGTCCAATGGATACAAGTGCGGCTACATTCCATCATATAAAAAACCACAGACATCACCCAGAATATTGGGACGATAATGTAGGTCCCGAAGTGGTTAATCCAAAGAACCGGGATAAGCCCAGCGGTTTTATGGTAGATGCGAAAAGTATGCCTCTTACTTATGTAGCGGCTATGATGGCAGATTGGTTAGCCATGTCAGAAGAAAAAGGTACTAACGTAAAAGACTGGGCAGACAACAATGTTAATAAACGTTGGAGCTTTACCCCAGAACAAAAATCTCTTATATATAAGATTGTAATGGATTTCGGAGATAAAACTTAACTTTTAAAGGAAAAATCATGAAACTATCTACAATGACAATAGGAGAAACAGTAGTTGTTGGTTCTGAACAAGACGAAATACATGAGTATGTTGATGATACGAATGAAGGAACCAAACGAATGAGTGATAAGATAGAAAACGAATTGGGGGATAAAAAAGGATCACCTAAGCACACCAGAAGAATGCAAAATCGGACAGAAGATAACGAAGATAGAGCAGATGAGGACCTTGGGAAAGGTTGGTTTGATAAAATGAGTGAAGAAAAGAAAAAAGAATACTTGCAACACCATCCCCATAGTAAATTCGCATAAGGTAATTGTAGAGGATTAATAATGTACGGTCAATACGCAAGAGTAGAACTAAGAAAAACTCCTGATATGGGTATGGGAGTATTTGCGCTGGAGCCAATAGGTGTAGGTGACTTAATCGAAGTGGCTCCAGCCATTCACTTAACCGACAAGGAAGCAGAGCACCTAGTCGAGACACCCTTGAATGACTACTACTTCCACCATGAGCTAGAAGGAGGTAGCCTTATCGTATTAGGGAACGGTGGGATGTATAACCATAAGTATCCTGGCACTAATGTTGATTGGTTTACACTAGGTAAAAACGCTATGGTTTATTGGGCAATGGAACCCATTAAAGTAGGTGACCAACTCTTTATTGATTATGGAGAGAGTTACTGGGAAGGTGTCGAACACGAAAAGAGATGAGAATGTATTACACCATAAAAAGAGACAGCAAAGGTATTCGGGTTAGCCTTAGAAAGAAAAACTACAAGAGTCCTTACCAAAAACCACATTCGGATGAAGTTGGATACATTCATGTTTTGTTTGAACCCAACAAACTAGCAAGCGTTCTTAATGTAGAGGTTGATCCTAAGTGGAAGAATAAAGGTTGGGGTAAGAAGCTGTATCTCAAGGCTATAGAAGAGTTGAAGAAGAAAGGATACAAAGGTCTAATCAGTGAAGAAGAAGCACGAACGCCTTCAGCAAGCAGGGTTGTAGAAAGCCTACGACGTATGGATCTAGGTGATTTTATTATACTAGGAGATGAAACATGAATTTGAACAAGTGGATAGCTGATCAGAAATCTAAAGTAACTGAGGAACTTGTCAATGCCAAGCACCACTACGATAGTGTGTATTGGAGAGGTTTTGATGCAGCACTCAATGCTCTTAAGGAAGCCGTGTTGGTTGAAGAAACTGTTGCTCTTCAAAAGAAACTAGATCGAGCTAAAGCAAAGGGGAAAAAGTAATGAATAACCTAATCCCTTTGTTAAGCAGTGCTAACTGTATTATGGAAGAAAGTATTTATATTCTAAATAAGATTGCTCATAAGTTTAAAGAACGTGTAGACGAAGCTAGAGATTTCCGTGTGAAAGAAGATACGGTTTTGGGATACATTGATAGTCTTCTTATCCGGTTTATTTGTGTGGAAAGTTACGTAGAGGGCTTATACGGGTGCATTTGTTCAAGTTCGGAAGGTTATATAGATGAAACTTTACCCCTTAGCTTAGAATCACGATTGCCAGAACTTTGCAGTCGTATAATATCTGTGGAAGAAAAACTGTGGGTAGTAAAAGAGAAGCTAACAAATACCCTCGATCCAAAAAAACTTAAGTATGAGGAGCCTGCTTCTCTTTTGGGGTTTGCAGAACTTATAAATAACGCTACAAATAAAATAAAAGAACATGCCTCAGAAATTTCTAAAGTATTGGAGGAACCAATCAGGCATGATTCATATCAGTGGGAAACTGGAGAAAAATTACCAACTAGTGAAGAAATGATAGAACATTACAAAAAGACAGGAAAAGTCTCTCACGATGAATGGCCTTTTATAGAAGATAAAGAGGTATTAATCGAAATAGTACAAAAACAAGCGCACCCTCCTTTCACTCCAAAAGGGCATTTAGTAGCGGCTCAAATTGTGGACCGTATTGAATATATGAACAAAAGAGGCTAGCCTCAGAAATCTCTAAGGTGTTGTAGGAGACACAATCATGTATGATCTATATCGGTTGGAAATCGGAGCCTCGACAACTATTGAGAATATAGACAAAAGCAACTTAAGAGAGTTTGTAAAAGGTTTGGAAAAATTCAACAAACGTGGCTTCCAGATAAAGCCAACTCTACTTAAGCGCAACAAGGTAGAGGCTCTTTACCGAATCGATCTCATAACCAAAGACGCTAGGGGTCGATTCGGTTTAGCCCTTATTCAGAAAGACGGAAAACTTCAGACCCGTTTTGTTCGAGAGGGCTACCTCAGTTACGCCAAAGGCAAGCACCAGAATTTTAATGAGAAGTATTTTGCAAACCTATGGAAAAAAGCAGGTAACACCATTCCAGAAAAGATAAACACAGTTTTAAAGGAATGGGTAAAGATAGCAAAGGAAAAATCATGAAGCACATTTTACAAAACATGGTGGTTGGAGAAGTGTTGGAGTTAGACATCCTCACCACCACCGCCACACAAGCACGCACCATGCAATTGTTTTATCACGACGCACATAACGAAACAAGTGGACCCAATTTCCACGAAGATCACGAGTTTTTCGGCCAAGCGTATAAAGAGTTAACAGATCAATACGATGTATTGGCAGAAGAATTGGTAAAAAGAGGCCAGAGCGTACAACCACTCAAGCACGCCATTGATAAGGTAGAAATAAGCAGTGGTGCTTGGTATCGAACTGCTTTGGATATGGAAAACCGTTGGCAGGACAGACTAAATGCTCTAAACAAAAGTGCTCCACTAGGTCTACAGGATGCTCTAGGCACCTTCGCAAGTAGCAGTGATGTTAGGATTTATAAAATTCAGCAAAAACTAAAGTAGGAGGCAGTCATGACGGTTATCGAACAAGCGGTACAAACACACTTCGGAACACTAGAACCAGAGCAACAAACCAAACTGATACAGGACGCAACAACCGTAGCGCAAACTCTGGAACAAACAGGCCGACCTCTCCCTGAACAGCTAATGATCCTAATGGTCCTCAGTGCCAGCCTTGATAACCTTATACCAAAACCCACCCCCACTTAGTAGGAAGATACGATGTTATTTGACCCTTGCGGTCAGTCGATACTTATCAGAACATCAGAAAGGATAGAGCATGAAACTATCAGAAATGACAGTAGGTGAAACACAAGTAGTAGGAGCCAAAAGACGTAAAATTAAACTGAGTCCTAAAGATGCACGAAAAGCAAAAAAGGAAGCAGAAGAAGACACGCCCGATCCCAAGGAGGAGAAACGCTCCAGAATAGCAGACAGGCAATTCCGACAAGCGGATGATGACGAAATTATAGACATGATGAAAGAGAAGGATGATCGCCACGGTACCTCCAGCGGTAAAACTAGACGTATGGCAAAAAAAGGAGCCGACAATTGGTGGGGCCGAATGAGTGACGATCAAAAGAAAAAGTATTTGGAAAAACATCCTAACTCTCATAGAAACGGGTAGAAAGGACAGTTATGCACCCATTAAAGACCTTAGTGGTGGGCGAAACCGTAAGAGTGCAAGCGGAACAAGCCCCACCGGAAGCCGAAGGTGGCGGCCCCGACGCATTGAATACCGCCATAGAGAAGGTGAGTGACGCACTAACGACCTTTAACGAATTGAATAGCACAGTGTTCAGTAGCACCGATAAGGATGTAGAGCACTTAGCTAATGATATAACCGAAAACCTTAAGGCACTATTGGATAAACTCAGTGATGGGGTAGAAACAACCACAGCCCAATAAGGGGCAGGCTAACGTGATAGGAGAAAGTATAACCATGGACAAGAGAATGGGAAAATTGGTAAAATGGAACCAAGACAGGGGATTTGGATTTGTAAAGGATGACGTGAGTGGGGATACCTTTTTCCTACATATCAGCCATTTTGTAGAACGACCGAAACGAGAGGATCCACCACCGCTTATAGGTACTCCCTATAGTTTTGTGGTAGAAGATACACCCAAAGGCAAACAGGCCACGCAGGTGAGCCTTAATTTAACTTTATAGGAGACAATCATGAAAGATTTAAACGCAATGACAGTAGGATCAACAGAGGTATTGAGTGCTAAGAAAAAGCCGTTATCTGCCACACAGAAAGCACTTTTTTCAGCTCAAGATGACATTGGAAAGGCAATGGACAAACTAAATAAGGTTAAGCATCCTAAAGCAGCCGCCCTTGTAAAAAAACTTGATAAGGTATATGAGAGCATTCACGATATAGTTCAATTTGGGTAGGTCAAATAGACCGCAGGTCTAGTGGTTAAAAAGGGGCCACCAGCACAGGCGCAAAAAAGGGCAGATTGCATATATGGTAGGGGTCGATTTTTTCAAATAAATGTTTGATTTATATTCGGGACCACAAAACTATGATTTATATTCGGGACCAAGCATCCACGCCTTTTTAAAATGATGTTTATGTCCAATTATTTATTGCAAGCACTTTTACCGATAGACCTTCTTACCCATTGTGGGTTGGTAGAAGTTCAATTATTTATTGTAAGGAATTATTATGAAAAAGTTATCAGAGATGAGCGTAGGAACAACAGAAGTATTAGCTGCTAAGAAAAAAAGAAAGAGAAAGGGACCAACAGGACCGGCATTCTCTGTCTCCGAGGATCTATGGATTCTGATAAAGGCCCTGTAACCGATAACACCGTTAAAGTAGATGCCCTGATTTCTAAAGCTATGAAAGATGTGGTAGGGGTGCAATTCCCTAACGGTATCGTTGCCTGCCATAAGAGTGAAGCGGCTAAACTAGCAGAAAAAGCTAAAAAGGATAACTTATGAAGAAATCGTTTCAGGATATATTCTCTGAATACGGTGTACCCTTTGGACCTCCTACTCAAGCTGAACCCATAAAGCCCCTAATGCCCCAGCGGTTAAAAGCCCCGAACTGGTACGCCCTAAAGTAGAACACCTATGCCGTGGAGAGAGTTTATCAGAAACCCCCAGATACACCTCTTTCTCTTATAGAATACGCCTATGTGTTTGTAGCCTTAAAGAGAAATAGAGGGAACAGGACAAGAACAGCTAGGGAGCTACAGATTTGTCTAACCTTAGAAACCTGTCCGGTTTCTAAGGGGATTTTGGAATAGATTGTAAGGAGATAACCTATGAAGAAATCGTTCCAAGACGTTCTAGCTGAATATGGAGTACCGTTTGGACCACCAGATCAATTACAGCCCCTGAAGCCCCTTCTTCCCCAGAGGATAATTCCCGCTCCCATACCAGCTCCCGATCCTCTGATCAAGGTCCTAAAGATATATGGAGTTTACGACCGATGGAGTGGAAAGAATTCATCTACCGATTGAACCCGGAAGAATTCTCTCATTTGAAACCCCGCCACCGTCAAGCAATTGTGTGGAAGCGAGCTGGCCGGTCCTTTAAAGAGATAGCTGAATTCTACGACATAACCCCTGCAGGTGCCAACACTTTATTTAAGCAAGCCTTGTACCAATTGGGGTGGAAACGACTGTGATTTTGCGATTTTGGGTAGGTAAAACCCCATGTTTCGCCTTGTTCCGCACTCGGTAGCCGTAGGGTTGTAGAGCCGATTTCCTCTACTTCAATACATTTACCCATAATCGCCCAAAATAGGGGAATATTCAATGTCTGACACATCCGATCAAAAACGCAAATGGAGAAATCAAGAGCTGATTAAGGATATGAAAAATGGGATTGACACCGCCCGCATCAATCTCATGGAATCTTGGTTTCCTAATAGACCGATCATTAAAAAAGATAAAAGGGCACTAGAAATGTTAAAAGGAAAAACCCGTGGAAAATAGAATTGTGTGTGGAAACAAGTGTGGAAAAACTCTTTATGGTGGTATGTATAAAAATTTGCATGAAGTACTGGAAAAGGTTAAGAACATGCCCGGACCCGAAGCCCGTAAATTAGAAGAAAACTTAACCCATTGCATAGACGGATTGAAAAACATGCAGCTACGAGCAAATCTATTAGGAGAAACACCTTGATCTCTGTATGGCTGATTGTATTTTTGTTGTGTGCTGGCTTTGTTTCTACACTCTATACAGTCCATGAAAGATTATGGGAAAAACACTGGATACTTATCATGGTAGTATTTGTATTATCTATATTGGGCACCCTATATAAACTGGATAGGCAGGAGTGCGTGGATGTAGACTATAAGATAAATGATAATTGGGAGTTAGAAAGCAATTATCCAACCATCACTTTACCCAATTTTTAAGTAGAATAAGGTTGGAGTTAGATCTTATGTTAGATGATAAGGTACCTAGTTACAGTGAGTTAGATGATATGTAAGTATCTGTAAGTATCTGTAAGTGTATGTGTGGGTATCTAACCCTATGTCTGTGTGTGTTGTACCTTCTCATCCCATAAACCCATCCCATTTTTTGAATTTTAAGACCATGTGTTATCGGATAATTTTGTGTGACCGACCACGAAGTGGTGCATCGGTCAGAAGGAGTAATTGTGACCGATACAACTCAACAAAACGCCCACCGGGCAGCTTCTAAGGTTGCTGAGAAAACCCGTGTACGTGGTGGGCCATTTCGATTTTTCGTCAGTGCCACAAACCCCCTCAATGAGGCTATCACGGCAACTAGTGTAGCAGGCAGTCGAGTTATGGGAGTGGCTCATCCCTATAGTGGTTCTAATAGTTGGCATAGGATTAGTCCTGAACCGGGGTCTACTGGTGTATGGGCGTATAGGTCTGATAGACCGGAGCCTGCTATATTTCGACATGAACCGGCTGATAGATTACGTGCTGCTCCGGGGTCTGCTCTTGATGTCACTGTTCATCAAAAGATTGATGCCTATTTTAGTGGTATTGGCGTATATCGACCATTGAAAGTAGGCGAACAAGAAATACATAGCGGTGGATATGCTCAGACGTGGTGGGGTAGTCGTGGGGTTTTAGACGATAGGGGTGGAGTATGTAGGCGTTGGCTCAATATGGGTGAATTGGAGAGTGGTAGTCGGGCACCTGTTCATCGGTTGTTGTTCAGTCGGGGGAGTGAGACAACTGACACCTATAGCGTTGGGGCAGTGAAACGGTGGGACGAGCGTGGTGTTGGGATTTTCCCCAAAATAGACGGGGATTTTTGTGTGGAACGCCGATTGCACCTGATGGGCTTTAAGGGGATTGGGTTGTTGGATGAGCGTTGGGGACAAGTGATTTCCGATGAAGGGGTTGGAGTTAGAGCACCCACTACTGGGTTGTTGTTGCGGGGGCGATCTCGGTATTGGTCTGATACCGGACGGCCCTACACTCGGTGGTTGGATGTGGACGGCAACGAGGAGACGGTGTTTCCTGCTGGGGCTACCACTGGTCGTATTGTTAGGGTGCCGGATGGGGGTGATCTACAGGAGTTTGGGCTAAATCGGTCGGTGTCGGTTGGTCTTAGTGAACGCCATATAGTGGGAGAAGATTATGTGGTGCGGAGTTGGGATCGCCACACGTTCGAAATGAGCAAAAACCGTATTCGGCTGTTCAACGGTGGTGGGGAATTTAGGATAAATAGCAGTACGGAGGAGAGTGAATGGTCGCATAAGAGTGGATCATATATCTTGTTTAAGAGCGGTGGGACATTGGATATGTTTGCACCTAATGCTGTTCGGTTGTTGGGTGCTAATGGTGAGATTTTGTCGTTTGATAGTGGGACAGGTCAACTTAGTCTTAATTCAGATCCGGTCATTGGGGGTGCTACTGGTACGATCAATAGTCGGACGTATGTGCGGGAAGTGGACAGCAGTTCTGTGGTGGTTAGCGGATCTGAGAACAAAGAGATAGTGGGTGGATATAAAAAGAGTGTCGGAGGCAGTAGTGGACATAATGCGGTAGGTGACTATGCTCTAAGTGTGGGTGGAAATGGTGCTTTGATATTTGGGCAAAAATTCAGTGCAACCTACGGGTTGGGGAAGTCAGAAACAATAGGTTTAGGTGATGATGAAAAGGTGTTGACGGCTGGGAACTATAGCCGTAGTATTTTGGCCGGTAACTTCGAAATGATGACCAAGGCTGGCAGTTTGACATTTGCTAACTTGTTGGCGAATTTAGAACTGAGTGTGGCAGGTGGGGCGCAGTTGGGGAACAACCTCAGTTCGTTGGCTATAAACCCTGTGGGGATGACAACCCTTGACGCTATCCTGTTGACGTTGGGTAAAGGTGGAGGTCAAGTACTGACAAATCTAACAGCTCCCATCATTGACACTGTAACGGGTGCTCCACATATCGGTGTACCTACAATAATGGCGGGATAGATTATGAGATTAAAAACCATGTGTGTTGGAGAGACGGTTGTTTTGGGATCTAAGTTAGACACGCTTATGAACAAGTTTTACAAGGATCTAGAGAAAAACTGGCCTAAGTACAAAAATAGAAAAAAGAAGTGGAAGTTTCCAGAATCTTTCATTGATACTGAAAAAACCCTTCTTAAGACGTTAGCTAAAGACATATTAGGTGTAGGGTACGAGGATCTGCTTAAGTTGGGCAGAGAAGAGGTTAGTAGGAATCCTGAATTTGCCATAAACAGTAGTGGAAACAGGGCTAAAAAAGAGAAAGTACTTTTATCGGTGCAACATGAAGATAAGTTTGACAGCGGAGATATTGGGGAGTTAGTAGAGAGCTTACAATTGTATACTGATTTAGTTGATGTGGAACTGGTAAAAAAGATATCAGAAAAAGTCCCTAAAAAGTTTAAAACCGCTACCTCATTCGTATACAGATTTGTTCCTATTACGCCAAAGAAGTATAAAGCATTGACTGGCTCTGGAATAAAAACTCGTGCTGTTACAAGCTGGACTGAGAGCTTAAAGGTCATCAAGGATTTTAGGGATGAGTTTAGTAGTGGAGGGGGTCCTGGTATTGTTTATAAGATTAAACCGTCTCCAGATAAAATTTGGTTTAATGTAGGTAAATTAGCTAAGGCGTATAATCTAAGCTCTGAGCTAATTCGGGAACGAGAAGTCCTTATTAAATCTGTAAAGCTTACTCATAAGAATGTTATGGGTATTATGTTGAAGGATAATACTATGGTTCCTTTTACAGAAAAGAATTACAAGAAGGTTAGGCGTAAATAAGCTCCTCACTTGGAAGGTGAAATGGGGTTCTTAATTCACTACTTGAATCTATAAGCAGTAAGTTGTAATTTAACTGTACGACCGTGGGGGGAACGTATGGAAGCAGGGATAGAAATAAAGCCAATGTACGAATATGAAGATGAGGTACACGGTCAGAAAGTAAAGATAAAGAGATATCAGCTTTTCCCCTTTTTAGGAGATAAAGTTATAAGTATTACAGTGAAGCCTAAGAATAAAATACCAGATGTAACTAAGAGGGATTGATGTGGAAGGTGTGCTTTTGATTGTTATGTGGTTTGTAGGACTGTGGTGGTGCATTAGAGAAGGTCAGAAAAGAAAGTGGAATGGTGGTAAGTGTCCCTGCGGTAGAGGTAAGTGGAAAAGTATCGGGGTAAATAAGGAGGGTGCTCTGGGGTATACGTGTTCTAGTTGTTGCCATTGCGTTTGGTTCGATTGGTACAGACCTAAAGGGGAGTTGGATGAAAAGGTATCACATAGCAAATGAGTTTTCTGATGTTCCGGGTGGGCGATATCGGTCAGATGGGTTGTTTTCTGGTCAAGAGTTTAGAGAGGACGTATTAGAACCCCTGTTGCGTGTGAATGAGCCTGTGTGCTTTATTTTAGACGGAGTGTTTGGTTTTCCGATATCCTTTGTAGATGAGAGTTTTGCACAGCTTCAGAGAAAATATAAGTATCTTGATCTGTTGCAGTTGTTTAGTTTTGTATGTTTAGAAGATGTCTCCGAGGTCCATGAATTTGAGACCTGCATAAGAAAAGCCAGAACAGAAGGCATAAATCTTTCCTGTAAAATATAATTAACATGTATATCCTATTTGGAGAAGATTTATGAAAAAAGCCTTGATTGTTTCGTGCGTAGATGTAGAAACTATTTCCCCGGTATCCTTTCTACGTGGGTATGTGGAAAAAAGGGGTAACAGGTTAGATGAATATGCAATACAAGAGGGTGACAATTTCGCTAAAACTAAAAAAGACCTGATGAAATTAGCACCTAATTATGACCTTATTGGCTTGTCTAGCTGGGACGTAGAAGAAAGCAGATTGCTTAAGCTGTTTAGGTTTTTTAGGGATAAGCTGGGAAAGGTGACTGTAGTTGGAGGTCCGGGAGAAGCCTCGATCTGATTTTCAATATACGGTTGTAGGACCCGGAGAATACTTTATTGATGAGATTTTTCAAGGTCATAAATTTCCTACTTTTTACACAGAGAAAAGATTAGCTGCTTTAGAATTCAAGTTGACAGATGGATATAAGGATTTGGTTAAAACTTGGAAGAAGGTTTCTCTTTCCTTGAAAACTTTTGAGGGATGTTATTGGGGAAAATGCTATTTTTGTACGTATAATGAATCCTATCTGAATAAGCAGAAGTCTCTATCCCAAGAAAGAGCTAACATACTCATTAAAACTATGAATGGTATTAACAAGACTCTAACAAAACTTAACTCTGATCTATCGGTGTCTTTTTATTTTTCACATGCTAGTATCAAGAGAAAAAATCTTCGGCATATGATAGAGGCATTAAACCAGTATAAAAAAGGAAATTATTCTTGGGTATCTTTTATGCGTCCTGAAATGTGGGTTAAAAAGCATCTAGCTGACATAGGAGCTACTAAAGGAATAATAGATATAGGGTTTGAAATAATTTCTTACCGTGACGTGGTAAATAAAGGAGCCTCTGTAAAGGAGCATGTGTCCTTAGCGTTGGCAGCACGGGAGAACAATGTTCCAGTCTACGGAGAGTTTATGTATGGTATCCCTAAAACAGACATAAAAGATATGCTGTATTATTTGTTTGGTATGTGTCGTATTAAACATACTCTACTGTGTGTTGCTTTAGGGCAATTATGGGTTGAAGATTGTACTTACTATTCAAAGAACCCGGATGAATTTGATATAACCTTATATGATGTTGCTCCTTTAACCAACTACGGCCAAACCGAGGAAGAAGAGGAAGAAGAGGAAGATCCTAAGTATAAAAGTGGCTTTGCTGCGGTTTCGGGGTTTACCTTAAAAAAAGGTCAGAGAAAGTGGATAGGTATGAACAAGAAGTTTTTACAAGCTATGGAAGTAGTTCTTGAAGGAAAACCAGAAACTTGGGAGTACTATCCAGATTACATGGAAAAGATGGAAAAATCAGAAGCACTGAAGATAGCTCACACCTTTTTTCCGAAAGAAAAAGAGCTGAGTTACGAAATTGCTGACCATGTTTGGAGTATATCCTAAGCATAAAGAAACCGCCAACTAAAGTAGAAAGGTTTAAGGGAAAAGTATGTTTAAAAGAGTTAGGTCCATGTTTGTAGAATCTATTTTGTTTGTTATTCTTCTGTATGTTGCTGCCTCTGTTATTTCTGGACTAAGTGGATTGTATGATGGCTTCGATAACGGATGTTATAAAAAGGTTGTTCCTCATACTTTCGAAAGTAGAATAGACTACTTGTTTCCTGCACATGATTTAGTTGAACAGTATTCCAGTATAGGCTTTAGGGGAAGTAAGTTGTGTAATATTCCCAAGTGGCTTACTTCCCCTATTTATCTTAACGAATGATAAATCGTAGGAGGTTAGTATGGACATTAAAGATCTGAGACTTTTAGACGTAGATGATCTCATTATTTTAGACGGTCTTTACAGAGGAAGTAGACTCAAAGAAATTAGTGTGTCCCTGATGCT
>Ga0180438_10008261_pt1 | contig 13285 bp, 11 predicted proteins | sample SS_ome_12_FD_132455 | JGI IMG/M metagenome (GOLD analysis project Ga0180438, IMG submission 132455) | Hypersaline lake sediment archaeal communities from the Salton Sea, California, USA - SS_3_D_2 metaG | ecosystem: Environmental > Aquatic > Non-marine Saline and Alkaline > Hypersaline >... | reverse complement strand
TCTTTTTCAGCGAGCTATTGCCCCAAATCGACTCTATGCCGGAGCTGAAGGTCACTCTTCACGTCATCTGGCTGCTGGCTCGCAAGAAGGGGCCCCTGCGCTGTGTGAGACGGGCAGAGCTTCTTGGCGACGGTGTGCTCTTGCGAGGGCTGCAGGTGCCCGGGCAGAAGCCCGAGCAGCTGGTGGAGGAAGGCCTGGAACAGGCGGTTGCCCGCGGCACGCTCCTGCTCCTCACTCTTCGGTCAGAGGGTGGGCAGCACCAGAGTTGGTATTTTCTCAACTCGGAGCAGGGACGGCGGGCAGTGGACGAGGTTCGTCAAGGGGAACTGGTACTTGACTCCTCCGCGGTTTTCGAAGAGCCACAGGTGGATGTGGGGCGGCCGAACATCTTTGTCCTCTACGAGCAGAACATTGGCCTGTTGCAGCCCATGATAGCAGAGGAGCTCCAGGAGGCGGAGGATAGCTACCCCGCCGAGTGGATCGAGGAGGCGTTCAAGATCGCAGCGGAGCAAAACGTACGAAAGTGGCGCTACATCCACGCCATACTGGAGCGATGGGCCGCCGAAGGCAAGGATGATGGAGAAACTGGGCGAGGTTCTGAAGAAGACAGATATCGTTACATCACAGGAAGGTACAAAGACTACGTCAAACACTGAGGCCGCCGTAGTCTGCCCCATCTGCCGGGGTGCTGGGTATCTTAGACGAGATGTCCCTCCAGGGCACCCTGACTTTGGTCGCCCGGTCCCTTGCCGCTGCAAGCTGGAAGAGATCAGTGAACACCGGCTGGATGATCTCCGCAGGGCCAGCAACCTGGGCTTGTTGTCACGGATGACCTTCGACAACTTCCGCGTCGACGGAGTCCGCCCTCACGAGCAGCAGGCTCTCAGGCAAGCTTTTCGCAGGGCAAGGGAGTTCGCTGAGGACCCTGACGGATGGCTCATTCTCCTGGGTGACTACGGTTGCGGCAAGACCCACCTGGCGGCGGCGATCGCCAACTACTGTCTGCAGCGGGGGCAGCCCAGCCTGTTCGTAGTGGTGCCCGATCTTCTGGATCATCTACGAGCTACCTACAGTCCCGACAGCAAAGTGAGCTACGACGAGCGCTTCGAGGCGATTCTCTCGGCGCCCTTGCTGATCATGGACGATCTGGGCACACAACAGACGACGCCGTGGGCTCAGGAGAAGCTCTATCAGCTGTTCAACCACAGGTACAATGCCAGGCTAGCCACAGTAGTCACCAGCAACCGGCTGTTGGAGGAGATAGACCCACGGCTGCGCTCGCGCATGGCCGATCCGGAGTTGTGCCAGATCTACAGGATTGTGACCAGGGACTTCCGGAGCAGTGGGCATACAGATCAGCTCAGCAGTCTGCATCTTTACAGCGACAAGACCTTCGAGACCTTCAAGCCCAGGCCGGAACTACCCGGGATGGAACAGCAGAGCCTCAAGGAGGCCGTGGCCGTGGCTAGAGCGTTCGCCGACAACCCTCAGAACTGGCTGGTGTTCATGGGTGAGCATGGTTGTGGCAAGACGCACCTTGCGGCGGCCATCGGAAACAGCTGCACCGATGACGGGCGGACAGTGGTTTTCAAAGAAGTGCCTGAACTGCTAGACCATCTGCGAGCCACATACCGGCCCGAGAGCACCTCGAGCTACGATCAACTGTTCAAGCTGGTGAAGGGCGCTCCCTTGCTGATCCTGGATGATCTCGGGACAGAGAGCGCCACCGGCTGGGCGCGAGAGAAGCTGTATCAGGTGTTCAACTACCGGTACGCGGCCAAGCTCCCCACCGTGATCACCATGCGCACGACAATAGAAGAGACAGACCCCCGGCTGGCGTCGCGCATGCTGGACGTGTCCCTCTGTACCATCTGTGCCATCCTGGCCCCTGGGTATCACAGCGATCCGCTGACCAAGCGTGGCGGGAAGGCGCGCAAACGGAAGTAGTCCTTTCCATCTACTCTACCTATGTCCGCTGCCGTCGCTGAGAGTACACGGTAGAGACCCCCTCATCCCAAGGCGCAAGACCCCGTATCATCCACATCGAACCACCACGGTACCCTAACAGCCCCTTCATATCCTTCTGCTATCTTGGTGGAGGGTTGGAGAATAGTCAACCCAAATCCAGATAGAAGGGAGGTGAACCGAATGAGTAAGAAGCGGCTTATGGTGCTCTCCACCGTGGCGCTTGCGGCGTTACTCCTGGTGAGCATGGCCGGAGCGACCTTCGTGTCCGCGCAGGAGAACGACCTGGCGAAGGCTGAGGCCGGTGCCAACGGGCGCTGGGGCAGGTTCAGCTTAGGTTGGCGTTCGTGGGCGGTGTTCGACACGGCGGCCGAGATCCTGGGCCTGACCCCCGACGGGCTCTTCGCCGAGCTACATGATGCCGACAAGACCTTGACGGAGATCGCCGAGGAGCAGGGCGTCGACACGGAGGCGTTGCAGGAGGCCATGAATGCCAGCCGCGCTGAGACTATGCGCGAGCGCATCCAGCAAGCCGTGGAGGACGGCGACATCACCCAAGAGCACGCCGACTGGCTCCTCGAGGGGATGGACAATGGATTCACGGGCGGCGAGCGCAGCATGGGTATGCGGCGTGGAGGCTTCGGTCTTGGCGGCCCATGCGACGTGGAGCAGTCCTGAGGACGGTGTGTCCCTGGCCTGTGCTCACAACACGGGCAAGGAGGTAGACTATGAACGTAGGTGGGGAGGAGTGCTACAGCACTCCTCCCCACCCGTTACCACCAGGTCGGCTGAACGCCCTCCACCAGAGGGTCGCGGAGCAACGGTGGCAGCACCCCTGGTGCCCTGGTAGCCTACATACAATCATCATAATTCCCTCATGGCGTCTTCACATTTTGCCGGGATAATGAAGCTAGGACTGTATTCTCGCACGCGCCTGGGGAAGGGGCGTGCTTCGATCCGGTTTCTCCTGGATGTTGAGCGTTCCCATGTGGAGGTGATAGGAGGATATGCAAATGGACGTCACGTCTAAGACGGCTTTGATAGTCGTACTGGCTTTGGTGACGCTGGTGTTGGCTGGGCTGGGCTGCAGTCCCCTCGGTATGCTCGCCTATGCTCCAGCGGCCGCCGTGACCGACGTAGTCCATTCAAGCAGCGAAGCTCCTTCCAGCGTGGCGCCGACCATCGCAGTAGCTGACGAAGTGAGTGCACTGGAAAATCAGATCATCGAGGTCTACGAGATTGCGGCCCCAGCTGTGGTGAATATCACCAATCGTAGCTACGCTTACAATCGATTCATGGGTACCGTTCCCCAAGAGGGTAGCGGCTCCGGTTTCATTTACGACGGGGAGGGTCACATCGTGACCAACTACCACGTCGTCGAGAACGCGGAGCAGCTCCTGGTCACCATGGCCAGTGGAGAGACTTTCGAAGCAGAGATCGTGGGCACGGATGCCACCAACGACCTGGCGGTGATTCGCGTGGATGCCACAGCGGACTTACCGGAGCCACTCCACATTGGTGATTCGGACAGCCTGCGCGTGGGCCAGTTCGTGGTCGCTATCGGCAACCCCTTCGGGTTGGAGCAGACCCTGACCACCGGCGTGGTCAGCGCAGTAGGCAGGGTCATCGAGAGCCCGGAGGACAACAGGTTCATCGGCGAGGCAATTCAGACCGATGCAGCCATCAATCCCGGCAATTCGGGAGGGCCGTTGCTTGACCTCTCAGGGCGGGTAATCGGCGTAAACTCGCAGATCATCAGCGCCAGCGGAACCTCGTCCGGTGTTGGCTTTGCCGTGTCGGCCAGCACTGTACGGCGCGTCGTTCCGGAGCTGATCTCCAGCGGTGAATACCCACACCCCTGGCTTGGGGTGCAGTTGCTGAGTCTGACATCGGGCAATTTGAGCGCGCTTGAGGAGGCTGGCATCGACGTGCCCGTGGAGGCCGGGGCGCTGGTGCTGGAAGTTGTGCCGGGCGGACCCGCGGACAGGGCGGGGATCTTAGGGGGCAGCCACGTGGTGGGCATTGGTAACTATCGGGTACCGGTGGGAGGCGACATAGTCGTGGCCATCGATGGCTGGCCGCTCAACGACTCGCAGGATCTGACGGTCTATCTGGAGACCGAGAAGACCGGCGGCGACACGGTGGAACTGACCATTCTCAGGGACGGTGAGGAGAAGGTGGTGCCGGTGCTCCTGGAGGTGAGGACCTAGCTGCACTGGCGGCTGCGTGTCAGTCGCGGTGCTAGATCGGGAGCCCGAAGCGGACCCACTGGACCCACAGGGCGGCTGTACGTGTGCGTGAGGGCGTTTTCACCGAATCGACATCGTTCCTTAATCACTTCTTCACATTCACACCGTATGATTGAGGTAGAAAGTTTGGAGTAGGCAGCAAACATGCTGTTGGAAAGGAGTAAATAGGATGTCTGGTAAGATCAAGAAGTGGGGCGTGGTAGCGGGTATGGCGGTGCTCGCCGCCGCCGTGCTCTTCGCTGGCGGAATCGTGGGTGGGATCATCACCGGCGTGATTCCGGTACAGGCGGAGGACGACAACCCCTGGCCGTGGCATGGTCATGGTCGCTTCGGAGGCTGGGGAGACCCTGGAGCGGTCTTGGAGACCGTAGCTGATGTGTTGGGGATGGCAATAGACGACCTGAGGACGGAGATCCATGGTGGAAAGAGCGTGGCTGAGATCGCCGAGACACAAGGCGTCGATACGCAGACTATAGTGGATGCGGTCCATGCGGAAGTAGAACAGTGGGTGCAGCAGGGCGTGACGGATGGCCGGCTCACCCAAGAACAGGCGGACCTGATCCTCGAGCGTCTGACCGAGTTCGACGGTGAGCGACTGCTAGGTCTTGGGATGCCTTTTGGCCCGCGCATGCCTGGCGCATTTGGCACTGGTTGGGGAGGCCCCTGGGGGGGACTCGACGCCGCCGCTGAGGTGCTGGGGATGGAGCCCGAGGACCTGATGGCCGAGCTGCGAGATGGCAAGACCCTGACCGAGATAGCGGGAGAGAGGGGAGTTGACCCTCAGGCTGTCCAGGATGCCATGGTAGCGCAAATGGAGCAGATGTTGCAGCAGGCAGAGGAGGACGGAACCCTCACCCCCGAGTGTGCCGAATGCGCACGCCAGCGGTTCGAGGACTGCGAGGGCAACTGGCTCGAGCGCAGGGGCGGTTTCTTCGGGGGCATGAGACGCGGTGGGCGTGGTTCCTGGGGCGGGTTTGGACCCTGGGCGCCGAGCACCGAATAGGGCTAGGTTTGCGAGGATAGGGTATCGGGCGCCAGTCTTCTGCGCACGGAGCATCTGAGGCGCCCGCTATACAGGAGGGCCGGACAGCTGTCCGGCCCTCTTTATCGTTCCAGAGGAAGGGCCAGAAGGAATCCACACCCCATCTTCATGGGCCCTTAATAGTTCCTTCATAGTTGCCTGGTAGGATACGTCTCGGATGCAGAGTGATTCTCCCTGTGGAAGGGGACTGGGAGGGCAGAGGAAGGATGAGTGGCGTGAGTTCTTTGTTCAGAGACAGACGGGTGGTTCTTGGCGCTGCGCTTGTCGTCGCAGTGCTTCTGGCGGCAGTGGGTGGCTGGTACTACTACTCCACGCAGTATCTCCCGGCCCAAGCGGTGGATGGTGAAGAGACGATCCAAACAGCCACTGTACGTCGGGGCAATCTGGCCGTCGTGGCTGGCGGCAGCGGGACCTTGATACCCAGTGCCGAGGTGGATCTGAGCTTCAGCAGCGGCGGTCGCCTGGCTGAGTTGCTGGTCGAGGTGGGTGATCAGGTGCAGGCGGGCGACGTGCTGGCCCGCCTCGATGAAACCGATGTCCAATCCAAGGTGGCGCAGGCCGAGATCAACCTGCGACTGGCCGAGCTTCAGTTGTCTGAGCTGACTGGCATGCCCGATGCGTTGGATTTGGCGGCAGCACAGTACCAGCTGACAAGTGCTCAAGAGGGCCTGGAAGACTTGCTCAACGGTCCCTCCGCAGAGGAGATTCTGATCGCCCAGGCTGACCTGGCGACAGCGGAGAAGCAGCTCCAGCAGGCTCAGTCCGCCTACGACAGGGTCTCGTGGCGCCCCGATGCAGCCTCGTCCTCTCAGGCCATGGACCTATGGTCGGCTACCGCGTCCTACGACAAGGCCAAGGCCAACTACGAACTGGCGATGGCTGGTGCCTCCGCGGAGCAAATCGCTTCCGCTCAGGCCAGCGTTGCCCAGGCTCAGTCGAATCTCAACTCTCTACTGGATGGGGCGACGGCAGAGGACCTGGAGGCTTCACAGCTGAACGTCGAACAGGCCCGCGCGAACCTGGCGACAGCCCAGGCCGAGCTTGAGGACACGGTTATGGTAGCACCATTCTCTGGTATTGTCAGCGCGGTGACGGCCTCGGCAGAGGAGATGGTGGGTACGGGGGCACTGGTGACGCTCGTTGATCTGTCTCAGCCAGTTCTGGAACTCTACGTGGACGAGACCGACCTGGAGTTGATCGACGTTGGCTACGAAGTCGAGGTGGTGTTCGACGCTTTGCCAGAGGAGATCTTCAAGGGCCAGGTGGTGCGGGTAGATCCGGTCCTGGTGGAGATGGAGGGAGCGCCCACTGTCCTGGCTCTGGCCGTACTGGAACAGCCGGAGGACAGCTCGCGCTGGCCTCTCCCCGGCGGCCTCAACGCCAGCGTGGAGGTTTTCGCAGGTCGTGCAGAGAACGTGCTGCTGGTGCCGGTGGAGGCGCTGCGCGAACTTGCCCCTGGGCAGTATGCTGTCATGGTGATGGTGGACGGGCAGCCCCAGATGCGTCAGGTAGAGGTGGGACTGATGGACTACGCCTACGCCGAGATCATCAGTGGGCTGGAGCAGGGCGATCAGGTGAGCACGGGAACCCTGGGGACGGAGTAGACGAATGAACGAGCACCTGATCGAAGTGCAGGATCTGACCAAAGTCTACGGGACGGGGGCAGCCGCCGTGCACGCGCTGGACGGGGTCGACATGATCGTCGACGAAGGGGAGTTCGTGGCCATCATGGGCGCGTCTGGCTCGGGCAAGAGCACGCTGATGAACATCCTGGGCTGCCTGGACCGGCCGACGGAAGGCCAGTACTGGTTGGGCGGCGAGGACGTGAGCAAGCTGAACAAGGCGCAATTGGCGGGGATTCGAAATCGGCAAATCGGGTTCGTCTTCCAGTCCTACAACCTCTTGCCTCGCAGCACTGCCATGAAGAACGTGATGTTACCGTTGCTATACAGCCGGCATGATCGCCGGAGCGGTTCTGAGAGGGAGAAGTTGGCGCGGGAGGCGCTGGACGCGGTGGGGCTCGCCGGCCGGACCGACCATCGACCCAACGAGATGTCGGGTGGAGAGCAGCAGAGAGTGGCCATCGCCAGGGCATTGGTGAACGAGCCGCTTCTGATTCTGGCGGACGAGCCCACGGGCAACCTGGACACCAGCGCCAGCCAGGAGATCGTCGATATCCTGCGCGGGCTTCACGAGCGAGGGCGGACGATTCTGATGATCACCCATGAGCCGGAACTGGGAGCCCAGGCTGAGCGCATCGTCACGCTCAGAGACGGGCGAGTGGTGGACGGCGAGGAGGGGTGAGATGAACCTATGGCAGACTGTCCAGGTAGCTTGGGAAGGAATCGCCGCCAACAAGGTGCGTTCGTTCCTGACCATGTTGGGGATCATCATCGGGGTCGCAGCGGTGATCATCATGATGGGCGTCAGCGCCGGAACGGAGGCCACCATCGCCGAGCGGATAGCAGGCCTCGGATCGAACTTGATTTTGGTCAGCCGGGGCTTTGGCGGCGGCGGGCCTGGCCGCGGCGCCTTTGAGAGCGAAGGGCTGAACTACGATGATGTCCTGGCTATTGGGGAGCAGGTGAACGGGATCGACGGGGTGGTCGCTGAACAGATCGCGACCGCCCAGACCATCCGGGCCGACTCGGCAACCATCGAGACGGATGTCATCGGGGCCATGCCCGATTTTCCACAGGTGCGCGGAGTGGAGTTGGCGGACGGACGTTTCTTCTCTCAGCAGGATCTGGATCGTAAGGCCAAAGTGGCGGTACTAGGTTACACCACTGCGCAGGAGTTGTTCGGCGAGGCTGACCCCATCGGCCAGAGTATCACTGCGGGAAACGTCAGGCTGACCGTGGTGGGTGTGATGGACGAGAAGGGGCTGGTGGGAGAGACCGACTACGATCAGAGGGTTTACGTTCCCCTCACGGTGGCCTTCGACCGCTTCACCATGAGCCGGCGGTTCGGCGACAGGGTGATGACCATCTACGTGCAAGCGGAGAGCCAGGATACGATAGACAGCGCAATAACTCAGATAGATGCGCTGCTGAGGCGGCGCCACGACTTGACGGCGATGGACGAAGCAGACTTCACCATCTATACCCAGGGGGACATCATAGAGACACAGGAGGCCACGACAGAGGCGTTCCGCTCCTTACTGGCCTGGGTGGCAGGCGTGTCTCTGCTGGTGGGTGGCATCGGGATCATGAACATCATGCTGGTCAGTGTGACTGAGCGGACGCGGGAGATAGGCATCCGCCAGGCCGTGGGGGCTGCACCCTCGGATATCCGGCTTCAGTTTCTGGTCGAGGCCCTGGTCCTCAGCCTGGTAGGTGGACTGATCGGAGTGGCGGCCGGCGTCGGAGGCTCGTGGCTCTTCGGCCGGACCAGCGACATGCGCACAGTGGTGGTGTGGAGTTCTATCGTGCTGGCCTTTTGCTCAGCGGCTGCGGTGGGGGTCTTCTTCGGCTTCTTCCCTGCCAACCGCGCCTCGCAGCTTGATCCTATCGAAGCGCTGCGACACGAGTGAGCGACAGATTAGCAGTAGTCGGACCTGGAGGGGAATATGGTACGGATAACAACAGTCTTGTGCTTGCTAGCAGTGATAGCTGTCTCGGTGGCGTGTGGGAGTAGTGAGGCTGATACGACGGCCGGGGCTAGCTACGCCGCCCAAGGCACGCCCAGGGGGTTCTTCGGCGGTGGAGACCAGCCACTCTCGATGATGCTACCCGCGGGCACGCTTCTGCTGGAAGAAACGGCTCTCGCGGTGACGCCTGAGCAAGCGCAGGAATTGCTGCCGTTATGGCAGATGCTGAGGGCCCTTCAGGACAGTGGTACGTCCTCGCAGGTCGAGATTGAGGCACTGTACGACCAGATCCAGGAAGCGATGACGCCGGAGCAACTGGCGGCCATCGAGGAGATGAATCCAGAGGATATGCAGGAGTTGCTCCAGGAGTATGGAATGCGTCGGCAAGGCGACGCCGAGAGCGGTGAGGGCGGCGGCTTCCGCCCACCAGATGGGATGATACCACCCGGAGGCGGAGAGGGCAGGCAGGGGATGGGTCCCGGCGGCTTCGCAGATCTAAGCCCAGAGGAGCGGGCCACCGTGATGGCTGGCCGTGGTGGAATGGGCATGGGTCTTGGTGGCGCGGCCTTCACAGAACAGGTCATTGAGCTTCTCGAGGCGCGGGCGGCCGAATCCTGACGGTGATCTGCTCGGAAACCCTGGCCAATGTATAGGCAAATACCCATGGTGAGTCTGGAGTACGCTGAGTATCTCGGCAGGGAACCGGGTTGTGCACCGTGGTGTAAAGGATGCGAGTGACTATGAAGAGAGTCCTGATACTGGCTTTTCTCCTGATGGTGATGCCAGGTTGCGGGCAGGCTGCGGTGCCGCAAGCTGCTGAGACCGCCGTACCTGCGGATTCGCCCGTGGCTGCGGCCACCACGGTCGCGGAGGCAACGGCTATCACTGAGTTGCCCACGAGCACGGCGACGCCCATGGCGGTGGAGCCGATGCAGACACCGCAGCCGATTACATCACCGGAGGTCGTTGTCGTCGAGACTTCAAAGGCCCTGGCGGCGGCGACTGAGGAAGCTGCGACAACGGATCTGGAAGGCCGCTTCGTGTTTCAGGTGGCCATGGGGGGTGGCATCTATACGGTGAACGCCGACGGAAGCGGCTTGACGCACATTGCCGACGGGATGGACCCCAGTTGGTCCGTCGATGGCAGCCGGATAGCTTTCTCCAGCTGGAGCGAGCCGTGGGGCATCTACACCATCAACGCCGACGGAAGCGACGAGAGGTTGCTGTTGAGTTCCAACGTTGCCAGAGCGCCGGTGTGGTCTCCTGACGGCACACAGATCGCGTTCTACTTCGAGACTGAGGGATTGACAGCGTCCAACGTGATGTGCAGGGGCGACGAATGCACGCGGATGCCCGGCCGCCTACAGACGGAATGGCACGTGGGTGTCGTTGACGTGGCCGATGGGTATTTGCGCCAGCCGTACGTGGACCGCTTTTCCTTCTCCCCCACCTGGTCCGCCGATGGGGAATGGCTGGTCTACGATGGAGGCGATAGCGGCGCCATCCCGACGGAGAACCATGGGTTGTGTTTGACCACTGTGGAAGGGCCGAACAACACCGTGTTGACCAACAACACGAACGACCACTACCCAGTATGGTCGCCCGATGGTACGCAGATCGCCTACATGCACTGGCAGCACGATCATTGGGAGATCTACATCATGAACGCCGACGGTAGCGGTCTTCATCCGTTGACCAGCAGCTCCAACTACGCGAAGCCCCGGCCCAACAATGTGTCCCCCGCCTGGAGTCCAGATGGGGAGCAGATAGTCTTCCTCTCCGACCGGAGTGGCCGGTGGGAGTTCTACGTGATGGACGCGGATGGTGGTAATCAGAGGCAAGTACTAGAGAAGGTCACGGCATCTCTGGACATCCAGTACACCGGCGTGTACGAGAGAGTGATTTCTTGGGCCCCGTGACATATTACCCAGTGAAGGCCGAACTGAGGCCGCCGCGCATTTTGACTGCAAAGAGGGTCATGGGGTATGCTGTTAGGTAGGCTGAAGCTACGGCATAGGGATTGAGTTGGGAATACCTGATGAGTCGAGTGTTAGTAGTTGACGACGATCCTGGGATCGTGAAGCTTGTTCGCGCCTATTTGGAGCAAGCGGGATTCGAGGTGGCAGCGGCCGCGGATGGCAAGAAGGCGATGCAGATAGCACGAAATGAGAAGCCAGACCTGGTCGTTCTGGACCTGATGTTGCCTGAGATGGATGGTTGGGACGTCTGCCGAGCCTTGAGGAAGGAATCCGAGGTGCCGATCATCATGCTCACCGCCCGGGTCGAGGAGAGCGACAAGCTGATCGGGCTTGAGCTGGGCGCCGACGACTACGTCACCAAACCCTTTTCACCGCGAGAGCTGGTGGCTCGCGTGCGTAGCGTGTTGCGCCGCGCCGGAGGCGAGCCGCCGAAGCCGGAGAGGATCTCTCGTAGCGACATCACCGTCGACCTGACCCGCCACACTGTCGTCGTAGGGGGGCAACCTCGAGACTTGACCCCAACCGAGTTCAACCTTCTGGCCACGCTGATGGATGATCCAGGAAGAGCTTTCACGCGCTCGCAGTTGCTGGAAGCAGTTCAGGGATATGCCTACGACGGCTATGAGAGGACCATCGATGTGCACATCAAGAACCTGCGCCAGAAGATCGAGGTTGACCCTGGCGATCCTGCGCACATCAAGACCGTATACGGTATAGGCTACAAGTTCGAGGAATGATCCAGTGAGAAGCCTGTGGTTCAAACTGACCGCAGCCCTGGTGTTGGTGACGCTACTCGGCGTGGGACTGTCGGTGCTCGTGCCGTCTGTGGTCATGACGAGAAACTTTCGATCCTTCGTAACGCGCAGCCGGGTCACGGAGAGGGAAGGAGTGGTAGAGGCCCTCGCCATCTACTATGAGCAGCAGGGGAGCTGGGAGGGATTGGAGACTCTCGTCAGGCCTCGTCCGGAGCGAATGGGTCATGGAATGGGCCCGATGATGGCACCGGGGATGCTGGGCGTGTGGTCATTCCAGGTCGCTGACGAAGACGGGGTGGTGGTAGCAGGTACGCGGCCTGAGCATATGGGAACGCAGCTCTCGCAGGCCCAACTACACGAGAGTTTGGCGATCGAGGTAAACGGTCGGGAGGTAGGGTATTTCGTTCCTGCCAACGCCGTGACGGTCCTGAGGGAGCCGGAGCTCACCTTCCTTCGAAGCCTTGGCGAGACCATGATTCCTGTGGGCATTGCGGCATGCGTTGTGGCGATCTTCCTTGGCCTGCTGTTGACCTGGCAGCTGACCGATCCTGTCCGGAAGCTGACGGCTGCGGCCCAGGGCATCGCCGGCGGGGATCTCAGCCAGCGTGTGGACATCAAGTCCAAAGATGAGATCGGCGCGCTGGGCCGCACTTTTAACGAGATGGCGGAGAATCTGTCACACGCGGAGGAGCTGCGCCGCAACATGACGGCTGACATCGCTCATGAGTTGCGCTCACCACTGTCGGTGATCAGGGGGAACCTGGAGGCGATTCTGGATGGGGTATTCCAGCCCACGAAGGAAAACGTGGCGTCCATACACAAGCAGGCCATCCTGCTATCCCGGCTGGTGGACGATTTGCAGGAACTGGCCCTGGCGGATGCTGGTCAGTTGAGAATCGAGTGTGAGCCGACAGACCTGGCATCCCTCATCCGACGGACGATTGGGGGCATTTCCGCTGGAGCAGAGCAGGATTCTATCTCGATAGCTGAAGACGTGGCAGAGGATCTACTCATCGTCAACGTGGATCCTCAGCGCTTGAGCCAGGTGTTGGGCAACCTACTGGACAACGCTGTGCGCCACAGTCCACAGGGTGGGACCATCACGGTCAGGGCTGCCAATGCCGGGGCTGGCGTACAGGTTGACGTGACGGATCAGGGGCCGGGGCTCAGGCCAGAGGAGCTCTCACTGGTCTTCGAACGATTCTACCGTGGCGACAAAGCCCGTGCCCGCGCCACGGGCGGATCCGGACTGGGTCTCACTATCGTCAAGCAACTGGTGGAGGCGCACGGTGGTAAGGTCTGGGCGCAAAGCGGGGAAAATGAGGGGGCAACGTTCTCCTTCACGCTGCCTCTGCATCCACCACAGGCTGCCTAGGACGCGGGCGACAACTCCACCAGACCCAGGCGTTCCCACAGCCGGCAACAGGTGACCAGTGTCTCTGTTACGCGTTTCCCCATCTCCAACTCTATGAGGTCGGCAATCTGGCGCACGTTGCGGTTCCCGTCCGCCCAGTAGAGGAGCATGGCTGGATAGGCGTAGGTGGCCTCGGGGCTCTGCCTGTACACCTGCCACCACGTCTCGTACTCTTCGTCGCTCATCTTGTTGATGAAGTTCTTGGGGTCGATGGGCCCTGGGTACAGTCGCTTGGGAACGATGGAGGCCGCCTTTACCTCCCAATCGCCAGCTGGGGAAGTCGCAGGTGAGT
>Ga0180438_10008260_pt1 | contig 13285 bp, 12 predicted proteins | sample SS_ome_12_FD_132455 | JGI IMG/M metagenome (GOLD analysis project Ga0180438, IMG submission 132455) | Hypersaline lake sediment archaeal communities from the Salton Sea, California, USA - SS_3_D_2 metaG | ecosystem: Environmental > Aquatic > Non-marine Saline and Alkaline > Hypersaline >... | reverse complement strand
TGTCGCGGCGATGAACAAGGACATCAACGTCCTCGTCGTCGACACCGAAGTCTACTCGAACACCGGCGGGCAGTCGTCGAAGGCGACGCCGACCGGCTCGGTCGCCAAGTTCGCCGCCTCCGGCAAGAAGACCAAGAAGAAGGACCTCGGCCGGATGCTGATGACCTACGGCTACGTCTACGTCGCCAGTGTCGCCATGGGCGCCAACAAGAACCAGTGCCTCAAGGCGTTCCTCGAAGCCGAGAGCTATCCAGGGCCAAGCATCATCATCGCCTACGCCCCGTGCATCAACCAGGGGCTCAAGAAAGGCATGGGCAAGTCCCAGGAAGAGGAGAAACTCGCCGTCGAGGCCGGCTACTGGCCGCTCTACCGTTACGACCCGCGGCTCGCCGCCGAAGGCAAGAACCCCTTCCAGCTCGACATGAAAGACCCCACTGGCAACTTCCAAGACTTCCTGATGGGGGAGGTACGGTACGCGTCCCTCCATCAGACTTTTCCTGAGGAGGCGAAGAAACTAAACGCTCAGCTGCAGAAGGAATATGAGGAACGCTACGAGACCTACCGCCAGATGGCGGAAGGCTAGCGTTCCGACCGCAGCGCTGCGCGTTCTCCTATTAAGAAGGGGCGCCAAGCGGCGCCCCTTCTTCTTAGCCTCCTCAGGGTCAACACTGCCCAGCCGTCCTGAGTCGCTCAGCTCATCAATCCAGGGAAAGGGAACAGCATGGTTCATCCCGTTCTCTGAGGCGCCCGCCCCCGCGCGGCGAGCGCCCAAGCTTCCCCGGAAGAGGCCCGAGCCATCGATCCTCAATGGCGAGATGGAGCGGAATCGCCCGAATGCAGAGTCGGACCAGGAGAACGCGCCAATCGAGCGTTCTCCCAAGCTACTCAGTGCGGAGCGCTGAGTAGGCGGATAGCAGCTTCTAGATATCCTGCTGGAGCTAGAGAACGAGGCACTACTCGGTGGCCTCGTTTCTCTCAAGGAACTCAAGCCCGAAGCTTGAGTTACCGGAATACAGAGGAGAGGTACAAGCTCTACAAGGACATGGCTGCGGACTGGCCACGGCTGGTCAGTCCGTGAGGAGAATGACGGGAGGGGCGGCGTCGACCGCTCCTTTGTCGTTGTCTTTCTCCTGGGCGAGGAGAAGCAGCTCCTGATACAGGAAGAACTGCAATCCCGATTCCGTGGACTTCTCGGCACCTTGGCGGTCCCCGGAATCCGGCAGCACGAGGTACGTCCCGAGGGCAGTTCAGACTAGTAGTCCGCAGCCTCCAGGACGACCGAGACGCATCCTTGGATGCGGCGCCAGAGAATTCGCATCTGCTTGTCTGAAAGCGGAGATGCGAGTCTGTGCACCGCAGCGTTCGTCGGGAAGAATGTCGCTTCAGCAAGCTTGATGTCCTGCTCGGCCATCTGGGCGTAAGCGCCAGTAGCGACATCTCGGAACACGTAGCGCAGGCGTGCGCTTCGCCTGAATTCCCCGTCAATCATGTGATCATCTGGATCCTCGAAGAAGCGCCGCAAGTCCCGGTCGGGGGCTAGGTCACGCAGCAAGTAATCGAATAGCGTCCTGAAGGACACACTGGCATGACGGATCCACCCCTGGTGTCCGGATTGGATCGCCGCGATGCCTTCCTGATACACATCCGCCAATCCCGGGTTGACTGCTTCAAGACGGGTCGCCAGGTCGTCGCCCAGCCCGTCCAGGATCCCGTCAGCGGCGGGGACAGCAAGCAGATCCAGAGTGCTCTCGTCGATGCCGCTGACAACAGCAGTCGCCCTCGTAGAGGCGTACGGTTGGATAGTGGGGGCCTGGAACAGGAAGCTGCCCGTATCAAGAGGCGGCAACTCCATCAGATCATCATAGACCTTCTTCGACAACTCGTTCAGCATGACGAAGGAGCTGTTGACATCCTTCAGATATGGGCTCATACGGTCGACCGGCTGCGCGTAGATTTCTGCGTTGAGCCGTGACGTGGCCAGTGAAGTGTCAACCAGGCTTCCGAACGCGACGCTGTCTTGCTCCAGCCTACTGCCTAGCCGTACAACAGCGTCTTGCGATAGCGGATCGAGCAAGATCTCCGAGACCTGTATTCGACTTGCGAATAGACCACCCGTTTGCAGGCCCTCGACCCCACCGTGTTCACCGATGTGCACAGACCCGTTGCTTGAGCGGATTGCGCCAGCCATGGACGCGGCTGAGCACAGAACCGAACCCACGGAGCCAACCACGAAATCGGAAGAGACGAAGCCCGATTTCCGATCGTCCACCAGCAGAGCCGAGGGATAGGTAGCCATATCCACCAGGCTGTCGACATGGGACACAACACAAGAAGCTTGTATGGACACAGCCGATAGATGACCGATCAGCCTCGGCACCTGATCGGCTGGCCCCACGAAGCACCCTGAAGACAAGCCCTGCTCCACAGCGCCCGTGACGCCAATGACATGGTCATTGAAGCTGGTGGCCGCGCCTGCTAGCCTGTCAATCTGCGGAAGCCACCCAGCACTCGGTTCGGCTTCCCTGTCACGGTTTAGCATCCTATACCTTCCCAATCAGCATCGATCTGCCCCCACAGACAATCCTGGCCTAGCCAGATGGCGGAGGATTTGTCTGGGTCACACCTCGTCGAGCACCTCATCGAGAGCCGCAAGCACTTGAGGTCCGTAGTCCCTTGCCCACTCGGCAGCTTCTCTGTCAACAGCTTTGCCATGCGCTGCCTGGTTCCCGAACACGACAAGCTCTTGTAAGCCACTGACGCTTGCGCTCGCGAGTACGCCCTCCTTCTGCAGTGTGCGAATCGTCCGCGCCAGTGACTTCTGCGACTCCACCCCTGCCTTATTTGCCAATCGTCTTACCCTCCGCTCGATTTCGATTCTCAGTCCGACAAGCGCGAGATCAGGATCGATATCCGGCGGCATCTCGTCCGCGTAGATCCCTGCACGACCGATCGCGGCGTCCGATGCTTCCTCTGTGGCCTTGGAGACCGCGTTCTGTACATCTCTCAATTCGATCTTGCCGCCCCCGGGGAACTCAACCGACTTCAGGATGGAGCTGAGCCACGGCAGCAGTGCAAGCCCGAGGATGAACAGATCAGTGGTATCGAGGAGGTCCGGCCAGATCTTCTTCAAGATGAGAACTGTGATGGCAATGATCGTTGTGGTGACCTTCGCTCCTATCTCACCCTTCGTTGTGGGAGGCATCTGATCCAACCCTCCTCTCTCGCGCCGCGATTGCTCTCCATACCCGGCTCTGTGTGCTCTCTACGTCAAGTGGCGCAGCGCCGTGAATCATCCTACGTCCGGGAACCTCTTCAAACAAGCTCGAACACGAGAAAGGCAGTGGCATATCCATCCGTATTGCCGCTATGCCGGCAGAGGGGTCTACCATCGAGCGCAAAGGGGTCAGACCTTCGTTTTTCGGATTCCTTGCGGTAGAATAGGGCCGGCAGAGGGGTCTGGTCTTTATTTTTGGCCTCATTCATGCTAGACGGGGCACAGGGGTCAGGCCTTCATTTTCGAATCCTCCCCGATCCAGCCTTGTCTCAAGAAGCTGAGTCACAACCGCAAGGTTTCGGTTTCATGCCCTGAGCATGGGGACGAACCATGATGATGAGCGGCACAACTTGAGTTCCAACTCCTCAATGGGCGACGATACAGTCGCGACAGGGAGGATCGGAAGGGATGGACGAAGTCACGCTCCGCGGCTCCCACTATGAGATAGGCTGTCAGATCGGCGAGCAGCTGCGCAAGAATCGCAAGAAGCTTCCCGAACTGAACGCCGACCAGACCCGATATATCGATGGCCTTGTCGAGCGGGCGGGAGGGCTTGTCCCGGATCTCCTGGACGAGATGCGGGGGATTGCGGACAGCGGCGGCTACGACGAGCGAGCCGTGTACTTCTACAGCCTGTCGATCGGGATCGTGCCTGCTTGCACGGTTGTTGCCGTATCCGGCAAGCACACGGAGGATGGTCGAACGATGTTCGGGCGGAACTACGATGCCGGGCCTGAATTCGCAGATTTCACTCTCTACAGAACCTATCCCGACAGTGGCTTCGCTCACATCGGATGCGCCTACAACCTCCTCGTCGGTCGGGAGGGTGGGATGAACGAGGCGGGCCTGGCCATCGCAGTGACAGGCGTCCAAGGGCACAACACGGACGAGCCGGGCCTATGGGATCACATCCCAGTGCGAGCTGTGCTCGACCAGTGCAGGACGGTCGATGAAGCCGTCACACTCCTCGAGGCCATCCCTCACCTCTGGACCAAGAACTTCCTTGTCGCGGACAAGACGGGCCAGATCGCTGTGGTCGAGGCGGCCCAGCAGCATGTCGCCATCTCTCGCACCACAGACGGATTCGGCGCGATCACCAACCACTTCATCCTGCCGCAGATGGAGGCTTTCTGCAACCGAGAGAAGGTCCCAAGCAACTCGTCGCACCGGCGTGATGCAGCCTATCGCTGGTTCGAGGCAGCCCGAGATGCAGACAAGCCGCTGGATCGAGATGATCTCAAGCGACTCCTTTCGGCAACGGGCGAGGGCGTGAGATCGGAACTGCACGAGGATTTCACGACCGTCTGGTCATGGATCGCCAGGCTCGACGAGCGAATCATTGATCTCTCCGATCGGCTACCTGAGCCTGACACGTTCCGCCGCTACGAGTTCTGACGCCCGAGAGAGCCCTCACTTGGAGGCGTTCGGAGGACATCTCTGAAAGCGCGCTGTTTGTCAAGAGGGATGTTCTCGGTGCACCTCCTGTAACGGGACTTGTTTCAGCTTCGTAGCCGCCCCGTCGCCAAGAGTTCGGCTCGGGCGAACTCCCTCCGTGCTTGTCACTGACAAGCACGCCAGCTCATTCGCTGTCCAGGCAGCAATAGGTTGTTCGGGTGACGTGTTGCGAATCACGCTGTGCCCTGCGTGTCCTGCGGACACGTGGCGGAACCTTTGGTTCCGCTGGGCCGAATTCGACGTGGTTCATGTCCCGGCAACGTAGCCAAGCACCTCCCCACCTCGTCCTGCACCAACGCCCACGTGTAGTGCTTGTGGGAATCACACGCGATACGCTGCATCGTGCGCCTCCTTGCGGCAACGGCCGCTTCTTCTTCACTGGCAGCGTACACCACTACCGGCAAAGGAGGCACGCTTTTACAGAATCACATACCGTAAGTCCGGAGGGCCGAAGCCCTGCCAACTTGGCGTCAAGTTGTGGCTTGTGGCCCCGAGCGATTGGGTTTGCTTTCGCCCGTCGGTCGCGGGACGATTGCAGCAAGTCAACCAGAAAGGGTGAACTGCATGCCTGGTTTTGTGATCGCCATCCTCGCACTCGCGGGACTCATCGCCTCGATTGCGATGGGCCTCACCTTCTTCGGGTTTCGATTCCGCTCCCGCTTGCGGCGGCATCCCCAGTTCACGCCACCGGCGGGCTCTTCCGCGGCTCTGGATCCCATCGTGTATGCATCGCCCGAACACCCCACTCTTGCTGCGTTCCGGGAGAAGCACGATCTCGAGAGTGTCGCCGGGCAGGGAACTGAAATGGAGCGATTCGCTCGCCTTATGGAATGGGTGCACGGGCTGACGACACACGCGCGGAGCCCGTCATGGCCGGAACGCCTCGACGGCCTGCACCTCGCAGAACTCGCCCGTGAGCAGGGGAAGCGTTTCAACTGCTGGATGTACGCCATTGTGCTGAATGACGTGCTCCTGTCGATGGGGTATGCATCGAGAGTCATCCACCTCTGGCCCCACAAGGAGCATCCGAACGAGAGCCACGTCGTCACTTGCGTCTACTCGCGAGACCTGTCGAAGTGGGTGATGCTTGATCCAGACATGTGTGCGTACATCACCAACGAAGCGGGCTCCCCTCTCGGAGTCGACGAGATTCGCGCTCGCATCATTCGCCACGAGCAGCTTTGGGTCGCGGACTCGATCCATCTGGCCTACGCGTCTTTGCTCGGACGTCCTCTCGTGAAGTGCCTGTACATCTGGTACCTGTCGAAGAACATCTTCCGATATGACACGGCCGCACGGAGCGAGCCGGACTACGAGACGAACACTTCGGGCAGAACCCACGTCCACCTCATCCCGGACGGATACCACGACGAGTGGCTGACTACGCCGCGCGTCACCGAGCGAGGCGACACGATCCACTACGTCCGAGATCCCGAAGCGTTCTGGCAAGCGCCGGAGGCTTCGCGCATCGGGACTTGAGTGGCCTGCAAGAAGGCTCGCGTCAGGTGGGGTCACGCCTTTATGTTCGGATCGCCGTGATGGTGGCTGGAATCCCGAGATGCTGGACTAGATCTTCGTTCTACGCGTTCCGCAACCAATCAACCCGCAGCACTCAAACCCGCATCAAGCCCGCAACCTCAGGATCGTGCGCGCGCCTGATCCCCAGCCTCTCGCGAGATGTCCCCACGGCTTGCACTCGAACCGAGAAGGTGACGGGGTCAGGTCTTGTACTGCAGTACTAGCCTCAAACTATTCCCTGCGAATCCGAATACTGCACTGCAAGACCTGACCCTGACCTTCCCCGCACCTAAATGGCCCATAGCCGTCCAAACGTTTGCGTCTAGTAGTGTCAAACGCGAATCTGTTTGCGTTTGGCCTTGCTTCGTCTTTGAGGTCGTCTTCGGGTTCAGATCTTGTCTCTTGATATCAGCAGAGCATCTTCGGAGGCAGAACCCTGCCGGTCTTCGCAGCAAGGACGGAGTTGAGACGTCGCCCCGCTACGCTTCGGTCATGCAGATTCACAAGCACGAAGACCGCTTCGGGAATAGTCTGTCGCTCCTCGGAATCGTGCCGAGCGGAGCCCATCGGCACACTGCTCACCTTCCATGAACAGGCAACGCTGGGTTCCTCGCTTCTTCTCGATCTGGGTCGGACAGCAACTCTCCTGGATTGGCAGTCGCGCCGGCGGGTTTGCGCTCGTCTGGTGGCTAACGCGAGAAACCGGATCAGCCCAAGTGCTCGCTACCGCAACGATGGGAATCATCGTGCCGATGGTGATTCTCGGCCCGATCGCCGGCACCTACGTCGACCGATGGAATCGCCGACTGACAATCTTGATCTCCGACACGGCAATCGCGTGCGTCTCCCTTCTCCTCGCGTACCTGTTCTGGACGGGACAGATGGAGATCTGGCACGTCTACCTCGTGATCGTCGCGCGGTCGATCGGCGGCACATTCCACGGCCCAGCGATCGGTGCATCGACCACGATGCTTGTGCCCGAGCGGCACCTCACTCGGGTCGCCGGCCTGAATCAGAGCATGACCGGGGCAATCCAGGTCTTTGGTCCGATGCTCGGTGCTCTGCTGATCAGCATCATGCCACTTCACGGCGTGATGCTCATCGACGTTGCAACCGCCACGTTTGCCGTTCTCCCACTCCTTTTCCTGCGGATTCCACAGCCCGAGGTGGAGACGATGGAGGAAGGCGAGCGACTCGTCACGTCGCTCAGGATCGCCTTCCGCTTCGTGTGGCAGAAGCGCGGTATCCTCTACATCGCTGCGCTCGCGGGCTTCATGAACTTCGTCATCAATCCGGTGTTTGTGCTGCTCCCGCTGCTCGTCACGGAGCATTTCCAAGCCGGACCGCTGGAGCTCGGATGGCTGCAGTCGGCCTCCGGGGTCGGGCTCATTGCCGGCGGCCTCCTGCTCTCGTTGTGGGGCGGCTTCAGGAAGAAGGTCGTCACGATGTACATTGGCGGTGGCCTCCAAGGGCTTGCGCTCGCCCTGCTTGGGGTCGTTCCATCGAATCTCTTCCCGGTCGCGGTCGCCGCGATGGGTGCCAACGGCTTGCTGAACGCGTGGTACAACGGCGCGACGGCTCCGGTAATCCAGACGGTCGTGCCACCGGACATGCAGGGACGTGTATTCACGCTTCTGACGAGCGTTTGCCAGGGCGTCTACCCGATTAGCCTCGCCATCCTCGGTCCCGTCGTCGGCCTCATCGGCCTGCGGTCCTGGTACGTTGGAGGCGGCCTTCTGGTGTTTGCCATCTGCATGGCAGCCCTCTTCGTTCCATCGATCGCGAACCTCGAGCAGCAGATTGCGCAAGAACGCGACCAAGCCTCCAACAGCTGACGCCGCATCCCGGGAGCGCAGCCTCCGGGGTCTACCTTTGGATCTTGTACGGATGGACGGGTTCCTGATTGCCCAATGGACTTCGGGGGACACATACCCTATCTCCCCATCTGAGTTGTGGTTTGTGTCCCCCGATCCCTTGGTGAGAGGGAACGCGATCCGCTTGCGGTGCCCTCAGACATGCTGGCGGACATCACGGATCGCCGTTCATTCTTGCTCTCCGAGGAAGAATCGCTTTCCGACTTCCGGAAGCACACTCGCACAAGCCGACCACTAGGAAGCGGGGCCTTCATTGCGCACCTTGAGCAGCTCACGGGGTGGACGCTTCATCCGCAGAAGCGAGGTCCCAAGCCCGAGAGTTGAGTACTGTGTGTCCCCTGAACTCCGCAGACGAGCACGTTCTCCGCCGGCGGCTCAGCCACATTCTCAGACGAGAAGGTGCTCGGGAAGGCTTGACGTAGACGCCTACAGCGTACCGACGGAGTCATGGAAGTGCAGCATGACCCACTCGCCGGCTTGCTTCTCGTAGATCGCTGTCTGCCGACAGGGAACGTAGAGCATCTCGCCACCTGCGGTCGCTTGCCAATCGAACAGGCATGTCGACCAGGCGTGCATCCCGTCGGGCAGGATGTGGATCTCAAGGTCGCGCACCGTGACTTGTACGTCCGCAACCGCCCCCCACTCCTCCTCGAGGCCGAGCCTGAGAGCATCCCATCCCTCGAAGTAGTGACGCTCGCCAATCCCGATGAAGAGCAGGCCGGGATCCTGAGATATGACGCCCTCCCAGATGCCGACGTCCTCCTGCTCGTATCCGCGTTTCAGCTCTTCGACCACGGCCCGAATCGCCTGCTCCTCGGCCGCGAAGTCGATCTCGACGGCAACGTCCCGCTCAGGCTCCGATCGGCATCCCGAGAGGACGAGCAGTGAGACGATCAAGAGGAGAGACAGCTTCCGCATGGTGACCCCCTTTAGGTCTGCAGCATTTCAGCGGATACGTCGCAGCATTCGGTTGGGTTTGTTGTGCGAGACGCGCGGGGGCGCTGCAAGGGCGGGAAGGAAAGGGGTCAAATGCTGAATCGAATGTCATGACCCTCCGCCTGCTCGCCAATAGCGAGCAGCTTGCGAGTTCCTCCGGAACCCGTGTTCGATGCTCGGATCGCGGAATGACTCCGCGATCCGAGAGCTCGCTGCGCACTAGATCCCGAGCCTCCGAGGCCGCTTCTTGTGCCCACACTGCAGCCCCGATACACTCATCGCCATCAAGCGCAGTCTCCGATGGACGCCGCATCACTGCACGGTCCTGACGAGGAAAGGAGGGGATTCCGATCATGGCAACGAGAACGAAGACTGCGGGACCGGAAGCTCCCCCCGCCGCGCGAGAGTCGAACCTCTTCTAGGGTGCCACTGCTCGTCCTCCGCGTGGGTCGCTCGTCCCGCACAACGGTGCACATCATCCACGCGAGAATGGCCTGATCGGCAAACCATTCTCGCCGCTGCTCGCCTCCTGAGGTGAGCAGCCAGCGCAGCGGATTCGAAAGAGGAGAGATAATGACACAAAGCACCTACGTGAGCGGCCCTTGGTCCCTGGACGAGCTGGTCCCCGCAGCGTCGGGACCGGAGATGGAACCCGTCTTCGCAGACGTCGAGACGGCCGTTGCCGCCGTCGAGTCGACGCGCCCGGCACTCGTACCGGGAATTGAAGAGGCAACCTTCGTCGAGATCCTTGGGCTGGTCGAGAAACTGGCGTACGGCACTCAGCTATTGGACGGATACGCAATCCTTCGTCTATTCGCGGACATGCAGGACCAGGATCTGCACGCTTTTCGAGGCCGCGTCGAGAAGACGCTGGCCGACGCCAAGAATCGGACGCTCTTCTTCGATCTCTGGTGGAAGTCGCTCGATGACGCGAATGCGCGGCGACTTCTCGAGGTGGCCGGAGACCGCGGCTACTACTTGCAGACGCTGCGGAACTTCGCCCCTCACACGCTCTCCGAGGCGGAGGAGAGGGTGATCAACATCAAGAACGTCCATGGCGCCGACGGCATGGTGACGCTCTACCGGATGATCACGGGTGGCCTCACCTACGATATCGAGATTGACGGGGAGACGTGCACGCTGACGCGTTCGGAGCTCATGGACTTCTCACGGGATGCCTCTCCGGTGCTGCGGGAGGCGGCCTATCGCTCGCTGCTCGGCGTCCACGAAGCCCACGGTGACGAGCTTGCTCAGATCTACAAGCACATCGCCGCCGATTGGCACGACGAGAACGTCGATCTCCGCGGCATGGCCTCCCCCATCTCCGTTCGGAACCTGGAGAGCGACGTCCCGGATGACGTGGTCGCCAGCTTGCTTGAGGTCTGCCGCGAGAACGTCGGCCTCTACCAGCGATACTTCAACCTGAAGGCGCAGTGGCTCGGCCTGCCGAAGCTTCGGCGTTTCGACCTTTACGCACCGCTTGACGAGGTGGAGGACGAGTTCCCGTTCGCCGACGGGGTCGCACTCATTCTGAAGAGCTTCCAGGGCTTCTCGCCGAAGCTGGCTGACCTGGCGAAGCGCGTCCTGGCCGAAGGACATCTCGATTCGATCCCTCGACCGGGGAAGCGTGGGGGCGGCGTCAGCTGGGACGCCCTGCCGGGCGTGACGCCATGGATTCTCATGACCTACACCGATCGCGTACGCGACGTGACGACGCTGGCGCATGAACTCGGCCACGCCGTCCACGCCATGACGGCGGCCGACCACTCCGTGCTGACCTTCAGCCCACCTCTGCCACTCGCGGAGACGGCATCGAGCTTCGGCCAGATTCTTGTCTTGGAGTCGATGCTCGAGAGCGCCGATCCGAAGCTGCGTCGGAGACTGCTCGCCAAGTACATGGAAGACAGCTACTTCCAGGTCCTGCAGAAGGCTTTCGTCGCCCTCTTCGAGCAAAAGGCGCATCGGATGATCGCGGAAGGAGCGACAGCGGACGAGCTTTCCGCCGCCTACATGGAGAATCTCCGTGACCAGTTCGGCGACAGCCTGGAGGTGGACGAGCTCTTCAAGAACGAGTGGCTCAGTATGCGGCAACTCTACGATATGCCGTTCTATTCTTACGCATACACCTTCGGGCTGCTTCTCGTGCTCGCCCTCTACCAGCGCTACAGAGCCGAGGGCGAGGCGTTCGTGCCCAAGTACCTGAAGATCCTCGCAACCGGCGGGTCGAGGGCCCCGATTGCAGTTCTCGACGAGGCCGGATTCGACGTCCGCAAGCGAGCGTTCTGGCAAGGCGGATTCGATGTCCTCGCCGGTATGGTCGACGAGCTGGAGTCCCTGTCGTAGATTGCGGCTGCGACGATCGATCCTCGGTGGACAGGCCAACCAGCACTCCCCACACACCGCCTGTGAGGGAAGCCAGGGGTCGTGTATTTCAACATCCTGGGCAGCGGTCTCCTGGCCCGCCTGTCCACGCGCGTTCGGCCGGGTCCCTGCTATGTATCGGTGGCTTCTGTTCGGTACCATTCGTGAATCTCGGCACGGGGCCTTTCCCTGAAGGGCTGACCAGCGAGGAGACAGGCTCGGCTTGGCGAAAAGGATGGCGTAATGATCGATGTGTTCGAGGTAGCGGATCTCCTGGTTTCGCACGCGGTGGCGAACCACGGGGACGAGGTGGATCTGATCGCTTATTACGGATCCCAGGCGCGCGGCGACGCCCGGCTGGGCTCCGACCTCGACCTGTTCTACACGCCCGCGGAGGGAAAGAACCCGCCGATCGGTCGGACATTCCTTCTCGACGGACTGTTGTTCGACTTCTGGGCGCTGAGCTGGGAGACCCTCGAGGGGTTCGCAACCGGCATCCTCCGCGGATGGGCGTTCGCTCCGGCACTCGTACGACAGGCCACGCCACTGTACGTCCGATCGTCCGAGCAGGCCGACCGGCTGGCGGCATTGCAGCACCAGAGTCGGGCGTTGGAGGAGCCCGAGCATCGGTTGGCGATGCAGGAGCGTGCGCAGGATTCCTTCATCCGTGTCGTCGAGGGGTTGGGCATCCTTCGCCTCGCGGCACAGGGCCGACGAACGGACGTGTCGCATGCGGCATGGCGACTCATCAACTCGGTCTGGGAGTGTCTAGCGCTTTCGAACCAGGTGACGTTCGAGCGTGGGTTCCACCGAGCGTTGGCAGAGACGGAGAGACTGACGAGCTGGCCGGAGAACCTGGCCGAGTTCGTAAACACGATCGGCACATCGCCGGATGTGGGTCGGGTTCTCCAAGCCGCCGACGAGCTAACCGCGGCGACCTATCGCGTCCTGCAGGATCGCGAGCCGGCGCAACCAGCAAAGCGATCCATCCGCGAACGGTTCAATCAGGTGTACCCCGAGATGAAGGACATCGTGCGCAAGCTTCTGAGCGCGTGCGAAGCGGGCGATCGCGTGGCGGCGAGTCTGGAAGCGTACAACCTACAAGACGACGTCACATCGATGCTTGCCGACACCCAAGAAGGGCCGATACACAGGCGGTTCGCTCCGTACGGGGAGCACGCCGCCGCGTATGAGCAGGCAGGATTCCCCGACCTGATGGCTCTGTCCTCAGGCCCGCTGGACGAGCTGGCCAATGCCGCGGGACGCTTCGACGAGCGGCTGCGACGCTGGTTGGGCAGTCATGGCGTCGACCTGTCCGAATTCGCGACCCTCGACGAGCTTCGCGACGCACTGCCGTAACGTCCTCCGAAGAGCCGGGCAATCGCTCCAAACCGGCCCCTTTCGCTGGTAGAGGGATCTTCCGGCGCAGCAGTCGCTGAGGGGTCAAGTCTTGTTCTTTGATGTCAACTCACACACCATCGCGCATGCTCGTTCCTAACCAGAGGGCGTGGGCTTCAGCAATCCAATCCGGAGATTGGGGTCAGATCTTGCCTTTTGACATCCAGCCGCACCCGGCTTCCTTGACAGCAAGACACAAGATCTGACCCCCCAGATGACCCCCCAGAACCCCCCAGATGTCCTTGCCCGGAACGTTCGAGGGCACACCTCTCGTCGACTAGGCAGCCAGCGGAGATCTCGGCGCAGCCACGTCGTCTGACTCAGTCCATACCGTACGGGTAAGCTCGGCCGATGCACATCCCTTGCTGCTTGTGTACGCCAGGCTGCCAGGTCAGGTCGACGTTGCTCGCCCGCTCGAAGACCAACACGAAGTCGGAACCGCCGAACTGGAAGTAGCCGAGCTCCTCTC
>Ga0180438_10008259_pt1 | contig 13285 bp, 10 predicted proteins | sample SS_ome_12_FD_132455 | JGI IMG/M metagenome (GOLD analysis project Ga0180438, IMG submission 132455) | Hypersaline lake sediment archaeal communities from the Salton Sea, California, USA - SS_3_D_2 metaG | ecosystem: Environmental > Aquatic > Non-marine Saline and Alkaline > Hypersaline >... | reverse complement strand
CCGTACCAGGTTGGCGCGCGGCATTATAAGCGCACCCCGCGGGGGTACGGTCCCGAGCACGAGAACGCGGAGTACCTGCTCTACAACGGTCTGTGGGCGTCGATCGAGAGCGACGTCCCCGAGGAGTTGTTCACCGAGGAGTGCATCGACTACTGCTTCGAGCGCTTCCAGGACATGGCGCCTATCCACGAGTGGTTGCGCGCTGCGGTGGGATAGGCGGGGAGAACCTTGCGAAGGTTGCGCAAGCACCTCCCAAGCCGGGATCGTCTGGTTCGACCAGGCGACCGTGGTGGCGCGGGTTACGCGTAACCTTCGCAAGGTTGGCGGAGAGGCCTTCACGGCGCTGAAGCGCCTACTACGAACAAGAGACCACAACACGAGGAGACTATGAAACCCTACGCTGCTGACTTGAACGACGTCCGCGACGCCGCCCGCCGCATCGCCGGCTGCGCTCACCGCACGCCGGTGATGACGTGCGCGACCATCGACCACCTCGCCGGGCGGAGCGTTTTCTTCAAGTGCGAGCACCTGCAGAAGGTGGGCGCGTTCAAGTTCCGCGGCGCCTGCAACGCCATTATGAAGCTCCCCGACGAGCTCGCCGCCCGGGGCGTCGTGACGCACAGCTCGGGCAACCACGCCCAGGCCGTGGCGCTGGCCGCCAGGATGCGCGGCGTCGCCGCCCACATCGTCATGCCGAACAACGCCCTGCGGGTCAAGCGCCGCGCGGTCCAGGGGTACGGCGGCCGTGTCGTCGAGTGCGTGCCCACGCTCGAGGCGCGCGAGACGACTGCCCAGGCGGTGATCGAAGAGACCGGCGCGACCTTCGTCCATCCGTACAATCACCCCGACATCATCGCCGGGCAGGGGACCATCTCCCTGGAGCTGGTCGAGCAGGTCCCGCAGCTCGATGCCATCGTCGCCCCCATCGGCGGCGGCGGGCTGATCTCCGGCATCTGTGTCGCCGCGAAGGGGCTGAACCCGGCCATCCGTATTTTCGCCGCCGAGCCATTGGGCGCCGACGACGCGGCCCGTTCGATGGCCGCCGGCCGGTTCATCCTCCAGACCGGGCCGGACACCATCGCCGACGGCCTGTTGACGAGCATGGGCGACCTGACCTGGCCCATCGTCCGCGATCACGTCGAGCGCGTCGTCACCGTGACCGAGGAGCAGATCGTCGACGCGATGCGGCTGGCCTGGGAGCGGGCCAAGCTCCTGATCGAGCCCAGCGCGGCTGTGCCGATCGCCGCCGTGCTTTCGGACGAGTTCAAGGCCGTCGAGGGGCTGGACCGCGTCGCCGTCGTGTTGAGCGGCGGCAACACCGACCTGGACAACCTCCCCTGGTGACCCATTCCTTTCTGAAACACGCAACACGCCTCACGTTTCACGTTTTACGTTTCACTCTCGTCCCCTATACCGTGCCCGCCAATCCCTAAAATCCCCACTTCGAAATCCCCCTGTGCCCATTGGTTTTCTAAGGAATATCTCATCTTCCTTTGACCCTACGTCCACGCTGGCGTGCTACCATGAGAGCGTGACTTTTTTCTTTGGCGAAGTCACTCGGGTGAGGAGGACTCCTTCGCCAGACGGTGGGTCTGGGTCGACATACTCTGGCGCCGGAGTTGCTTTTTTGAGGGAAACAGTGTGCTGAAAGATCTGGCTGGAGAGGAGTGTAATGACAGACACCGCAATCCCAACGACCATCTCCCTGATCGTGATCGGTATCCTGTATCTCCTTGCCGTCGGCGTGATCATGAGGAGGCGCGGTCTCCGTGAGTGGGATGCGGGCCTGCTCGCTCTGTACGGTGTGATCTCCGCGCTGTGGACGTTACTTCTGGCTTTCTCGCGCCTGGGATGGCTGGCGATGCTGGGTGATGACGCCTCGGCGATGGCGTTGCTCTACGGGTTGCCGTTCTTATCCTTGCTGTTCTTTCATCTGAGCCGCGCGTTCCTGCGGCTTGAAGGTCCCGACCAGATTTGGTGGGGTTTGGGCGTGGTCTGGATCGCGGCGGTAATCGTCCTCAACGAGAACCTCCTGGCGCTGCCTGACCGGATGTGGGTAGGGCCCGGCTGGATCTTCCAACGCCAGTCGCTGCCTTTCTGGGTGCTGGTCGTTGGCTGGGGTCTCTTCATGGGTGGCGCAACGATCGTGACGGCACGGGTCTATCGCCGGACGCAGCAGCCCCTGCATCGGAACCGGATCAAATACTGGTCGCTGTCGCTGGCCCTTAACGTCGTCGGCGCCGGATTCTTCTTCGCCGGTCACGAGACGCTTGGCAGCGGCTTCCAGTTCCTGTCCATACTCAGCGCGACGTACGCTGTAGTGACCTATCGACAGGCCGACGTGCGCCAGATTGGACGGCGGACGGTGAGTTATCTGGTCATCACCCTCCTGACGGTGGCCGTCTACACCGCGGGCTTCGTGGCGACGCAGAATATCTTCCAGTCGGTGCCTGGCTATAGCCCGGTGCTGGCCGGAGTGTCCATGGCGCTGGTCCTGGCGGTGTTGTTTGACCCTCTCTTGCGCCTGGTCCAGCGATTGGTGACCCGTCTGATGTCCGGGACCCAGTACGACCCCGCCCGCACGCTGCGCGAATACAGCGCCAACATCAGCAACATCCTGGACCTGGAGCGTCTGGCCAAGGTGGCGGTGGGCCTGGTCAGCGAGGCGATGGGCAGCCGGGGTGGCGCGCTGTTCGTCGTCCACTACGAGGAAGGCACCGACAAACATGGCGAAAATGGCAGCGGGGTTCGAGGTGGATGCTTCCGTCTGCAGGACGTGACCCGCGAGCAGAATGAGATGTTCCAGGGCGTCCTGGCCGCCGAAAGCCCGGTCGCCCGGTACCTGCAGCGGGAACACCGCCCTCTGACGCAGTACGACATCGATCTGTTGCCCCGCTTCCAGAGCAACTCGCCGGAGGAGCGGACGTGGCTGACCAGCCTGGACATGGACGTCTACGTCCCGATATATGCCCAGGGGGAGTGGATCGGCCTCCTGGCGTTAGGTCGTAAGGTTTCGGGCGATCGCTATTTTGAAGAGGACCTGACGTTCCTGAGCACGTTGGCCGACCAGACCGCGGTCGCGCTGGAGAACGCGCGGCTGTTCGAGGACTTGAAGAACCGCAACGACGAGAACGAGCGGTTGAACGAGGAGCTGACAGCGGCCAACGACGAGCTTGCCCGTCTGGATCAGGCCAAGTCGAACTTCATCGACATCGCCTCGCACGAGTTGAGGACGCCGCTGACGCAGATACGCGGATACAACGAGATCCTGTGCGAGATGATCCGGGACGCGACGGTCGACGCCGAGACTGGCGCGCAGATGACGCGCGGGGTTTTGAAGGGCGTCCGGCGGCTGGAGGAGATCGTGGATCTCATGTTCGACGTCTCTCAGATCGATACTGAGACCATGGTCCTCAACGCGTCGTATACGCCGGTCGCGACGGTCGTCGGCATGGCCGTGGACTCGTGGACCGGGGCACTGCAGGAGCGGGGTCAGACGGTAAAGGTCGATGGATTGGAGGATCTGCCGCCCTTATGGGCCGATGGGAACCGGCTGAATCAGGTATTTTCGCACCTGATCCAAAACGCGATCAAATACACGCCGGACGGTGGACATATCCGGATCACCGGCCGTGTGCTGGACGTGGAGATGCCGCCCCAGGATCGGACGGTCGAGATCGTCGTGGCTGACAATGGCATTGGTATCGCTCCCGATGACCTGGGGCGCATTTTCGAGAAGTTCTATCGTGCCGGTGACGTCCTGACCCACAGCACCGGCAGGACCAAGTTCAAAGGCGCGGGGCCCGGGCTGGGACTGACCATTGCGCGGGGCATCGTTGAGGCACACGGCGGCCGCATCTGGGCCGAAAGCTCGGGACACGACGAGCAGATGCGTCCTGGCAGCCAGTTCCACGTCGTCCTCCCCGTCCGGCCGCAGTGCCTGAAATCTGGAGGTCTGGAGGCGTTTATCGCCGCTGTGCGGGTCGAAGACGACTCGGTCAAAATGACCATCTGAAGGTTCTTCTCAATAAGTAGGGAAGGGTGGGGTGAACGATGGCCAGTATCGAGATCCAGAAGTCGGAACGTGGCGAGGGGTACGAGTTCCACGTCACCGTGCGGGAGGGCGCGGAAGCGACCCACCATCAGGTGACACTCCGCCGGGGGGACTACGAGCGGCTCACCGGCGGGCGAGTGAGCCCGGAGACATTGGTGACCGAGACGTTTCGCTTCCTCCTGGAGTACGAGCCCAAGGAGGCGATCCTGATCTCGTTCGATCTGCCCGTGATCCGCCGCTATTTCCCGCGGTACGAGCACGAGATCGGCAAACGCTTGGCTCACCTGAATTGATCTTGACCCCGGACCAGCAGGGTGATCTGTAGACGATAGACGGGCGGAATCCCTCCCCGTCTACTGTCTATCGTCTACTTTCCACCGTCCACTGCCTACAACTCCTCCAGTGCAGCCTGCATCCGTTCCAGCGCCTCGGTGAGCGTGGCGCGCGGACAGCCGAAGTTCAGGCGCACGAAGCCCTCCCCGCCCGGACCGAAGGTGGCTCCATCGTTCAACGCCACCCGTGCGTGCTCCACGAAGAACTGGGAGGGATTGCCGGGAATGCCCGCCTCTCGGCAGTCGAGCCACGCCAGGAAGGTCCCCTCTGGCCGCTGGCACTTGACGCCGGGCAGATGGGCGGCGACGGTCTCCACCACCGTTTCGCGGTTTTCCTCCAGGTGATCGAGCAACTCATCCAGCCACGGCTGTCCATCGGAATAGGCAGCGAGCGCGGCTGTGAACCCAAGCACGTTCACGTGGGCGACCAGGCCCCTGTCGGTCTCCAGCAGCCTGGCGCGCAGGTCGGGGTCCTGGACGACGCCGACGGAACAGGAGAGTCCGGCGATGTTGAAGGTCTTGCTGGGCGCGAACAGGGTGATCGTCCGCGCCGCGATCTCCGGGGCCAGGGATGCGATTGGGATGTGCCGGTGCCCCCGGTAGATGAAATCGCAGTGAATCTCGTCGGAGCAGATCACGACGTCGTGGCGGAGGCAAATCTCGGCCAATTGCTCCAATTCGGCCTCGTCGAACACGCGTCCGACCGGATTGTGTGGGTTGCAGAGCAGGAAGAGCGAGGTCCGGTCGGTGATGGCGTGCTCGAAGGCGTCGAAATCGTGCTCGTATCGCTCGCTCCCTTCGACCAGAGGCACGACCTTGCCGACGCGCCCGGTATTTCCCGGCCCATCGAGCATCGGTGGGTAGACCGGGGACTCGACGAGCACCTCGTCACCCGGCACGCCGATGGCGTCACAGGCCAGGTTGAAACCGGTCACCACACCGGGGACGAAGAATATGTCATCCGTCTCGACGCGCCATCCGTACAGCCGGGACAGACGTTCCTGGATCACCTCGGGGAGGCCATCGGGTGACTGCCCATACCCGAAGATGCCGTGATCGACGCGCTTCCGCAAGGCCTGGATCACGGGTTCCGGCGCAGCGATGTCCATGTCGGCCACCCAGAGGGGCAGCACATCCTCGTCGTACCGGCGCCATTTGAGGCTGTCGGAGTGACGGCGATCGATGATTTGACTGAAGTTACAGTGCACGGGTTATCTCCTGGTACGTGATAGTTGACGACTCAGGTGCATGGTACCTGGCTTGAGCCGTTACGCGTGATCATAGCACACGGCTGAGGGTTCGTCAATTTGAGGAATCTGCCGGCTTCTCCCCTGCATCCCGGCCCCACCTCCGGTGCCTTCCGGCGCGGGTGTGGAAGCGGGCGCGGTCGCTGTCGAGCAGCCGGTGTGCGTGACCTCGCGTTCGTCCCATCTGCTGTCCCAGACGTTCCCTGCCCGCGTCGGTGATGTCCAATGGCTCCCTCCCGGCCAGCCAGCCGCGTTCGAACAAATCAGCCACGGCTAACTCGACCGTCTCACCGGCCCGGGGTTGCTCGGCCAGCCCCAGTTCTCGCAACATTGGATTGCCGCTGAAGTCCAGGGCCCGATGGCCCTGCGCGACCAGGTCGGAACGCGTCTGTGCCTTCCCTTTCTCGACCAGGTAGAGCATCCAGTCGCACAACTGTGCTTGTCGGAACTGCTCGTACTTCTCGATGAGCCCAAACTTGTGATGGGAGAGATCGAGATTCTCCTCGCCCAGCGTGCGAATCACTTCGATGGCCAGCTCGATCGCGCTCTTGAGGATCAGGACCGCCACGCCCAGCCCGACCAGCGTATCCAGCAGCGGGAAGCGGAGCAGCGACGCGATCAGCCCGGCCGTGACGCTGGCCGCGACGGTCACGTGGTTGCGCGAATCGACCGACTGAGTGATGAGCGCCACGCTGCCACTGCGCACCCCCACGAACCGTTGGTAGGCCCACAGCGCCGCGCACAGCGTCGCGGAGATGATCGTCGCTGCAAAGGTGAACCAATCCACGTCGGGCTCGAAGGGGACGAAGAAGCGCCGCACCGCCTCGTAGAACGTCAGGATGCCGGTGATCAGCATCAGCAGCACGAGCACGACGTTGACGGTGCGCTCCTTGTCGAACCGCAGCCCTGCGTACACCAGCAGGCTGGAAATACCATCGAGGAGCGTGTCCGTTGCGTCGTTGATCAACCCCACGCTGCCGGAGATCAGCCCAGCCGGGAGCTTGAGCGCCGCCAGTACCAGGTGCACGCCCAGCGAGACTTTGGAAACCGTCTCCGGGGCCACGAGCTTCCCCAACGTCTCGCGGGTGCGGCGCATATCGGCGATGGGCTTGGCCGCTTCCTCGCGTCCCAGCTCGGTCAGTGTGTATCGATCTCCCTCGCGCACCGCCCACCCGCGCGCCAAGAGATCGTCCAGTGCTGCCTGGACGCTGTCCATCAGGCGCGCGTGTTTATCCACGCCCCCCAGACGTGTGCTGACGTTGAAGAACCCCAGCCACCGCAGGTAGCTGCGATAATGCTCTGCCACGTCCTCCTTCGTCCTGGGGCCGTCAGAGAGATAGGCCGCGACCTCCCAGGTCTGGCCGCGGTCGTCGTGCTGGCGCCATTCCCTGTCCCTGTTCCGGTCCCTCCTAGGATGCCTTGACATCCGCCTTGGCCCCTTTCTCGGTCAGTGACCAGACCCGCCCGCCTTCCCCGGCGGCGCATAGCCCGGCGAGGGCGCACCCCGCGCAGCTCCTATCGCACGTTCCACCTACCTGACTCAGATAGCCCAGGCGGACCAAATCCTCCAACATGACCTCGACCAACTTGGGGGTCGTCTCCAGATCCTGGGCGAGATCGGCGATGCGATGCGTGCCGCCGGATCTCAGTCGTTCAAGAAGTCTGTTGAGCATATATCCAGAATCCTCCGTATCTTTTCGGACGGCGGGCCACCTCACGCCCGCCGTCATTTCGAGCGCAGCGCAGCGGAGTCGAGAAGTCTCGTGCCCACGGACGCGGGACCCCTCGACTCTGCTCTGCTTGTTCTATATGACAGGCTTGCTATCCGTCCGGTGCAGTCGCCTTCTCCTCCCGCCGGACGCTCCAGCGGGCCAGGATACTCGCGATCAGGCCGGTGATCGGCACCGCCAGGATCAACCCCACACTCCCCACCAGCGTGCGTACGATCTCCTCGGCGATCGGCTCGCGGTTGATCCGCCGCCAGAGCGGCTCCTGGTAGATGGTAAACGCCAGCATGAGCGGCATCGAGGCGCCCACGTACGCCAGGAGGAGCGTGTTGACCATGGCCGCGATGTGATCCCGGCCGATATTGAGGCTGCTGCGGAACAACTCCCGCCACCCCAGATTGCGGTTGGCGTTGACCAGTTCGAAGATCGCCGACGCCTGTCCCACACAGATGTCGTCCAGCACACCGAGCGATCCGATGATGATTCCGCCCAATACCAACCCCTGCAGGTTGATGGTCGGCCCGAGGGCCATGACGATGAACCCTGCCTCCTCGCCCAATCCGGTCAGGCGACTCCAGCCGACGAACAGCCAGGCCAGCACGCCGGTCAGTACCAGGCTGAACATCATCCCAGCTACCGCCGCGTGGGCCTTGGGGTTCCAGCCGTAGACGAGGTACGTCGAGATGGCGAGAAGCGCGATTGAGCCGGCGATGCTGACCCAGACCGGGTCGCGGCCGGCCATGATCTGGGGCAGGATGAAGGCAAAGATCACGGTCAGGCTGAACAGGGTACCGATCAACGAGCGCAGCCCTTTGCCCCTGCCCACCAGCACCACCAGCCCGATGAACATAGCTGCGATCCAGAACAGCGGGCCGGTGCGCACGAAGTCGGATATATAGAACCGGTCGCCCTCCGGCCCGGCGGTGCGCTCCAGGTAGACCCGGTCGCCAGGTTGGAACAGCCGCTCCTGGCTGATGAGGTTGATCGTTCCTTCCTCGACGGCGATCTCCTCTCCGGCCAGCGAGCCACCCTCGACGCGGACGAGCAGTCGCTGGTAGGGCTGCGAGCTGCCCGCCCCCAGGTCGACGGTCCCTTCCTCCAATATCTCGATCACCCGGGCGAGCATCGTCTCCGTCTCACCCTGCGCGAGCGGTTGCTCCGGGGAGGTCTGCGGCTGCGGCTGTCCCAGTCGTGGCACGACGACGATGACCGCGACGGCCACCACGACGAGCACGGCCAGGCCCGCGATGAAGAAGCGCTCTAGCCTCGACATCACAGCCCTGCCAGAACGGCCAGCCAATAGATGAGGATCCCGGCGGCCAGCGACACGAACAGCAGGAAGATCAGTTCGAAGAGTGTCCAACCCCACGATCCGGTCTCCTGTTTGACGGCGGCGATCGTCGCCACGCAGGGGACGAAGAGCATCTGCACAACCAGGAAAGCCAGCCCGGTGGCGGGGGAGAACGTGGCCGCCAGCGTCTCCGCCAGCCCGCCCTCTGCCTGCGCACCGCCTGCGGCGAGCCCTGTCGAACCAAACAGCACGCCCAGGGACGCGATGGAGTTCTCACTGGCGACGAAACTGGTCAGCAGCGCGACGATCAGCCGCCAGTCCATCCCCATCAGCCGTCCCGCAGGTTCCAGCCACTGCCCGACCTGGGCCAGGTAGCTGCTCTCCACACTCCCGCCGGGGAGCACCGACAGCGCCCACACTACGACGGAGACCGGCAGGATGACCGTGCCGGCCTTTTGTAGAAACTCCGCGCTGCGTTGCCACACCAGGAGCCCGATGGTACGCCAGTTCGGGAGGTGGTAGAGGGGCAGCTCCATGATGAACGCCGCCCGCTGACCGCGGAAGATCGTCCTGTTGATCAGTACCCCGGACAGGGCCAGCACCCCCAGCGCCAGCAGAATCAGCCCCCACGAGACGAGCGTGGCGGCGGAGCCGAAGAAAGCCGGGGCCAGGAAGGCGACGATCGTCATGCGCGCAGTGCAGGGGATCAGCGGGGCCAGCAGAATGGTCATCAAGCGCGCCCGCCGGGACTCGATCACCCGGGTGCCGAGCACCGCCGGGACGTTGCAGCCGAAGCCCAGGAAAAGCGGCAGGAACGATTTCCCGTGTAATCCCATGAGGTGCATGAAGCCATCCATCACGTAGGCTGCCCGGGCCATGTATCCGATGTCCTCCAGCATCCCCATGGCGGCGAAGAAGATGACCAGGATGGGCAGGAAAGTGATCACCGTCCCCACGCCGCCGATGACCCCGTCCACCACCAGGCCGACCAGCCACTCTGGTGCCCACGCCAGTCCGGCGCGGGCCAGATCCCCCAACCCACCGACGAGGTAGGTATCCAGCAATTCCACGAGCGGCCAGCCCACGGTGTACGTAAGTCCGAAGACGATCCCCATGATGCCGGCCAGGATCAGAAGCCCCCACAGGGGATGGGTGGCCCAGCGGTCCAGCCGCTCCGTCAGGCCAATTTGCCCGGCCTTGGGGCGGGTGACGGCGGCACGGATCATGCGACCGATCCATTCGTACCGTCCACTGGCGACGGCGACGAGCGCGTCGTCGTGGGCGCGCAGGACGTCGTAGACCGCATCCCAGCGCTCTTCCGGCAGACATCCCTGCATCATCTGCGTGATCTCGTGGTCCCCTTCCAGTAATTTCAGCGCGACCCACTCCTGCGGATATGGGGTCGGCACACACCCTGCGACGAGTTCCTCAATTTCCTCCAGGATCTCCTGGTGGTCGGCCCGGATCTGGGGTGTCTTGGGCGTGCAAACGATTTCCCCGCTTGCCACCCGGTCGATCGTGTTGACCAGCTCTTGCACTCCGATGTTCTTGGTGGCGACCATCGGCACGACGGGCACGCCGAGCGCTGCCGCCAGCACCTCCGGCTCGATCTGCAGGCCTTCCTGTCGGGCCACGTCGATCATGTTGAGCCCGACGACCACGGGGACGGGGAGGGACACCAGTTCCGCGACCAGGTAGAGGCTTCGCTCCAAGATCGCCGCGTCGACCAGCGCCACGACCACGTCCGGTCGCTCCCGGATGATGAACTCCCGGGTGATGATCTCCTCGGCGGAGTTGGCGGTCAGGCTGTAGGTGCCGGGCAGATCGACCAGGCGGTACGTGGTGCCGTTGAAGCCAAGCGTCCCCACCTTGCGCTCGACCGTCTTGCCGGGCCAGTTGCCCACGTGCTGGTTGAGCCCGGTGAGGAGATTGAAGACGGTGGACTTACCGACGTTCGGTTGCCCGGCCAACGCGACCGTGATCGTCCGCTCTGCGATGATGGTCTCCGTGCCCAGGGCTTCGCTGATTGCAGCGGGAAAGCGGGGTCTCATATCGACCTCCTCCGGACCAGGATTCGCCCGGCCTCGCCTCGCCCGAGCGCAATCCGGGCACCCCGTACCTGCGCAATGAGCGGCCCATGACCGAAATTCTGCAAGACGGTGACCTCCGCCCCTGGCGTGAACCCCAGGGACGTCATCCGACCCAATAGCCCACGGCCACCGGCGAGCTCAAGCACGATACCCTGTTCACCAGGACACAGGGCGCTCAGGGACACGCTATTGCTCATTGATGCATTCGTTGGAGTGGGTGACCGGGCTGCCTCGTGTGCCTTTGACCTTTTTCCCATTGTTGTGTTGTCCTCCTGGTTGGTTTTGACACTGGGCACAGTAGCCACTCAAGTGCAGATGGGCGCGGGTCACGTGCACCCCCTCTCGCTTGCTCAACTTCTGCTCAATCTGCGCCACCAAAGGTGTGTCGAATTCGATCACCTTGCCACAGCCCAGACAGGTGAAGTGATAATGCGGGTTGTCCTGCACCAGCTCATAGTGGCCGTGCTCCTCGCCCAGGCGGTGCTCCTCGACCAGGCCCATTTCTTTGAGGACGGACAGCGTGCGGTAGACGGTCGCCAGACTGATGGCTGCATCGTGCAGCTTGACCCGGTCGTGCAACGTCTCGGCATCGAGATGGGCGTTACTTGCCTTCAGCACTTCCAGAATCACGCGGCGCTGGGATGTCATTCGCCGGCCCGCTGATCGAAAGACGTCTCTCATGTGTTCTTCCGATTCAATCATCATTCACCCCTTCCTTATTGCGAATGATTTGCAGTAACAATATTATACCCGTTTTTTGTCATTTGGCAAGTGACGGCAGATATGGACTCGCCGTGATACTCGTCGTGCCCCGCTTTGGCGAAAAACGCAACCCCTTGCTATAATGGAGGCCAGTACCCTCGCGAGACATCCGTGCAAGCTTGGTCGATTGCCAAGTTCGCAAGGTGGATCGTGGAACAGTTCTGGTCAACAAGCTATGCCCAGCTTCCGAAAAGATGGCCAGGAGGTAAGAGATGCCCAAGATCACTTTCATCGGAGCCGGCAGCACCGTGTTTACCAAGTGTCTGCTGGTCGATATCTTCAGCTTCCCCGAGTTGGCCGATGCAACCGTCAGCCTGCACGACATCGATCCCGACCGGTTACGTACCTCGGAGATTGTGGCGCACAAGGTCGCTCAGGCGCTGGACGCCCATCCGGCGATCGAGGCCACGACCGACCGCCGGGCGGCGCTGGACGGCGCGGACTACGCCATCGGCATGATCCAGGTGGGCGGGTACAAACCGGCGACCGTGGTCGACTTCGAGATTCCGAAGAAATACGGCCTGCGCCAGACGATCGCCGACACGCTGGGGGTCGGCGGCATCATGCGCGCGCTGCGCACGATCCCCGTCCTCGTGGATATGTGCCGCGATATGGAGGCGGTGTGCCCCGGCGTCACCTTCCTGAACTACGTCAATCCGATGGCCATGAACTGCTGGGCGCTCAGCCGGGCGAGCTCGATCCAGACGGTGGGCCTGTGCCACAGCGTCCAGGGCACGGCTCGGCAACTCGCGCGCGACGTGGGCGTGCCGGTCGAGGAGATCAACTACCTGTGCGCGGGCATCAACCACATGGCCTTCTATCTGCGGTTCGAGCGCCGGACGGCGGACGGGGTCGAGGACCTCTACCCGCGCATCCGCCAGGTGGCAGCGGAGGGCCACGTCCCCGAATGGAACCGGGTGCGCTACGAGATGCTCGACCGGCTGGGCTATTTCGTCACCGAGTCGAGCGAGCACTTCGCCGAATACGTCCCCTGGTTCATCAAGCGGGATCGCCCCGACTTGATCGAGCGCTTCAACGTGCCGCTGGACGAATATATGCGCCGCTGCGAGGTGCAGATTGCCGGGTGGGACCTGATGCGGGAGATCCTGGAGAGCCCCGACGTCAAGCTGGGAGAGGTGCCGTCCGAGGTGTTGGACGGGATCCGTGATGCGCTGGCCGGCACTGTGATCCCGGCCGACGCGGTCGACGATCTCCTGGGCCTGGATCTGAGTGAGGAATACGCGCCCTTGATCATCCGCAGTATGGAGACCGGCACCCCGTGCGTGGTCTATGGCAACGTACCCAACCGCGGCCTGATCGACAATCTGCCCCGGGAGTGCATCGTCGAGGTCCCGTGCGTGGTGGACCGGAACGGGGTGCAGCCCACGCGCATCGGCGCGCTGCCGCCGCACCTGGCCGCGCTGATACAGACCAACGTCAACGTCCAGTCGCTGGCGGTCGAAGCGGCGCTGACCCGGAAGCGGGAGTACATCTATCACGCCGCCATGCTCGACCCCCACACCGGTGCGGAACTGGACTTGGACCAGATCTGGAACCTGGTGGACGAGCTGATCGAGGCCCACGGCGACTGGCTCCCTGCCTACGAATGAAGAGTGCGGCATCCACCGCTGGTGGATGCGCGGGCTTGCCCGCGTCTGCCCGCAGCAAGCTGCGACGTCCAAGGCCGGGTGGACGCGCGGGCTTGGACGCGTCTGCCCGCAGCAAGCTGCGGCGTCCAAAGGCGGTGGACGCGCGGGCTTGCCCGCGTTTCCCCTTGCCTGT
>Ga0180438_10008257_pt1 | contig 13286 bp, 8 predicted proteins | sample SS_ome_12_FD_132455 | JGI IMG/M metagenome (GOLD analysis project Ga0180438, IMG submission 132455) | Hypersaline lake sediment archaeal communities from the Salton Sea, California, USA - SS_3_D_2 metaG | ecosystem: Environmental > Aquatic > Non-marine Saline and Alkaline > Hypersaline >... | reverse complement strand
TCCTTGGCCTCCTCCTTGCTCAACCGGCGCCCATGTCCCCGATCCAGCGTTTCGAGGGCCCCCTCGTCCAGCCAGATGCACGTCTCTACCGGTCGATCACAGTTCTGGCCCAGCCGCCGGCAGTCGCAGGGCTGGACGACGATGTGCGTGGCCGCGTCGAGCATCTCCTCGACCTCGTTCACCAGCAGGACGGTATCGTTGGGCACCGCGTTCTCGGGGCGCAGCCCCTGCATTTTGCGCTCCACGTTTGAACGATGCCGGGCGATAAACGCGTCCAGATACCGCCGGTTGATCGCCCTGCGATCCCCCTCGGGGATGTCGTCCCAGTTCTCGAACTTGGCAAAGTGGCCCAGACGGGCATAGAAATCGGCAGGTTCGTACCTCGTCACCCCACCCTCGACGGTCTTGTTCACAATACAGCGGGAATAGCACCTCGCCAGGAAGGCAGCCGCCTCCCCCGGCGACATCCCCAGAAGCCCGGCTACCTCGTCTATCGTCCTGGCATGGCCGCTTATGCGCACGATGAGATCCATCTCCAGCTCATCCACGATCAAGTGGACGTAGGGCCGGGCTACCTCCCAGACGCCAAATAGCTCTACGAACTCGTCCACGATTGCCATTCTTTTTCCCCCTCCGCTGCCAGGTCACCGACTATAGCGATGTGCCTCGGGTGCATACCTTCCCGAAAGCTCCGCAGAGATCGGCAATACCCGAGATGTGGCCAAGAAGCGCAGAAACGTCCGTCAGGTAGCTAATGCAAGCTTTCGGGAAGGTGGCCCGCGGCGTGTGCACGAAAAGGGGGACAAGAGGATAACGATCCCCATGTCCCCTGCGGTACATCAACGGAACACGCAACACGTCCTTAGGGGCCAAAGATATGCGGTGAATCAGGTCTGGTCTCAGGTGCCCGACCCCCTAGATTTCCCGCACATCCACGATTTCCTGGCCCTCGACCTGTGCCAGGACAGCGACCACGTCGTCCCTGGGCACGTCCCGGATCTTTACCACGGCCTCCCACGTTTCGGGTTGCTTGGGTGCGGGAACGCCGCCGCAGGCCAGAATCCCCCAACCCTGCGCGCTGATGGCTCCGACCAGCTTTCCCAGCTCTCCCTTCACATCTGGCATACGGATGGTCACCCGCACACCAGGCACCCGGGTGGCCATCATCTCCATCAATTGGGTCAGCAGATCTGTATCGGAGATGATCCCGATGACGATGTCCTCTTCTACCACGGGCAGGCAGCCGATCCTGTTCTCGACCATGACGCGAGCAGCCTCCTCTATCGCGGTATCCTGCTCCGCCGTGATCACGTCTCTGGCCTTGATCATCACGTCCTTGAGGGCGAGCCCGGACAGATAGCGGGAAATCTCCCACACATCCAGACTGCCCAACCTGCCCGGATCGACGAGCAACGTCTGCCGGGTCACCAGGCCCACCAACCGTTTGCCATCACCAACGACGGGCAGGTGCCGGATACCGTTTTCCCACATGTAGCGTTGCGCGTCGACGACGGACATGCTTGGCTCCGCCATCGACGGATGCCGCGTCATATAGTCCTTAACCAGCATGGGTCTCCTCCTCGATCGTCACTACCTTGTCCATCTTGCGCAGATCCTCCAGCGGGATGTGACAAAAGATGCGATGTTCATCCGTCGCATGACGCCACGGGGGAACCTCCAGCTCGCAGATCTTGCCGCCGTCGGGCAACAGGTGCCGCCGCGGACAGCGGGTGTGGAAGCGGCAACCGCTGGGCGGATTGAGCGCACTGGGCACGGCGCCACTCAGACGGATGTGCTTCTGCTCCATCCGGGGGTCAGGAATGGGCACCGCGGAGAGCAGCGCCTCGGTATAGGGATGGTAGGGAGGCGCATAGATCGCTTCGGCCGGGCCGAACTCGACGATCTGACCCAGGTACATGACGGCGATGGTGTCACAGAAAAAGCGCACCACACTCAGGTCGTGGGCGATAAAGGCCATGGTCGTGCCCATCTCTTTCTGCACCTCAAGGAGCAGGTTGAGCACCGCCGCCTGGACCGACACGTCCAGCGCCGAGACCGGTTCGTCGCACAGGACCAACTCTGGACGGCCGGCGATGGCGCGGGCGATGCCCACTCGCTGCTTCTCCCCTCCACTGAGCTGCCGGGGCAGGCGGTCGTAATAGTTTTCGCCCAGCCTCATCATACTCAAGAGGCGAATCACCTCCGCGCGGACCTGATTACGCGGCACCGTCTTGAACCGGCGCAACGGCCGTCCAATCTGCGAGCCGACGCTGAAGGATGGATTCAACGTAGAATCGGGGTTCTGGAACACCATCTGCATGTCCTTGATGAGGTCCAGATCCCGCTTGGACACGGGCATCGAGATGTCCATCCCCATGAACTCGAGATCGCCGCCCGTCGGCGTCTCCAGCCCGATGACCGTCTTGACCAGCGTGCTCTTGCCGCAGCCCGATTCGCCGACGATGCCCAGCGTCTGCCCTTTCCTGGCTGCGACGCTGACGTCATCCACCGCCTTGACGTATTGCTTCTCTCCACCGATAAGCTGCTTCGAGGGGGCCTCATAGTATGTCCTGGCGTGCTCGACGGACAAGACGGTCTCGGCCCCATCCCCGCGCCGGGCCAACCCCTCCAGATCGGGCACCAGATCCGGCGAAAGCTCCAGTTCACCCGCCAGGACCTGCTCCGCAAAGTGGCAGCGCGCCCAGTGGGCCGGCTCCACCTCGCGCAGCTCGGGGCACTTTTGGCGACAGATCGGACGCCCGAAATCGCAACGAGGCTCAAAGACACAGCCAGGAGGCAGATTGCTCGGCGAGGGAACCCGTCCCCGGATCGGGTACAGGAAGCTGTCGGCCTTGTCCATACCCAGCCGGGGCACGCAATGCATCAGCCCCAACGTGTAGGGATGGCCCGGCCGCAGATAGACGTTTGCCACCGTGGCTCGCTCGACCAGCTCCCCGGCGTACATGACGCCCACGTTGTCGGACACGCGGGCGACGACACCCAGGTTGTGGCTGATGTACATGATGGCCGTGTCGAACTTGGTCTGTAGCTCGGCGACCAGGTCCAACACAGTCGCCTCGACCGTCACATCCAGGGCGGTCGTCGGCTCATCCATGATCAGCAGCGCCGGGTCGTTGAGCAGGGCCATCGCGATGACGACGCGCTGTTGCTGCCCGCCGGAGAGTTGGTGGGGATACCGTCGCATCACGTTGGCCGGATCGGGCATGTGCACCTGCTCCAGCATGTGGATACAGCGGTCTCTGGCATCCTCCTTACTCATACCCCGATGCACGATCAAAACCTCAGCCATCTGGTCGCCGATGCGCATGGATGGGTTGAGCGCCTGCATCGGATCCTGATACACCATGGCGATCCGGTCACCCCGGAGCTTGCGTAGCTCCTCCTGCGAGTGTCCCACCAGGTCCCGCCCCTGAAACAAAATGCGGCCGCCAACGATCTTGCCGTTGCGCCCCAGAAAGTTGACGATGCCGAAGGCGACCGTGCTCTTGCCGCAGCCCGACTCGCCGACGATGCTGTGCGCCTCGCCCCGCTGGATCTCAAAGCTGACATCCCGCACAGCCCGCACGTCCCCCCGACGCGTCTCATAGGAGATGGCCAGGTTCTCCACGCTCAGAACTGGAATATCTCGCGGTTGTTGCATGTTTGTCAGTTCCTTTCCTGTGCTGCCATCTTCCGCCGCGCCTAGTTATAGCGCGTCGACTCTTCGCGCAGGCCGTCGGCAAAGAGATTCAGCGCCACAACCAGGCTGGAGATAGCCAGGGCCGGCCACAGCACACCCAGCGGATTCGTCCAGATGAACTTGCGAGCCTCGCTGATCATACCACCCCAGTCAGGTGTGGGCGGTGGAAGGCCCAGTCCCAGGAAGCCCAGCGTCCCAATGGAAAAGATCGCATAGCCGACACGCAGCATCGAATCGATGATAATCGGGCCACGCGCATTCGGCAGGATCTCAAAGAACATGATATGAAGCGGGCTCTCGCCGCGCGTCTCGGCAGCGCGGATGTAATCGCGCGTGCGAATGTCCAGCGTCAGACTACGCACCAGCCGAGCGACGCCCGGCGATCCCACGAAGGTGATCGCCAGAACGACGTTGAGGGCCGACGGCCCGATGGCGGAGATGATGATCAGGTACAGGAGAATGGTAGGGAACGCCATGATCGCGTCGAGGACGCGCATCACGATTTCGTCGACCAGGCCGCCGAAATACCCCCCAAAAAGCCCGAGAAAAGTCCCGACGGCGACCGAGGCCAGGACCGAGACAGGGGCCAGGATAAGAATCGTGCGGCTGCCATAGATCAACCGGGACAGCATATCCCGCCCCAGGTTGTCGGTACCCAGCGGATACAGGCCGGACGGGCCCTGATTGATCGCCGAGGAATCCTGGGCCAATGGGTCGTGTGGCGCGATCAGGGGTGCAAAGATGGCGACAAAGATCCAAAAGAGAATGATCACCAGACCGACGACGGCGACCCCAGAGCGGAAGATAATGGATATCCCCTCCCACACCTGCCGCCACCCATCTGCTCCCCCGCGCGTGGCACTGCCTGAAGTCGTTTCAGCAACAGCCATAGTCATTCACTCCATTTCTCACGCTTCACGCATTACGCTTCACGTATAGCGGATCCGTGGATTCAGGAACGTGTAGAGGATGTCGGCAACCAACTGCGTGCCGACAGCCAGGGCGACCATGACCATCGCCCCAGCTTCGATGGCGTTTATGTCCTTGAACAACGCCGAGTCGAGCAGGTACATGCCCAGACCCGGGTAACCAAAGACGGACTCGACGACGACGATGCCACCGACCAGCCAGTTGACGTGCAACATGATGACCGTGATGGGAGCCATGAGCGCGTTGCGGACCGCGTGTCTAAAGATGATGCGCCAATAGGGCAACCCCTTGAGGAAGGCTGTGCGAATATACGGAGCATTCATCACCTCGATCATACTGGCACGCGTCATGCGGGCGACGTATCCGATCTCGACCAGCGTCAACGTCAGCACGGGCAGGATGAGCAACTGGACGTTCTGCCATGGGGCCGTGTCATCGACGAATATAGCCGCCCCTGGCAGCAGTTCCAACCAGAACGCAAAGATCAGAATCAGAAAGACACCGCTGGCGAACTCGGGCACGGAGGTGGTGACGAGGCTAAAGATGGAGACGGTGCGGTCCAGGGCGCCTCCTTCGCGCAGGCCGGCCAGGAGCCCCAGCAGCAGGGCAATCGGCATGATGAAGAGAAAGGCGATGCCAGCCAGGGTGAACGAGTTGCGCAAGCGCCGGAGGATTGTTGGGCCGACCGGACGACCGGTGCGTGTCGATACACCGGGATCGCCCCGCAGCAGGCCCTTGCGAAGCGGAAGGTACCTCTGACCACTGGACTCTGTGATCGCCCGTCCCGCCGCAGCGGCACCCGTCTCCCTCTCTTCTGCGCCCTTTTGCCACAGGACGACGTGGTTGGCCGTGTCTACACCCCAAAAGATCTCGTTGCCCTCCTCGTCCCGCTTCCAGTCGTCGAAGGGGACCTGTTCGCGCTCCCCACCGGGCGGAATTCGGAACTCGACCAGCCCCTCCCCCTTTTTCATCTTCCACTGCTTGAGCGTGCCATCCGGCTCGACGGCAAACCACTGCGGTTCCGTCTTTCCCTCGGCATGCGTAAACTTGAGCGGCTTTCCGACGAGCCTGCGGTGTCGCCAGTCGTTGCCGACTAACCAGTCGATGTAACGGATGTGGAGCGGCTGGGTCAGCCCCATCTGCTCCCGCAGCAACTCTACCTGCTCCGGCGAGGCGAACTGGCCCAGGATATGGCGGGCGACGTCCCCAGGAGCAGCCTCGGAGATAAGAAAGATGGCGATCGAGACGATCATCATGGTGAGCAACATGAATCCCAGACGCCGAAAAATGTACTTGGCCATAATCCCTCCCGACTAGCGCTGGGCGTGGCGAGGTGGGCACGAGGTCCTACCCGCGCACCCACCCCGCCACCGATCACGTATCACGTATCACGCATCACGCGTTACGTATTACGCGCTACGCCTTCGACGGGTCGATCCACACGTTGTCAAAGTGATCATAGTTGGTGGGATGCGCCCGTACGCTCTGGAACTTTTCGTGGCAGACGTACCACACGCTGGTCCAGAAGGCGATGCCCACCGGGCCGCGCTCCATCTGGATGTCCTCCATCTGGCAAAAGATCTCGCGCCGTGCTTCCACGTCGAGCGTGCGCTCCGCCTCCCGCAGCAGTGTGACGAACTCCTCGTCGACCCAGCGGGTCTCGTTCCACGCCCCCGGGTTGCCGTCCTCGTCGGCGGTGTAGGCCAGCGCCGGCACGATGGTGCCCAGCGGGCGATGCGCCCAGATGGTGATACCCAGGTCGACCTCCGTCCACATATCCCAGTACGAGGCGGAGGGGAGGATGTTGAGGTTGATGTTGAACCCGCCCGCAGCGGCCGTCTCCTGGAGCGACTGGGCGAGTGCCGGCTCCGCGCGCGCCTCCTGGGTGAACAGATCGACCTCCAACCCATCGGGGTAACCGGCCTCGGCCAGCAGTGCCTTGGCTCCCTCGGGGTCGTACGGCGGGATATCCTTCGGGCAGTAAGCCGGGTGGACGGGGGCGATGTGGGCGTCGTGGCCCAACACACCCTCGCCGAACCAGGCCAGGTCGAGCGCCTTCTGGCGATCGATGCACATCTTGAGTGCCTGCCGCACGCGGTTGTCGCTGAACGGCTCGGTGTCAACGCGCATACGGATGACAAAAGTCTGCGCCGTAGGCGCAGAGTAGACCGCGATGCCGGGCAGATCCTTGACCGCCTGCCATACCTCGGCGGAGGGGTTAAAGATGTTGTCCACCTGGCCACTCTGCAGCGCGGCGATCCGGGCAGCCTCTTCCTCGCCCAGGTCCAGCATGATGACCTTGTCGAGGTAGGGCAGCGGACTGCCATCCTCGCCCATCATCCAGTAGTCCTCGCGGCGCGTAAAGACGGCCCGCTCCGCCTCGACATAGTCCTCCAGCACAAAGGGGCCGGTGCCCACGGGCTGGCGAACCCAGTCACCCTCGAACGTCTTGGGCACGATCAGGGCGGGGTAGTGGAACAGGTGCTCCGGCACGCCGATCTGCGGAACATCGAGGTACAGCTTGACGGTATGGTCGTCCACCTTTTCGATGTTTTCGGGCTTGAGATAGCTCATCAACCCGGCGATCGAGGAACCGACCTCCTCGTCGAACCACTGCTGCATGCTAAAGACGACGTCGTCAGCAGTTAAGTCGGTGCCATCGTTCCACTTGATGCCCTTGTTGAGGTATAGGGTCCACTCGTCGACGGCGTCGTTGGCCTCCCACTTTTCCAGGAGCCAGGGATGGGTTACGTTGTCCCAGTCGGTAAAGGTCAGGTACTCGTTGACCAGGCGCATGGCGTTCGCGCCCTCGATCCAGGAGAGACGTGCCGGATGGTCGAGGCGCTGCACGCGCGTCGCGACGGTCATCGTGCCACCACGCTGGGGGCCACCTGCCGGAGGCGCTTCCGTGGGCGCGGGCTCGGCCGGCGCTTCGGTCGCCGCGGGCTCGGCCGGCGCTTTGGTCGCCGCAGGCTCGGCTGGTGCCTCAGTCGGTGCAGGCTCCTTCGGCCCGCAACCAGTCAGGAAAGCGCTGGCGCTGACAAAGGACATGCCCAGCAACGTAGCCGTCTGCAGGAACTCGCGACGGGTGATGCGGCCTTCCCGATACAGTTCCTTCATCTCGGGGATGTACGGATGTACGTCGTCCCTCTGCTTCTTCTTGATGATCTCCATTTCTGAAACTCCTCCCTTACGTTTATACACTATGTCGTACCTTTAAGAGTGGGCAGAATCCTATGCTCACTCTACCACGCGCACCCATCAAGAAATGTCCCTCGTACCACCTCCCTTCGCCGTCGTCCTGAGCTACTGGCCCAACAGGTGCAGACCGTGTGCCACCCGCACACCGGCAGCCCGCACCGATCCATCCAGCCGCCGCTCGAACCCGGAAAGCCGAATACGACCGGTATCGAAACGAATTGCACACGGCTGTGTCAAGATCGGGCGGTTTCAACTCGTCGCTACGACTTTCGTCGTCAGTGCTGGTAGATGCGGCTGTTTGGAGGGCCAATGTCGGGTCCTTCCAAAGGAAAGACCCAGAACCTATTATATCGCATGCGTGAACATCGTGTCAAGATGCCACGCAGCCCAACCCCCTACACCAAAATGGTAAACCGGGACCGCACGGCAGCGTCCGCCCCGGCTGGCAGCCCGGGCGATCTGTGCATCTGCACCAGCTTTTCTACCCGCGCAACCGCCCGCGCGCGCGTGCCCTCCTTGCCTCCCTCCTCCCACGCTGCCCGGTTCTGCCGGTCGGCGACCTGGGGATAAAAGATGCCAGAACGCATAAACTGCACGGTGTGCGGGTCCACCAGGTAGTGACCGCCGGGGCCCACGCGCTGGATGGCATCCACGGCCGTCGTCGCCTCGCTCACGTCAATGCCCCGCAGGACACGCATCGCCATACCCACGATGTCGTCGTCGATGACCGCCTGCTCCAGCGAGGCGGAACTCATGTTGGTGATCATGCCGATGGCGTGGTGGATATAGTTGCCCCCGCCCATCGCGGCCAGGAGGAACGTGGCCATCTTTTCGTACCCGGCCTGGGCGTCAGGCAGCTTGGCATCGGTCATCCCGCCGGAGCAATAGATCGGCACCCGGTAAAAGTGCGCCAGTTGGGCCGCGGCCGCCTGCATCATCCCAAACTCGACAGCGCCTCCCAGATAGCCCCCGGTGCGCATGTCGGCGATGCCGGGGATGTAGCCAGCCAGCACCGGCGTGCCGGCCCGCACCAACTGGGTGAGGACGATGCCGCTGAGTTGTTCGGCGTTCAGTTGCACCAGCGTCCCGGCCAGCGTCACCGGGGACGTGGAGCCGGCCATCGGGGCCGACGAGAGGGCCACGGGCAGGCCGGCCTTGCACCACTCGATCAGGATGTCGGTCACGCCCGTGTCCAGATGCAGCGGGCTGACCATCCAACACGTGATGGCCGAGAGAAAGGGCCGCTCCTGCAAATGCTCCGGCCCGCCGGCGATCATCGCCCCCATCTCGATGACCTGTCGAGCCCCCTCGACCGACCCCACGCCGCCCATGACGTGCTTGGCGCTGTTGGCCAGGCAGGCGTAAAAGCGGTTGACGGGCACGTCCTCCGCGGGGACGTCGGTCGGGTGCACGGGGACGACGATAAAATCACAGTACTCTAGCGCATCGGCCAGCCTGGCAAAGTCGACCAGATCCCGCAGCACGGCGGGGCGGACCGCATCAGCTCCGGGGTCGAGCACGGTCGTCGGCGAGCCTCCCGTGCCGGCATAGACGCGCTTCCCCTCCAACACCACGTCTTGATCGGGGTCACGCCCGGCCAGCAAGACGCTTGAGGGGGCCTTTTCCAGCGCCTCGTCGACCATGGACGCAGGGATAGTTACCCGAGCACCGTCCACCCGCGCTCCCCCCTCCCGGTAGAGAGCCAGGGCCTCCTCGTGCTCGACGTGGATGCCGGTCTGCGCGAGCAGGGTCAACGACGCCTGGTGGATGTGTTCGATCTGCTCCCGCGTCAACGGTCGATACTGCCCACCTGCCGGGCCCGGTCGTGCCACGCTACCTCCTTCCACGCATCGCGCGTCACGCATCACGTATTGCGTGTTCCGTGTTCCGTGTTCCGTGTTCCATGCTATTCCCCGCGATCCGCTCGCCTCTTCAGTACCTCGGCGATCGCTTTCTCCGCTTCTTCCGGCAGCGGGGGCACCTCGTGCTCCTCCAGGATCTGGCGGGCGCGCTCGTTGGCGCGGGCGGCCATGTCCTTGCTGCCCTCATCCACCCAGCGACTGTACCGCATGCGGTCGATCATCGCCGGCCGGAACTGGGCCCACCTCCAGTTGTCCAGCGTGTGGTCGTCGGCCAGGAAACCACCGCCGGGCTGGGCGCGATGGATCGGTTCGCGGGCCAGCGTGCGCTCGCTGACCTCGACGCCATCCATGATGAAACGCACGTCGCGGATGATCTCGTCGCACATGACCAGCATCTCCATGGCGGACGTGGTGCCGTATTCGATGTATCCCACGTCGTGGACCAGGTTGCAGCGGGTCAGGTAAGCGGCCATGATGGACACCGACGCCTCGATCCCGGCCTGGGCGTCCACCAGCTTGCTGTCGGTGGCACCGGCGGCACCCCACACCGGCAGATCGTAGTAGCGGGCGATGTCGGTCCAGGCCGCCATCCCTGTCGGCCACTCTGGAGAGCCGTAGCTGACGATGGCCGATCTCATATCCAGCGCGGCGGTGTTCATGCCGTATAGGAATGGGAGGCCCGGCCGCACCAACTGGGTCAGCAGCAGCCCGACCAGGCACTCGGCGTTGCCCAGCGCCAGCGCCCCGGCCAGCGTGATCGGCCCACCTCCACCCGTGTTCGGCGAGGGCGGATAGGTGACCGGGATTCCCTTTTCGGCGCAGAACAGCAATTTGTCCACCGATTCATCCGGGTAGAGCAGCGGCGAGATGGACTCGGCGTAGAGGATCAGAAATGGCCGCTCCCGCAGCGCGGTCTCGCCACCCGCGACCGCGCAGGCAATGCGATAGATATCCTCCATGTCCTCCCGGTTGTTGGCCGTGTAGCAGGTGGGCTTGACCGACCCGCGGATCATGCCGATGAACTCGTGGATATAGATATCGAGCGGCGGCACGTCCGAGGGGTTGCCCATGGACATTGTGAAATCCATCTGATCGAGGCCGTCGCACAGGTGCGCGATGCGCTGAACGTCCTGCGCCGTGGCTTTGCGCCGCGCCCCTGTCTCGACGTCCATGGTAAAGATACAGTCGGAACCAGGCCCAAAGAACACCTTACCCGGTTCCAGGGGCATCGTCAGCTCGCCCAGGCGGTTGTGCAACGGGATGCGCGAGGGCGCAGAAGCGATACCGTCCATCACCAGGTGCGGCGGAATCTTGATCCGGCCTTCCGACTCCCAGGCCCCGGCGTCGAGAAGCAACCGGCGGGCGGCCTGGTTTTTCATCACGATGCCTGTCCGGGAGAGAATATCCAGGCTGGCGTGGTGGATGGCGCGAATCTGCTCGTCGGACAACATGCGGATGGTGGGATGGAGAGTTGGGATTGGGATTTGTTTGGTCAAGATCTGCCTCCTAGGAAAGCGTGATGCGTGATGCGCGATCCGTGATGCGTGGTGCGCCTTGCCTAGACGGAACACGCAATACGCAACACGGATCAGGCTATCGGCCTGAACCGCTCCTGAATCCCGGCGTCCACGGACGGGTCGAGTGGCTGCGGCTGATGGGTCGCCAGGATGTCGCGGGCGATTTTGCTGGCGCGCTCGACCGCGTCCTGGCCGCCGGCCGCCTGCCACATATCCCAACCCTGCCGGTCCACCACCGCCGATGGATAATAGAACTCGGAGCGCATGTGGCGGATCGTATGCTCGGATATCAGGAAATGGCCGCCGGGGCCGACCTCGTCGATCACGTCCAGTGCCAGCGTTTCGTCGCTCACGTCGATGCCCTGCAGCACGCGCATGGCCATCCCCAGGATCTCGTTGTCGATGACAAACTGCCCGGCCGCGACCGTGTTCATGTTCTCGAGCATCCCCGCCGCGTGGTGGATAAAGTTGCTCCCAGCCAGCGCCGCCAGCACCGCGCTCATCGCCTTCTCGAAACCGGCCTGCACGTCGGGGATCTTGGCATCCGTCATGCCGGCAGAGTTGTAAATGGGCAGTCGATAGAACTGGGCCATCTGCGCCATGGCCGCGTTCGCCAGCCCAAACTCGGCCGCGCCGGCCAGATAGCGGCCGGTCTGCATATCCGCCGTGGCGGGAATGGGGCCGATCAACAGCGGCGCGCCGCGGTGGGCCAACTGGGTGAGGACCACCCCGGATAACTGCTCGGCCGTGAGCTGCGCCAGCATCCCGGCCAGTGTCACCGGTGCGGTGGAGCCGGCCATCGGCGCTGCGGAGAGCACCACCGGGATGCGTTGGCGACAGGTCTCGATGAGCAACGCGGTGACGTCAGTGGCGAACTTGAGGGGGCTGACCAGCCAGGAGGTGATGAAGGAGACGATGGGGCGTTCGCGCAGCGGCCCGGCGCCGCCCGCGATGCGCTCGCACATCTCTACCGTGTCGCGGATGCCCTGCACGGTGTAGACGCCGGCCTGGACGTGCTTGGTGGTGTTGGCCAGGCCGGCATAGTAGGTGTTGACGTCGACCACGTCCTTGTCCACGTCCGTGGGGTACACCGGGACCAGGTAGAAATGGACGTTGTCGAGGGCGTCCACCAGGCGGGCCAGTTGGGCCACGTCGCCCAACACGGCCGGGCGCTTTTTGCCGGTCTCCAGATCGAGGACGGTCAGCGCAGCGCCGCCCGTGCCGATGTGCACGCGCGCGCCAACAAGCTCCAGGTCCCACCGGGGATCGCGCCCGGCGAGCAGGACGCGCGAGGGGGCACAGTCGACGGCATCCTCGACCAGCGACGGGGGCAGACGCACGCGCAGGCTACCTGGGTCCACGATCGCGCCGGCATCCTGAAACAGCCGCACCGCCTCCGGCTCCTCAACCTGGATACCGGTCCGCTCCAGAATGCTCAACGCAGCCTCGTGGATACGCCGTACCTGATCCTCCGCCAGCGGCTTGTACCGGCCACCCACCAGGCCTTTGACCGGGCCGCGATGCCCCTTACCCATTGCGCCCCCTTCCGGTTTTTGTCCTCCCGCAGACTCTGCCGAATCTGCGGGAGGGCCTTACCTGAGAACTATCCGATGATTATGCCTATGCCGTAAACTCGCGGGCCACGTCCACGGCGCTGGCCGCATCGGGCGCGTACGCATCGGCCCCGATTTCCTCGGCAAACGCCGCCGTGACTGGTGCGCCGCCGACCATGATCTTGATCTGGTCGCGCAGCCCTGCCTCCTCCAGCGCTTCAATCGTACCCTTCATGTTGACCATCGTCGTGGTCAGCAACGCGCTCATGCCGACGACCTTGGGCTGGTGCTCGCGCACGGCGTCGACAAAGGCGGCCGCCTTCACGTCCGTGCCCAGATCGACCGTCTCAAAGCCGGCACCCTCGATCATCATCTTTACCAGGTTCTTGCCGATATCGTGCAGGTCGCCCTCCACCGTGCCGACGACGAACTTGCCCGCGCTGGGCACGTCGCCCTCCGCCAGCAGTGGCCGCAAGACCCCCATGCCGGCGTGCATGGCCCGGGCCGCGATGAGCACCTCGGG
>Ga0180438_10008256_pt1 | contig 13289 bp, 22 predicted proteins | sample SS_ome_12_FD_132455 | JGI IMG/M metagenome (GOLD analysis project Ga0180438, IMG submission 132455) | Hypersaline lake sediment archaeal communities from the Salton Sea, California, USA - SS_3_D_2 metaG | ecosystem: Environmental > Aquatic > Non-marine Saline and Alkaline > Hypersaline >... | reverse complement strand
TGACAGGGCCGTAGACCAGATCGGTCTTTGGTACGAGGCTTTTCCGGAAGCTGATGTAGTCCTCGGGAACCATGACCGGATCATTGTGCGTAAAGCGTTTTCTGCTGGCGTATCAGAGAGATGGATCAAGGGATTCGATGAGGTACTTGACACGCCTAACTGGAATTTCGATCTTCAGTTTGAGTATGACGGCGTTATGTACATTCACGGTGAAGGTGGTGGTGGAGAGAAGGGTGCCCTAATGAAGGCTTTGAACAGACGTAAGAGCGTCGTACAGGGCCACTGGCACACATCGAACCATATAAACTGGAACGTATCTGAGGTAGACCGATTGTTCGGGATGCAAATCGGGTGCGGGATCGATGATAAGGCATATGCGCTTGCCTATGCGAAGTACAACATTAAGAAGTCAATCCTGTCATGCGGGGTAGTCCTCGATAACGGGAAGCTCCCAGTATTAGAACCCATGAGGTTGTAACTTAAATCAAATCAAATGTCAGAAAACGGAATTACCTACGAAGGTGAAGTGAAAGAAAACAAGCAGCTCAGAAAAGATATTGACGAGCTGATCCAGAGGCTTAAGTATTTACCACCATCAAGAGAGAGGTCGCTATCGATCACGAAACTTCAGGAGGGTGTTATGTGGCTCGGAATGGACTTGAAGCGTCTCGGCACAGAGAATCCATACCCAAGCAGCAAAGACCCGTCAACTGGAACGAAAATCGAACCTACCGCAGATGGATTAAAACTATAACATGAAAGCAGAATTTAAAGTAAACGTCGCAGCTATCCTCATACTGGGGGTGGCTGTTGCTTTTTTCTTCTGGTTCAACGGAAAGAAGAATAGCGAAATCAACTTGCACCTGAATACAATCTCACAGCATGAATTTGTTTATGAGACTACAGTTTCAGAACACGATAGCGCTAAGATTGTATGGCAGGAAACTCTCAATGCCTCTAAAGAATCACTGAGGGCGGCATTATCTAACGATAGCATACAGTCCGAGTTGATTGCATACTACAAGAACCTGTCTCAGGTTGTCATATATGAGACTGAGTACATCCATGATACTGTCAAGGTGTCAGTTCCGATCTACATTGAGAACGATACTACTGTCAATTTGGCAGACAACTGTTTTGAGGCGTCATTAAGCCTCTCTACTGGCTCCGTTTCTCTGAACAACTATTCTATCGTCAACAGGCAAGATATCGTCATAGGGGCGCAGAAAAACGGGTTACGCAGGAAGGAATCGAGTATTGCGATACGCAATACGAATCCCTGCATAAATGTAACCGGGATGCAGAGTTATACGGTAGTCTATGAGAAGAAGTGGTGGGAGAATCCCTTTATTACAATACCAGCAAGTGTAGCTGTAGGATTTGCAGCGGGGAGAATGACAAAATGATAAGAGAAGAGAAGTGGAAGGAGCTGTGTTATGGTTGGAGTCAGCACGAGAGGCTGAAGGTCTGGTTGTTTTATTACGCCCCCGGACATGGTAATGGAGATTGGCTTTACAACACGGCGAGAGCTATCATTGAGTCCGGACTGAAAGGTGTATGGGAGCATAAGTCTCTGGAGATCATCTTCGAAACCCTTAAGAAGGGACAGAGATGGCCTGATGATGCGAAGGAATGGATCGATCCGGGTCTATGGCCTCAGCAGTATCGTATGACACAAGACCCTTGGATTCTTGCCTACTGCTGCGCTGTCTATCTTGGGAGGTATGACCTGATCGAGAAGTACAAGCCCAGCATCAAAGTGTTCAATCTGCCTGACAAGTGGGCGTGGAGAAGGGCGTTGCTCGGTAAGCCAAATCTATACTGGCTCTGGCGTAGGATAACGCCGCACAACTGGATGCAGGGATTCGTCTATGTGTTCTACGGATTTATGGATCAAGCCTACAAAAACGCATAAAAAAAGGGGAGCCGCCGAAGCAGTTCCCCTAATTTTTTTCCCGGTCGCTTAGTTAATCTCTTTTCTTGTTGAGCTTTACACCTCCGAATACTCCGAGGACGCCCCACAGGATAGTAGCACCAAACCAGATCAGTCCGGATTGCAGATCAGTTCCTACCGTCTCAGCAGCGTGGGCAAAACCCAAACCAAAAGCTGTCAGCCAAACGATTCCTACTCCAAACCAAATCCATGATGTTTTCGCATTCATACTGTTTATATTTTATGGTGAATAAAAAAGTTATCTTCTCCTGCCGGGATGTCTACGTGGCATCCAGACATTCATCTTTTCAGGGGGTACGTAATAGGGGTTAAATCCCCCATTCGCCTTTACCTCAGCACGTTGTTCGGGTGTCAAGTCATTCTGAGGCATATACTTCTGACTTGAACACGATGCAAATATAAGTAAAAATACTGACAATACCAAACGTTTACACATATTTTTAGAATATTAATGACGCTTTTGTGTCCCACTTACTGTACAGCTTGCAATCCGGACGCAGGATCAGGTACTTAGCAACATCTCCGCTCTCCTGACTCATGCAATCATCGTCGATCACAATTCCCATTCCATCCACATCGTACTTGATTCTACCGTATTCAAGCTTATCCATCTCCTTCCCATACATCTGGATGGCCTCGTTCAAGGTCTTCCAGAATGTGTCTGTAAGGGCATGATCCTCGATCCATTTGCCTTCAGGGGTTGTGTTGCTCCATGAATACATCTTCCTGAACGTCACCTGATCAGCGCCCATTGTCTCACACATCGTTAATATGCCGCGTATATCGTTACCGTGAACCATTATATTCGTCATGTTCAAAGATAGCCGTAAATTGAACCTATACTTCTTGATCAATCCACACAGGGCTTCGAGATTAAAGAACTCACACCCGATGATATCGGCATTATTCTGGTAATCCCAAATGTCAGATACACTCAGAGAAATTGTAGTCACACCAACATGATGCCTCAGAAAGTACAGGTAGTCAGCCGTCAGTAGATTTCCGGTAGTTTGTATCTCGATGACCTTGAATGGATTGGGTAGTGTTTGGTTAAAGTCTCCAAACTTTGTGAGAAATGGACGATTCTGGAGCGGCTCCAAGTCTCCCGTAAGCATAACGGTGTTGCAACCGTTGTCTCTCGCAAAGGAAAGCCGATTAATGAAGTCGGATTTATAAAGGTCATAGTACAGGTTTTTGTCAGACATCATGTTCTCATACTCAGACTCGTGCATCTTGGACACACAAAACTTACAGTTGTTCACGCACTTCTTTCCCGGAACATCTATACTTAAACTCTGTATCCTCATAACACCCTCCTTTCTGAATCAGATACCCGCTCCCTTAACCGCTCAGACTTCTCACCAATGAATATCTGCACCTGATTCTCACCGAAGATATGACTCATTTGGTCTAACATCATTAAACAGTCGGCTATCTCTTCCTGAACAGCCTCTATGCCAACCCTCCCTCGATTATACTTACTAATTGCGCTCATAAGCTCGCCCATTTCTTCGTGAAGTATTCCAATCTGAGCATCAATTCCCCACTTCTGTATAACATCCTGTAATAACTCTGGTTTTATAATCATAACGATTTCAATTTACTAATTTCAAGATTATAGCAGTCGGCTGCAAATTTCCAAGCTGGAAACTTTGGGTCTTCCTGCCCTTCACGATTGAACTTTGCCTTCTTAAAGAACTCGCTCTTCGACATATAGCCAAGAATCCAACCTGTCTTTTTATCCTCTGAAACACGAACAAAGACATAATAATCGCATTTCTGTGTAGTATTGTGAGCGCTGATGGAGCAGTTAAAGCTGGTTAGCGGTGGAACAGATGTCCTTTTCGTCTTGACGTCTATGGTCTTACCGTTGACGATCATATCGAAGTCTGGTGTGCTATCGAACTTTACTACTCGATCATTCTCCTCAAAGTAGTCATAAACAATCACTTCACCTAAAGCTCCGTAAATGTTTGACTTACCTTTAGTTATGGAGTTTTTTAAAGAACCGAAGGGATATAACCCCTCGGCTCTCTTGACTTGTTCTGGAGTGATCTCTACCCGGATCATATTTGGCGCTTGAAATTACCCTCAGTTATAAGCCTCTTCGCTTTTGTCCATCCGGAAACCGAATTATCATCAGCTATTATCTTGACGCTATTACCACGCCGATCCTCATGGATATCCTCCACTGTCACCTGTTGGAAATATGCCCGATGATCATAATGTTTGACCATCACTGCCCGATCTCCGATATGAATAACGGTTCCAAAGTAGTCGTATACAATATGTTCTCCCATGTCTTAAAATTTATATTCCAACTGTTTTCTGCTCGCCAGATAATCACAGAGATGCACAAACCTCTGGGCCGCAGTCTGTGGTTTAGGTAGAGGTTTATCTGCATCTGAATCAGTCCACTGCCCCATGTGGGAAGCGATTAATCCGTAGATTGCGTCACGCTGCTCGGTTGTGAGTGAACAGTCTCCGGCATCAACGTTTTTCTCAAGGTGGTGTGCGATCGCTATCGGGTGATTCTTGATTGTGTACTTCTGCTTCGGCACTCCATGCTTCAGACCATCGTGGAGTATCAGCGCCGTTATAATAGCGTCCTTCTGCCCCTGATTGTAGTGATCTCCAAATGTTTCCGTACTAAGCAACATTACTGCAATCCCTACGGCCGCTTTAGTGTGCCTCAGTAGCCCACCTTCTCCAAGTGCGTACTCCGGGTGATATTTTCCGGTGCTGGACGCTGGTACCGTAAAGAAGTAATTCGGCAGTATTTTTACCGCCCATGCTGCAAACGCCTTTATTTCAGGCGTCTTGATCATCTCAAGCTCCTGCTTGAGAGCATCTAACTTTTCTGATTGCTTCATTATTTACCTGTTGATCCGAAACCGTCATCACCACGATCAGAAGCCTCAAGCTCTTCCACTGTCATAACCTCCACGAGGTCAGCTCTCTCATACTTCTTGAAAACCATCTGTGCGATGCGATCTCCCCTGTTTACAAAGAATCTTTCACTACTGGCATTGTATAATATGACGCCTATCGTCCCGCGATAGTCAGAATCAATCGTTCCGGGCGTATTCATCACGGTTATCCCATGCCTCAGTACTAATCCGGATCGTGGTCTGATCTGTGCCTCAAACCCTTCCGGAATCTGGAGCCTGATACCAGTTGGTATAAGCTTCCTGTCACCCGGATGGATAAGGATTGGTTCATCATTGTTCGCATGTAAATCCATCCCCGCTGCACCATCAGTCTGGTACTCAGGTACATCAAAAGCGTCACCCACAAAAATCTTTACCTTCATCGTTTCTTCCTGCTTTTCTTATAAGTTCTTGCACGTTGGGCGTCACGCTTAGCCGCCCGTTGTGCTTTCAGATATTCCCTCTTCTGTCTTTCCAACATAAGTTCGTCCTGTTCAGTCCAGTATGAAGCGGGGTGATCTGATAGGTAGTACCCTTCAAATATCTTAGGCATTGGCTCAAATCCGGCTATTTTTTTGAAGTGCGTCATATTCTCATGAAGCGCAACATCGAAGTTTTCTCCGTAACAGCCACAGTCTATGATGTATTTGATTCCAGCGACTACTCTCTCATGATCCTTAGTTATAGGTACCCATTTTCCCCCGGGTATCTTGTCTCGTATAGCAACGAAAGATCGTCAAGTAGTTCAGCGGAAAGCTCCACACCGTCCTTTACAGTCTCGATCATACTAGTCCTCTATCTCTTGGAGAAGGGCATTAACTTTTCCCTGCTTACTCTCCTGAAGGACAGCCTTCTGTCCGATCTCTTTGGACATGGTGGTGATCTTGGTGAGTTGAATAAGGGTGTCGGCCTGCTTCTTCTTCAGTTCAAATGCTGATTTGTCCACTTTACCTTTCACCGACTTAAGCTGCTTAACAGCCTTAGCGTTACGTGCTTCAGCCTTATCAAGGGACTTCTTGGTGAAAAATGCTAATACTTTGGTACTTAATGCTACAAAGTTCATGTTTCTAAATTTAAGTTAATTAACTAATTTTCTGCAATATATGTATTTTTAATGAGACTACCAAATAATCGGCACTAATTATCATCAGGTGCCAAGAATTTATAATAGCTTATCGATTTCTTGAACACATGTTCCAGCCTATTATCGAGGTGTTGCATCCAAGCGTTGCGCTGATCTCCCTGCGGCAGACCGTTGATCAGGTCTATTGTTTGCTCCATGTAGATGATCATGTCGTTAGGAAATTAACGTTCACCTCAACCTTATCTGGACATAACCTACCGACCCTAGCTGGCACAATCATACTTTTTGCGTCGCTGTATCTAACAACGTAACGAGTATCTCCGGTTCTGTTCATTTGAAGCTCAACATTCCGAGGCTTCTCTCCGACAAGGTGCTCGAAAACGTACGGGTGATCTTCCAGTACAGTCATACGGAAAGAGGCTTCGGCAAAACGGAAGCGCTCCCAAGGGGTTAACCTGATCTTTTCGGGCTTTTCCCAATCAGACAGCGTAAGTAACTCGGCACCAGCAGCGTATTCCGCTGGTATTTCCTTTACAAATTCTCCTGCTTTTACTCTCATGTCTCTATAAGTTTTGGATTTCCATAAATCTCAGATGTCCAAGCGCGGTGCTGACCCTCTGTTCCATCCTTCTTAATGCTCTTTCCATCAGCCCACCACGAATTTCCTCCCTTGATACTGGTAACACGCATGCGTTGAATCCTTGATGATGATCCATTCTGATACTCAATCACATCACCAACACACCATCCATGTTTTGATTTAAAGTCACTACTTTCTAACTCAGCGATTTTCGCGTTCACTTTCCAGAGCTGACCTCTTAGATCGTCACGCTCCAGCTTTAGCTGCTCTAAACTCCGCATGTTCCACCTCCTGTCAAATCACATACATCAATGAATTCTTCGGTAAACTCCCTACCCTCTTTTTCCAATGCCATACTGTAATCAACTGCTGTCATGGGCTGTCCGCCTCTCGATCCATCAGGATATACAGTGAATCCCCTGAGACGGTGTGCATAATTAAGCAGGGTCTTGGCGAACATCCTAACTCTGTTTTCGTTATTCCACTCAGAACCCCACGCGGGGAGGTTAATCGTTGAAGAGATTCCCATGTCAACATAATCTTGTATGTCAGCTTGAAAGGAGATTCTCCGCTCTGGATCACGAGCTAGGTCGAGGGCTGTTTCGATTGATTCTGGTTCGAGTCCATATTTGTCAATTAAGATTTTACTTGTTCCATCGATAACGTACTGATATCTCCACTGCTTACCCTTCAGGAAGCGGCGCTTGTAAGCAACCGCGAACAGAGGTTCAATTCCTGTAGTGGTTCCAGCGAGAATGCCGATGGTTCCAGTTGGTGCAATAGCCCTGTAAGCCACTGGCCTGCTGATACCAATCTTGTCAGCCAACTCGTTAGCCGATCTCTCACTCTCCGAGCGGTAGACTTCCATCCACTCCCGAAGCTCAGGCACCATCTCATACTTGTAACCACGCTTCAGTAGCCACTCATGTACGCCCATCAGTCCGAGGCCCAGCCTACGATTCTTCTCACGTACCTTGTAAACCTTATCATACGGTAATTTAGCTACCATTGTACCGCACAGCAGGAACTGAGAGGCCAAACGAATCACTTCCTTGAACTCTTCCAGAGTATCGATACGGCTCATGTTGATTGATCCGAGGTTGCACACATCACTGTCATCTTCCGAAGTGACCTCAGTGCAAGCGTTCCGGAGGGTTTCATTCTCCTTATCAAAGAAGTTGAAGCTCATTCCCGGCTCACCGGATGCCATAGCTCTACGCACATTGTCCACGTATGTTTTAGGTAAGTCCAAGAAGCTCAGCTGAGTACCACGACCAAGGTTCATCTTAATTGCGTCAATGTCAGCCTGATACACTTGCTCAAGGAACTCATTGTCGTAGTTGACTGAGATGTTTGTCATGTCCAGAGGGGCCGGATAGTCGAAGTTCTTCTCTTTCAGGTAGGCTATTGTAGCCTTATCGCCCTTGTCAGTGAACGCTCCGTCCACCACCATTTCGTTCCAAGCTTTTGCATCAAGGAATTTATGGATATCCTTGTGCCTCCAATTCAGGGAAGCGTAGATAGCTGACCTCCGCGATCCACCCTGCATCACCTTGCGACCAATTTCGTTGATCATGTGCATCTTGGGGATCGGCCCGGAGGCTGTGCCGCCTGTCTTACCAATCGGCGCTCCTTCTTCCCTGTAGATGGAGTAGTCGTTTCCGATTCCCCCGCCTGTCATAAGGGCGCTTTCAGCCTTCCAGCTGAGGTTAGCCCAATCTTCCCGGCTATCTTCCTCTGAGCGCAACAGGTAACAGTTGTTGAAGAACTTATGAGCGCGTCCAGCATAGTAAAGGTAGCGCCCACCAGCAATGAACTTCATCTCCTGATGGAATTTGATCAGGTTCTTCTTGTCATCTCCTGTAAGGTGACCGTTTACTACATCCTCTACGAGTGTATCAGAGAGTTCGTTCCAATTCTCCGCATGCTCGTGAGCGTACTTGTTCTTGAAGATCGTCTCAGCGATCTCTGTTCTGAATACTTTGTCCATATTTCTCTATTTGTTTTGAGGGGTTAAAAATCATATTGCCATTCATCTATTTCGCCACATATCATACAGCGATTTGCACCCCATGAAGATTGATGATTGTTAGCCTTATGCACTTCTTGCCATTGGTGCTTACATTTTGCCTCTTCCTTGCTCTTGGCTTGGTGGTAGGATTCTATTAACTCAAAGAAATAATCATCTTCGCCAATGTCCTCCATTCTACAAAGCAAATCCCTGCCATTTTCTATTAAATATTCCTTTGCGTTCATATCATATTGTTTTAAGGGCAGCGATGTAGTGATTCGCCTCAGCGTAACCAACGCGGTGTAGGAAACTGTAATAGTCTCCACCTTCATACATATTGTCCTGCCAAAGTTTGTAATCCTTTATTGAATCAATATAGCTGTGGTAGTAGGCGTGTCCACGTTGCGTTCCAAGTGCAGTAGTTTCCCTGACTCTCGGCTCTTTCATGCCGAAAAGGTTCAGGTTCTCTTGGCAGATGGTACTTGTGAGCATGCCTGTTTCCAATGCTATCTGCTGCTTAACAATCTCCGGGTGCTCAATGCCAAGAGTATCAATCCAATACTCGACATTTTCCCATGAGAGCACATGAAGACTATCAAGCTCTGCCTGAAGGCTATCAGCCCTCTGCTTCTCAATCTTCTCTCTATCAATCAGTTCCTCCATATGAGTATCGAAATCCTCTAATGCAGAACTCCAATCGACAGCCTTAATAGTCATAATGATGAACACCGCGATCACCAATATGTCTGTCCGGTACTTCTCCCACAAAGTTTGTTTCTTTTCCATTCTCCTTGTTTTGGTTAGACATTAAGCCTGAGCCAAGCCAGACCTCTTGTGGTAACGTAGGTTTGCGGCACTACCTTAACGGCAGACCTTGATCCAACCTTCGCGCCTTTTACTTCGAAATACCCACGCTCAATGAACGTCTGGTATGGTTCGTTCTGCCTGACACCCTGCATAAGAATCTTTCTCCTGCGCAGTATGTCAAACAATGTGTTTCTCCCGTAACCAAGCATCTTAGCGGCCTCAGCCATAGTCAGCAGGGTAGTGGCTTCAAACACTTCCTTAACAAACTCAACCTTCGGAGCCTGAAGAGCGATAGTTTCATTCGCCTGCTCCAACTCTTCCTCAGCCTGAAGGATCATTAATGCCATCTCCTTCCGGCTAGGCAGGGCAACCTGAGCTGTACGTCTTGTGGCTTCCAGATGCTCCCATCTCTGCTGAACCTTCGCTCTTACTACGGCGTCATAGCCAGAAACCACAAACAATGTCTGCGATTTGGTGAGCTGATATTCAGGTCTAAGCTGTCCGTTCCCGTCGGCATAAGACCCCAATCCAAATCTGGATTCGGCTCCAAATACCTCAACGTAAGCTATTTCCATAGCCTTTATGTCTCGCATTACATGGAAGTGACTTTTACCAGTTAGATTAGCAATCGTACGACTGCTCATTGTCTTGTCTGTTCTCTTTAATTCATTCATGTCTTTACGTTTAAAATGGTACATCGAGTCCCTTAGAATCGAACTCATTATTTACTCCAATATCTGTATTGTCAAGCTTCTGCTCGAAGAGGTTTTGATCCTCAGCGTTCAGCCAGTTACTGTCATCCCAATCCTCGTTGGGTTCTCCGTATCTGCCACTCAGCACGTTATAGTCCAGCTCCACATATCCAATCTTACCTAAGTGTTTGAACTTGACCTTGTTGATGTATACGCGGACAGAATTGTTCTGCATATTCCTGTACACCGTCAAGCCTCCGTCGGTCTTATTGAAGAAGTTGGCGCTACCTGAGATGTTCATCAGGTCTGGCACCATTGTAGAGCCGTCATCATTCTTCGGCATCTTAGTAGGGTGAGCCACAAGGAATATGTGGCAGTTGCGATCCCTCTTGAACACATTCAGGTCAGTCAGGAACTCATTGATATTATCAGTGGTGTGCTGACCACCCTTGTCTATCTCAGTCCAAGGGTCAATGATCAGGCCGTTAACTCCGTAACGGGACACCAACATGTCAGTGATACGCAGGATGTTATCCAGCTTGTAGTTATTATCTTCCGGATAAATCCAGTAGAAGTGCTTGCCGATAAAATCATATGCTTGGTCTAATTCGCCCTGTGTGCATGCATTGAACTCCTTCCCAATGATCTTACTCACCAGCTTACTGATGTGGTATTCAATCGGGAAGTTCTCAGGGCTGAACACTGCGAAGCTCCAATCGTGATGCACAGCTAGCCTTGCAATGATATCGTCCAGAAATTCAGACTTGCCATGCGTCGATACGCCAGTGATGATCGTCATCCTTGGCTGCTCGAAGCTGAAGAACCGCTGGAACTCGCTGGTTCCGACCTGTGCCCCCGGCTTAAGCCCTTCCTTCTGGAGCCTGAACAGGTTATCCTTGAGATCATTCACTGTTACAACGTCTGTGAGCGGAGCAGGCGTAGCCTTATCAACTGTTGCAGATAATGCAACAACTCCATCCCTCATAAGCAGCTCATTCGGATCATTGCAGCCATTGAAGTCAACGAACCAGCATCGCTGGGCACCTAAGCGCCGTACGAATTCCTTCCTAAGCATTCTTCCCGGCTCGTCGTTATCTGTAGCAAGTATAATACGCTTCAGGGGCTTCAGCTTATTCTTAGCCCTCCATTCATTATCGAACAAATGGTAGTTGTTGTCAAGGTATTCCAACTTCAATGATCCTTTAGAGGCGCCATTAGGTACGGAGATGACGTTACTACGGTCACACTCGATGTAACTAAGCACATCCATTTCCCCCTCGGTTATTATAATGTCTCCCGAAGTCTCATACAGGGCATTAAGGTTGTAGAAGACCAGCTTCGCATCCTTGTACAGCTTGAAGTTCTTGGCACCATCACGATACTTAACGTTCACGAGCTGCTCTTTATCAAGGTAATTGAACTGGATAGTGTTTACCTCCGCATTACGCTGCGGCATCCATGCCACGCCCTCGGTTACTTTGAGCTTACGTAATGTATCAGGGGTAATAGATCGAGAAGCGAACCACTCCGTAGTCTTCTCGCCCAACTTATCATAGCTGGATGGAGCCTTCGGTTTCTTGTATTGCTTCTGATTGGAGTTTTGCAGGAAGCCGCCTTTGTCAACCACGAATTTAGCACCGCAGTTGTGGCAGTTGGCTATCTGCTCGTTTGTGTCTACGGATAACGGAGTGTCAGATTGGTTACTGGCTTTCTTCCTGTTATCCTTACACATGGGGCACTTGACTTTGAATTGCCCAGACTTACCGTAGGGTATTTGGATACCCATCTCGTCGAACGTAGCCGCAGCGTACGTTCCATCCTTACTTTGGTGCATACAATTTACCTATTTTACTAAGTGATAAAAATCCGGTTCAGCAGCATCGAACTGCTTCTGAGAGATATGTGACTTGTGACCGTATACATTCTCAACGTGCAGCAAGGTGCCTTCATCCATTGCTTCCTTCTTATCCTTCGGAATATCATTGAGATACCTGTCAAAGTGTCCGGGCCTGAACAAAGTATCAGGTGTGAGATATTGCTCATGCTTGGTTCCTGTCCATTTCGCGACCATATGGATGATTACTGCCACCATATCCTCCCGCGAATAGTTATCATTGAACCTTGCCCTGATTTTGTTACGATACGACTCTGTTTTTGCCCTGTATTTCTTACCTGTTAGATCATTGAACTTATTGATCACCCAAGTTACATCATCCTCAAGCTGCTTACGCTCACGGCTTTCCTGTACCCTTGGTGTAGAGAGTGCAGCATGCTGGTATTTCTCCCAGTTCTTAACATAGAAGAACCCTTTGTCCTCAACGATCAGACCCTCAGTGCTAAATGCGAAGAGGAACTTGTTTACGATCTCGATTCCAAAGCTCCTACATGCCAGTTCGAATGCTATGAATAATGAGTCTTCATCGTGAGCCTTATTAGTGCCCTGTCTGAACCACCCGCCATCCTTAGCAGCGGCCTCAAGCATAACGTTCCACATCCAGTTGAACACGAAGAAATCCTTATCGTGCTTCATATGTATTTTCCGAAACTTATCATCCGTAGACATACCGCAGTAATGTTTAAACCAATGTACGTTGTTTGCCATACTCTTTTATTTTACTGATCCACTGAATAAAATCACTATACTTCATAGCGGCCTTGGCTCTATTACATATATCGCAACAAGGAACGCAGTTATCCAGTGTATACCCTGATTCATTATCTACTCTATCCACTCCATTGTGCCTGAAAGACCCATTACCCCTCCCGTTTACTTTCGTCATACTTAAGTGTGATCCGCAATAGTGACATTCCATCTGTGTGATATCACGAAACTGATCATCTGTCAATAAAAACGATAGTCCACGTTTTTTAGCATTCAGCTTATAGATTCCGATTACTTGACGAAATGCTGCCTCTCCTTCAGGAAGCTTAACCTCATGATTCAGGCATCCGCAGCTTTTTGTGTTTCCTGAAAGTAGGCGGTCTGAGGTTACCGTGTGTACGTTACCGCAATCGCAAATACACACCCACTGGGCGCGTCTACGTAATCGCTTGGGATGAAGCCTGAAAGCAATCAGCCTACCAAACCGCATCCCCTCTAAATTTTTCGGCTTGTTCATATTACATTTTGTAAGTTACAATAAATAAAGCGGGGCCGTGTTTTAAGTCATTCTGTTTATCGCTACATGACTCTGGTAGCGCACCCCGCCTCACTGTCATCAATGCTGATCC
>Ga0180438_10008255_pt1 | contig 13290 bp, 10 predicted proteins | sample SS_ome_12_FD_132455 | JGI IMG/M metagenome (GOLD analysis project Ga0180438, IMG submission 132455) | Hypersaline lake sediment archaeal communities from the Salton Sea, California, USA - SS_3_D_2 metaG | ecosystem: Environmental > Aquatic > Non-marine Saline and Alkaline > Hypersaline >... | reverse complement strand
CGCCTGCCCAGGTGACGACCTACGCCCGCTGGGATTACCGCCCCGAGACCCCCGACCATCGCAACCCACTGGCCCGCGCTCGCTCGCTTGACGACCTGCGAAACTTTACCTTTCCCGACCTCAGTGCACCCTATCAAGTCGAGGGTCTGGCCCGACAGGTGCAGCAGCTACACGCCTGTGGCCTGGCTGCCGGCGGCAATCTGCCCCACCTGGGCGGCGAACTGTTCGAGGCTGCCTGGCGACTGCGTGGCCTGGAGAACTTTTTGATAGACCTGATCGATCGCCCCGACTGGGCGCACTTTCTCCTCGATCGGCTGACCGATCTGGCCCAGCGCAACGCCGAGGCGTTGGCCCACGCCGGCGTCGACGTGCTGGCCCTCGACGACGACGTAGGGATGCCAGAGACGATGATGATCGGCCCGGCCCACTGGCGTGAGTTCTTCAAGCCGCGCCTGGCAAAGATCATCCACGCTGCGCGGGCGATCAAACCCGACCTCCGCATCCTTTTTCACAGCGACGGATATTTTGAGCCGATCATCAGCGACCTGATCGACATCGGCGTGAACGCCATCAACCCGCTCCAACCGGATCACATGGACGCCATTCGCATCCGCCAGCGGTTCGGTCCCCAACTGGCGCTGTGGGGTACGGTGGGATACCAGACCACCTTTAGCTTTGCCACGCCCGACCAGATCCGGCAAGAGGTCAAGCACCGGGTCGAGACGCTGGGCCGGTCCGGGCTCATTCTCTGTCCGGCCTACGACATTGACGAACCGGATATCCCTTGGGAAAACATCGCTGCCTTTCTGGAAGCTGCTGAGACCTACGGCTAGTACGCCACTGCGAGGGGTTGGGGTGGTTGTGTGCAAAATCCGGAAGGTGTCCCGCTTGGGACAAAATACCATTTTGCCCTACAGTTGTCAAGATCGGCGCGATCAACGACTTGGTACTTGTCCAAAAACAACTTTGGGATCTAGTGGCCGTCTTACACCTAATCTGCGTCTCAAAGTGCAAAGTTATCGATGGACAAGTGCTTGGGAGGAGGTGTCATGGGTGGAGACCAGCGCCAGGAAGCAATGGCTAAAACCCCCAGCCCACCGTTGTGCCTGCAAGATCGCTACCATCTCGTCGAGCGGGTGGGCGAAGGCAGCATGGGCACCGTCTATCGTGCCCACGATGAGATCCTCGACCGCGATGTGGCCATCAAGTTCCTTCTGTCCGAGCGAATCGTCAGCGGGCAGGCTGGCACCCGGTTCCTGCGCGAGGCACGCGCCGTGGCCCGGCTGTCGCATCCCAACATCATGACCCTCCACGATGTGGGTCGCGAGGGAGACTGGCATTACCTGGTGCTGGAGTATATCCCTGGTCAGGATCTGCACAGCGTGATGACCGAGCGCGGCGGGGCACTCCCGGCTCACGAGGCGCTTCACGTGATACGTGGTGCGCTGGAGGCGCTGGCCTGCGCCCACACCCAGGGCATCGTCCACCGCGACATCAAGCCAGAGAACATCATGGTCACGCCAGACGGACAGGTCAAAGTGACCGACTTTGGGCTGGCGCTGGCTCGAGGCGACGTCCGATTGACCCAGGAGGGCATGATCGTCGGCACGGTGCTTTACCTGGCCCCGGAGGTCGTCGCGGGCGGGCCGGCTGACAGCCGCGCCGACCTGTATGCCATGGGGGCGGTGCTGTATGAGTTGCTCACCGGCCGTCCCCCTTTCGCCAGCGAGGACCCGATGGCTGTATTCTCTCAAATCCTCAACGCGCCGGTCACGCCACCGCGCGCGATCGACACGGGCATCCCGGTGGAGGTGGAGCGTGTTGTCCTCAGGTTGCTGGCCAAAGATCCTGCTGATCGCTACGCCGCGGCCGGAGAGGTGCTGGCGGCATTGCCCAGCCCGGCAGAGGCAGAGACGCTTGCTGCTGCCGAGGCGGAACAGATGGCCACCGAACACGCTTCCCTTCCCCTATTGGAACGGATCGTCCGCCGTTCTTCGACGGCGAACCTGCAACGGGAATCTGCCTCGCCATCCACCCCCGACGAAGAGACACTGCTGGCCTTGCCTGAAAGCGTCGAGACAGCGCCGCGTCACCTGACGCAGGAGTTGCTCGTCTACGCTGCGCTGGAGGACACGGCCTCGGCAGTGGAGGCAGAGCGCCGCCACCTGGCCGAGCGATTGCAGAGGGACGTGATCGACTCTCTCAACCTTCTCCTTTCTCAGGCCAGCGCCTACGAGCAGACCCTGGGCGCAAATCCCACGGCGCGCATGGCTGTCTCTGTGCTGGCCAGCCTTGCCCGCCAGGTTCTCCAGCAGGTGCGCGACCTGGAAGCCAACCTGCATCCCTCCATTCTCGAGACCCTGGGCCTGGAACCAGCCCTGGAAGTCCTGGCCAGCCAGGCGATGCGCGCCCATGGCCTGCAAGTCACGCTGGCTGTGGAACGGATGCGCGAGCGGCTGCCGTCCCAGGTCGAATTGGCTCTCTTTCGCACAGCGCAGGATGCGCTCGACCGCGCGATCCGCCACGCCCATGCGTCGCAGGTTACGGTCCGTCTGGAGCGTCGCGGCGGACGACTGATCGTCAACCTGTCCGACAACGGCATCGTGGCAACGAACGAAGAGGCGCTGCGCGTTGCCCGCCAGCGGATCGAGCAACTGGGCGGCACCGTCGAGGCAGGCGTCGGCACTGGCGGCGGCTTTGAACTGACGATCGGTTTTGCGGTCGAAGAGCCGGTCGAACTGACGCCCCGCGAGATGGAGGTGATCCAACTGCTCACTGAGGGGTTGAGCAACAAAGAGATCGCCCATCTACTGTTCGTCAGCCCGCGAACGGTCAACTTTCACCTGGACAACATCTACTCTAAGCTGGACGTCAGTTCCCGCACCGAGGCGGCCATCTATGCTCTGCGCCACGGCTGGGTGCGCCGATCGCTGACCTGAAATTCCAAGGGCTGGTTAAATGAACAGGTAACAAACTGGTTATTTGCCCGTTCTCCTTGGCCCGACTTTGTGTTACAATGAGAGCGTAAACAAGCCAGGCGTATGTCCTTACGAATCAAGGAGGAAAAACGATGAGCACTCAAGATCGCAGCAACCCATTGGCTCCCCTGGAGCCGTGGTTGAACGACCCGCAGGTGGGTGAGATCATGGTGGATGGCCATGACAATGTCTATGTGGAGCGAGACGGCAAACTCGTTGACGTACCCACCCCCTTCCGCGACGACGAGCACCTGCTGGAGGCCATTGCTGCCCTGCTCGCGCCCACAGGCCAAAAGGTTGATGTGTCATCCCCTATGGTTGATGCGCCCCTGTTCGATAATAGAGGCCGCTTCAACGTCGTTGTGCCGCCTATTTCATTGGTCGGGCCGGCGCTGATCATTCGCAAATTCAGCCACAAGCCACTCACCGTCAAGGATTTGCTTCGCTTGGGGTCGTGGAACGAGGACATGGTCGAGCTTCTCCGGGCTTGCGTTCGCGCCCGGCTCAACATCGTCATCTCTGGCGGTACGGGGTCGGGCAAGACGACAGTCTTGAACCTCATCGCGGGCATGATCCCCGGCGACGAGCGCATCGTCACCGTCGAAAACGTAGGCGAGCTGCAACTGCCCGAAGGCTTGAGGCGTGTCGTCCGCTTGGTGAGCCGCCCTCCCAACATGGAAGGCAAAGGCGAGGTGACCATCCGCGATCTGGTGATCAACAGTTTGCGAATGCGGCCCGATCGGATCATCGTCGGCGAAGTGCGGGCCACCGAAGCGATTGACCTGTTTCAGGCGATGAACACCGGTCACGACGGTACCATGATCACGGTTCATGCCAGCAGTCCTCGCGACGTCCTGGCACGATTGGAGACGATGGTGCTTATGGCCAATCCGTCGTTGCCGCTGCTGAATGTGCGTCAGCAGATGGCTTCTGCCATTGATCTGATCACGTATCAGGAACGGCTACAGGACGGCCGGCGCAAGATCCTCAAGATGACAGAAGTGATAGGCATGCAGGGCGACATCGTCGTGTTGCATGACATCTTTGAATTTCGGCAAACCGGCGTAAAAGACGGCAAGGTCACCGGGCATTATACCGCCACTGGCTATATCCCCAAGTTTCTGGATCGCATCCGGGCGTCGGGCGTCGATCTTCCGTTGAGCCTCTTTACGCCAAGCTAACTGGCCGAAAAGTAGGGGCTGGTCTCAGACCAGCCCCTACGCCCCTCCTCATATCCCCTGGCGGGGGTGGCCGAGGTTTCCATACCTCGCACCCCCTCACGCGCTATGGAGAGCGCGGCTACCCTTCACGTATTCTCAGCAAGCGCATGCCGTTCAAGATCACGATCAGCGATGCCCCCATGTCGGCAAAGACGGCCATCCACAGCGTCGCCAGGCCGCCCACAGCCAGGGCAAGAAAGACGGCCTTGATGCCCAGCGACAACGCCACGTTCTGCCGGATGATCCCCCGCGCCCGACGGCTGAGCTTGACGGCCAGGGGCAGCTTGCTCAAGTCGTCGGCCATGAGCGCCACGTCGGCGGTCTCCAGCGCTGTGTCGGTGCCAGCGCCGCCCATGGCAACCCCCACCGTGGCCCGGGCCAGGGCCGGCGCGTCGTTCACGCCGTCGCCCACCATGGCTACCTGGCCGTACTGCGCCAGCAACCTCTCCATGGCCTCTACTTTCTGTTCCGGCAGCAGGCGAGCTTGAAAGTCATCTATCCCCGCGTCCGCGGCAATCGCCCGCGCTGTGACCTCGTTGTCGCCGGTCAGCATCACCGTGCGCTCGATGCCCACCGCCTTGAGGGCTGCCATCACCGCTGACACGCCTGGGCGCAAGGTGTCGGCCACGGCGATGTAACCTTGTACGCCGCAGCAGTCGTCGCGCACCACCATCGTCGTCTGACCATCGGCTTGAGCTGCGTCAACGGCGGCGCACAGGGGGCTGCAGCTCAATTCGGGGTCGGTCTCGTGGATGTAGGCATGCGCGGCCACCGTCACACCGTGCCCGTTCACCTGGCCGCGCACCCCCTGACCGGTCATCGCCTGGACTGCCTCAGCAGCCGGCAGCGTCGAGGCGAAGCCATGCATCTCTGCTTCCCGCACCACAGCCCGGGCCAATGGATGCTCCGAACGGCGCTCGACGGCTGCCGCATCGGCCAGCACCTGCTGACAGGCGGCGCACTCGATCCAGGGCAGTTCATCCTGATGATCCATGCAGCGCACATCCACGACCTGTGGCTGGCCGGCCGTCAGCGTGCCCGTCTTGTCAAAGGCGATCACTTTCAGCGCGCCCAAGGCCTCCAAGTAGGCGCCACCCTTGATCAGTACGCCAGCCCGCGCCGCACTGGCGATCGCGCTGACGATGCTCACCGGCGTGGAAATGACCAGCGCGCACGGGCAGGCGATCACCAGCAGCACCAACGCCCGGTAGACCCACTCGCCTATAAGCGTTCCAAACGCACCCGCGCCGGTTAGCCAGCCAACGAGTGGTGGCAGGAGAGCCACGCCCGCTGCCCCGGCAATGACGGCTGGCGTGTAGACCCGGGCAAAGCGATCCACAAAGCGCTGCGAGGGCGCTTTCTGGGCCTGAGCCTCTTCTACCATCTTGATGATGCGCGACAGGGTCGTGTCCGCCGCCAGGCGGGTGACGCGCACTGTCAACGCTCCCTGGCCGTTGACCGTACCGGCAAACATCGGGTCGCCCGGCGATTTGTCAACGGGCACGCTCTCGCCGGTAATGGGCGCCTGATTCACTGCTGAATTGCCGGTCAGCACCACGCCGTCGGCGGGCACCCGCTCGCCGGGACGCACCAGCACCTGGTCGTCGACGCGCAGTTCCTCCACTGGTACCTGCTCTTCCCGGTCACTGCGGATGGCCGTCGCCTGCCGGGGTGACAGATCCATCAGCCCCCGGATGGCGTTTCGGGCGCGGTCCATGGTGTAGCTTTCCAGCGTGTTGCCCAGCGAAAACAAGAACATGGCCACCGCACCTTCGGCCCACTCACCGACGAACACCGCCCCCACGGCGGCAATCGTCATCAGCGCGTTCATGTCCAGCGAGCGGGTGGTTCGCAGGCCGATCCAGCCAGCTCTGGCAGTGTAGAATCCGCCCACGGCGATGGCCGCCATGTAGGCGCCTGCACTCACCTCCCCGGGCAGACCCAGCAAACCCATTCCAAAAGCTACAGCGATCAGCAGCCCGGAGGCCACGGTTGCCAGGTCGCGTCGCCGCCGCCACAGCCGCTCGCGCCAGGTCGGCGGTGTCTCATCTTCATTTTCAGTCCCTGACGCCGCTTCTGGCTGCAGCGCGTAGCCCATCTCCCGCGTCACTCTTTCTACGACGGCGCGGACATCGGTGCCATCCTGAGGTGCGATTCGTAAACGGGCTAGAGAAAAACTCAGGTCCACCTCGGCCACCCCGGGCGTGCGGCGCAATGCCTCTTCCAGGTGGAGAGCGCAATCGGCGCAGTCCAGGCCATCCACCCGAAAAACGAGACTGGAAGGGTGCGATGTTTTCGTCTGTGTGTCCGTCATTTGAGCCATCCTTCAAGTATTTGGATAAAAAAAGAGGCCGCCCTCTCAAGTGTGGCTGGCATGCGCCAACCCGCGCTCAAAGAGTTCGTAAATGTGTTCGTCGTCCAGGGTGTAAAAAACGTATTTGCCTTCGCGCCGGCTGCGCACCAGCCGCATCTCCCGCAACAAGCGGAGTTGATGGGACACAGCCGACGTGCTCATTCCCAGGCAGGAAGCCAGGTCGCCCACACACAACTCGGTGTGCATCAGAGCAGAGATGATGCGCACCCGGGTCGGGTCGGCCAGTGCCTTGAAGGCGGCAGCCATACGCGCAGCGAGTCGTCCATCCACCAGATCTTCCAGGGCGCGACGCACTCGGTTCGCGTCAAAGGCCTCGTCTAGACAGCATCCAGATTTCATCTGTCGAACCCCTTACATTTGAGCGACTTCTCAAATGATACCACAGAATGATCAACTTGTCAAGGTGTATTCATCGTTTGTTTAATGGCACTTGGCACCCCGTAACGCAGTTGGCTTTGCGATCTCCTGTCAGGGCAACCACATCTTTTTCTCAAGGCTCCAAAGTATGGCTGAAGCATGACTTGGGGAGACTAGATTGACAAGAGCCGCAGGATGGGGTACCATTGGGGCGTCGAGTCGAGGGGCGAAAGTCAAAGGAAGGTGGTGTGCGGTGGGTTGGCTTTTCCTCGCCCTGCTGCTGTGCGGCGTTGCCTGGCGGGCCGTCGTGGCGGCACTCGTCTGGCGCGACGCCCGGCGGCGCGGCCTGACCGCCCGAGAGGGCCTGCGCTGGGCGCTGATCTCTCTGGCCGACGCCGGCCGTTACTGGTGGGGCGCCCGCTTGGACCTCATGCTCGCCGGCGAAGCGGGGACGCTGCTGGGCCGCGCGGCCGGCGAGCACGGTCTGGCCCACGTGACCGGCGTCCGCTGCCCCCTGTGCGGTTCCGAGATAGCCGATGCCTTGGCGGTGTCCGAGGCGGGCGACCTCACCGTTGCCCGCCGGGAGGCGGCCTGTCGCCGGTGTGATTTCCGCCTCGACGCCTGTCGCCACTGCTGCCATTTCCTGCCCGCCACGTCCGGTTACCCCGGCTTGGCGGGCGCTGACCGAGGAGGCGGTGACTTTACCCACGGTCGCTGCGACCGCTACCGCGACTATCAACCCGTGCATCAGACCCATCCCCGTATAGCCCACCGCCTGGAAGCGATGGGCTACGACTACCTGCGGGCTCCCAAGCGGGTCCTGGACTCTTATTTTCCGCTTGAGGAGTTTAGCGCTTTCTCCCTCGACCCCGGGCGCTTGCGCCGGAGCGAGGTCGCCTGGCTCACCCACCAACGGACCGCCTTGATTCGCCTTCACGAGCGCCACCGGGGCGAATCATCGGGCGGCGTGCCGGGCCAAATCTGCGGCTGATAGGATCGCCAGGCTCGGCATTGTCGAGGAGGAAGCCGACGAAACGCTCCACTGGCTGGAACTGCTGGTCGAGGCTGGCCTGATGCCTGAATCTCGACCGTCCGATTTGTTGCACGAAACTGACGAGATCGTGACCATGACGGTTGCTTCTATCAAAACGCTGTGTGCCAAGCAAAGACGGTCCAGGAATCGCAAATTCACAATCCCATATGCGGCAGGATCGGGGGAGGTCACGGCGGCGTATGGAAGGCGCAAAAAAAGGCTATCCAATGGACAAAACGCGAATTTGACAGTTCCGGTGAAACCTGGTATAATCCCGCCCTATATTGTGGACTAGGGTTCCGAGTCAGTGCCAGTAGAGTGTACGCCCGGACTTGCAAGTCCGGGCGTTTTTGCTTTTTCTGGACGGCTTGGACCCGCTTCAAGCAGTAACTTTTGATGTGAAAGGAAGAAAGATCATGAGTGACGACCGTGAAATCGGAACCGTAAAATGGTTCAGTGGAGCCAAGGGCTATGGCTTTATTTCGCGAGACGACACCGACGACGTGTTCGTCCACTATTCGGCCCTTCAAATGGAGGGTTTCAAAACGCTGAAAGAAGGACAGCAGGTCGAGTTTTCTGTCGAGGAAGGCCCCAAAGGTCTACAAGCGACGAACGTCGTGCCCCTGTAGGTGAGGTGAGGCGTTGCCTCCCTCAAAGTGGCGCCGCACGAGGCAGTTTCGGTGACCATCTCCGCGCTCGGTCGTTGACTGCTGTAGGGCTGGCGAGTTGAGCTGGCCGAGGCCTTGCTCTGCAAGCCGCGCGACGGCCGTCAAGCGTGCAACCTTCGAAGGTGGTAGGTCCAGCTTGCGCTGGAACGAGTTTACCCCAAAAACGGAAAGAGCTGTCCAGTTGGCTGGACGGCTCTTTTCTTTCACCGCTTTCGTTAGGCCGGGAAAGCCGCCACCCTGCCGCTTGGCGAATGTGGCGTGACTGTGGTATACTTGCCATCGTTGAGAGCGCGACCCGATCCGCGGGACAGGAGGGGGCACGATGGGAAGCAAAATCCGCGTTCTGCTGGCTGACGATCACGTCGTGCTGCGCGAGGCGACGGCCGAACTGGTCGATCACCAACCGGACATGGAGGTGGTCGGCCAGGCTGCCACCGGCGAAGAGACAATCGCCCTGGTGAGAGAGTTGAGCCCCGACGTGGTGGTCATGGACATCGCCATGCCGCGCCTCGATGGTCTGGAGGCGACCCGGTACATCGTCCGGGAATATTCTGCGACCAGAGTGTTGGTCCTCACCGCCCACGAGGGCGCGGAATACGTCATTCCGTTGCTGGAGGCCGGAGCTACCGGCTATCTACCCAAGACGGTCAGTCTGAACGAACTCCTGGACGCCATCCGCGCGGCCAGCCGGGGCGAGTCCGTCCTGCCTCCCTCGGTCGCTTCGGTGGTTGTCCAGCACCTCGCCGGGGAGGCGGAACCGGCGACAAAAGAAGAACTCACCTCACGGGAGATGGACGTGCTGCGCTTGCTGGCCGAGGGGCTGACCAACTACCAGATCGCCCGCCGGCTTGGCCTCAGTACGCGCACCGTCGAGGCCCACCTGACGCGCATCTATGCCAAGCTCGACGTCCGTTCTCGCACCGAAGCGGCGCTCCTGGCCCAGCGAAAGGGATGGATCGCCACAAAGTAGCACGCGTTACCCGCCACCCATTATCCCTTACCCCGCGTCAAGCTGGCAGGGACACGACGAACGTTGCCCCCTGTCCCTCGCAGCTTTCGACCCACAATTGTCCGCCGTGCTCCTCGACGATCCGCCGGGCGATGGACAGGCCCAGCCCAGCGCCCTCTCCCTTGCCATAGGTAAAGAACGGTTCAAAGATCAGGTCACCCAGTTGCTCCGGCACCCCGGGGCCGGTATCGGCGAAGCGCACTTCGACGCGTTTTTCGGCTTTTCGCGTGGCCACGCTGAACGTCCCTCCGCGCGGCATGGCGTCGCGAGCGTTGGCAGCGATGTTATACACCACCTGGGCCATGCGGTCCGCATCCATCACCACCGGTCCTGCGTAGTCGCAGTCCCGCACCACCTCGATGCCCTGGTCGCCAAAGTCTACTTCCAGCACAGCCAGCACCTCGTCCAGGAACTCGGAGAGCGGGCACGGGACCCGTCTCAGCGGCAATGTTCCGCCCCGTACATAGTCGAGGATCTCTTGCGTAGTGTTCATCAACCGCCGGGCCAGCGAGGTGACTGCCTGGCTCAACTTCTGGCGGGTACCAGGCGAAAGCTCTGGCCGGGCCAGGAACTCGGCGCTGCGCAGGATGCCACCCAGCGGACTGCGCAGGTCGTGGGCCACGCTGGTCGCCACCCGGCCCACGGCGGCCAGCCGTTCCGCTGCCAGGGCCTCCTGTCGCAGCCGGGCGTTGGCCATCGCGGTTCCCAACTGATGGCCGATGGCCTGCAGCAGAGACTTTTCCTCTGGGGTGAAGAGGCGGGCCTGCCGGGTTGCCACGCTGAGGATGCCCACCAGTTCTCCCTCTGCAAAGAGAGGGATGTCGGCCGACAGGCGGATGCCTTCCTCCCGGATCCGGGCCGGAACGTCGGGTAGTTCCGGCGGTATCTCGTCAATCTGCAGGTCCTGCCCCTCTGGCCACACCTCCTCAGATTTTTGGCTCAGCCGCTCCTCAAGCCACGTCACCAGGCCAGGGGACATGCCCTCATGGCTATTCAAGGCGAGGGTTTGGCTTTGCCGATCCCTTGAGGCGATGGCCCCCATCTCGAATCCGGTCACTGCCAGCGCCTGTTTCAACCCCTCCTCCAGGATATGATCCAATTCACCCGGCCGGTTGACCACCGCCGCGACGGCGTGGCTCGCCTCGAGCTCCTGGGCTCGCCGGGCCAGGTTGGCGTAGAGACGGGCATTCTCCACCGCCACACCGATCTGGTGCCCCAGCGCCGTCAGCAGATCCAGATCCTCGGAACTGAACTCCCGGCGCGGGCGAGTGGCCACGCCGAGCGTGCCCACGATCTTTTGCTTGGTCTTCAGAGGGACAATGGCAAAAGCCTGAAACTCTTCCGTGGTCACCGTCAGGGTGGTCAGCTGGGGGTCATGGGCCAGGTCCCTCACGACCAGCGGTTCTCCAGACTGGGCGACCCGACCAACTGGCTCTTCTTCCAGCAGGATGCGAGCCTCCTCCCGGACGTACGCTGGGTTCAAGCCCCGGTGGGACACGATCGTCAGTTCACCGGTTGCCTCGTCCAGGAGCCGGATACACCCCACCTCGATGTCCATGACCTCTGTCACTTTGACCAGCGCCTGGTCCATGATCTCCTGCAGGGGCAGGGGTTGATTGATCGCAGACGCCACGGCGTTGACGGCGGCCAGTTCGGCCTGTCGCTGGGTCACCTGGCCGTAGAGACGCGCGTTGCGGATGGCGATGGCGGCCTGGGCGGCCAGCATCTGCAGCAACTCGACGTGCTTCTCGTTGAAGGCTCCAGTATCATTCGCTATCAGCACCAGGGTGCCGATCAGTTCTTTGCCCAGCAGCAACGGGACGCCAGCGTAGGCCTGATAGGGCAGCTCGCCGGAAAGGAGGTGGGGGCGAATATCCTGCCGCGCCTCTACATCGGGCACCAGCAAAGGCTTCTTGTGGCGCACCAACCAGCCGGTGTAACCGTGGCCTACCGGGTAAGACGTGCCCAGCGGCCACGTGCGACGTGGCTCGGCTTGCAGAGCCCGCAGCGTTAGCATCTGGTTTTTCTCGTCCCACAGGCTAATTTCGGCCAGCGCACACGGGATCAACTCGGCGGCGGCCTCAGCTATCACTTCCAGCGTGGCCTGCAAGTCAAGGCTGGCGCTGATGCGCCGGGCGAGTTCGTTGAGGACGATCATCTCCTCGGCCCGGCGACGCTCCTCGGTGTGCAGCCGGGCGTTTTCCAGGGCCAGTGCTGCCTGGTTGGCCAGAATGGACAACATCTCCCGGTCAGACTCGCTAAAGGCGTCGGGTTCGACACTCTCCACGTTGAGCACGCCCAGCACCCGCTCGTCGATCTGGACCGGGACGGCCAGCTCGGAAGCGGCGCAGAAGCCGATGTCGACGTAGCGTGGGTCCCCCCGCGCGTCGGGTACGTAGATCGGCTGGCCCCTCCGGGCGGCGACGACGGTGATGCCCTGTTCACCGTCCAACGGCAGTCGCAGCTGATCCGCCCCCTCGAGTTGCCCTCGCCTGGCAGTCACATACAGCTCCCCCCGTGCCTCGTCCACCAGCAGAAAGTCGCTGTCCTGGCAGTCCAGCACCCGGGCGGCGATCTCCAGGACGGCGGCAGCGATCTGATGGGCGTCCCGCAGCAGGATTAGCTTGTGGCTCAAATCATAGACCGCGGTCAACTTGGCGTCCACTGCTTCTCCGCCTCCTTATACCCTGATTATATCACACACTGGCCCCAATTCACAAGGCCTGTGCATAGGCAAAGCCCGCAATGTCTTATGGGGGAAACCCCCAGGCTTGCCCGCGGGAGCGCTGTGGTTTTCACCTGGTGAGATTGTCGTGCTTCTCCCGATGCGTGGAGGCCGGTAGTGTGCTACAATGGAGTCGGGCGGATTTGCTGCCGTCGCAAGATCTGGGGCAGGATTCGCTCGCCAAAATGGAGAGTGTTTGGAGGTGACAACATGCTCTACATAAACGACTATTTGGCTAAGAAAATAGCTGCCATGCGCGTCGAGGAGGCGCGGCGCCGGCTTGAGGTCCGTTGCCTGCTGCGCGAAGCGGGGATAGATCGCCGTGGCTGGGTTTCCCGGCAGAGTAGCTGGGCGTTGTGCCAGTTGGGTCGTCTGCTGGTGGCGTTGGGCCGGCGACTGGAGCGATACGGCTTGCCGCCGGCCATGTCGCTCGAAGGGCAAAGGGCTGGCGGGAGGTGAGAGATGGGCGTGAAGGGTCGTTTTTTGGTCGTTTGCTTGCTTCTCTTGGTTGTGGTTGCCTGCGGAGGACAGGAGGGCCAGGAGACCAGGGTTCCCACGGCGGCTGACACGGCCGTGCTGCCTTTGCCAACGGCTGAGCCAACCGCCGGGGGCCCCGCGGCCGTCCCAACGGCGACTCCGCCGCCGACGGTGACGCCTCGTCCAAGTGCGACGCCACTCCCCACCCCTCGTCCGTTGGCCGAGGGGGAGTGCATCGCCTGGTACGAGACCCCCTCCTTTCTTGGTCGAGAGGTGTGTGTGGAGGGCAAGGTCAACTTTGTCCGCAGTGCCAACCCTGCCCGCACGCTCGTTTTCCTCGTCCTCGATCCTGCGGTGCCGGACATTGACCATTGCTGCGGGCTTTTCTATGGCTGGCTATATGTCGACAAGATGTACGATGCCATCCCTACGGGTGGCCTGAGGGAGTT
>Ga0180438_10008254_pt1 | contig 13292 bp, 11 predicted proteins | sample SS_ome_12_FD_132455 | JGI IMG/M metagenome (GOLD analysis project Ga0180438, IMG submission 132455) | Hypersaline lake sediment archaeal communities from the Salton Sea, California, USA - SS_3_D_2 metaG | ecosystem: Environmental > Aquatic > Non-marine Saline and Alkaline > Hypersaline >... | reverse complement strand
TGACACGACCATTGCACGTCCAGCCGACCCCCAACGGTCGCAGTAGGTCACAGAAGTCCCTCATGCGTTGCCTCGAGCAACCGAAGGTATCGTCCTTGAACCTAACGTCGGTCGCCCTCGGCAGGACCCGCAGTTGGTGGGATATCTCTTCAACACAGCTCTCCGGGCTCCGCAACCGTGGTCGTCCGGGCCACAAGACCCGGTTCTGACAGAAGGCGCAGTTGTACGGACAACCACGAGCTGTGAAGACCGCCGCCGAGCTCGGCCACTTTGGATCCGGCAGCAATTCGAAGGCCGGGAACGGAAGGGCATCGACCGCGGAGACTGGAGAACGTGGTGGGGCTGAGATGGGCGATCCCTCGGCATCTCGATAATGGATTCCCCGTACGCAGTCGTATTCACTACTGGCTGCGATTGCGTCGAGTAGCTCGACGATCGTCTCCTCACCTTCACCGCTCGCAATGAAGTCGATCTGGCTGAAGCGACGCAGGATGTCTCTCTCTACAAATGCTGGCCCTGGGCCGCCGAGGACTATCTTCTTGTCTGGACAGCGCTGTTTGATGCGCTCGCACGCAAGGAGTACGTTTGGCAGCGCGTTGCTCATGCACGAAATGCCCAGCACGTCAGCGTCGTCGGTGAGAGCGACTGCAAGCTGATCGACGCGCAGATCCTCTTCGATCACAAGCTTGAGGCTCGGAGTGTAGCCCGCGCGTAGCAGAGCCGCGCCCAGGTAAAGGACCCCCAGCGGCATGATGCTCTTGGCATCCGCCAGGTCCTCAGACGTGCTTATCGTTCGCACCACATTGACGTAGGCAAGTGTCACAGCGAGGCGTGCCAACTGATTAACCTCATGCTAGCGTGTATGCATAGTGGCGAGCGTGGAGAGGATTGCGGCCGTACCGGGATGTGCGGCAACCAGATCCCGGCACGGCCGGCGTACTACTTGTTGCCTATGCAGTAGGTCTCGGCGTCGCAGCTGCATGCTGCAAGCACCAACTCGGTGTCAATCAGATCTACCGCCACTACCTCAGGCTTCACGTACGTCTCTAGATCTGATCGAGACGGCCCACTGCGGGCATCTACAGCAGCCATTGTGTTCACCTCCTCTCTGACCGCTGCATGCGATCACCCACCTTCCACGCCGGCGAATGGCCGCGCGGATGAGGCCATTGCACGCGTGAGAGCACAGCGGAACGGCTCAACATTGAACCAGTCGCCACATTCGCTTCGGTTCTTCGCGGGACAGCCGATGCAGTAGGGTCGATGGGCACACTCTATGCACTCATGTCCTGGCGGGTACTCCATCTCCCGTAGCTCGGGTATCACCTCCTCCGTCAGCCGTCGCCAACCCAGTTCGAAATCAGGGACGACGGCAGCCCCGAGGTCGCGCAGGCCAGAACATATTGACAGAATGCCTCGGCCTGAGAGGTGGAAATGGAAGCGTCCTCCGCCACACGTCAGCAGCTTGGTCTTCCGAGCTGTGTCGGCCTGTAGGGTTGCATGTTCCGTAAACCGCTCGGCTGCTCGTTTACGCTCGGAGAACTCGGCCTCGAGGCGCGCTGCCTGCTCAACGGTAACTCTGAAACGCAGCGGAGACCTGTTGCCGTCAACTCTGGGATGGATTGACGCGTCGTGGCGCCAGAGCTTGGTTCCCGTATGCTCCGCCGCGAAGGCGCGCATGGCGTGGACTTCGTGGTAGTTGTCCACGGTCACCAAGCTCTTGAGCACCACAGGCAATCCTGCCTGGCGGAGCATCCCGAGTCCGTGCAGGAACCTGTCGAATCCACCTGGAGTCGCCGTCACCTTGTCGAACGTTCCCTGGGTGGCGCCGTAGAGGGTGGCTTCTATCCGTTGCGGGGGATAACGCCGAAGGACCGACAGGGCTTCGCTGCTGACACTGGTCATGCTCGAGAAGAGTATGACCAACAGGCCCAGGCGCCGGGCCGCCACATATAGCTCCGCGAAGTCTGGCCTCAGCAGTGGGTCGCCACCGGTGAGTGTTAGCATCATGGTGCCTCTGTCCGCCAATTCGCGAAGTATGTAATGGCACTCCTCTGTGGTGGGCTGATCACCCGGCCTCTCGCAGAAGCAGTGTGGACAGTTTAGTTCACAGGCTGTCGTGATCTCCCAGTTGACCACTGTTGGCTGATTGCCACTGGTCCGCTCCAAGACGTGTATCATGTACGGGCCGAGGTCCTTCATCGTCCATCGTGCAGTCATAGGCTTGGTCCTCCCTGGCGCTCTGACAGACTCCGAGTCATCTCAAACGTGGAGAAAGCAGATGTCGAAAGCTCAGCAATCGTTCCGGCACGTGCCGACAGCCAAGTGATGCATAATGGCAGTTGGTCGCACCACATTCGCCTCCCAGTAAGTACATGTGGCAACCGCGAGCAGATGCTCACACAACCTCGGAAGGAATCCTGTAGGTGCCGTACAGCGGAGGGAGCTGACAACATGTTCACCCCTGGGTCTATCTGCTGGCGATCTCTCAGGAAGTGTGACGAATCAGGGATTTCGCAGAAGCTGCGGAGAGTGATCCTGTCTACTGTGGCAGGAGTGCAGGTCACATCTTAGCGGCATAGCTCCCTCTTCCACTGCGGGCCAGAAAGGCATCAAGCGCTACCAACACCGTCTCACGCGCAGCCCTGCGTGCCAGTCCAGTCGCCCTGTGCCGCGGTCGGATCCACGCCTCCCGTTGCGCACGCCTCCTCACACACAGGACTCACTGAACCGCGATGCACTTTCCCAGACCCGAACATCGCGACGGCTTCGAGCCATGGGGATGAGCCAGTCCTGCTTGTCAAAGACATGTGAGTACAGCGGCTTCACATAGACTATCCTGATGTGGCGAGGACGGCGTAACAGACTCCTCCTGATGTTCTCGGCAACTAGCGCGCACGTGGCCGCGCCGAAAGGGTCAAACAAGAAGAACACGGTTCCATCTACCGGGTCGAACAGTGCCGCATCGCCTGTCACGATCTCAATTGGGCACGATCCGGCAAGGCGCTCGGCATTCCTGCGTGCGTCCGAGGCCAGGTGGGACACCAACTCGACCCCTATGGCCTTCCGGACTCCCAGTAGTGCTGCGAGACACACCACGCGTCCTTTCCCACAGCCCAGGTCGACAAACACATCGCTGCTACTGAGGTGGAGGGACTCAAGCAGCGGCCTGATAACAGGATACCTAGATGCTCTCTAGTTGTGTGCATCGTTGAAGAGGCCTCCTTCCCTTGGACGTTTAACCCGTCCTGACGTAGAGATGCCGTAGTACCTGTCCGGAAGCAGATCCTCGCACCTATAGCAGAGACTCCGACAGCTCTCGACCAGTCTGAAGAACGGACGTAGACGTCGGCAGCTTCGGACGAGCGCTCTTAGGGGTGTGCAGCGGCGAAGGCGACTGTATGCCCAGCCTGCCAGGCCGCAAGGCGGGTTCTCATTCGGTCTGAGTGGAAGTCCCACCGTGGCCAAACCTCCTAGTCTACATTCCGGCCCTTGCGTGGCGCAACGGATGGCGTATGGCCTCAGGCAAGTCATTCGTGCGGCGGAGGGTCCTACCCATCACAGTAATCCAGGCGGACAAGGCTGCTTCCTGTGGGGGGGTTGTCCACGAGTCATCTCAATAGCAGAGAAAGCGGATCCTGAAAGCTCGATAGCCGTTTCGGCACATGCCAACAGACAAGTGATGCATGATGGCAACTGATTGCACCACATTCGCCTCCCAGTAAGTACATAGGGCAACCGCGAGCAGATGCTCACACGACCTTGGAGGCAATCTCGCAAATGCCATGCAGCGGAAGGCGTTGGCAAGATGTTCGCCTCGGGGCTTATCGGCTGGAAACCTCTCGAGGAGTGTGAGGAGTCAAGGGTCTGGGAGACGGTGTGAAGACTGCTCCTGTCTACTCCCGAAGGAGCGCAGAGCTTGCACTGGACGCAGCCTTGTTTGGATGACGCCCTCGTGCCGGCGGAGAAGGAGGCTGCAGTCCGTCGATCGCTTCGGGGTAGTAGCACGGAACTGACGTTGGTCACAGAGGGCGCAGGTCTGCCTATGGAGCTGCCTCCAGACAGTGCCCAGAAGACTGAGACGCGTCTGACTCCGGCCACGTTGGAAACGATGAAGGGGCACACGCTCACCGGGCGGGAACAGAGTCTCCCAATGTGCTCAGAGCCGTTTCATCTAGCTGGCCCCAGCATCTCGCGTCACGACTAGATCAAGCTCCGCCATCTGGTTGACTGTCTCACCGACGTCTGCGCTTGCCTGATCCTCGGAGACATCGAACTGCTCGCACACCGTGCGGACAAGCTCGTCGCCGGTTGCTCCCTCAGCCAAGCATTCCCACATGAATGCCGCGACCCGGTTGAGAGAGTAGATTACGTCGAGGCGCAACGGCCCATCGGGATCAACGGGAACCAGGACGGCGCCATCTCCCAAGGGTCGCGATACGACATGGTCGCTCTGGAAGTACCTTGTGCACACTTCCTTCTCCTCCTTGTTTGTCCGATGTACTATCAATGGGTCTCTCATATCTCGATCGTGCCCGTGTCTCGAACTCTGTGCCGCGGTCATCCCGCCCTGAAACCGCTGTAGCCTTGCTCTGAAGGCATTCGGCGTGTATGGTGAGCGTCCTACCTTGCCGGAGGATGCACCCGCGTGGACACTGTCACCGCCCCGATCTGTCTGATCTTCCGTTCCGTTCTCATGGGCGCCCGATGGGCCAGGGAACACCGACGCCTGTGCCTGCAGCAGGTGGCCGAGGGTGGCGAGGAGCTGGGGCAGCTGCGAGCAGCGCATCTGCGGCAGCAATACATCATCGAGATGCAGGCGGACCAGATCACGGCGCTCCAGCGCCGACTGCGAGCGGCGAACATCAGACGGCCGTACTCGTTGGCTGAACGGCTCCATATCCTGTGGTGTGCTGAGTACTACGGCATTTCCCGTCGCCAGCTCCCCAAGCACTTTGGGGTAGCGCGCTCCACCGTGTGGCGCTGGCTGCGACGGCTCCAAGATGGCATTGGGCTCTGTGGTCAGCGATGTCGAGCCTCCGTCAACAGGACCTCTGAAGCGCTTGTGCGGTTGGTGTGGGAGATTGCCTCCGCCAACCCACAGTGGGGCAGACGTCGTATCGCGCTCACGCTCGGCTCGTTGGGCATCTTCCTGGCCGCCTCCACGGTGCGCAATATCCTGCTGCGGCCTCGCCCACAGCCCGAAGGCAGAGCCGCCCCCACTGCCCAGGAGCCACGGACCAGCATGCCACGGCAGATCGTGGCTCGGCATCCGAATCATGTCTGGTCAGTGGACCGGACACGAGTATGGCGGTGGCGCATCTGGCCCACCTGGGTGCTCGCGGCAATCGATCACTACTCCCGGAAGGTGGTGAGACTGTGTCCGCTCGAGGGGCCCAATGCTGGCTGGGTGGTTGAGGCACTGGAGCAGGCCTTCTGTCGCCACGGGGCTCCCAGGCATCTCATCACGGACCAGGAGTCGGTGTTCACCTGTGGCGCCTTCAGGGATCTCTTGGCTGAATGGCAGGTGAAACAGCGGCTCGGCGCGGTCAACAAGCACGGCTCCATCTCGGTCACTGAGCGTCTCATCTGGGGTCTGAAACATGAGTGGCTGTGCCGCGTGCCGGTGGTCAGAGACCTGGATCACCTTGGGGTGGTGTTGGGTGAGTTCGAGGAGTACCACAATCGATGGCGAGCTCACAGCACCGTCGGCGGCGCGGTTCCTGATCTGGTCTATCTCGGAGGCGAATGGCACTCACCAGACCCGACCGCCAAGCGCATCCCCAGCGCCATTGAGCGTCGGTTCTTCTCAACCGCGAGGCTCACCGCCTACCGACTTCCCGAGGCCGCATAGCAATCGGCGCTGACATCGAGCGGGAAGCATCTCCTCACGTGTGAGGGCCACATTCCCGTCGCTCAATCACGGCTCCACTGCGGCCGAAGACTAGCTATCAGGCCTCGCGCCGGTACGATCGCCGACTCACATCGCTAGGCGCATAGTGCTGACCAGCGCGCTGGAGAGCAGGGGCAGCGGTTTCAGAGGCGAATGACCGCGGCATGTGGAAGTACTCCATGAGCCAGATGATACGGAGCCGCTCCGTGAGCGGGTACGGTCTACGGGGACGCTTCTCTTCCAGCCGTGACTCGAGCACCTCGATGTGGGCATCTCGGAGATCGACGATGTCCTCCAGCGTCGCCACTCGAGCCTCCAGCTCGGTGACGCGGCTTGTCTCCGCCGCAGCTGTCATCTCCTCGAGCGTGGACTGTCGAGTTCTGCCCGCCCAGCGGGCGCTGACCACTAGGGCTCGGATGATGAGCGCGACGGATGCAGGAAAGACCTCCATGTCAGTGCTCCTCCTCTAAAGGGGAAAGCGGCGCCCGGAGGCGCCGCTCGTTGGATTCAGATGGTACAGGAGCACGACTGACCAGGCAAGCCTAGGATGCCCGCAGGCCGGTATCACTGGCCCTTGACGGGTACAGACAGTATCGCCTTTGAGGGGCAATCTACCGTAATTGCGGTCCCTCTTCAGGTACACGTGCCGCGACAATGGCGGGCGGGCGGCACCGGCCAGTGTATGGTAATCCAGTATCTCATGCGGCACCTCCGCACAGGCGTGTGGATTCGACCACCGATCACTGAGCGGGCAGAGCGCTCGCCCGGCACTGCGCAACCAGGCCGGGCGAACAGCCGCGCCTTCAGCCTACGGCTCACACTCCTCTCAGATACGCGCGGGCCTCCGCCTATGGGCCCTCGCAGTCATAAGTTATCCGACCTCGCTCACTCGTCGCCGGTCACGTGCCAGTTCGCATTCAGCAGCGCGAAGTCAATCGTGTTGACGACCCCATCGCGGTTGATGTCGGCGACCGGGTCATCGGTTCCCCATACCCATATCATATACTCGGAGTCAGCCTGGTTGACCACGTTGTCATTCACCAGATCGCCGGCGAGCAGTGTCCCCAGGTCCAGCACAGCCGGCCCGCCCGGTGCGAAGGTCCAGTCCGTGATGCGGCGGGCGAGGTGGGTCGGCGCCTTGGCCCAGACTTCGTAGGTGCCAGGCGGCAGGTTCAGCCTGGTGGTTCCCCAGCCACCGCCGTCCAGAGAAACGATCGCGCCATGCAGCGGCACCATCGGGCTGCTCGGGCTGTAGAACCTGAGATCGACCTCCGCCGCCAAGCTGCCATCCGGCGGCCCGTGGATTGCCGCGTGCACGTCGACCGTGGGGGCCGGAGGAATGGCGACCGGGACCATCGAGACCGTGCTCTCGTTGTTGTTCGCGTGATCGACAGCGTCCTTGGCGGCCTCCTGCGTCGTCCTATCCCATCCGTCCCAGGGATAGGCGGACTCGATGACTGTGAGGATCGTCTCCAGGTACACGATGTTGCCGCCGAAGAGCGCCGGCGCACCCGGGATATCGCCGACGTACACCGTCGCATCCAGAGGAGCTATCCCTGCAAGCACGTTCAGCTCCATTGCGGCTAGTTGTGCCCTCAACATCACCGCCATGTCCTCGGCAGTTGCATCCCAGAGGATCGGCTCCAGCTTCTTCCAGTTGTTCACATGTGCGAACGCCGGAAGCTGCCTCAGCGCCTGGTACATCTCCTTCGTGATCGCCTCCGGATGCGTCTTCCAGTAGCCAATCGTCCGCAGGCCGTAGTCGAGGATGCGGAGATTCCCGAACTCGAATCCGTCGGCGATCTGTTCTCCTTCGTCCAGGTGAGTGCTCCGGCATTGCGCCTGCGGATAGGTCAGCAGCCACCCGGCCGGTGGCTCCTCGCAGATCGTGTAGCCCTCGTCAACGTGGCTCGGGTAGAGGTGCGCGAAGGTGAACTCGCCGTTCTCGTCCGTGTATGTGGTGCGCGGGACGATCGGTAGCGTGAGGTCCGAGTAGCCCGTGATCCTCATGGGACAGTTCGGGACCGGCGGCTCGCCGGGATCCCAGATCCCGTTTCCGTTCCACGGATGGTTCACCGGCAACTCCGGGTTTGCGTCATAGAACTTGAACCCGCTTATCGTGCCGAGCCTTGCGTTACCGAAGTCCACGTCCGTCACGTCATCGCCTTCGCCCAGCACGATCCTATAGGGCCACGGCGCGAGCCGCTCTGGCACATAGGTCAACTCCGGATCGAGCGGCCAGGTTGGGCCCCAGTCATCGTCATCCTCCTTCAGTGTCTCGATTAGCACGTAGCCGAAGGTGTCGCTGGGGCAGAGGTCTTCGAACGCATACTCTCCATCTTCCTCGGTGGGCAGCGGGGGCAAACCTAGGGAATCTCCGGCAATCGTCTCGCCGAACAGGTTGATCCACCACTCCTCAAGTCCAGTCTCGCTGCCATCCACCACCCCGTCGCAGTCCGTATCGTCCCATTTCACCCCGGAGATGCTCCCGAGCTCGACGTTTCCGAAGACGACGGTTGTCGTCGAGCACGCCTCTACCGACACGCTTCTCGACGTGGAGGTCGTGGGCTCCCAGCCCTCCGGAGTCTCCTCGGTGACGGTGTAACTGCCAATCGGTAGGTTCACGGTCAGGGGCGTTGTCCCTGAACTGCCCGTCGGCCCGGCGTAGGAGACCCCCCAGTTCAGTTCGGGCTCGCTCGAATCCCAGACGCCGTTCATGTTCGAGTCGTCGAACTTCCGCACGCGGAGGGTTCCCTTCATCAGCGGCGGAACCGAGAAGTTGCCACATGCCGTCGCTGCGAAGGCGTTTCCGTACTTGAACACGTGGAGGGTTGTGCCTGGCAGGAAGAACTGGCTGATTGGCACCCACGTGATGTTGCTGGGGTTGCCCTGCTCGCGGTAGTACCATCTTCTCTGGTCGCCCGCCTGAACGGTTATCGTCCCCCCGGTTGCACAGCGCGCGAAGTCGTCGTTGTATGCAGCGCCGCCCGGCAGCGGCACCGCCGTCTCGAGGTGACTCCGCGTCACGTTCGGCCACAGATCGACCCATTCCGGGAGGATGGCGGTCGCGCGGCGAACATCGCTGGAGCGAAGCCAGTCAACGAATGCTTGTTCGCTCCCCCACGGCGGCCCTGCCTGCGCCTGGGCCGGTGATGCCAGGGCGAACACGAGGCCTGCGCAGGCGACGAAGCAGAGAACGGCCGGAACGACTACGTGTCTCATCGCTCATATCCCCCTCCTGCAAGTTTCGGCGAGAATCTGGATCTCAACCGCAGCGCGAGACACGAATAGGAAACCTCGCCCATGTACCTGTTTCGCTCTGTCACAGAGAACACCTTGTTGCACCTGTGGGTGGTGTAACACTCAAGACTGGATGAAGTTGTAACTCCAAGAGTGAACAGGTCACTGGAGCAGGACAGCGGTGAGTTGGATGAGACAGTGGGCGAGGGTGGAGGAGCGGCTGCCGGTGGTACAGGAACGGGGAGCACTCCGATAGCGACCTGTCTCCGCCCCGACCATTCTACAATCGTCTGGGGAACTGACAGGGGCATTGACAGACCCCCTCATAGGCGCGAAGCGGCCACCCCAGGAACAGACTGGCCCAGAGGGCGTTCGCCCGCGATGCGCGTACCCAGATGTGCTAGAAAAATAGCATAGATACTTGACAGCCACAACGATTGTGCTAAAATAATAGCAGGACGTGAGCCGATAGAGCGACCTCTTCAGAGGAGGCACGACCGCAATGCCGCAGAGCCATCTTGTCAGCCTCAGCCGCCGAGAGCGTGAGATCATGGACATCATCTACCAGCGGGGACGGGCCTCGGTTGCCGAGGTGATGGCAGACCTGCCGGATCCGCCCAGCTACTCAGCGGTACGCGCCTTGCTCCGAATCCTGGAGGCCAAGGGCCATCTCAAGCACATCCGTCAGGGGCCGCGTTATGTGTACCGGCCGACCCGCCGGCGCCGCAGCGCCGGCCGAGCTGCCCTAAGACGCGTGCTGCGAACCTTCTATGATGACTCGATCCACAAGGCCATGGCGGCCCTGCTCGATGTCTCCGACTCTCGCCTCTCAGACGAGGACCTGGACCGGATAGCGCGGCTCATAGAGCAGGCGCGGAAGGAGGAAAGCTGAGATGACCTCGGCGGCTTGGTTGACTGTACTGCTCGACGCCTCCGCAAAGAGCGCTGTGGTGCTTGCCCTCGCCGCCCTCGCGGCATTCGCCATGCGCCGCGCCTCCGCGGCTGTACGCCACCTCATCTGGACTCTCGCCATAGCCGCTGTCCTGTGCCTACCTGTCCTCTCTCTGCTGCTTCCCGCATGGCCCGTGCTCCGAATCCCAGCGATTCTCGGCGCTCCCGCCTCGCCCCCGCCCGAGTCGTTCGCCCAAGAGATCCCCGAGGCAAGTCCGCCGCCGCTCCAACTGACGACACTTCCGTCCACCAACAGCCCTCAGCCTCGCTCTGACATGCACCCGCCCACGGAACCGGTTGCCAGTCCGCCCAGGGCCTCGCGGACGTCTCGCTCGCTTGCTGCGCAGCCTGTAGCGGTTGGCCCTGCGCGCTCCATTCCGTCTATCCTCCTCCTGATCTGGTTCTTGGGTGCCAGCGTCGCGCTGCTACCTCTGCTCGTAGGCATCGTGGCGGTTTCTCGCCTGGCACGTCAGGCGCATTCCTGGACCGACCCTTCCCTGCTCGAACTCCTCCGGGCCACCGCGGCGCAGCTCTCCCTTCGGCGCCCCCCCACACTGCTCCGCAGCTCGCACAGTACTGTCCCGATGATGTCCGGCTTGCTCCGCCCCCTTCTGCTCCTGCCTGCCGCCGCCACCGCCTGGCCGCCGGAGCGCCGGCGGCTCGTGTTCCTCCACGAGCTGGCGCACGTCAAGCGCGGAGACTATCTCTCTCAGATACTCGCCCATCTCGCTACAGCCGTCTACTGGTTCAACCCGCTCGCTTGGCTCGCGCTCTACAGCCTCCGCCGGGAGGGTCAACGAGCCTGCGACGACCTCGTCCTCAACACCGGCTTCAGGCCCTCCGATTACGCTCAACATCTTCTCGACATCGCCCGCGGCGCGCAGGGCGCGGGCTTCTGCTCCACCGCAGCCGTTCCCATGGCCCAGCCGGGGAAGCTCGAGGGAAGGGTTCGCGCCATTTTGGACGCGCGGCGCAGCCGTCGAGGCGTCACGCGCCCCGGCGCTCTCCTGGCCGTCCTCGCTGTCGCAGCCACTGTGATCCCCCTCGCGCGCGTTCACGCCTTTCCCGCGCCCACGAGACTCGGTGAGGGCCCCGGTGGCCGGACTCTCTACCACTGGAACCCTAGCGAATCCCGGCCCGGGGGCGCCCAGCACGATCCTCGCCTCGAGCAGCCAGTGCGCTTCTTTGGGGCGGGGCTGGCACTCAGCGACGTGTTCTCCTCACTCGAGGAGGAAACCGGGGTCAAGCTTGACTTCTGGCCTCCTGGTGACCAGAACGCGCGGGTGCGCGTCAATCTCTATCTCAACCGCGAAGAGCCTCCGAAGCTCCGCGAGCTGATGGCTCAGCTGATGTGGGTGACAGATTGCACGTTCGCCTACGCGGAACCTACGGCAGGTGAGAAGGGCCCGACCTATTATCTCCTGCGCACCAGCATCGCCGAGGGGGTGCCGCGCGCGCCGGCCGTGCTCGAGCGGAGGGCTGAGGAGCGCGCCGGGAGCGCGGGGCCGCGATCCTCCCCCAGGGACTTCGAGACGCGGAAGCTCGTGGTCAGGGAGAATGTCGAGGAGCTGAGGCAGGCCCTCGCGCTTTCGCGAGAGGAGCTTATCGCTCGCTATAGGGGCGTCAACGACTACCTCCTGTTCATCCTTACGAATCCGCGCTGGCGTGCGGGGGCCGAGTACCTCTGCGGGGCCATTGGCTCAGACTTCGATCCCTCTACGAGTACGGGCTCCTCTGCCAACTGGTGGTCGAAGCGCGAATGGTCCGACCTGAACGAGAATGAGCGTAGCCTCGTCGCGCGGTACACGCGCTTCCGCAAGGCCGAATGGGACCTCATCAACAGCACGGAGGTGGAGGTCTGGATCGAGTTCCACGATGATCGCCTTATCCTGTCAGTGGCCGCGCTAGTCGAGCCGCCTGGTGGCTGGCTGGGTGTGGGTGCTTACTACAGACCGGGCCTCGCACCCACTCCAGAGCGAGCGTCGCTGGAGATGGAGAGGTGGTCCGCATCCACGATAGCGCGCTGTCTGCGCAGGATCGGGGAGAACGTCCCTCAGGGTCAAGAGGAGGCCGCCGCCGATCGCTGGAAGGCGTCCCTCGCCAAGCAGCGCCGTGAGCTGGACCTCAGGGCGCAGGCGCGTGGCGGGCTGTCGCCCGCGACCGCCGACCTGCTCGCATCTCTGGCGCTCCCTGTCGAGCCCGGCCGGCCCTACGCGCTGTGGGAACTTCAGGGAGCGGTGGCCGCCTCCTCTGGCCTCAACGTGGTGTCGGACTGCTTCTGGCAGCCCAGGCGGCCGCTCCGCGATGCCCAATCGGCGCTGCTCGCGCTCGCCTCCGCCGCTCGCGCCTGGCCCGGTGAAACGAGGAATCTGCTTGAGCGTGAGTGGATGGCTGGCTGGGAGTGGCAAGATGCGGGCTCTTTCCTGCGCTTCCGCAGCATTGACCGCGATCTCTGGCGGGCCAGCATTCTGCCCGCCGACGTGCTGGCTGAGGTCGACGAGCTCATCCACCCCTATCTGCCGGAGGTGGAGGAGCGGGAATGTCCGCCTGAGGGCTTCTCGCTCCAGGTTGAGACCGATCCGCTGGCACTGATCCGCATCGGGTCCCGCCTCGACGACCTTCAGCTCGCCTATGGCGGACTGCTCCTCTACGAGGACCCGGCCGACCCGATTGCCGCCTGTCGGCATGCCCTGCGGGAGGCCGTTCTGGACCTCCTGTGCAATCAGAGTGGGCACCGCCCCTCGGACGCTCGCAACGTCACTCGAGCGGTCGAAGCCTTCCGTGTCATCGCCTCCTTGAGTGACGGGCAGTGGGAGGGCGTCCAGACCACCGGAGGTCTTCCGGGCGATCAACTCACCGACGAGCAGCTTGAGCGGGCGAGCAAGGCGATTGCCTTCTGGGACGTGTACCAGGACCGAGTCCACACGCTTCGATTGAAAGCTGGTGATCGGACCAGCGACAGCCCCAGGCACTCGGGTCGCCCTCTCTGGTTCTACGTCACTCTCGTGAAACCGAAGGAAGCGCACCAGTACGTTGAGACTGTCCCGGAGGCAGACCGGCGCGATCTGAACCTTTTCCAGTGGATCTGCGACTACCGGCTCGACGTCCGCGTCGGCCACCCCCTATTGCCGGCGCGCACCGGGCCCGAGTCGGAGTGAGCGACGGCAGAACCTGGAGCTTCCTCAAGTTAGGCATGGTTCGCCACTTC
>Ga0180438_10008253_pt1 | contig 13293 bp, 17 predicted proteins | sample SS_ome_12_FD_132455 | JGI IMG/M metagenome (GOLD analysis project Ga0180438, IMG submission 132455) | Hypersaline lake sediment archaeal communities from the Salton Sea, California, USA - SS_3_D_2 metaG | ecosystem: Environmental > Aquatic > Non-marine Saline and Alkaline > Hypersaline >... | reverse complement strand
TTCTTAATCGCGACTTCGTCAGGCACGTGTAAATCCTCGAAATCTTGAAAATCGCTGAAATTCCGCCCCCTATTTCGGCCTGGAGGGTAGGGTATTTGGCCGAGATCCAGGGTGTTTTTTCCGGATTTTCCCTCCAATCATCTGAGAATGAATGGAATGGCTCCCGCAGCCATGATCATCGCCGTGCTTGCGGTCTTGGCCACTTTCTGTCCCTGGGCGATGTCCTGCGCCGGAGCCAGGCCCGTTTCCTCGGCCGCGGGCTTCTCCATCTTCGCGGCCAGGTCGATGACGTACTGGTTCTCCTCGTCCACCAGGTCGCCGGCGTCCGTGACCTTGACCGAGTCGGGGAGCTTCTTCTCCACCACGATTTCGGCGATGTTCTCCTTCGTGGCGGCCACGGCCGGCTCTGGCGCCGGCGCTGTGGGCACCTCTCCCGCGGAAGAAACGGAAGTTGCCTCTTCCGCCGGTAGTTTCCCTTCAGCTGCCAGCTTCTCCCCCTCCTCGACCATGATGGCCGCCATGATCTTGTTGTGCTCGTCCGCGTCGATTTTCCCTGTCTCGTAGTCGTCCTGAATCGCCTTCATCTCTCGCTCTCGGGCCTTGGACGCGATGCGGGCGAGCATCATCTGCTGGTGCGTGGTGATGGCCGTCCCTGCCACCACCAGGCCGGCTCCTATGATCGTTCCGATGGGTGCGAAGCAGGCTACGACCCCGCCGATTGTGCTGATTACCTGGCCGGCCACGCCTCCGAATTCCTTGTACGCTGCATCGAATTTCGCCACGAGTGTAGAGTTCTTCCTGTGCTCCTTCCTCTTGGCGAGGCCCTCAAGGTAGGCTGCGCGCTCTTCAGGGGTTGCGGCGGCAAGTCGTCGCTGCCGGTTGTGGCGGTGGTGCTTCCGCTGCTGGGCCGGGGTTCGCAGGCCGAAGAGGAGCGGGCCGCCGGCCATTCCGGCCACGGGCTTGATCTTCGCGTAGGTCTTCCAGGGGAGATTCATGTAGGCGAGCTTGGCCCGGGCCGCGTCGATGCTCTTCAGGGCGAGCACGCGCATGAGCATGGCTCCCTCGTCTCCCGGCCTGGGGATGTACATCTCATCGTCCACGAACCTCTCGATTTCGTCGATGAGGTCCCACCAGTACCAGTCCTCGAGTTCCTCGCCCCTGATGTAGAGCTGAACGGCCTGCAGCATATCCTCGAAGACGGCCTTCTTCGGGTCCGAAGCCTCCAGGAGGCCCTTCAGGTGCTGGGCGAACTGAGGATTCTCGCGCAGCTCCCTCCGGATGAGCTCGAGCGAGCCCTGGGACATGCCGTTCAGTTTCTTCAGGTAATCCATCAGAAACTTCCTGTAGGATAGACTTTGCTTAGTTCTTTCACGTCTGGATAGGTGACCAGGTACCAGTAGACCACGCAGAATCCACGACGGTTCTTACCGTATTGGTCCTCGTACTGGCACGGGCCCAATACCTCGATGTCAGGATCGTACGCAATGAGTACGCCTCGCTTGTTGGCCAGCTTAAGGGCGGATTCGTAGGCCTTGGAGGCGAGTACTCCCGAGTCGATGAGGTTTCTGCTCGCGGTCACGGGAACCTTGATGTAGGCGGTCCTGTCGATGCTCCCCATGGCGAAATCTACCTTGTGAGGGTCCGACGTCACCCAGACCAAGCCTGGCCTCGTGAGAATGTCAACCACCTCGGCCTTGATCTGCTTGGTCCCTGGAAACTTCGACGAGAAGATGATTCCGGGGCCCATTCCGTCGCTTCTGAGCTTGGCCTTTACGATGTTCCTGGCCTGGTCTAGACCGTGCGCACGGATGAGGTACCATTCTGGTGAGCTGCGTACGACAAGGGGCCAGAGGCCGAAGTTGGCCTCCTCAAGGGCCTTTTTCCCATCGCTCCTGTAGAGGAGGTAATCGTTCATGATGCCGTCGGCGCTGCGCCTTGCATGCTGCTGGTTGAAAACCATCCCTTCTGGAAGGATGCGGGCCTCGAGGTGGCCGCGGAGGACGGTCGGAGCGTAGACCAGGTCGAAGTAGCTCTTCCAGACCTGCGCGGACGATGCCGGCACGGTCTTCCAGAGCAACCATCCCTGGACGGGATGCTGGTACCAGAGATTAGCCTGTTCAGGCATGTTTTCATCCCGTGTAGATGTGCCCAAGATACCGACGGTATTTCCTGTCCATGAACTGCTTGGCTGATTCGATATTCCAGAGTGGTGTTCTCGAGACGTACAGGTATGATTCCGCTCGAATCAGGGTAGCGTATGCATCCTTCATTTCGTTGATGGCGGCCCCGTACCTATTGCTTTTCTCCTGCCTGTCGGACCTTTCGATGTCCTTGGCCGCGGAAGAGACCTGGTCCATGACCCACATGGCCACCCCCAGATCCATATGGCCTGAGGCGCGGTGGTATTCGAAAACCTGACGCAAGTTGTTCATCATGGTCTGCGTGAGAAACTTGAGCCACTGAAGCTCGTCTGCCTTCAGCTTCGTGAGAACAGGTAGGGGCATTTCCCACTCCTAGACCTTGATTTTGATGTACTTTTCCCTCTCCGCCGTCTGGTTAATGTACAGGATGGCTTCCATCAGATTGGCCAGGGCGAGCTCGTAGCGGGCGAGGGCTTCGGATGGCTTCGTGACCTCGTCCCTGGCGGCCATGCTCACGTAGTTGCTCATCACTCCGATGTGACGGAGAGCGTCCTTCAGCATGTCAACGGAATACCCGTGAAATTCCGTGTAAAACTTGTAGAGCATCTGGAACTGGTAGTAGTAGTTGCTCAGAATCTGCTTGATCCAGGCGATGGTCTGGGCGTATCCCTGGTTCCTTGCCACGGACGTCCCGCGCGCATGCAGAACGTTCAGGGCGCTCTGGACTCCGCTGTAGGTCGAATTGAAAAGGCCAGAGGCCTCACGGACCCGGCCCTGGGCCAGGGCCATCTGTCCTTCCTCGAGGAGATTAAGAGCCTTCCAGGATTCGTTGATAGCCTTCACGGCCTGGGTCTTCGGCATGCTGTTCTTCTTGGAATTGAAGTACCACTGGAAGAGTCGAAATCTGTGCTGGGCCTCGTTCATCAGCTCTATTGCCCTATCGTATGATTCGCTCACGAGTAATTCCCTGTGACCTGCTGCGACAGCTGCTTGCTGAGCACAGCTACCTTGAAGAAGAGATCGAACGCCATGCTATAGCCCCCACTGGCCATGGCAAGCGTTGCCTGTCCAAACCACTCCATCATGATGCTGAAATCCTCGAGGACGTCCTCCTGGTCCGTTCTCTTCATCGTCCCGCTCCAGGACGCGTTCTCGTAGTCCTTCAAGAACTTGCTAGTGCCCTTCATCGCCCTGAGCTGCATCCGGAAGACAGGGGAGCTCGTCGGATTCTCTGCGGGCAATCTCCCCTCGGTTTTGAGCTTCCTGTATTCCTCCGGGAAGTGCTTCTTCATGCAGGCCTTGCAGAGCCCGTGCGAGGGATGAGGACCGAGGGTGGATTTCGTAGTGCCCATCTTCTTCTTGCACCACCCGCAAATCTTGTCGACGGTCCACTCTTTCACCCATAAGCTCCTCTCAGTAGTTCCTGGCCCACCAAGGCCCCTCAGGGCACCTGAACCCGTACTTCTGCCATCCTCGAGAAGGAAGAGGGTTCGGTGCCGGCTGGATCGGCATGGGGCCGGGATTGCGCAGGAACTCGAAGACCGAGTGCGGAGGAGGCGGAGGAGACGGCTCCCGTCCTGGGAGGTATCCCTTGGTCCGGGCGTAGGCCTGAATCTGCTTGATGCGCTCGCCGGCTTTTCCCAGGGGCTGCCTACGCTCCATCATCTCCTGGGTGTACTCGGCGTACGCGGACCAAACCCATCCGGGAATCCCTTCGAAACCCTCGCCCTCCGGGTCCGTGAAGTTCCAGAGGAGGTCGGTCTCCTTGTCGATGTAGTAGATGGACGCGAGGTACTCGGACCGGAGCATTTCGGGGTCCGACTGGGGATGGGACGCGAGGACACCGTTGAGGATGTCCAGGGCGGCCCCGAACGTCCCCAGAATCCACCACTCGGCCTCCGGCTCGAAATTCACGCCGATGTTGTGAATGTAGGTCCAGTAGTCCTTCCAGACTTTTGCCTTCTGCATGGCCAGGAGACGAAGCAGGTCCACCTCCTTCTGGCTCACCGGAGGCAGCGGGCGCATCTGCTCGAGGTACTTGATGTTCGGCATGAAGTACCCTGAATTCGTGGCCCTGTCGTTAAGCCTGTCGATGGCGCTCCTGTACGTATTGAAGCCGTCAGCGAGGAATCGCAGCCCGTAGCTGAACTGGCGGGCGTAGTAGAAGTCCATGCCCTGCTTGAAGTATCCCTCGGCCTGTTGGTACGCGGTCAAGGCCCTGCGCATGTCGTCGTCCCCGATGGCTCCGACTGTCTGGTAGAGCTCGTACGTGACCTGCAGCTCCTTGGCCTTGTCGCTGATGAGGGAGATGAGAGAGGATACGCCTTCTGTCGAGATGTCGAAGGTACCGTCCTGCCTCATCTGAGGGACAATGAGGTTCCTGGCGTAAGGGTTCATGTTGTTCCTCCGATGAACGATGGCATGCCTCTCTTGACGATGTTAATAAACTCGCTAACAGCGCCCAGGTTCCTAGCGCCGATTCGCATGCTGGGAAAGGACATAGAGAGGATGATGTACTTGCTCGTCCTCAGGAAGATGTCCTTCTCCTTTCGACCGCGGCTCTTCTTCAGCATGTACCCGAGTCGGCGCAGCTCGCGTCTGGCTTGCTGGAGCGTATACTTCGCCGGGTTCATAGGATTGGGTGATATCCCAAGAGCCTTAAGACCCATGGCAGACAATCCGTAAACCGCAACGCCTTCTGCGATTCTCTGAAAAGCCCCAGGTTCCTTGCCTGAATTCGAGGCATATGGGTTTCCGGCGGCCGAGTAGACCATGGAATTGCGCTTGATGCCCACCATCTCCGGGGCCTCAATGAGGAACTTGATATAGCCTCCTGGGCGCCGGCGGGCGATGTCGTTTTGCTGGATGCAAGCCTGGAGGACCTGGTCGCATCCGTAGAACATCTGCCAGAACTGCATGTTCGGCGTCATCTCTGTCGCGTAATACACGCGATAGGGAGTGATGTCCTGCGACGGATCCTGGTACATGACGTCGGCCGCCATGAACTCAAATCCAAGAACGCCGCGGTCCGCCCAGTGGTTGAGCGTATCGATAACCTCGTAGACAACCTGGTTCAGGCTTCTTGCGTTCTTCCAGATCCTCCAGGACGGGTTCCTTTCGCTTTTTACCCAGATTTTGTACCGGGCTTCTCTTTGGCCTGGTCCAGGATTCTGGGCGATTGGCCTGATGGATGTGAGATAAAATGCGACGTCCCCGTACTGGGGAGGGCCCTTTCCAATCGGCGTAAAATATCCTTTCTGAACGAACTCCCAGACCTTATTCCAGTCGCTCATCCAGGTTATGCTGTAGTTGTGGTCTACCCGGACCGTGACGCCTTCGATGTCAAGATCCATCCAGGGAGAAGGGTTTCCAGTGAAGTAGGCGGCGGCCTGTCCTCGCCAGTACTCGGCCGCGTCGAGGTGCCCGGCGGCCTTGTCGTCGATGTACCTCTGCCTCATCTCGTAGGCGAGGGAATTGACGTCGCCGGCGTTTCCCGCGGCCGAAAACACCATGCTGTTCCTAGCCGGCCCGCGACCGCGCATTCTCTTCTCCCAGTCCTTCATTTCAGACTCCCGAGCTCGCCCGAGCTCCATCATCTTCTCGAGCAGGGCCCGCTGAAGCTCAGGGTCCTCCTCCTCGAAGGTCTTTTCTTCCGAAACGCGTCCTTCGATGAGCTTTCCGGGCTTGGTCACAGGTACGGGCATCGTGCTCTTCGATGGTACGTACATGGGCCACATCTTCTCCCAGCCTAGCGGTATAACTTCTGTTTCGACAGGCTCGGCTTTCTTGCGCCTGGCGGGGAGCTGTGGCTTCTCCTCAGGGTTCCTCGATGTCGCCCGACGCAACGCGGCCAACGGGACGGCAATTCTTCCCTTCCCATCCCAATCGACCATGATGTCGTTCTCGGAATCACCTGTGTTCCCTACAACGGTACCGACGTCGCCCGGCTCGAGCCCTCCCTCCCTGAAATAGAACATCTCGAAAGTGGACGGCGTCCAGGAAACGCGGCCCTGGGCCGGGTTTGGCGCAACGCGCTTGAAGTACTGGACCTCCTTCTCCCGCTGCAGGGCCCTAGCCTTACTCGGGTAGGGTCCTCCCAGGTTCTTGGTGCCGTCCTTGCTAAGGAGGTACCAGTCCCGGGCCCGGCCGGCCAGCTGTCGACCGAGCCGGCGTTCCGCTTCCTTCTTTCGGACAATCACGTCCTACCTCTTCTTCTGCAGAGCGAGCAGGCCTAGAGCAGCTTCGATGAGCTTCTGGGCCTGTTCATCATCCATCTTGTACCCTGCGGCCTCGGCCAGGCTCTTGAGGTGGTTTTTGGCGACGCCCATCTTGGCCGTCTGGTCCATCTTGTTGCCGCCGTTCTCCTTGGCGTGATTCCTGGCGGTCTCCTCTGCGACGCCCATGGCCGTCTCCGCGAACCCCTTCAGGCGCTCGTCCTTCATCTTGGCAATCTGCTCCTTGAGCCATGGGAATGCCACGATGGTCAGGAAGGCGATAATGATGGGCATGAGAATGGGAAGCCACTTTTCCATGTCAAGCTCCTGTCACTTCGGGTTGTTCGAGATTGTGTAGACGCCCTTCGTGGTCGTCCACGGTTTCCTCGATGTTCTGGATGCGCTCGTCGCGCTTTTTTGCGTCATCGCACTGTCTCCGGAGCTTCGAGTCGTGGTCGTAGGCTTTCTTGAGAAGCCATCCTCCAATGATCCAGAAGTTCCCCAAGAGCAACAGAAGCAGACCGACGGCAAGCGATTCCATGATGCCCCTCCTCTACTCGATGTTGAAGTACTCGCAAATGCGTTCGGCCAGGGCGCTCTTGTTTCCCTTGGTGTCTAGCTCGAGCTCGGCGCACAGGGAAATCATCTCCTTCTTCTTCATGGAGTTGATTCCCTCGCGAGTGTAGGTATTCTCCTCGCCCTCTTCTTCCTCTTCGGATTCCGGCTCGGCGATGACCTCCGGGTCGTCGACCAGGTCCAGCTCGGTCTCCGACTCGAGTTCGGGCTGTACGGAAGGTCTCGTCGCCGTCGTCGCTCTGGAGAATGCGGTCGCGCCTGGATGAACCTTGCGCTTTGGCGCGGCTGCTATGGGCGCCGGCGCCGGCGTGAGAGCGGGCGATGGCTGCGGATTGGTTTTGGGGGCGGGGAGGACCTGGAGAATCTTCCACTCGTTGGAATTCACGTACTCCACCTTGATGGGGCTTCCGCCGGCCATGTTCTGGTGGACCTCGGACAGGGATTTGGCCTTGGTGCGGAGATCGAAAAACGTCTTCTCTCCCACGCGGACCATGACGATGTTCTTCGTCTTCTCGTCCCCCTGGATGGAAAGGTGTGAAACGATTCCCTCGATGATTCGCTTCTCTGCCATTGGTTGCTTCCTCAAACGAGTTGCTCGAGTATGAGCTCCTTGACGAAGTTGACGGTTGCGCTGATGACCTTCGCCCCCTTGCGTCGCAGGGCCAGGTCCTCGTCCAGGAGGTTTTCGGCTCGGTTGAGCTGCGCTGCAGCGTCGAGTCCCTGGGCCACAGTTTCCGGTTCCTCCCTGGTGATGCTGTTGAACAGCATCTGAATCCCTCCCGTGAGCTCTTTGAATACCTCCGGGTTGTCTTCGGAGAACTTCTTGAGCTCCTTCAGGTTTTCGACGAGCTTGTCTCTATCCATGACGTCCTCCCTACATACCGGGAATCTTCTTCTTGAACACCTTGTCGGCTACCTTTTTCTCGGACGGCGTCAGCTTGGCGAGCCCCTTCAGGACCGTCCAGAGCTTCTTGACGGTGATTTTTTTCCCGAGCTTGGAGGCGAAGGTCTTCTGGTTGTCGAGCATGGCCAAGACGTTTCCCTTTTCGTCCACCTTCATCTTCTTGATGGTGCGCGGACTCGTGAGCTTCTCGCCGACTACGTACCCGAGTATCGCCAGCGCTTTGGCTCCATGCTTGCCCATGTTCGCCTTGCCGGCGGCCCGCATCTTCGATATGGCTTGGCTGCTCTTCTTGGCGGGCTTCTTTCTGATGACCTTCTTCCTGACGGACTTCTTAGGACGAGTTGCTTTCCTCTTGGCCGGCTTGCGCTTGGCCGTCTTCTTCCGAGCGGGCTTCTTCCTGGTCGTTGCCTTGCGTACCTTCGCCTTCTTCTTGCGGCCGGCCTTGCGTCGCACGGCTTTCTTCTTCTTCTTCGAGGACTTCTTGCGGGGGTTCGCGGCCCTGCTCCGGAGCGCGGCCTGCTGCTTCTGATGCCAGGTACGCATCTCATCCTCAAACTTCTTGGCCTGGGCCACGACCTCCTCCGGAGGCGTAACGCCTCCAGGAACGCCCGTCGCCGGCTTGACTGCCGACGACGGGGGAGGAAGCGATGCGGGAATCTTCGCGGGCGCGGCCGCAGCACGGCCCTGGGCCGGCGCGCCACCGGGGAGCTGCTCGTGGACCATGAAATCCACGTCTCCCAGCCGACCGAACTTCCCGCTAACGTGGTAGTTGGGGTTGTTGGTGATTCGCTCCTGCAGGAAGGGATTCCTCTTGTGCAGGCGCTGCCACTCCTTTTCCCACCATTGGGTGGTTCCTTCCATACCAGGAGGTGCAGCGCCCATGCGGAACGTTTCTGTGGGAGTTGGCGTCGGACCTCCCGAAGGAGGAGCTGCTCCTCCCATACTTGGAGGTGGCATTCCAGGCATGCCTGTTATGCCAGGCATTCCAGGCATGCCTCCGGGCGCTCCTGCAGCTGCGGGAGTCGGCGTCTTGGGCGGCGGGGCCGCCGGCCGAACGCTGACCTCGGGTAGGGGAGTCTCCTCATACCCTTCCGATTGGATTGTCGATGGTGCGCCCCTTGGTGCCGGAGGAGGCCTGCGCACGCGGATTTCCGGTGCGGCGGGTCCCGGAGGGGCTCCGGGAGTCGGGGGCACGGTGATCATGCCAATGAGGCGCGACAGGATATCCTTGGGTGGCACCTCTCCGTACACCAGCTCGTAGTTGTACTGCCTCGAGGATGCGTCGAACCAGACGATGGTAAGGCTAATGAGGCCGAAGTCGTCGGCCCGTCGCTGATCCCACTGGTTTTTCAGCTGCCACGCCATGTTGGTGGCTGCCTCTTCAGGTGTTTCACCCACGGCCTGGCTCAGGTAGATCAGGAACCGGCTGACGGGCTCCTGCTTCCTGGTGGCCGGGTCGGTCTCGTATCCCTCGAAGAGCTCGTAGACCAGGGCCACCATCTGGGGCATTCTTGTTGGGGCCACGGGCTGCGGCCCGCCTCCCCAGATCGCGTCCCAGAGGCGTTTCATCACTCCGGACTGCTTTGGCTCGGCCTTCTTGGGGTTGCGGCTGAGAACCCTCGAGGACAGCGGAATCATGATCTTGTGGATGACCCAGGACCTGGGCTTCTTGGTCTTCCCCAGCATCCAGCTGGAGGCCTTCGCGCCGGCCTTGCGCTTGCCGACGACGATTTCCGTCCCCTTGGGGAAGGTCCTGGTCCCGAACTTCGACTGGAAGCGGTCCCGTGCATGCTTCATGTCCTTTGAGTAGACGTGCCCGAATTGCGGGCGCTCAAGCACGCGGAACTCGCCGAAGTTCTTCTTGTCCACCAGGGTGAAATGGTAGAACTCGGAGGCCGGCCCCTTGTGCGGGCCTGGATAGGCCGTGCGCTTCTTGGGCTTTTTCCTGGCCTTCTTGGCCGCCTTCTTCTTGCGGACCTTCTTGGCCGGCCTCTTTACTTTTTTCTTGGCGACCTTTTTCTTTTTGGCCATGGCTTTTCTTCCCTCAATCGGTTTCCTTCCAGGTCCCGTGGATAAGCTTGTTTTCCTTGTCGGAGACTCTCTTGAGACGCTCGCCCACATCTTTCCACTTCTTCTTCTCCGCCTCGGACATTTGCTCTACGAGTGGAAGGGTGGCGTCGATGTACTTGACCGTCCAGTCGTGCCGAATTGTGTCGGCTTCCTTGATGTTGTCCGTGACCACGTCGGCGCCCAGGAAGGCGGCGACGCTGTTGCACCCGCCGAAGAGGGCGCAGAGAAGGAGAGATACGAGTATCATCTTCTTCATGAGTGACTCCTTTCTGTCGACGGCTTCTAGAAGAAGCGCGCCAAAACCTTGGGAACCACGAAGTACGCCGCTGCGCCGGCCACGGGAACCACCCAGAAGGGAATCTCTTTCTTCTCCTTCTCGGCTTCCTCCGCCCTCCTCTTCGCTGCCGCATCTGCACGGGCCTCGGCCTCGAGGCTGTCCATGCGCTGGTTCACGTTGTTGATGGCGTTGGTGAGGGCCTGGTCCTTGGCCGGATCCAGCGGCGCCTTCGTTGTCTGCTCGTTCTCCGGAATCTTCAGGAGGGTCTCAATCTCGGAGACTCCGCGGAGCATGCGCTCTTCCATCTTGGTGATAGTGCGCCCTTCCTGGCGCCAGCGGTTGGCGGCGACGATGTAGTCGTCCACCTTCTGGATAACGCGCTTCTGCATCTCGGGGAACTTCCCGAGGTTCAGCTGCGCCGAGCCGATCAGCGCGTAGAAGGCGTCGATGGCGCGGTCCCTCGTGTCGTCGGAAGTGAAGAGCCCCCAGTCCGCGATGGACCGCTTGACCTTGTCAAGGTCGACCTCGAATAGAATCTTCTCGCCTGCCATGGTTTACTCCTGAAAATCCACGGTCACTCGTTTCGCGTCAGATTGTCACAGAACCTTCTAGAGGTCCTGCCCGGTCTCGATGCGGACGCTGATGCAGTCGAGCTCGTCGCCGGCGGCGCTCAGCACCACAATCTTGGCCATGATGTTCCAGCCCAGGTTCGGCTGGTCGGGTGTGGCGATTGCGTTGGGCGGAACGTAGTCCCAGTACAGGGAGTGCGTGTGGTAGTCGCCGAAGGCCGCCTGGGCCGTCTGCACCGCCACCAGGTCCGAGAGGGGAGGCGTGTCGTCGTTCTCGATCTTGAGAATGACCGACTCCCCGCCGGCGATGTCGATCTGCCGGTTGCAGACGAACTCGATGGGCTGGCCTCCGTCGCCCGTGGTCCCCTGGCCGTCATCGAACCCGAACGTCCCCTTGACGAGTAAATCGGGCTGGATGAAGCAGATGAGACCGGGCTCACGGTAGCAGTCCTGGATAGGGACGCCGCCAGCCATGTTCAGGTACTCCCACTGCACGCCCGTATAGATACGGTACATGCCTGCGGTCGTGTCCTTGTAGATTTGGCCCTGGAACGGCGGTTCGCTCCCTGGAGGGATACCCAGAGTGTCGGCGATGAAGGCCTCGACTTCCGCGTCGTCGACCAGGACGTTCGTGAATTCGCCCAGGTAATGGGCTCTTGCCGGTTCGACCATGATTCACCTCATAAAAAATGTTGGATTTCGATCAGCCCAAGCTCAGCTCGGGATACGTTTTCTACCCGGGTGCTGCCGTCATGACTTTGACGCTCAGGCAGTCGAGCTCGTCGCCGGCAGCGCTAAGCACAACGATCTTTGCCATGATGGTTGTTCCGAGCTCCCCCGCGTTCGGGGTCGCGATGTTGTTGTCCGGCTCGTAATCCCAGTAGACGGTATGCGCGTGGTAGTCGCCGAAGGCCGCCTGGGCCGTCTGCACCGCCACCAGGTCCGAAAGGGGAGGCGTGTCGTCGTTCTCGATCTTGAGGATGATTTGCTCCCCGCCGGCGATGTCAATCTGCCTTCTGCAGACGAACTCCACCGGAATACCGTTGTCGCCTGTAGTCCCTTGTCCGTCGTCGAATCCATACTGACTCACCACGAGCAGCTCCGGCTGGATGAAGCAGATGAGTCCCGGCTGCCGGTAGCAGTCGAGGATAGGGACTCCGCCGGCCAGGTTCAGGTACTCCCACACGACCCCCGTGTAGATGCGGTACATGCCCGCGGTCGTGTCCTTGTAGAACTGACCCTGGAATGGAGGCTCGCTCCCCGGAGGGAAGCCCAGGGTATCGGCGATGAAGGCCTCGACTTCCGCGTCGTTGCCCGCCGCGTTCGTGAATTCTCCCAGGTAATGAACTCTTGCCGGTTCGACCATTGGTTCACCTCTCTAATAATGTTAGATACCTTACTGTTAGAAGCCCCTGTCCATGATGATTCTGAAGTCGTGCACGTGCATCGACCTGGCCGTGTTCGGCGCCCTGGATACGACGGCCAGGTACGGCTGCAGCTGCGCGTTGCGCAGGTCCGTGTACGCGACTCCAGAGATGTCGAGCTCGTCGATGACCTTGATTCCCTGAAGAACCACGGAGATTGCATTCGTGTCGTCGGACACGTAGATGTAGCCCGTGTAGTGGGTTCCTGCGATTGGTGTGAGGAGCGTGGTATTGTGGACCTCGACGCCCCCGGACCGGATGATGAAGTGGGCGTCGTTGTCCACATCCGTGTCCGCGGCAACGAAGATTCCATTGTCTGGAAGCGCGAATGCTGCTTGCCCTGCAGACCGCGTGTTGTCGAATAGGCCCATGTAATTCGCGAAAGTGGTCACCTGCTCCGGAGATACGGTAATCTTCGCATGCGGGCTCTTGGTGACGACTACAGGATAGTTGTCGTCCCAGTGGATGGCCGTGTAGTCGTTGTCCTGGCCGCCCACGAGTACGTTGAGGCTCAGGCCGCCACCAATCTCATTGGCTGCCGTGAAGCAGTTCTCGTTCGGATCGTTGGCACCATTTCTCCGGCCGTTCACGGCCCAGGGGAGTTCAAGATTGAGCCCAAGGGCCGCAGGAACCAGAATTGAAGCCGCCATGAACCGTTCCTGCCACATCCTGGCCGGAGCTGCATTGAAGAGTATGAACTCGTCGCTCGAGGTGCACTTTACCCAGGTTTCAATCCTGGCCTTGACGGAGTTGTAGAGAACGATTGCCCCCTCGTTGTATAGACCGGACGGGAAAGGCTCCCAAAACGTCCCGGTCCAGATGCGGAAGCCCGCGCTGGTCTGCCGGTAGAACATGGCCGTCCAAGGGTTAGTGTCACCCTTGCCAGCGTCCCAGCCCTGGCCCTGGATGTAAGCCAAGGCGTCGGCATCGCTGTCGAACTGCCCCAGGTAGTGCGCTCGAATCGCGAATGGGATGTTAGCCATGGTTCATTTCTTCCAAACTGTTTGCGCGTTCAGGTCCTTACCGAAATAGGAAGGGAAGACTTAAGGCCCCTGCGATGGCAGCATAGGTGCCCCATGATGTCTTCGGCTTCACTTCTTCTGCTTTTTGAACGATAT
>Ga0180438_10008252_pt1 | contig 13293 bp, 10 predicted proteins | sample SS_ome_12_FD_132455 | JGI IMG/M metagenome (GOLD analysis project Ga0180438, IMG submission 132455) | Hypersaline lake sediment archaeal communities from the Salton Sea, California, USA - SS_3_D_2 metaG | ecosystem: Environmental > Aquatic > Non-marine Saline and Alkaline > Hypersaline >... | reverse complement strand
CAGAACGAGCGTATCTGCTCGAGAATACGGCTAAAATCCTTCAGCTCCATCTGCCCCTGCTTGCCCGTTTCCTTGATGCCGAAACGGGGGTATGGACAGTAGGAGCAGAGCTGGGGGCAACCGGCCACGATTTGAACGGAAAAAAACGAGGGTAGGGTTCGCAGGATTTCCGGCTGTTTCTCCAGGAGCCGACAGACCGCCTCGGAATCCTCTGCTCCGGCCTGCACCACCCGCTGCACGAGCAGCAAATTGCGCTTGGAGTCTGCGCACAATTCGGCTCGCAGCATTCGCAGATCCACCGGAGAGAGCTCGATTTCAATGTCGAAAGCGTTGATGTCCTTCTTGATCAGCTCGAACAGGGCACCCCGGTCCCGCCCGCGAATAGCCTCCTCCCCGGCTGCCGGCTGGAATTTCTCCGCCAGCTCCATCAGGGGCGCCAGAACAGCGGGTTTGAGGATCTCCGGACTCAAGCCGTAGGGGTAGCCGTCGGCGAAGGTGTAGTCGGCGTAGTACTGCCGGTGGTTTTCCAGCATACGGGTGCTCAAGGCCGAGTCGAGGAGCGGACAGTCGGCAAAAAAGTAGAATAGATTGTCGTACTCCTCCTCGGACAGCGCTTTCTGCAGAGCGCGAAGCAGCTCGGCAACGCCGTCCGCTTTTACGCGAAGGATATCGAATCCCGTATCGGCATCGGCTGCATCGGCGCCTTCGGGCAGCAGAAGAAGGCAGCGCTCGACACCGGGGAGCCGAGAGGCGTACTCCCGTACCCGCTTGAGGCAGTGCTGTCCACCGGCGACTGTCTGCTGGGCGTAGTCATTCAAGCCCAGGGCGTTGGCCACGGCGAGGTTCTTCATGTCTTAAGGAAATTATCGACATTTCAAAAACTTTTTCAATTGCCAATACCGGCGGAAAGCGGTACCCTCACAGCTGGGTGGGGAGGGCTGTAGGGGGGAGAGAAAAAGCGAGCAAAACCGCCCACCTGTGAAGTGTACGTTCGGTACATTTTGTACATTCGGTACACTTTTCGGTCTGTAAAAATTCGCGGTATCGGAGCGGGGCGCACCGGAGTTGGGCGCACCGGAGCGGGACCGCGCAGAAGCCGCAGCGGGAAGAGGACAAGACAAGCATCGTGCAAACCGAAGACAGTCAACAGGAACAATTCTACTCGGTCACCCAGATCACCTCCCTGATCCGGGACCTGCTGGAGGGGGAGTTTTTCGGTATCACGGTGGAGGGAGAGATCTCCAACTTTCGTCCCTCCAGCACCGGACACCTATACTTCAGCCTGAAGGACGAGCAGTCGGTGCTCTCCGCGGTCATGTTCAAGAACCGCATCTTCGGGCTGAACTTCAAGCCCGCCGACGGCATGGTGGTCCGAGCCAAGGGCAACATCTCCGTATACGCCAAACGGGGCACCTACCAGCTGATCTGCGAATCCCTGCAGAAGGCCGGAGAGGGAGAGCTGCTGGCATTGCTGGAAAAACGAAAAGCCAAGCTGGCCGCGGCGGGGCTGTTCGACAAGGAACGCAAGAAGCCCCTGCCCCTGTTTCCCGGCCGGGTGGCCGTGGTCACCTCCCCCACCGGGGCGGCCATACGGGACATCCTGCGGGTGCTGAAGCGCAGAAACGCGGGACTCAACCTGGTCATCCTGCCCTCCCCGGTCCAGGGCGAAGGAGCGGCGGAGACGATCGCCCGCCAGATCCGGCGGGCCAACGAATTCAATATGGGGGATGTACTGATTGTCACCAGGGGCGGGGGCTCTTTGGAGGATCTGCTTCCTTTCTACGAGGAGGTGGTGGTCGAAGCCATAGCGGAATCCCGGATTCCCGTGATCTCCGCGGTGGGTCATGAGATCGACACCACCCTGAGCGATCTGGCCGCGGATGTCCGGGCCCCTACCCCGTCGGCGGCTGCGGAGATGGTCTCCGCCTCCCGCCTGGAGCTCGAGGGGCGGCTTACCACCCTGCAGCACGCCATCACCGAGGCTCTGCAGTCCCGGGTCGAACGAATCCGCCTGCTGCTGTCCCAGTTTACGCCGGACAACCTGGTCCGCAACTTCCAGATCTACGTGCAGCCCTACGCATTGCAGGTGGAGGAAGCCCGGGATCAGCTTGTCCTGTCCATGGAGCGGCTGCTGGTGCCCTGCCGGCATCGCCTGGATCTCCTCTCCCAGGCCGTCATCACCAACTCCCCTCTGGCCGTACTGGAGCGGGGCTACTCGGTTGTCAGCAGCGAGCGCACAGGGCAGGTCCTTGTGTCCAGCCGGCAGATCGAACCAGCCGAGACAGTCAAGATAAGACTGCACCAGGGACGGCTTCGGGCCGAAGTCAAGGAGAAAGAAGAATGAAGAGTTTTGAAGATCGCCTCAACCGTTTGGAGAGCCTGAGCGAGAAACTGAGGGAGGGAAAGATCCCTCTGGAAGAGGCGGTGTCCATATTCGAAGAGGGCATGAAGCTGGCCAAGGATCTGGAGAAGGAGCTGGCCAAAATCGAGCGCAAGGTGGAAATCCTGGTGAACGAGCCCGGGAAGAAAGGGGGAGACGGCACCGACACGGAGCCTGTCCTGGAGCTGTTTCCCGAGGAGGAGGCAACCGAGGAATGACGGACTTCCTGCTCCCGGCGGCGGCGCCTGCGGCGGTCTAGGGAAAATCCGCGGGCAGCTCCACGCGATCCCCGACCTCGACTCCCAGCTCGTCCAGAATCCCGGCGGGGAGCTCCAATCCGTAGCGAACGGCCCTTTCGGACACGACGCTCTTCAGGGACAGGGGTTCCAACTGCTCGATCTGCATGATCTGGCCGTTTTTGGAGAGAAAGACCAGGGTGAGAGGAATGGTGGTGTTCTTCATCCAGAAGGCCAGGTTCTGGTCCGTTTCGTAGACGAAGATCATCCCCTCCCGTTCCCCGAGGGACTTGCGGTTCATCAGACCCTGCCGCTTCTGCTCGGCGGTGCGGGCTACCTCGATGCGGAAACTCTCACCCCCGATGACGACCTCGATCCGCTCATCCAGGCCGCTGCTGCAGGAGAGAACCGCGGCGATACTGATGAGAATCCCCATAATGGGGATATAGATTTTTCTCGTCACTTTGTCTTCAACCGTTAAAACTGCTGGAGGAAATTGTCCTTGGAAATCTCCCACAGGTCCTCCTGGACCTGGCCCTCCTCCTTCAGGGCTTCGAAAACCGTGCTGTCAATATACTTGACGCTTAGAGGGCGTTCAAGGGACAGGCGCAGGCCTTCGAATTGCCAGACCGCCTCTGTGGGATCAAGGCTGGTCGGCTGCCCGTACTTTTCGGAGAGGGTGGAATAAAGGGTGTAGTAATCCAGGCGATCCGGATCCATCGACAGGATGATGATGTAAAGCAGGTCCTGATCGAACTGAAAGTAGGCCCTACGGATGAAGGAGCTTCCCGATGTTTCGATCAGGGTTTGGGGAGGAAGGGGCAGGAAGCTGATGTCCGGATCCCCCCGATAATCGAACAGGGGATCGTCGATCAACAGCTGTTTGACCTGCTCCAGCTCCATGCCCAGCTGGATAGAGCGGAAACCCCGGGGCGGCCGGATCGCACCCGGCTGAGGGGCGCCCGGCTGAGGGGCTGGCTCCCCCACCCCACCCTCCACGGCGCTCTCCTGGGCGCCGCACGGTGAGGCGGCGAACATGAGCCCAAGCAGGAGCACGAGCAGAAGTAGCGGGAAAAGCTTGCGGCGCTGGGCTGTCATCGTCGATCTCCTCCTATTTCGAAAGGGCTATGCTCAGGGCGGTGGTCAGCTTGAGGATGTCCTGATTGCCCTGGCGGACGCGGTGGCAGAGCACCTCGGCGATCTTGCGCACGAGCTTGTAGCCCAGAGCGCTGTTCTGCAGGGTGAGCCGCTCGAAATCGTCGCGTTTGATCTCGTAGAGCAGACAGTCGGTGGAGGCGGTCAGGGTGGCGCTGCGAACGTCGTTTTCAAACATGGCCATGTCTCCGAAGAAGGACACGTAGCGGGCATCCAGGCGAACCATGGATTTCTCCGCCTGGCTGAAGCCCCGCTTGCCCGTCTTCAGAGTCAGGTTCTTGGTCACCATGACCTGGCCCTCGCCGAACAGGTACATCGAATCTCCGACATCTCCCTCCCGCATGATCACCTGGCCGGCGGGGACCTTCACCTCCCTGGCGATACGCCCCAGAGCCTCCACCTCGGCATCGGAAAAATCGGCCAGCATCGCGATCTTCTTGAAGCGGGCCGGATTCGATTTCTCCCGTCTTTTAGCCATGGAACTTCGCATCCCCTTTACCCGGTCGCCTCGCCGATCACAAAGGCGGCTTCGTTTTCCTTGATCACGTAATCCGCACCGGGGTTGAGCTTGATCTCCAGCTCCTCTTTCTCCCCCTCGAAAACATCCAGCTCGGCCTCGGCGAACTTCTCCTTGATGAAGGCGTCGATGGCCGACGATCCTTCGGAGAGAATGTCATCCAGGGACATCTTCTTCTCCTCCGAGAGAATACCGATCAGCACCCCGCTTCCCGACTTGAGAAAATGCTCGGACAGCTCGGCGAAGGTCCTGCCCACGAAGCCGGCCGGGACCCCCACCTGCTTGAGATGGCTGCGGCTGGCAAAGGACAGCAGCTGCTTGGTCACCCGCGGGATGGCCGGGGACACGGTGGCGCTGGAGAGGAGAAAGCCGTTGAACTCTCCGTATACCAGGATGTCGTCGACATTGGCCCGGCGCAGATGACCCTCGTTCTCCGGGTTCACGAGCTCTGCGGTGATCACGATATCCGGATTCAGTGCCTTGATGGCCAGGGCGGTCAGGATTGTACGCTCGTCCGCATTGCCCAGGGTATTGCGTCCCGAGGTATCGGAAAGGATGATCGCAGCCCGGGCCGAAGCGAGCGCCCCCCGGCGCAGAGCCTTCTCATTGCTGAAGTCTCCCCGGACAAAGCGCAGGTCCATATCCTCGTGGCGGGTGCTCAGGGCCTGAAACTCCTCCGGATCCATCTCATTGACCAGTACCACGGCCCGGCCCCCGGGCAGGTGGCTCAAGCCCTCCAGAATGCGCTCTGCGTTCACGTTCCAGCCGCACAACACGGCGTGGGAACGGGTGGTGATATCCTGCAAGCCTTTACCCTCCCTGATCTTCCGGTCCACGAAAATACTGGCGATGGTCCCGGAAAGCGTGGAAATCGTCAGAATCCCCATCAACATCAGCACGATCGCCAGTACCCGCCCCAGGGTCGTGACCGGGTAGCGATCTCCGTAGCCCACGGTGGTGATGGTGACGAAAGCCCACCAGATCGAGTCGAACAGCCGTCCGAACATGCCCTCGTTTCTACCGGTTTCGGCGATGAACACGAACACCCCGCCCAGGATGACCAGCATTGACACGAACAGCACCAGCTTGGGCAGGTTTTCCCTGCGCACAGTGCGGTAGAAGCTTCGGGCCGCCCGGAAGACAATAAAGTTTCGGAACATGCTCTTTTCATTTAATTTATCGGCTCTTTCGGGCACAAAAAAAGTCCGGCCCACATTGCAATCCCCGAAACAGGTGCGCTACATTGTTACCATGAAGCGGGCGGGTATCCTCTTGCTGGGATTTTTCTTCATCTGGGCTCTGCTGTCCTGCTCCACCACCAGCGGATCGCTCCTGGAAAAGGCGGCGGAGCGGGACGAGAAAGACACCGCGAGCAGCAGCCGAGAGCCGGATGAGGATGAGGAGGACGGCTCTTTTTTCGACGCCCTGAACACGGAAGAGGAGGACACCGGCCTGCGCATCAGGTCCGACCCTTCAGGCGCCGACGTGTACCTGAACAACCGCTACATGGGATTCACGCCCCTGAGGATCGAAGATATCGACCCGGGACGCTACAAGATCACCCTCAAGATGGACGGCTACTACAGCGAGAGCAAGTGGATCACCTATTCCGGAGAATACGAATCCTTCTACTTCGACCTGGAGGAGATAACGGGATTCCTGAAAGTCGTAACCTTTCCTTCCGATGCGGAGATCTACTACGGATCCCTGTGGGTTCCCGCCGAAAGGCTGCACGAGCTTCCCGTCGGGCCCCGTACGATCCGCGTCCGGGCTTTCGGGTACGAGGAGCAGAGCCTAGCGGTGCAAATCTACGAGCGCAGGGTGACCGAGCTTTCCGTGACCCTCGAGGAGGCGTCTTTCGATATTTCCGGACTGCAGTCCAACCGGACGGTCTTCAATCCCCGCAACTCCGGTCTGCTGGGTTCGGCCCGGATCCGCTTCCGCGTCAGCACCTACGGGCGCGGACGGGCCGTCATCCTGGACCCGCAGGGCCGGACCGTATTCTCCCGGGACTTTGACAATTTCGATACGTGGCATCAGGGCTTCGAGTGGGACGGCCGCGGGGCGGATGGGACGCCCCTGCCCGACGGCGGCTATACGGTGCACATCGAGGGGGCGGGCGGGCAGGCGGGTCAGCAGGACTGGGCACAGCTCGGCCTGCTGATCGACAGCTCGATCGTTCTTCGCTTCCGCAGCCTGTGGAGCGGCAGCGCCGGCCTGCTCTACGCTCCGTCCGCCGACATCCTTCCCGGGGGCAGCGTGCAGCTGTCTTCCCTGGTGCTGGCCCACGGCAGCGGCAGCGGACAAGAGGCCATCATCCGGGTTCCCGTCAATTTCGGGATTCGGGCGGGTCTGGACCGGGCCAACATCTTCGAACTTGATACCTCCATCGGCGGGATCATCGGCTACAGTGATGAGACCTTCTATCTGCCCTGGTTCGCCAGCGCCGCCGTCAAGGCCTCCCTGCTGAGACCGACAGGGACCTTTGACCTGAGCAGTGCCGCCCAGGTCAAGCTCACCTATCAGAACACCCACACCGATACCCTGGCAAACTTCCGGGGCCTGTCCGTTGGTTTGCCTACCGGCCTGCACATGGGCCCCCTCACGCTCGTGGTCTCCCCGGAGGCGATCCTCTCCTGGCAGGCGGTGAGCTACAATGCCGAGGACACCCCCGATCGCCGCGCCTACGGCTGGATCTACGGCCGCTTCGGTTTGCTGTTGGACGTGTCCCCCTTCTCAGTCGGGGCTTCCCTGTCCCTGCGCAGCCTTCCCTTCAACCGGGGCTTCGGTTTGGACTTTCCCTTTCAGAGCGCTCTCGAGGCTCACTGGCTGATTCCGAACACCCAGCTGTTTGTCTCCGCCTCGGTGGCCGGGGAGTTCGAACCCTCGGATTCCTACTACCTGTTCGGAGGGGTGGGTCTGGGCATTCTCAACTAACGGGGCGCGGGGGGAAGCGCCCAGCGAATCGCGCCGAGCCGGGGCACGCCGAGCACGCCATCCTCAGCGCACAAAGAGAATCACCAGCAGAACGATTAAAATCACAGTCAGGAGGACACCGATCAGACGGTAGACGCCCACCGGCGCCGAGGGGGCGGGCGGGGCCTGGCCGGCAGGAGAGCCATCGGGGCGGGGCCGGGAGGCCCGTTGACGACGGGCGCGGTCTTTGCTTCGTCGGACCTTGCGGGTGCTTCCACCGCCCCCTGTTCCATCGGGACGGGAGATCTTCATGTAGCCGCACCTGGGACAGCCCTGGGCGAAGTCCTTCTCCTCTCCCCGGAAGCCGCAGCGGGGACACTGGATGGCCGTGAAGTAGCGCCCGCAGCTGGGGCAGCGGATCGTGTTTTTAGGCACCTCCGTGCCGCACAGATCGCAGAAGTAACGGAGCTTCATCCCCTACATTGATACCCCGCCGCCGGGAAAAAGACAATGGACTGAGCCGTCGCCTTCCTGTTATAAAGAACTATGGAAACCTGTCTGATCGGACTTCCCTTCTGCGGGAAGACCACCATCTTCAATGCCCTCTCCGGACAGCAGGCCGGAGGCTATCAGCAGGTCCACCTGGCCGAGGTGGCGGTCCCCGATCCCCGGGTGGCTGCCCTGGCAACCCTGTTCGGAAAGAAGAAGCAGGTCCAGGCCGGCGTGCTGCTCAAGGACCTGCCCCTGCAGTTCGGTGAAAAGGGGGGAATCGCCGCCGGTACCCTGGGGGATCTGCGACCCAGCGATGCCGTGGCCATCGTGCTGCGGGCTTTTGTCGATGAAGCGGTTGTTCACCCCTTGGGGCAGATCGATCCGCTGAGGGATCTTGGCAAGCTGCTGGACTCCATGATCTTCAGCGACTACGAGATCACGGAAAAACGGCTGGAGCGGCTGGAGAAGGAGGGAAAGAAGGGCGAGCGGGAGCACCACATCCTCACAAAGATCGCCGCCCGCCTGGAGGAGGGCGGCGGTATAGGAGCGGATCTGATCCACGAGGAGGAGCGCCAGCTGCTGGCGGGATTCCAGTTCCTCACCGCCAAACCGATGATCGGGATCGTCAACACCGGCGAGCGCTCGGTGGATATCACTCCCGTACAGCAGCGCAGCGAACAACTGGGGATCGATGTATTTCCCATCCAGGGACTCCAGGAGATGGAGATCTCCCAACTCTCGGCGGAGGACCAGAGGGAGTTCCTGGCGGATCTGGGGCTCGAGGACCCGGCCAGAGATCGCTTCCTCAGGGCGCTGTACTCCCGCCTGGATCTGATCAGCTTTCTGACCGTGGGGGATCAGGAGGTGCGGGCCTGGAGCATCCCCAGGGGGGCGAGCGCCCTCCAGGCGGCCGGGAAGATCCACTCGGATATGGAGAGGGGATTCATCCGCGCGGAGGTCATTCCCTGTGACCAACTGCTGGCTGCCGGGGGTTTCCCGGAGGCTCGCAAACAGGGTCAGCTGCGCCTTGAAGGCAAGGAATACCAGGTTCAGGACGGGGACGTGCTGACGATCCGCTTCAATTTGTAGGGATGCCTGCCCTTAGTACAGCGTCTGTTCGGTAGGGATACCGGCCAGAGGTACCGAGGCTATGTAGAATTCCTCGTAGGCCAGCTCCTGGCGATCGAAGTAGCTCGTGGTCAGGTCGAAGAAGGTGATCTCCGGTTTGGCTACCTCGATATCGTAGAGCAGGTTCTTGTCGATGCTCGCCTCCAGGAAGAAGCTTCCCGAGGCCAGGGTGCCGACGATGACCGGCTTCCTCTCCTTCTCCCACAGCACCACCAGACCCGGTTCTTCCGCCTTTGCCGGCAGCAGCTCCAGGGTGAAGCGATTCGTGGCCCCGGTACGCCTGAGGTTCTGATCGCTGTGAAAGTACAGGAATACGGACACATTGGGGGAGAGGGCCGTATGGGTGGAGATATAGAGGTAGACGTTATCCAGATTGTTCACAGCCTTGATCTCGTTGACAGACGTGCCCCCCGAATCCCAGTGCCGGGATTGATCGATGGGAAGCACCTCGAAGGCGCCGCCGTACTGCTCCCGGGTGAAACTGGTCAGGGTTCGATCCGAGGGAAAGGACAGAAAGGTGGGGATGGCCTCCCAGTCCTCGTACTGGTTGTCGATCTGGAACCGGAAGAAGCCGCGTTCGGCGCCAGGAGCTGCCGCGGCGGGAGCCGAAGCGGACTCTGCGGTTTCGGCGGCCGCTGCAACGGCTTTCGGCGGAATCGGGGCATAGTCACTAATCCGTCCCCTGCCCGCGCGCGCTGTGATCAGCGCAGGTTCGCTGAAGATCCGGTAAGTGCGCTCATCCAAGCCGCCCCCGGCCTGGAGGGTGATCACCCGCACGGGGAATCCCATCTGTCCGGGAATGACGAAAAATCCCACCAGCAAATGCCTGCCCTCCTCCAGGTCTTCGAGGCTCAAGGATTCACCGGGAGCCAGCTCGCTGAAGCCGGCGAAATCGTCCTCCTCAGCCGGAGCCTCTGCGAAGTAGTCGTAGACCACGTTTTCGAAGATGCTGGTAGCGGTTTCGAAGGCGGTCAACTCCGGCGGATCCAGCACGTAGTGAAAGGTCTCCTCTTCTGCGTTTTGAATCACAACCGCATAGCTCTGGCCCGACAGCAGGCCGGCCGCGGCGGTGATGAGCACTCCTACCAATAATAGCCGTTTCATCTGACTCTCCAACAGGTTCTAGGATAATCTTCGGAGCCCCGCTGCATTCCGTACATCGGAAAAAAGCTACTTCTTGCGAATCGCCAGGATTGTGAGGTCATCGTACTGGTCATCCTCCTTGAGGCCGCTGTAGGTGTCGTAGGAGCGCTCCTCCTCACTGGCAACAGGCGTGTGGAAGTAGCGCTCGTACTGCTTGAAGTGCTTCTGCAGGAAGACGTCGATGTTCTTGTCCACGGCCACGTGATCTTCCTCCGTAGCCGAGGGATCGGGATTCAGGCGAAACACCTTCTCCACGCTCACCATGGCCAGCACAGCCTCCTCCACCGTGCCACGGCAATCCGTGAAATCGAACAGCAGATCTTCCTCGGGGATCGGGTTGTGGAACTTGACCAGCCTGAAGCTCTGGCTGTTGAAAACCGCGTTGATGATATCGTAGATTCGGATCTGCCCCAGCTCCTCGTTGTCGGCGCCCTTGAGGTGGGTGCCCCCGTGTTCGGCGTTTTCCTCCAGCCCCGGCTCGTCGCAGATGATGGGTTCGAAGCGCTCGTTGCGGAAGGTCCGCTTGGCCTCTTCGATTCCGTCGGTAAACAGAAACACCGTATCCCCGGACTGCAGCTGCTGGGGCACCATCTGGAAACCACCCTTCATGTCCACCAGCTCCTTGGCAAACACACCGGCGGCCGGAGCGTCGGGAAGCTCGATCTTCACCATTCTTCCCAGATTCGCCCGGTAGATGTGCAGATCCTTATCCCCCGCATTGACGAAGTAGCACTTCCCGCTCTTCGAATCGACGATGGACAGGGTCAGGGCGGCGAAGCGACCCTTGAATCCTCTCTCCTCGAGCATGTCGTTTATCGAATCCGCCAGATCATCGATCTTCGTCCCTTTGGATTTCAGCGTCCACGTCCTGAAGTAGGAGGAGAATATGGTTGCCACCTGCACCATGATCAGAGCTGCAGGCACCCCCTTGCCGGCCACATCACACTTGATCACAGCGTAGTAGGTGTCCGTCAGCTTGCGGAAATCGAAGTAGTCTCCGGACACTCCCTTGGCCCCTTCGTAGTACCCGAAGATCTCGATGTTCTCATCCTGTTCGCCCCCCGTAGTCCCCTTTCCTCCCTGAGGATCGGTGGGATCCTGGGCCAGAGGAATAAACATCTTCTGCACGCCCTTTCCTACGGTAAGGTCCTTGGCGGCCACGGCGGCCTTGACCAAAGCCTGGGTCATCTGGTTTACGGTGGTGGCCAGGTCTCCGATTTCGTCCCTGGAACGGACCTCGATCACATGCTCCCGAAGCTCTTCCTTGTCTTCGGTGTCTCGTATCTTGGCCACGCCCAGGGCCAGCTTCTTTATCGGATTGATGGTAATCGAGGCCATGACGATGGCTCCAAGCAGTCCGAGACCCGCGGCGATCAGGGCGATGATTCCGGCCCGGATTATCAGATTTTTCGTAGAGGTGGCCAGCTCGTTCTGGATTCGTTCGGTGGAAACCCCCATCCGCACCGCCCCGCGGAAGTAGACATCCTCTCCCGGAACCCTGTACACGATGGGGCGGTAGAAGGTGTAGAAGGGCAGCAGGTTTTGAGCATCGAAGAGCGGGGAGCTTCCTGTAACCGAACCGATGCGGCGCAGCTCGCTCAGGATCTGGGAGTTGCGGGTGCTGATCTGCTGCTGGATCTCCCGCAGGCGTGCCTGGGCCTGGGGATCGGTCGCAGCCGCCCTGACCAGATCCCTGGCCTGGATGGAAAGCTCGTTTACCTCTGCAGCCAGATTCCCCACCCTGGCCTGAGCTTCGCTGTTCACCTGTTGGGCGAGCTGCTCGATGATCGGGGAGAGCTCGTCCTGGATGCGTACCGCTCCGACCGTTTCGGTGCTGTAGGTTCCGGCCTGGAGCTTGGAATCGATTTCCGGATCGTTGGTGGCCCAGACGTAGTCGTAGCTCCGGGAATCACTGATTCCCGATCCGGTGATCGTCAGGTAGCGGGCCTCCTCCATCGAGCCGATCTGGTCGGGGAGCAATCCCAGCTCGATCCGGTTTTGAATCAGCAGGCTGTTCTCAGCACTGGCGGCCACGCTGCCCATCAGGACGTCCACCCGCTGGCGCAGCCCCTGAGTGAGATTCTCTCTCTGACGGTTGATCATGAAGATCCCGAGGGGTATGGAAACCATCAGCACTGTGATCAACACCACGATCATGACCAGCATTGTGAACTTCAGGCGCAGACTTACGCCCCTTCTCTTCAATTCTTTCATTCTCTCTTCCTTGTAAATCGAAACCTCTCCCCGAATTACGGCCAGCACTTCGGTGCGCAGCATCCGGCCTTCCCGCACAATCCCGCCCAACGTGCGGATGGAAACCACGAAAAGCACGGCCAGGAACGCCAGGAGCAGGTAGAGAATCAGGGATCCTGAGCTCATGCTGTAGGCGAAGCGGCGCATGCCGCGCCAGTAGCGGGAATACTCGAAGGAGAAATCTCCGAACTTCACGGTGCCCGGGCTCTCGATGAAAAGCGTGGGGGCTGTGAAGGCGCTTCCCCGGCTCGGATGCACCACTCCTACGGCGTACAACCCCTCCTCGATGTCCACGATGTTGAGACCCCGGATCAGCCGGTCGCTGACAACGTCGAACAGATCCTGGTCCCGGGGGAAGGAATAGTCATAGGGCGGCCGTCCGTCCTGATCCAGGATCACCCGCTCCACCAACCCGCCTTCGGAGAATCCCCGCCCCCCGATACTGATGGACAGTACACCGAATGGATCCTTCTGGGCGTTCACGCTGCTGATGTAGGTAACGGGGATGTACTTGTTCAGCCGCAGCAGCAGCGTAGCCGGATCACTGATATTCCCCGCCTCGTCCACCGAAGCCACGGAGAACGCCCAAAGACCGTTGTCCAGATTGTTGTAGGCAGGCGTTTCGGGGGCGGTGGAAAGGACTCGCGGTGCCAGGCGGGGTTCGACATCGACCTCCTCCTGATCCGCGGACCCCATATAGACGAGGGAATACGAATACCCGCTAAGATCCGCAGGTGGAGGCGGCGGTTGCCACTGGAGGGTGAAGGTGTTGGAGGACAGGTACCCCTCCTCATCGGTTTCCGGCTCCAGAATCACCGGCGTGTCCGGCGGCCGGGTATCCCGGGTAAAGGCGAGGGAGGCCGGTTCCGACCAGTTGCCCGCGTAATCCTGGGTGGCCACCTTGAAATACCACGCACCGTCCCGGTCCGCTGTCAACTGGACGGTCGTTGTATCGGCCAACGCCCGCAACTCCTGCTCCAGCGGTTCGCTGCTGTCCTGGGTCCACAGGTAGCCGACGCCGGCGATTCCTGAAGGGTCACCGGGGAGGGTCCAGAGGATCTGCACGGTATCCT
>Ga0180438_10008250_pt1 | contig 13295 bp, 7 predicted proteins | sample SS_ome_12_FD_132455 | JGI IMG/M metagenome (GOLD analysis project Ga0180438, IMG submission 132455) | Hypersaline lake sediment archaeal communities from the Salton Sea, California, USA - SS_3_D_2 metaG | ecosystem: Environmental > Aquatic > Non-marine Saline and Alkaline > Hypersaline >... | reverse complement strand
CACGCCCAGGACGATGAACACGATCGATACGATCTTCAGCGGGGTCGCCGATTCCTGGAACCATACGATTCCGATGACCGCGATCAGCGCGGTCCCTGCCCCGGACCAAATCGCATACGTAACGCTCAACTCGATCTTCTTCAGGGCCAGGATAATGAAAGAGAAGCAGAGCCCGTAGAGTACGAAGACCGAGACGGAAGGGAAGAGCTTGGTGAAGCCCTGAGACAGTTTCATACACGTGGTGCCTGCCACCTCAAAAACGATGGCCAGGGCAAGGAAGAACCAGTACATGGGATCTCCTTATCTCCTATGATGTATATCTCTATTTCGCCCCCTTAGGGCAACTCGGCCAACTCCTGTCTCACCTTGTCCGGTTCGATCAGGGTGCCCAGGCGCTCGAAGATCTCCAGGGCCTGGGTCAGATACTCCCGGGCTTGCTCTACGTTCCTTTGCTGCTTGTGGAAACGGCCCATGCCTGAGTAGGCGAGGGCCAGGTCGTTTTCTGCCTTTGCTTCCCGGAAAAGGGCGATGCTCTTCTCAAAGTGGGGCTCCGCCTCCTTCGGGTCGGTCTTTAGAGTGACTTCCCCCAACAGCCGGTGAGCCTTGCCAATATAGCCCCGTGCTCCGCACCGATTGGCGAGTTCCAGGAGCTGGTGGGCCGTCTCTCCTGCCTTTTCGAACTCCCCTGCCAGCAAATATCCTTCGGCCAGAAACTGCATAGTACCCATCTGGTGCATTGCGTAGTGTGCAGCTCGATAAACCGGTAAAAGTGCGGCCAATATCTCTATGCCCCTTCTCGGCTCTCCCCGGTGGCACCAGGTCCATGCAAGATATCCTTGTGCGAAGGCCTTCTCTGCGGGTGTCGGAGCCCTCGCCGCCGCCAACTCCGCGTATTCCATTGCGTGATCCAGGTCTCGTTTGTGGGTGCAAGCAATCGAGATGGTCCATGCGGACCAGGAGACAAGGGCATTGTCCGAGAACTCTTGGGCCTTGCTCAGTGCCTTCTGGCCAAGTTTGATCGCCTCATCCCAGCGGCCAAGCTCTGAGCAGGCCTCTGATGCGATGCAAAACGCCCTCACGTAGCGCCGCAGATGAAATCCCTTCTCCATCTTACGAAGGAGATCTTCTTTTAACTCAAAGGCTCTGTCATAGGCCCCTCTGGCCAAATGAATATAGCCCAAGACGTAATAAGCTAATCCAACTTCTTCCGTGTCTCCTGCAGCCCCACATAGGCCGGCTGCTTTGGTCAGGGTTTCGACAGCCTTATCAAGGTGGCCAAAAGCCCACTCACAGCCTCCCAAGCGGAGGTAGAACGCCCCACGTAATCCTTGATTTCCTAGTTTGGCCACTTCGGCTTCGTATCGGACGATAAGCTCATGATACTCAGTGAGCCTCAAGAGATAGCCGAACACGAGGTGTTGATTCACCAACAGCGCGATTCGCCTCTCTTTGTTTTCCTGTGTCTCGGGAAGGGTTTCCAGCAGTTCCATTGCCTTGTCAAAGTAGGCCTTGGCCTCCTCCATGGCGTTAGCCTTGGCCGCCTTCCGATTCGCCAGATCCAGATACTCCACTGCCTTTGCCTTATCGTCACTGCGCACGTAGTGATAGGCGAGAAGCTCAAAACACTCCTCCAGCCTCTCCGCGTAGATCTCTTCGATGGCCTGACCGATCTTCTCGTGAATCTCCCTTCTCTTCTTCAAGAGCAAGCTGTTGTAAGCCACCTCCTGGGTGAGGGCATGCTTGAAGATGTACTCCAGTTCCGGGAAGAGTTGCTTCTCGTAGATGAACTCCAGGCCCTGGAGGTTGAGCAGAGAAGACTTCAAGTCTTCGCGCATCCCGGTGATGGTGGCCAGGATCCGGTAGGCAAACTCCCTGCCGATCACCGAGGCGACCTGCATGATCCGCTTCAGGCTCTCTTCGACCCGATCCATCCTGGCTGCGATGATCCCCTGGATCGTGTCGGGCACCTGGATCTCTGAGGGCTTTCTGGCCAGCACATAGTGATCATCCTCCCTGTGGATCGAGCCGTTCTCGAGCAGGCTGCGGGTGAGCTCCTCCACGAACAGGGGGTTGCCCCCGGCCCTGCCGAGGATGAGTTCCCGCAACTCGGGGACCACCTCCCCTTCTTCGAGGATGGCCTGCACCAGGTCCTCGCTGTTCCGGGCGGACAGCTGATCCAGGCTGATCTGATTGTAATACGATTTACTGCCCCAGGTGTGGGTGTACTCGGGCCGGTAGAGAAGGGCCAAAAGGATTGGGGTGTTTGCCAGCCATCCGATCAGATAATCCAGAAACTCCTGGGAGGTCTTGTCGATCCAGTGCAGATCCTCCACGATCAAGAGCAGGGTCTTGGTTCGACTTATTTGGACGAAGAGGTCACGGATCGCCTCAAAGGTCCTCTGCCTTCTCTGTTGCGGTTCGAGCTGCAGGTATTTCTCGTCCTCCACTCGAACCGAAACAAGCTCATGGAAGGAGGCAAGAGAACCGAGAAGCTTCTCATCGAGCTCGCTGAGCCTTTCTTTCACCTTCCCCTTGATTGCGTGTTCATTGTCTTCCTCCTGGATATTGAAATACGACTTTAGAATGTCCAGGATGGGCAGGTAGGGCATGGAGCTCCCGTAGTGGAGGCACAGTCCCTGGAGGCTCGTGTATTCGTCCTTGGAGATCGCCCTTCTGAGCTCCAGGATGAGCCTGGATTTGCCTACCCCGGCCTCGCCCACGATCCCCACGACCTGGCCCGATCCATCGCGAGCCCTTCGTGAGGCTTGCCGAAGGGTCTCGATATCCTTTCCCCGGCCCACGAATCGGGTAAGGCCCTTGGCCGCTGAGGCCTCGATCCGGGTCTCTACCTCGCTGGTCTTGATCAACTCGTAGGCCTCCTGCGGCTTCTCCTTGCCCTTGACCACAACCTTGCCCAGGGAGGCGAACTCGAAATACTCTCTGGCCAGTCTGTGTGTGTTCCCAGAGACCAGGACCGTGCCTGGCCGGGCCATGGTTTCCATCCGGGAGGCCAGGTTCGTGGTGTCGCCGATGGCCGTGTAATCCATCTTCAAGTCATCCCCGATGGTGCCCACGATCACCGGACCGGAGTTCAAGCCGACCCGCATCTCGAAATCGATCCCGCGGCCCTGCTTGAGCTTCTCACCGTATTCGCCCATGGCCTTCTGAACGGACAAAGCCGCATGGCAGGCTCTTTGAGCGTGATCCTCGTGAGCTACAGGGGCACCAAACAGGGCCATCACCCCGTCGCCCGTGAACTGATTGATCATCCCCTCGTACCGGTGGATCTCGTCCATGAGGATCTTGAAGCAGCCGTCCATGATCTGGTGGATTTCCTCAGGGTCGAGCCTCTCGGAGATGGAGGTGTAGTTGGCCACATCCGCAAACAGGACCGTGACCAGCTTCCGCTCTCCCTCGATGGAGCTGCGGGTGGTGAGGATCTTGTCGGCCAGGTATTTGGGGGTGTAGGACTGAGGCTGAGAGTAGTCAAAGGAAGGGGCTGCCTCGGGTTTCTTTAGATCATGGCCGCACTGGTCGCAAAAGTCATTCTCGGGGGCGTTCTCACTGTTACAGTGAGGACACAGCCTCATGAGTTTTGCCCTGCACTTCCCGCAGAACTTGGCCCCTTCTCGATTTTCGAACTCGCATTTGGGGCATTTCATGCTGACTCCTACTATTCGTCACAATTGGCCTGTCTCTTGTTGCCTCTCCAATCCCAGGTCCCGCTCTGGACCCTGTAGCACGCAGTCCCATCAATACTATGATCACCAAGTTCATGACACGTCCCCGTATTGTCCCGGACGCGAGGGTTCCACTGCATGGGCTTTACAGCTTGCCCATCGCTCCAGGTGCCCATACGCAATTGTTCCCTGGTCCCACCCCTCGCGTAGTTGCAATCTTGGCCGTGACTCGTGCAGTTCAAGGCGGCTGTGACAATCTTCCAGTAGGCCCAGTAGTCATGGCCATCCACCTCTCCCATCCAAATGGGAGCCAACAGGTCAGCCCCCGCTGGGTCCAGATGCTTCGACATCAAATCATTTGTGAAGGGCTTTCCATGGTCGTCCGACCGTACCCTGAGGTACTGCTTGTCGGAAATGCGGGTCGTTCTACAGTAGAGCTGCAGTTCACCGGTTTCCCCACCGTCGGTATCGTCCTCGCTACCCATCACAATCCAAAGGGGGTTGTAGTCCACATCCGAGAGGTCACCCCAGAAGAACGTCCCATCCGTACCCATACAGTGTTGACCGTCCTCGGACTCCACATATTCACCGTAGGGACACATAGCAGGATCTGGCAGCCAATTGGAGCGCCAGTAGCCATTGTCCAGCCCAAAGAGGATCATAAGGTGGCCCAGCGGACAGGTCGGACAACACCAGGCCGTCTCAAATGCCCCTGGACACCTGGGAAAGAGGTCTACACCTGCCGAATTCATCATGACGACCGTCTTGGGGTTCCAAGGGAATCCTTGATCTCCCAGGACGCTGCTGCGTATCGTTGGATTGGCAAAAGCCGCACTTGTCGCGCCTCCAAAACTATGGCCAGCCACCCCATAAAGCAGCTCACCTTGTTCCACCATTGGGGCAGGCACATTTGTCGAATCGAGAATGTGTTCCACATAATACTGATATCCTGCATTCGCACCAACGATGCCACGATCCCTGGTTCTTAGGAGTATTTCGTTGAACGCACCTGATAGTCTCCCACTCGTGCCTGGCGTGTTGTAGTTGGGAGCGATAACGATGTAGTTTTTGCCTGCCAGGTGTTTGAAGAACCCCTCGTAGTGATCCCGCTCCTCTGCAATGAACGCGTGAAAGAAGAACACCACGGGAGCTTTCTCTGGTCTTAGGGAACAGGATGGTGCATAGATATAGCCGCCAAGCTCCTCTCCCATATATGCGGTCCACATGTCCTTACGCTCAATGAACAATCCCGTTTCGGTATCACAGGTGTAGGCATTGTCTCCGGGGCCAGCACCGTCCTGACCCGGGGGCTCTATCGGTGGATAGCTTACAAAGAAGACTGTCAGAAGGAGGATAACAATCAAAGCCACAATAAGATTGCGTTTGAACATGAGAGGGTCCATTGGGTGAGTGCACATAGAGCGAATGTGCAGAGCAAAACCGGATTGCCAGACCCTATCGGCAAAACTTCTGGAACCCGGCCAGCGTGAAGTCCCTTTGATTGACGTCTGCAAAGTAAGTCAGCGTGTTCCTTCTACTGGCGCCTTCTATGGCGGTTGCGTGCCGAGTGCGATCATCCACCATCAGCGAGTGAGCCACCGTGGTCAACCTCATCTCTCCGCCCTTTCCCTCGTACCCCGAGAAAGCCGTAACCATCGTTTTCCAGTAGCTATCGGCCCGGTCATGAATCACCTTGTAGTAACCGCTGAAGGTCTCCGCGTCGGCCCACAAGTATTGAACTCCGTAATTGTAGTAAGGATCCTTGGCTCTCATCTCGATCACGCAGATGGGACGCCTGACCCATAGAAGGTTTGTGGGCGCCCAGGCCGCTCCTTGCCACCCTTCCTTTTCAAATCCGTTGATGATGTATTTCTGCCGGTTCGTTGTGCACCATTCGCCGGTTCGGTATTGTTCAATCGGTTGGGGGTTCTCGTCCAGGAAGGGGACAATTGCCTCCTGCTTCCTAAGAAACTTCCACGCGAAGGCCTGTACCTTTCCGTCGTAGACATTGCCATCGTCCAGGCAATTGTCGGATCCAACAAAGGCGTCGGACCGATTGGCTGGGCTCATCTGCCGGACACGCCTTATCGACGGGATGTAGCCGAAGGTGCTGTCTTGCTTGTCAGGCGACATATAACGCCAGGTCATGACGGCAGTCCCCTTTATGTCCACCGGAGCCGCTACCAGGACGATTTGGTATTTTTCCACCAGAGCCTTGTTTGGAAAGGCTTTGATTCCGGGCCATCCCTGCAGGACCGCCACCTGCCCGTGGATATCAATTTCACGCTCCAACCCGGAGGAAGGGTGTATCCATTTGAGCTGGAAGACCAGGCGCAAGTTGCCATGAACATTCCACGTGTAAACCTCGTTGTGTATGATCTTCTCTCCAGCCTCTTGCGCCTCTGAGTTGATCTTCGGAAAGGGGAATCCCACGATGTGCTGCGCCGCTTCGGCCGTCTGGGCATCGACAATCCAGCCCGTTTCGTCTATTTCATACCTGCCTGCATTCGTTTGTAGAGAGTCGAGTACATGTTGGGGCAGGTATTCTGCCGGGTCGTAGTTTAACTCCCCTACGTCCAGGACGAGATAGCCGTTCTTCACCCAATTCAGAATCGAGTCCGGCAGCAGCCCCTCGGCTCGCTCCCAGCTCGTGGCGTCGATGATACCGCCGGACAAGGCCTCCGTTGATTCAATAAGGGTGAACCAGAGAGCCAGTGCAACAATCAGAATGTGAACAGGCGGGCCTTTTCTTCTTCTCATCGTTCCCAGCCTAGTTGAGCAAATATGTGAACATGAAACTGATTTGGTCCCGGTCCCGGTACGCACCGAAGCCTGTCATGTTGCCCTCAATCCCGGAGTATTGGATGGCGAATCGAAAGGGTTCCCGGACATAGTTGATCGCTCCCAGTAACAGCCATGCGCCGCGCACGTCATAGCCAAGCCCGACCTGTGGGTTGATTCGCCCGTTCATGTAGTTTGTACCAATGAGTGCGGTAAGAATGGACTCGAATTCCTTCTGTTTCGCAAAATTCGAGAGGCTCGGATAGAGAGCAATACCCTGGCGCAACCCCTCATCATAATCCGAAATCCACTGACCGAAGTACTGCATGGAAATGAGAAACGTACTCCTCTTGTTCAGGGGTCGAATCCAAACCTGCTTGTCCACACCCGTCATGAACCGGAGGATGTTCTTCTTCGGAATTGTCCCACTCTGGGGATTCACGGGGATACCGTTGAGCCCCAGATCCCGGACGTCCACACCCAGGATCTCTGCGGCCAGATCGAGAAGAGGTGGCGGGAGCGGAATCACCGGGCCAAAGAACGTTCCGAGATTCTCCTCCGGGATCAAGACCGGCTCGTCCCAGAACCAGGCCACTTCCCCGCGTAGGATTACGTCAACATGCGATTCCCAGTAGCTCAAGCTGCCGCCCGTGATCTGCACGGCTGGGAAGGAGGCCTCCAGGTTCAGTACGTCCAGATCGAGAAGCACGGGTACGTTCCGTGTTACTACCGATCTCAGTGCCGGCCCGTCCAGATAGGTCTTGTAGTGGCATACAGAGAGGTTCAGGCCGGAGCCCACCAGTCCCTGTAAACGTACACCCCAGCGGCTGTTCGACATGGTCTTGTCCGGTGTGGCGACACGCAAGAACGGCACGTACTCTGCCGGCAGTGGGGGGAAATAGGGTGTGCCCACCGGAGGAAAAGGCGCTACGCGAACATCCCAGCTGCCCGGCACCCAGAAACCCTCTAACATCAAAGAGGAGATCGGGCCGACCCCTCCCAGATCATAGGTTCCCCGAAGCATCCAGAGCGGAATCCGCCTGTCGTCCAGGTCTTCGAAAGGGCCCCCAAAGGTGTTATCCAGGGGATTGATGTAATCGAGGAGCCGGAACATATCCGTCTCCCCCCATGCAAGGTTCTGACGACCGACGCGAAGAAACCAGGGCCCCCTCGAGAAATCGAAATAGAACTCCCACAGATCGTACTGGTGGCTGAAGGAGTCGATGTTCTCCTTGTCGCGCTCCTTGACGTCTTGAAAGGACTGGGGACCGACGTCATAGACGGCTTCGTAAATGAAACGGCCCACGAGTCGGTACTTGGACTCGATGTTCAGCGCTTTGAGGGGATACAGGACGTCGAGATCCTGCGACAGGTTCACAAGATCGTGGTCGATCTCGATCAACGCCAGGTTCCGCCATTGCACGAGGTCGCCGGAGCCAACGTCACTCGGAAAGGTGAATCCTTCCGAGTTGTTCAATCGAATGCTCGCCCGGGTCTGCAGCTTCGCGGTGACCTGTAGAGTCTGTTTGTTGTCGATATAGACGGCCTGGCTCGTCGCTGCTGCGCCAAGGTATGCGAGCATACACAAGACACGGATAGCTCCGCCCAATGATGGGCGCTGCTTATCCCAGTTCTGTGGCGCAACTTGAAGACGGACGTCTTCAGGCTTGACTCTATATAGAAAGATCATGTTATGATGCTCACAACGGTAGCTAGTGGCAGATCTTTTTCGCCATTATAGTCCCGTTTTATATCAAAGGCAACGAAAAACCGTCCCGTAATGTGGGTACCTGTGCAATGCTTGGAAGTCAGGGGATTGCCGAATCCACAGCCCGGATCGACGACACAAAGGAATGAGCTGTCAGAGCATCCTCGACAAGGGATTTCCGAGCAGGGATGGACCCATCGGGGAAATAGAAAAGGACGGGGCCTACTCCACCTCCACAATCGAGTCGTAGAAGGCGACGATGTCTTTGGGGCCGTCCTGTTCGTTGAACGCCATGGCAGGACGGGGGTGTCTGTTCAACTGGCCGGTGATCATGTAGGGGAGGTCGTACCCCCACTTCAGATCCTTCCGCATCGGCTCGATGTGTTTCTGGATGCACTGCAGGATCGGCCTCAATTTGAACTTCGGGTTGTGGAGAAACCCGAGAAGAAGCTCTGTCTGGCAATTGCCCGCACCGCGCCCCAGGCCGGCCAGGCTGCCGTCGAGCCGGTTGGCGCCCTGGATGATCGCTTCGATCGTGTTCGCGTATGCAAGCTGCTGGTTGTTGTGGGTGTGAATCCCAACTTCCTTGCCCGCAGCCTTCATGTAGGTAAGGTATTTCCGGGTCAGGTATTGAACCTGCTCGCTGTAGAGTGCACCGAAGCTGTCCACGAGATAGAGAACACCTACATCGGTTTTGGCCAGGGCTTCCAGTGCCTGGTCCAGCTCCCATTCCTGGACCGTCGAGATGGCCATCAGGTTGCAGGTCGTTTCGTAGCCCTTGTCATGGGCATCCTTGATCATGTCGATGGCGGTCGGGATCTGGTGGATGTACGTGGCGACCCGGATCACATCCAGCACGCTCTGCTCGCAGGGAAGGATGTCTTCGTGGTAGTCGGTGCGCTCCGCATCGGCCATGGCCGTGAGCTTCAGTGAGGTATCGTTCTCGCCGACGATGCGTCGGATGTCGTCCTCATCGCAATACTTCCACGCGCCGAATTTGTCGCGGGCGAAGATCTTCTTCGAGGCCTTGTAGCCGAATTCAAGGTAGTCGATCCCACCCTCGACGGCGGCCCCATAGATCGCCTTGATGACCTCGTCTTCGAACATGTGGTCGTTCATCAACCCGCCGTCGCGGATAGTGCAGTCCAGCACCCGGATCTCGGGCCGGTAGCCCAACCATCGCTGCGCAGCGGTCGTTCCGTTCGCGTGTTCTTGCTTGGTACCCATTGGCTCCTCCTCGATACAAACTCATTGTCAGAAGCCCTCTAAGATACCCGAACGAACCGCTTTCGTCCAGACCTTGGCGTTTGAGCTGGAAAATGGCGGCGGGGGAATCCACTTGACCAGGAACAGATCCGTGTGGAAGAATCAAGCTCGTGCATCGAAAGAAACGTTGTTTCACTGCCTAGCAGGGAATCGCTCTTGATCCTCACAGCCTTATTGGCCCTCTTCCTCGTCTTGTCTTGTGTTCCAGGGCAGCCTGACGACCCCCCTATTCCGGGGATACCCGGACAGAAGGGGGATCTCCCTCCTGCAGTTCTCATAACGCTCACTCAGGAACCGGAGGTCATTCGGGTGAGGGGAGGTGGACTCGAGGTTGTGGTGACCCTCGATCCCTTTGACTTCGTTGTCAAGAGGGTGGGGGACGGTGCGGTCCTTCTGGAAACGGCCACAGGCCCTCAGGGTAGCGGGTTTGCGCCCATTTCCTTCACGAACAACATCGGATTCACATGGAATACATTGATCTCGACGACGACCCGAACGACAGCCTTGCACCGGACTACGTCTTCTACCACAGATCCGGATATGCGGGGTCTCAGCACTGGGCCTGGGCCATGTGGGGAGGCGACCCCGCAGCGGACTGGTCCGTATCCGATGGTCTTCCGGCAGCGGTGACCGGAGGCATCAACTGCGGTCTGTCCGGAATCCCCTTTTGGGGGAGCGATATCGGCGGCTTCCATGCTCTCCTCATTCCGCCTCCCACCTCGGAACTCCTCAAACGCTGGACCGAATTCGGAGCCTTCTCGGGCCTGATGCGGGATCAGACGGGCGGGAAGATCGAAACCGGAACCAGGGTTCAGATCCTGGACGAGGAAGAACTCACCTATGTTGTAAGAAGATATCAGAAACTACGCACCCAACTCGTACCCTATATTACCAACGCTGCATGGGAAGCCCGTGCCCTTGGTCTTCCTCTGATGCGGGCTCCCTTGCTCTACTTTCCCGACGATCCAACGGTCTGGAGGTCACAACGGCGGATGATCTTGCTCACCTTCTCCATCTGTGGGCCTTCCCCGAAGGCAGGAAGACCACGACCCTTGCTGATGGCAGCATTGTGGACGTTCAAAGCGGGCCGGATGGTGTAAGCCTCTTCCGTTTCGCCCCTGAAGATCAAAAGGAAGTGATAGCTCAGGTGATTTGGCCAGAGGATCTCGCAGTTCCGGACCAGGTTTTGGGCCTCACGTTTGTTGGCGAATCAGATCCTCTCGCTCTCGATCCGGGCTCTTGGACATGGAGCGCTGAGCGCAATGCCGTTGCCCTTCATGGGGAACCCGGTCAGGTGGAGTTCTTTATCACCCCTTCTCCCTGATTAGAGGGTGTCGAGAAACACCTAATCGTCGTCACTCCTATCCCCGCTTAAGAACTGCGGGGACAGGCTCCCGCGGGAGTCCATAAGCTCCTGATGCAAATGGATTCCCGCCTGTCGCGGGAATGACTGCGAAGTAGAGATTCTCCATTTCTCGACAGCCTCTGATTAGGGCTTTCGTTTCGAGTTTGTATCTTAGAGAGCTTCCTCCCAGAAGGCCTCTTCTGTCTTTTCCAGCCATGCTTGGTAGTAGCGAGGGAGATAAACCGTCATGCAAAGATCGGGGTAACCCACGATCTGGCTTACATGCTGGTTCAGGGCTTCGGCCCGAAACGCTGCCACATCCTCCACATCCAGGACCCTGTCCCAAGAAGGCGGGCGGGGTCTCCAAGGGGGGAAGCCGAACAGAGCGGCGTGATCCAGAAGGGGGCCGTTGTTGGGCCAGAAGAGGTCCCCAGGGCAGCAGATCGGAAACGGAATGTCATCGTGGACAATGGCGTGCAAGATCGTCACCGGGATTCCTCGTTGGATTCGTACTACTTCTGCAGCCGATCGTGCAGCATGGTAGGTTGTGCGATGGTCGGGGTGCCCGTCCCAGAAGGAGGTCGTGATCACCAGGAGGCTGGCCGCATTCGGCGGGACCAGCCTTGGCAAAAGGTCAACGACATGGGCCACGGCCTGCTCGCCGGCCTCGGTGAGTTCATCCACCCGCCGGCCGTAGGAAAGCCTGGATTTTTCCACGAGGCCCTTATCCGGATGGCGCAGGAAATGAATTTGAGAGGGTGCGATACCCAGGACCCGGCAGGCAGCGCGTGTTTCTTCTTCCCGCAGTTCTATGATCTTTCGTTTCTTCTCCTCCTCACTGTCTTCCCTGCAGGGGCCGGCGATGCCGGCTGCATCGCCGGCAGTGACGTAAATGATATCGATCTTTGTAGATCCGTCGTGAGCGGCCCTGTAGAGCAATCCCCCGGCCATGATGGTTTCATCGTCCTGGTGGGGCGAGACAACAATGAGGCTCGGCACCTCGTTAACGTCACTGCTCTTGATGTCGTCTCCGCACCCTGAGATCATCAGGGCCAGGACGACCACGGGCATCATCCATTTGCAGCTGGTTCGGCTGGGGTCTGCTTGACCCATGGCAGATCTCCTTCCGTGAATCAGGGATGTTGCTGCGCTCACTTGCCGGCAGGTGTCGCGGTGCCACTCAGGATGATCTGGCTCACCTGCTCCGCAGCGATCTCGCTCGGGTGGAACGGGAACCGGTGCCAGCGTTGCTGTGAATAGGCCTCGGTGAAGTCAGCGTAATGGGGGTTGGCCGGATCCGTGGACTGGGAATAGGTGAGGAAGCCCTCTGCATGCACGCCGCCGCTGTCCCAGGTCACAACCTGGATATAGCTGTTGCCGAAGTCAATCCGATAGCCCTCCGGTCCCAGCGTGTTCGGGTCCACCTCTCGTTCCGCATCCTCCGCGATCGTGAACGCGCCGATCGCACCTCCTGCGCCAAAGATCGGGATCGTCGTGTCGTTGACGCCCGAGTGCTGCTGCTCGCTCAGCGGCGCGGCAAAGGAAAGCTCCGCGTCCTCGATCCTGGTCTGTGCATCATAGAGCGCCTCATGCACTCTGGAGAGCGAAGTGTTGAGATCCCTCGGCGTATTCACCGGATCGTTCACGTCAAATGGCGTAATCCAGTAGTTGGAAGACCGGCTGAGGAGGTTACCCCAGAATTCCTGCCAGACCGGCAGGCCGACCGAGCTCAATGTCGCCGCGCCGTCCCATTGCTGGATCGCACTGCAGGCGGCTGTCGTGTCATAGGTCCCGGCCCTCGGGCAGAGGTCGCTCAGTACGGCAGCCTGCGCCAGATCACCGCTGTAAACCTGCCCGGACAGCACAATCTTCTTCAGTGTTGACAGGTCGAACAGGTTGGGTCCGCCGAGACCGTCACTGCCGTCGAGTCGCTTCTGGATTTGAAGGATGCCCTGACGCGTGCGCAGCGATCGCTCCGTGCCTTCGTCGCCGATGATGCGGTCGTATCCGGTAACCGGCTGTGCCGGGTTGGTGAGCCAGTAGCTGTCGTTCATGTTGGCGACCCAGTCCTGTCTTTCCAGCGTAGGCAGATTGCCGGGGCCAAAGATTCCGGGTGCCGGTGCGTCGGGGTCTGTGCCCCACTGGCAATCCGAGCGGCTGCCGTCCATCAGCGGCAGACCAGGTTCAAGGAGACCGACGAGCTGGCTGTAGATCGGCACCTCACAGCGCTTCGCCTGAGCGTCCGTCACGTTGGGCACGACGCTCACGTCACCGTAATAGGCATCACCGCCTGGGCCCGATGCGACCGTATTGACCCACGGCACTCCGAGCACGCTCGCTTGGAGTTCCTTGAATTGGTACAGGTTCTGCGCCCTGTTCCACTCGGCAAACTGGTTTATCATTCGGTCATTCTCGAAATTGGCGTCCCTCAGTGTAAAGGCGGTCGACCGGGTCCAGCCCAGCACAGGTATCCTGCCGACCCTGAGCACGAGCATCGGGCCGTACCGGGAGCGGT
>Ga0180438_10008248_pt1 | contig 13297 bp, 9 predicted proteins | sample SS_ome_12_FD_132455 | JGI IMG/M metagenome (GOLD analysis project Ga0180438, IMG submission 132455) | Hypersaline lake sediment archaeal communities from the Salton Sea, California, USA - SS_3_D_2 metaG | ecosystem: Environmental > Aquatic > Non-marine Saline and Alkaline > Hypersaline >... | reverse complement strand
CGCGAGCCGTACACATCACACGGATCAGGCGGGCGTTCGGAGGATACTGGAGGCGGCTTACACCTGCCATGTCCACCCCCCCCAATGCACACCAGTGGCATACAAAACCAATAATTTTCTCCCCGGGGTTTTCCTCTAAGGCCGCTTCCACCTGGGCAAGCACCTGTTCGTCCGAATAATGGACAATGGTAATGCAAACCTTTGGACAGTCCGCCGCGCACAGGCCACACCCTTTACAGAGCGCTTTGATGACGACGGGTTCTTTGTTCTCATTTAACCGGATGGCGCTGTAGGGACATCGCTTGTAACATAGTCCGCAGTTGTTGCAATGGGTCAGATCAATATCGGCCACAATGCCTTCCGCCTCCACATATCCCTTTTTCATGGGTATGGAGGCCTTCATGGCGGCACCCATTCCCTCTTCACAGCTTTCTTTGAAACTCTTGGGGGATTTTGCACAACCACAGAGGGAAATCCCGTCCGTGGCAAATTCCACGGGACCCAGTTTTACATGCGCCTCTTGAAAAAACCCATCGGCATTGGCGGACACCTTGAGAAGTCCTTTGACTTTTTCGACCGTTTCGTCCCCTTCAAAAGCGGTTGTCAGCACCAACAGATCAGCGGGCAATTCAAATTCCCGCCCCAGGAGGATGTCATAAACGCCGACAATGAGACGGCCGTCTGAATGGGTCACTTCCGGATAACGGGCATCCGGAAACCTTATAAATTTAACGCCCGCCGCCTTGGCGGCATCCAGGTGAAAGTGCTCCTCCCTCACCATACTCAGGTCTCTGTAAAGGATTTTCACATGAATATTTCCGTCCAGCCTTTTGAGCGCCAGCGCGTTCTTGACGGATATGGGGCAGCCGATGGTGCAACATCCGCGGGTTTCGTTTTTTGAATTCACACAGTTAATCACCACCACTTGACGTATGGGGGATGCGGCGTCCCCGGTTGGAAGATTCAACTTGAAATCAGCGCTTTGCCCATTTCCACGGTCCCTTTCCGCGTTCCAGGTCCGGATCAACCCTTCCAGTTGGAGCTGGGTGACCACGCGAGGGTCATCGCCGTACTCAAAGCGGCCAACGGGCTCGATCTCTCTCATACCCGTGGCCACGACAATGGTTGAGATGTTGAGCGCTTCACCTGCTCCGTCCCCATCGGGTTTGAGCTTCACCTTGTAATTACCGATGTAACCTTCAATCTTTTCAATTTCGGTACTTGTATACGTGCTGATGTTGGCGTGGGATTCCACCGCTTTTCTCTTCGCCGTGACGATTTCTTCCGCCGGCATTTCCGCATGTTCGTGGGAGACGGTTGCCACCTTGTTCAGGATGCCGCCCAGCCGGGGTTCTTTTTCCACGATGATGACCTTGAATCCCTGTTCCGCAACACTGAGCGCCGCCGTCATGCCGGCCGTCCCGCCACCGACGACCAGACAGTCGGTGCCGACCGGAAGTCGGATCTCCTCACCCTCCTCAAGAAGTACGGCTTTGGCGACACCCATCTTGATAAGGTCCTTTGCCTTTTCCGTGGCAAGCTCCGGCTGACTCATGTGCACCCAGGAAACCTGTTCCCGGATGCTTACAAATTCGAGCAGATATGGGTTTAATCCTGCTTCCTTGACGGTATTCTTGAAAAGCGGCTCATGCGTCCTGGGTGTGCACGATGCGATGACGACCCGGTTAATGTGATGCGCCTTAATGGACTCCTGGAGTCGGGCAAGATAGTCCACGGAACATGACCATTTGCCCTCATCGGCGAAGACAACGTTCTTGAGTCCTTTGGCATAGTTGACCACCTCCGGTACATTCACCACCCCGGCGATGTTCGACCCACAATCACAGACAAATACACCGACCCGAATCTCCTCACCGTTCATTGAATGATCCTCACCGTTTTCAAAACACCCACCCTCAATGCAATATCGCCTTCATGCCGGCTGCGCAAGCTTGAACGACGGATTCAGCGATGTCGATGGGACCTGTCGCACCGCCGCAAAGATAAATTCCCTCAACATGGGTCTCCAATGGCGCCATCAGTGGGTCCCTTTCTTTGAAAAACCCGAGGTGATCCAATTCGATTCTCAAAACCTTCGCCAGCCTCTGGTTCCTGTCGCTCGGGACCAGTCCGGTGGAGAGCACGAGCAGTTCCACCTCCACTTCTCTCAGTTCTCCCGATTCCAGGTCCTCATAGCGGACGGTTAAGTTCTTGGTTTCGGGGTCTTCAAACACATCATAAGGCCTGGCCCTGACATATGCGACCCCGTTTTCATTCGCTTTCTTGTAGAAATCCCAGAAGCCTTTTCCGTAGGCTTTGAGGTCATTATAAAATATGGTGGTTTCCACCGAGGCATCATGTTCCTTGGTGATGATCGTCTGCTTTGCAGCGATCATACAGCATACCTTCGAGCAATAAGGCACTCCGTTGCCCAGTCCCCGGCCCGCACATTGATACCAGGCAATCTTTTTGGCATGCCGGTTATCCGACGGTCTTATGATCTGCCCGGCCGTCGGACCCCCGGCATTCATCAGCCTTTCGAATTGAAGGTTGGTAATGACGTTCTCATAGATTCCATACCCGTGCAGGCCCTGAGGTGGCACTGCATCCTGAATACCGGAAGCCACAACGATACTCTTCACTTCCAGGTTTATGTTTTTGTTGGATTGCCAAAGACGCACCGCGTCCTTTCCTTCTTTTTGGCAGGCCTGAACACAGAGTGCGATCGGGCATTCCCGGCACTGGCTGCAATCCACGACGCATCCTCCGACACAGGCCCCCTGTTCGCGCATCTTCCCGAATCGGCAGTCCGGGTCAAGCACCGCCACGTTTGGAACGGCCTGAGGAAAGGCCATGAAAACCAGTTTCCGAGTGCCGCCGATCTTGCCATCCATCTCATCGGGAAGGGTTACCGGACACGCTTCGATACAGGCGCCGCAGCCGGTGCACTTCTCCTCGTCAATAAACCGAGCCTTCTTTACAAGCCTGACTTTGAAGACGCCGTTGCCTTTTTTGACTTTTCGAACCTCCGTGTTGGTGAGGATCTCGATGTTGGGATGATTATCCACCTCGTACATCTGGGGCGCTTCGATGCAGATGGAACAGTCATTCGTGGGGAATGTCTTGTCCAGTCTTGCCATCATGCCTCCGATGCTGGGCGTGTCATCCACCAGGTAGACCTTTGCTCCATACTTGGCAGCATTCAAAGCGCAATTGATTCCCGCAATGCCTGCACCGATGATCAATATTTCATCACTCATCGCCATACCTCAGCCCACACGCAAAAATGCGAAAGTCGGAGACAGCGAGCGGTCTGTTCACCGTCGGATTCGAACAATCCGCCGCTCCATGTCCACTTCCGCACTTAAAATCATATTTCCGTGATGATCACAGCGTTCGACTTGCAAAGCGCGACACACGTGCCGCAACCCAGGCAATTTTGCGGACGAACCGGCAATGCTTTGAGGGCGAAATCAAAAACATCCACCGGGCACATCTTCACACACTCCTCACAGCCGTCGCATTTTTCCTGATCCACGTGGACGAGATAAATCTCAAACGTCTTATTTCTCAAGCTCTTCCCACGTGTAGTCGATCAGTTCGGTGAGTACGCCATTGAGCTTTTTAGGATGCACAAAGGCGAACTCGCAGTCACGAAAAGGCCTTGCGACCTCCCCCCTTGCATCCGGTATGAACGGGTAATCTTTGACTTTCAGTTCCTCAACAGCCTCCCGGGTGTTGTCTACATTAAAGCTGATGAGCATGACCCCCTCACCGTTTCGCGCTATGAATTTCGCGACATCTCCGTCGGGCGCGGTGGACTCCATGAGCTCGAATCCCACTTCCCCAACCCAGTATCTGGCCACATTGATCTTTTCAGGCTCGTCGATGTAAGCGTCATCGGGGCCTGTTTTTCCCAGCAAGGGCTCCCAGACCTTCCTGGCCTCCGCCAGATCTTTTACAGCAATGCATATATGGTCCACCTTGTTGACTTTCATTTTCATCTCCTCACTGGGATTTCGGAAATCCATGCTTTCAGGACCTGAGAAATCTTCAATTCCCCCGGCCCGATCGTTCCTCAATTCCCACAGTGCTAAAAGGTTACTTTCTCGAGCGGTACGGTAATCGCGTGGTCCGGACACACGCAACCACACTCGTTGCAGTCTTCGCAGATGAACTCCGTAACCACGACTCTATTGTCCTGGACACGGATTGCCGAATCCGGGCACACCTCCACACACAAGGGCTGGACATTCCCTCCACACATGGTGCATTTTTCTGGATCTATCTGAGCTGCCATTTCTTAACTCCCTTTTCTTCAGTTTTCTTTATAGAGCCTAAACAGATACATCCCTTCCCCTCTGGGGATTGCTTTCAGCATCTCAATCTTTACCGGGATATTCATGAAGACGCTCACATCTTCAAGTATCGTCTGAAAGAGCCTCTCCCGTGCCTGCGCCACCTCTTCCATGGGCACGCCATACTGCTTGGCCACCGTCGGCCACGGATCCCGCGTACATTTGATGAAGATCTCCCCCGGAGCATCCCCTTTTTCCGCTGTTGCAAGCCCCCCCTCCGTAATCCAGAGACCTGCCAAGGCTTTCCCCAGGTTCATCATGAAACCTTCTTCGCCTTTCAACCAATTCATGCGGGGAAGGAAGTCCTTTCCGATATCTTTGCCCATCATTTCAGCGGCTTTCAAGCCGACATCCAGGGGCTTCACGTCAGGGCCTGCCAACTCAAGGGCCACCTCTCGCCACCGGTAGTAAGTTTTACAATTCTCGGCCTGCGCACTGTGGACATTCCTCCACAATTTGGCAATTTCTTTCTCTGCATTTACTGGCATTTTCAACCTCCTTTTTAGATCCTTAAACCGATCCGGTAGCCGTCATGCACCGCACTGGATAGATTCCGGGGTAACAACGCGTCTCCGATGACGAATACTTCTATACCCTCTCCCTGAACCACGTTCTTGAGACTCGCATTTGCTTCTCTCTCCGATACAACGACCGTATCGCATTCGACCGGAAAGCGATACCCGTCGTAGGTACGAACCATGATTTCGCCTTCACTGATTTCTTCGATATCGCAGTCATTGTATGCCATGACACCGTTTTGCCGAAGATATATCATGTATCGCCATTTAAAGGATGGGTTGATGTCGAATCCGGCACTCTTCTCTTTTCCGACGATGGTGACCTTTTTACCTTGTTTGGCCAGGTGAAGTGCGACGCCGATGCCTGGCTTTCGGTTTCCCCAAACGACCACTTTGTCACCGACCTCCACCTTACCCCCCATGACATCCAGAACGTTCACGACATTGTTCCGATCCGCACCGAGACCCTGTATCTTTGAATAAACGGGACCGGTCGCCAGAACCACGGTGTCGGGCATCTCCTCTTGAACAAGCGAATCCGTCACCTCCGTACCCAAATGGAACTCGACACCTGCCTTCTCGCACATGGTCTTTTGATAATGGATACAGGTCATGAGTTCTTCATCGCCGTAAGGCGCGCGGCTTGCCTCGAGAAGGGTGCCTCCCGGCTCCTGCCGCTTGTCATAGACGTGCACGTCGTGACCCCTTTGGGCGGCCACATAGGCACACTCCAACCCGGCAGGCCCGGCGCCCACGATCATAACTTCTTTTTGCTCATCCGCTTCTACGGGACTCGGGTAAAATTTTTCGTCGTGCTCATGCGCACAGAGAGGGTTAATGTAGCAGGTCATGGGTGCGTCACGGAAAAGCCTGGCAAGACAAAGATTACATGCCACACAGTGTCTTATTTCATCTTCCCGACCTTCTAATACTTTCTTCGGCATCAGGGGATCCGCGATCATGGAACGGCACATTTCCCAAATATCCAGCTCCCCGTCACCAATGGCCTTGTTGGGTTTGTCCGGCGTAAACAACCTGTAAGCCATCTGTATCGGTATTTTTACATGCGCTTTGGCACGTTTCGCCAAATGGAGCCAATTCCCTTGAGGAATGTCCCGACTGATCACGGGATAAATGGACTCCTGCCACCCCAGCGTGCAGCTGATATAATCCGCTCCCGCCTCCTCAGCCAGCTGATAGGTGATCATGGACTCGTCAGGCGTATTTCCCCGAACATCGTCCAACAACTCTTCGGAACACAGTCGGATCCCCAATGGAATATCCGGACCACACACCTCCTTGACACCTTGGATGATCTCTATCATAGACTGTGACCGGCCTCTCACGTCCCCGCCATATTCATCCGTCCGGCGATTCGTGTAGCTCGACAAGAAATTGGAAATGAGATATCCGACAATACCTGATATCTCAATGATATCGAAGCCCGCTTCAATCCCCCTTTTTGCCGCATCCACATGTTGTTGGATCATTTCTTTGACTTCAGCGTGGGTCATTTCGTACATGGGCTTAAAGATTCTGAGGCGCTGAGGGACGGTTGACGGGCCGTGGCCGGCGTCAACTTCCACCGCACCGACTCTACCACAGTCCATCAGTTGGAAACCGGCAATGGCTTTTTCTTCATGTATTGCATCTGCCAATCGCTTCAGACCGGGGATAAACTTGTCGTTCCAGCAGGCCGCCTGTCCCACGTAGCCTTGCCCCTTCCGGGCCTCATCCATGTACACGCCCTGCATGAAGCACATCCCTCCGACCACCCCCTCAGCCCGCCGCTTTAGGTAGGCCACATCCGCGTCCGTTACGAAGCCGTTGTGGTCGTTTAAGTTGTCCTCCGTGGCCGCATATTTGATTCGGTTCGGAATGGTCAGGTTCCCTATCTGAATCGGCTTGAAAAGGTGGGGGTAACTTTTTGCCCCCGGATAAGACGAATAATCCCACTCGAATAATTGTTTAGCCATCTACAGCCCTCCTCTGAAATTAGCACCAATATCACGCTATCGAACAAAACCCAGGATAGCTTCAAGATAGCTTCAATGTAGCTACGCTGTCAAGGGAATATTTTGAGAAGAAACCGTCTGTTAGCGAGGGAAAAATGCTTTATCGGGTTGATGCGTGCCCCTCAAGACAACCCATCCCTGCGGCGTTGAGGGTTAAAGCGATCTTTTTTAATTGTCGGACGGAGTCTTGACTATACAATGATACTGATTATGGTTGCAATATATAACAAAACTAACCGGGTTATCTTTAGACCACTCCATGTCCGGAAAAGACTACTATAAAATCCTGGGTGTCTCCAAATCAGCCTCGAAGGAAGCGGTGAAAAAGGCATATCGAAAGCTGGCCTTGAAGTATCATCCGGACCACAACAAGGGCGATAAGGGGGCTGAGTCCAAATTTAAGGAACTAAGTGAAGCTTACGCCGTCCTCAGTGACCCGGAAAAGAAGAAGCAATATGACATGTTCGGCGCAGATGGCTTTCAAAGAAGATTCACGCAAGACGACATCTTTCGCAGCTTTGATTTCGGCACGATTTTCAGGGAATTCGGTTTAGGGGGGAGGGGTGGACAAAGCCAGGATACCTTCGGTCACATATTCGGCGGTATGGGAGGCCGCGGTAAATACAACTTTCGCACCGGCGGTGCCCCTTTCGGCGCATCCGCCGGTGGGTTTCATGGTCATCGGCAGGGGATAAAAGGTCAGGATCTGGTCTACCAACTGTCGCTGGACTTAGAAGAACTATCCGAAAACTCCAACAAAATCATATCCTACCAAGTGGATGGCCGCCAGGAGCAAGTGTCCGTAAAGGTCCCTGCCGGAATATCAGATGGTCAAAAACTGAGGCTTCGCGGAAAAGGGGAAGTGGGCGCCAACGGCGGTCCCAACGGGGATTTATACATCCAGATTCGTGTGCGTAATCATCCGCTGTTCAAACGGGTTGATGACGACCTTTATCTCAAGCAGCAAATCAAGTTTTCAGAGGCTGCATTGGGCACCGAGATCCAGGTCCCGACCATCGACCAAAAGCGTCTCAAGTTAAGAATTCCGCCGGGGACCCAAAACAACGCCAAGTTCAGACTGAAAGGCTACGGCCTTCCGCACATGAAGGGGGGGGGCCGCGGAGATGCATACGCAGAAATCGGCATTGACGTACCCAAAAAACTCACTGAAAAGCAGAAAACCTTAATAAAAAAACTTGCGGAATCAGGATTCTGATGGGAGACCGAATTCTCGATGAAAGCCCTTAGTGTTTTTTCAGGGGGCCTTGACAGCATGCTGGCCACGCAGTTAATCAGGGTTCAGGGCATCGACGTCCTGGCCCTTTTTTTTGAGACTCCCTTTTTTTCATCGAAGCGGGCCGAAACCTCCGCTCGCTCGATGGATCTCCCCTTGAAAATCATCGATATCACCCATCGCCATTTGGAAGTGGTCAAAAGGCCGAAACACGGCTACGGCGGCAATATGAATCCATGCATTGATTGTCACGCGCTCATGTTCAGGATTGCCGGGGAGATGCTTCAGCGGGAAAATTCACATTTCGTCATATCAGGGGAGGTTCTCGGCCAAAGACCCATGTCCCAAAACAAGCAGTCGCTGGCACGGGTCGCTTCTGAAAGTGATCTGGGTGGCCTCCTGCTAAGACCCCTGTCGGCCAAGCATCTTCCGCCGACGATACCCGAAGAGAAAGGATGGGTCAAAAGGGAATTGTTGATGGATTTTCAAGGTCGTACCAGGAAGCCGCAGATGGAACTTGCACGAAAATTCAACATAAAAGGCTATCCTTCCCCGGCAGGAGGCTGTCTGCTCACTGAAAAGGTTTTTTCGAGGCGGCTCAAGGATTTGCTTTCGGAACAACATGATCCGGACAGAAAAGACATTGCGCTTTTGAAATTGGGCAGACACTTCAGGATTGCACCCCACGCAAAGCTCATCGTGGGCAGAAACAAAACCGAAAATGAAGAGATCCGTGCCCTATCCCGGAAAAACGACTTGCTCCTGTCATCGATTTCCGTGCCCGGTCCCACTGTGCTGGTCTCAGGAATGCCTTCAAATACAGCGTTGAAGCTTGCGACGGCCATTACCGTTGCGTACAGCGATGTGGGAAATAATGAATCGGTTGCCGTGAGGGTAACAAGAGAATCGGATGATGAAATCTTGGTGACCCCGGTGCATGATAAAGCGGAATTCAAGCGGTATATGATCTAAACATTTTGCATTCTCCCGGGATGGGATGGGAACATCTAAGCAATATGCGCCGAAGCCCAACCGCACATCCGGCTATTGTTTAAACAGCCTCTCCAAAAAAGATTTTTGCCGAACCGCCTTCAACGCTTTAAGCTTTTTTTCTAATTCCTTCTCCGCCATCTTCACGTCGATTAAGGCTTTTTGTTTTTTCTCGTTAAGCTTGTATACATTCAGATTCAATTCCAAAAGCTTTATTTCTTCTTGCCGAGTCAGATCATTTTTTTGAAAACCATCAACTTTTTTCTGAAGGGGTGAAAGCTCTGTGTTTATTCGAACCAAAGCCTCTTGACTGGATAGAATTCTTGCCCTAACCTCCTCAACCGCTTTCATCGGCCCGCTTTCGGTCTCCATGGTGATGAATAGATACAAGAACAACAGCAGGCAGACAATGACGAACAAAGCAGATATTCGGAGCGTAAACTTGGAAGTCGCTACGAGTGAACGAACAATAAACTTAAACCGAGAAAGAAAGCCCATCACGGAATCCGTCTTTGTATACGATACCGATTTCCCCTCGATCCTATCTTTGAGTTCCTCAATTTCACCCGCCAGCAATGTGACTCTCTCGTCAAGTTCCTCTCCCAGGTCACCGTCTCTGCATTTGCGCATGATTTTATCTTCCGCTGCTTCCAAGTGTTCAGCAAATTCCACCACCCGTTTCACGGGTTCACGCAAATCTATTTCCGAGGCGGGTTTGCCCACGAACTGTCTTTTAAGGTAGGTTATGTGACTTTCGACAACCTTGATGTTTTTCTTTATGCTCGCCCCGATTTTCTTGAGAAAAAAATCTTCACACAGGTACTCGCTGGCAAAACGCAACATCACGGCGCTGTCCCTGATCTCCTTGAGTGCCCTCTCAGGGTCCTGAGATGCATGATCTTCCCTGCCTAAAGTTTGTGTGTCCATATTCTAAAGTCATCCTAGATACTGAAACATACCGCTGCTCCATCTGGGTGAAATTGAAAAAATGGTATGAATTCAGCGCGTTGAAATCGTGCCTTGGCGGCCTATCCGGTCTGATTCTCAAGCCGTTAAAACGTCACCCTCACTTGGGAAAAATCAGACGGCAGCCAGTCCGATCCGGTAGCAGCGCAAGCAGCGGGACGCCTCTTTGAATGCCTCGGCCCGAGAAAAACCCGACTCTACCTCCTCAAAGCTCGATGTTCGGCTAGCCGGATCAAGGGCCTTCAGAGGAGGTCTTCGGATCTGAGCCGCGACGGGCGTTTTCTCATCGGGATCATAGACACCCAACTCATCGATCACCTTTTCCATCCAATCGGCATCCTCGGGTTCACATTCGCCGCCCTCTATATAATGGGCTATAAACCGGGCCGCATTTTTGCCAGCGGCCAAGGCGGCAATCAGCGTGGCAGGTCCGGTGATACAATCCCCGCCGCCGAAAACGTTCCGTTGGGACGACTGAAAAGTTATTTCATCCACAACCAGGGTTTTCCAGGGCGTTAGCTCTGCCCCCTCAGGCAAGACTCGGTCGACCACACACACCTGCCCGATGGCAGGCACCATGGCGTCGCACTCGATTACGAAATTGCTCCCCTCGATGGGTATGGGTCTTCGCCGGCCGGAATCATCGGGTTCGCCCAACTCCATTCTAAGGCACTCCAGGCCTGACACCTTCCCATTCTCGGCTAAAATTTTAATCGGCTGTACCAAAAAGTTAAACTTGATTCCTTCTTCCTTGGCTTCCTCAATCTCTACGGCATCAGCCGGCATCTCGGCCTCGGTCCGACGATAGATCAAGTTAACGTCTTGAAAGCCGATGCGCTTGGCGGAGCGCACGCAATCCATGGCCACGTTTCCGCCGCCGATCACGGCGATTTTCTTTCCTTTAATGGGCCGACGTCCAAAGGCAATCTCGCGCAGGAATTGAATACCGGTCATGAATCGCTCATATCCTGCGTCCTCTCCTTCGCAGCGCATCGCGGACGCTTCCGGGGCGCCGACGCCGACGAAAACAGCCTTGTATCCCTCTTTGCTCAGATCTTCCAGGGTCACGTCCCGGCCCACATTGACGCCATACCGTATTTCAGCGCCCAGCTTTTCGACCAGGGATATTTCATAATTCAAAATATTCGGAGGCAGGCGGTAGTCGGGGATACCGACTTTGGCCATGCCGCCCGGTTCGGGCAAGGCTTCAAAGACGGTCGTGTCGTAGCCGCGAAGCCCCAGATAGTAAGCACAGGAGAGCCCTGCCGGTCCGGCCCCGATGATGGCCACTTTTTCCTTTTTTTTCTCGGCGGCCGAAAACTCCGGGTCAACTCCTCGGGCCAATTCCTGATCCGCGGCAAATCGCTTAAGCGCCTTGATGGCGACGGGTTCGTCCATCAGTCCACGCCGGCAGTTAAACTCACATGGCCTGACACATACCCGGCCGATTGTACCGGGCAGGCAGCAGTCTCTGCGGATGATTTCAAGGGCTTCATCCCAACGGCCCAAATGGATTTTTTCAACGTAGCCCGGAATATCCAGGTGAGCAGGACACGCATTTATGCAAGGAGCCGTAACCCGGGCCACATAATGGGCTCTGGGCACCGGCTTTTTGTCTTTGATAGCCCGCATAAAATCCTTCCGACCGTGTTCAAGCGCATCTAAAATAGGGCGCGGAGAGGTAAGACCGATATCACAGTAGGCGCTGTCCATAACAAACCGGGCCAAGTATTCCAAAACGCCCAGGTCCCCCTCAGTACCCCGGCCTTCGCAGATGCCATCGAGAATATTGCGGATTCGATACATGCATTCACGGCACGGCGTACAGTGCCCGCAAGATTGCTTCGCGGCCTCAGCAGCGTATTCCCTCGTCATATCAACGATATTCACAGCGGCATCCCGGACAAACATGCCGTTCCAGCCCATAAATGCCTTCAGCGACTTTTTTTGACCAAACCGGGCAGGCAGGTCATCGGTTTGCGCCGAACCGGAACTGTCTTTCCATTTACCCCAGGTGGAGAAGACAAGGTTTTCCATTTTCATCCTTTCTATTTTTACTTCGAAATCTTTTCAATGCGTACAGCGCACACCTTCAACTCAGGGATTCCGGCCGTCGGATCAAGGGCCGTATTGGTCAACTTATTGGCAGCGGCCTCCGCATAATGAAAGGGGATAAAAATGGTGCCGAGGACCGCTTTTTCAGACAGCCTGGCCTTCGCTTCAATCTCACCCCTTCTTGATGAGATTTTAAGTGAATCTCCATCCTCTATCTCGTAGGCTTCCGCATCCTGTGCTGAAAGCTCCACAAAGCATCCGGGCGCAAGCGCATTCAGCCCGGGTGTTTTCATCGTCATGGAACCTGTGTGATACTGATAAAGAACACGGCCCGTTGTAAGATATAAAGGGTATTTCTTATCCGGCAACTCCGCCGGTGGGATATATTCTATGGCATGAAAAACTCCCAGACCACAGGTAAACTGGTCCACATGGAGGCAGGGGGTTCCCGGATGATCCGTGCCGGGACATGGCCAATGGATCCCATCCATTTGCAGGCGGTTGTAATTGATGCCGCAATAAGAGGGTGTCACCGCTGCAATTTCTTCCATGATATCCTTTGCGCTCGCGTAATGCATCGGGTGCCCCATTCGACCCGAAAGGTCGGCAATAATCCTCCAGTCCTCCCGGGCCTCTCCAGGGGGATCCATGGCCTTGCGAATCAGCTGGACCTTTCTTTCCGTGTTGACGAAAGTCCCCTCTTTCTCGGCATAGGATGCGGCCGGGAGCACCACATCCGCCATTTGAGCCGTCTCCGTGAGGAATATATCCTGGACCACGAGGAAATCCAGGTTTTCCAGGCTTTTCTTTGCATGATTCAGGTCAGGATCCGAGACCATGGGGTTCTCACCAATGATATAGAGCGCCTTTATGTTTCCTTCATGCGCCTTTTCCATCATATCGGTCACCGTAATGCCGGGCTGCTCCGGAAGCGCTTCTACATTCCAGGATTTTGCCATGCGATCACGCACGGCAAGATCAACCACCGGCTGGTATCCCGTATACACATTGGGCAGGGCCCCCATGTCGCAGGCGCCTTGCACGTTGTTCTGACCTCGAAGCGGATTAACTCCGCCACCCGCAACGCCCACATTACCGCAGAGCATGGCCAGATTTGCAAGAGACTTCACATTATCAGTCCCCGTAGTATGTTGCGTGATT
>Ga0180438_10008247_pt1 | contig 13297 bp, 12 predicted proteins | sample SS_ome_12_FD_132455 | JGI IMG/M metagenome (GOLD analysis project Ga0180438, IMG submission 132455) | Hypersaline lake sediment archaeal communities from the Salton Sea, California, USA - SS_3_D_2 metaG | ecosystem: Environmental > Aquatic > Non-marine Saline and Alkaline > Hypersaline >... | reverse complement strand
CGTTTAGCCTCAGGTGCAACGCACTTTTCGCCAATGAGGCGGCTGAAATCACGATAGACTGCCGATTTTGATGTGGTCAAGTGCGTTGCACCTTCTCGCCCCATTCAAATTTGGAATTGCTGAACGGTTACAACACAGATTGTAGCTCTGCCGGTTTTCAAGTATAATGCGCAGCATCACTTCAGGCATGTCAAGCATTCGAACCCATCAACTATGATCATTTACCCAGCTATCGACTTGCGTGGTGGTCGCTGTGTGCGCTTGGTGCAAGGCGACCCCCAGGCCGAGACTGTTGTCAGCGATGATCCGGTCGGCACCGCCCAGCGATGGGTGCGTCACGGCGCTGAATGGCTTCACGTCGTCAACCTGGATGGCGCATTTGGAGACACTTCCAGCGCAGGAAAAAACATCCAGGCGCTGGGTGCCATCCTGGACGCGGTGGATGTGCCGATCCAGTTTGGAGGTGGGCTACGGGTCATGGCCGATCTGGAAGCCGCCCTGTCGATGGGTGTGGCACGAGCCATCATCGGCACGGCGGCCATCACCAACCCATCGCTGGTCCGGGACGCATTGGCGCGTTTTGGGGCCGAACAGCTCTCGCTGGCCATTGATGCCCGCGATGGCCAGGTCGCCACCCACGGATGGCAGCAACGTACCGACGTAAGCGCCATCGACCTGGCGTTGCAGATGAAGGAGTTAGGGATCACGCACGTCGTCTACACTGACATCGCCCGTGATGGTATGTTGACGGGCGTCAACGCACCCGCCTGCGCCACGCTGGCCAGCGAAAGTGGTCTGGCGGTCGTCGCCTCGGGTGGGGTAGCCTCACTGGAGGATGTACACCGCGTGAAGGAGGTCGAGGCCGCAGGCGTGGAGGGCCTCATCATCGGCAAAGCCCTGTATGCCGGACAGGTAGACCTGTCTATGGCGCTCGAAGTAGCGCGTTCTGCCCCCCTACCCCCCAAGGTTGGGGGGTAGGGGGGCGGCTGAGTAGCTACTATTTTCGGAGAATTATGCTCGCGAAACGAATTATCCCCTGCCTCGACGTGAAAGATGGACGTGTGGTAAAGGGCGTCCAGTTTGTGGATCTGCGTGACGCTGGGGACCCGGTAGAACAGGCACAAGTTTACGACGCCGAAGGCGCGGACGAACTGGTCTTTTTGGACATCACCGCCAGCCACGAAGGACGCGGTCTGATGTTAGAGGTAGCTCGTCGTGTGGCCGAGACGGTATTTATCCCCTTCACCGTGGGAGGCGGCATCGGCAGCCTGGACGACATGCGGGCCATCATCGCCACCGGGGCCGACAAGATCAGTATCAATACGGCGGCGGTTCGCGATCCGAACCTCATCACCCAGGGAGCCCGCGCCTTTGGCAGCAACGCCATCGTGGTGGCCATCGACGCTCGCCGTCGCATAGACGCGTCATTAGACGCATCAGCACTGGCCTGGGAGACAACCACCCACGGCGGGCGCAAACGCACCGGTCTGGACGCCATCGAGTGGGCGCGCGAGTGCGAACAACGCGGGGCCGGTGAAATTCTACTGACAAGTATGGACGCCGATGGCACGCAGGCGGGCTACGACATCGAGCTGACGAGAACCATCGCCGACGCGGTCAGCATCCCCGTTATCGCCAGCGGTGGCGCCGGTGCGTTGGATCACTTTCACCGTGTTCTGACGGACGGCTGCGCCGACGCGGCTTTGGTGGCCAGCCTTTTCCACTTCCGGGAGCTGTCTATCGCCCAGGTGAAGACGTACCTGGCGGAGCGAGGGGTGTGGGTGAGGCAATGAAATCAGGTAGCAGGTAACAGGTAGCAGGTAACAGGTAGCAAATGACGAAAGACGAACGACGTATGACGAATAGCGGATACCGAATGCCCGACCTTAAGTGGGATGAGCGGGGGTTGATCCCGGCCGTTGTGCAAGACGCGGAGACGGGCCAGGTTTTGATGCTGGCTTATATGAACGCCGAGTCACTGCGGCTGACGCTGGAGACGGGTGAGACGTGGTTTTGGAGTCGCAGCCGGGGTGAGCTGTGGCACAAGGGAGCCACGAGCGGCAACACACAGCACGTGGTCGAGATCCGTTACGATTGCGATGGGGATACGCTGCTGGTGCGGGTGGCCCCGGCCGGTCCGGCGTGCCACACCGGCGAAGTGAGTTGCTTTTATCGGGCACTGTGAGCACCGACAGTGGAGAATGTCTACGTCCAGTCTGCGGCGGCCGGCACTTGGACGGTTGAGGTCATCGGCTTCAACATACCCCAGGGACCAAAGCAACCCTACGCGCTAGTGGTAGACGGTCAGTTCGGTGTGGGACCCGCACCTACGCCCACCGACACACCCACAGCGACACCGACGCCGACTGACACGCCCACGCCGACCAACACGCCCATCCCGGGTACCGAGATGCACGTCGAAAGCATTGATATGGCGGTTGTGAAGGCCGGTGGCCAAGTTATCCTCCAATCGCCGCCGGCCAAGAAAGGCGCCAACTGGACCTTCTGTAAAGACTTGACAATAATTCTAGGCGAAGTACCACTCAAATTGAGAGGTTGCTTCTTGTTGCCCAAATGCCAAATGGTTAATGCGTCATCCCTCCACTCTTACCAAGTTCAACTCTTGGCTGCTTATCTCAATATTGCGCTTCACTCTCTCATCCACCTTTTTCCCCAACACTTCAATTCCCAGCATAACCGCGCCGACAACCGGCTCATATCGCGCATTCACCAAGCGCGCCTTGGGAGCTATCATATGGACATTGGCCATCAGAACTTCCTCAACAAGCGTGCCCGGCCCTTTGAATATGTTACCCGACAACACGATCTCCACATCCAAGTGTGTCATCTCAAGGCGCTTCAATCCTGCCGCCACCAGCTCTGCTAGCCCCTCTCCAAAAGCCTTTAGGATCCGGCACGATACTAGATCGCCTTCACAGGCAGCTTGGAAAACGAGAGGTGCGATATGTTTGGTATCATTCTGGCTGAGACAGCGCTCCACATCTGCTCTCAGTAGATCATCCACGCTGGACAGGTCAAACATGTCGAGCACCCTTAGTGTCAGTGTGGTAGGAGGCTCTCTTCCCGTTTCAGCCCGGTAGATTACGTTCAGCGCTCTTCGTCCCAGGGCGATGCCACCTTGAAGATTATGATCGTGATAGAAGTGGTAGATGAACTCCTCGCCTCTGGGTGATCTTATGGCGCAATTGGCACCCGTACCCGCTATCACAATTGCGCCGCAGTCAGCCGAGGTTCCTCCCCTGAGGGCCACGATGCTGTCGTTCTTAATCTGTACCCGTTCGCACAGTCCCAGCAATACCGCATTATCTCTGAGAAGTGCATATTCATCCGGCCAATCGGCACCGGTCAATCCACAGTATAGAATAGCAATCTCATCCGCCCCTATCCCCGCCCGTGCCAAAGCTGACTGACAAGCTACCTGGATCGCCCCCATCGCCTTATTCATGCCATGCACAGAATGACAGGCACCGTAAGCCCTGCCTACACTCATAATATTCCCCTCGATGTCGCATACGGCGGCCCGGGTTTCCGTGTGTCCCTGGTCGACGCCCAATACATACTGCATCAGCATTTTTTCCTCACGTAAAAAATTGAGGTAAGTAGACCCTGTTAGCCTCCAGAAGCTCGTCAAGCAAAGGCGCGGCTACCCCATAATCCTGAAACCAAAGGATGCGCCATAAGAGCCAGCAGAGCTGTATCCCTTGAAGCACTGACAGCCGCCTCCACAGCTAACTGTTCATGATTCTTGGCGGCAGCGATGATGCCCCACACAATCGGGGAACCTCTGGTGCGTTGAGGCCGTGGACCCCAGAGACGTTCACAAGACATGGAATTTCTACCACCGCATCATCGGGCAGGCTCCCAATGGCACCCCGGTTAGGGACATTGACGATGACCAGCTTCTCCTGGTTGGTGTGGATGGCCTTTATGACACTGGGCGCCACTTCCGAGTAGCCTCCACCCACTCGCTTGGCCAGTACCTCGGGTTTGGTGTGACACAAGCCGATACTATTTTCAGGCACACCCAAAGCCTCAGAGACACAGCGTTGCCGGAAAAGCCCTCCTGAACAGAGGCCAGCGATGTTGGCCTGGGTATATATGGAAAGTCTATTCGGCGATGATAGCCGTAACACCCCAGATGATCGGGGCGTAGGGTGTCGATATCTATATATAGGATCCGCACGATGAGGCAACCCCCTCACAGCAAGTTCCAGTCAAAGCACACCCCTATTTCGGCGGAGCGGTCTTGGAGAAGACCGGCGTACACCTCGGGTGCACTGGCTGGAGAACGGCGACTGGTGAGAAGATCTGACACTTGCATCCGACCTTGTAGTAGGTAATCAAAGAACAACCCGATGATTTCGCCTCTGGTCCAGGGGTTGAATTCCGAAGCCTGGTCTGGGGTCATAGTGGCGTGGATGCCCAGGATGGCAATCGAGTCACTAACCACGCCCGGCCCCAGGCACTGCTGCGAGGGATTGGGGGTATCCCCCAGCAAGATGACCCTCCCCAGCTTTCGCACCAATTGAATGCAGGGCGCCAGGACGGCGGGGTGTCCAGTAATGTCAAAAACCACATCCAGCATTCTGCCATCGGTGATCCTTGCGATCTCCCGGCGGGCGCTTTTCACATCCAGGGCCAAGGTGTGGGTCGCCCCGTGTGCTTTGGCAACCTCTAGGCGACTCTGCACCAGATCAATGGCGATGATCTTGCGCGCGCCTGACAGCAGCAAATACTGGACAACCAGTTGCCCCAGCATGCCCAGACCAACCACGCCGACAGTTTCCCCGAGTTGCAGTTCAGCCCGGCGCACTCCCAATTGGGTCGTGCAGGCCAGGGCCGACCACGTGGCATCCTCAAAGCTGATCCCTTCGGGCAACGGACGCACCTCCTCCGCCCGAACGTTGGTAACCTGCTGGTGAGGACCCCACACACCCACCCGGTCTCCTTCTCTGAAGCCGGTGACATCCTCACCCACTGCCACGACGCGGGCTGCCATGCTGTAGCCAGGCCGGAAAGGAAACTTCACCCACTCTGCCCAGTTCGTACCCGGATCGAACACTCCTCTCAGGCAGTAGGTCTCGGTGCCGATGCTGATCAGTGATTTTTCGGCGGCGCACAGCACCTCGCCCGGCCCCAATGGGGACACGTCCTCCTCCCGCACTTCGACTTTCCCGGGCCCCGGAAAAACGATATATAGGGATTTCATAAGTACCCCTCGCTTCAGCCGCTCAAATCAACTGGGCCAACCAGGCCAGGCTTGCCTGCGCAGCGTGCAAACCAGACGCGCGGCTTGGTTGGGCAGGACCGCCTCGCGGCGGCGTTTCGACGATTAGATAGTCATCGTACCCCACGTCTTGTAGGGCTTTGAAAATACGTTCCCATTCCAAGTCCCCCAGGCCACAACAATGGGTTGTTACAACATAACAACCTGGCCTGAACAAGCGCTCTCATAGGCTGCATCCACAATTCTCATATTGGTCCATCCCTCTAGCCCTCCTGGCTTGGGCGCCCCTCCGTGGAGGATACACTCCACGAAGTATGCCATCTGAGCACTGTACATACCCTCTAAGCTCTCCATAGTGTGAGAATCGTGCTCTGAGGAAAAGCCAGCATCCACACGCTCAACCTCTGAGCGTTCGGCATTCGGGATATCCATAAAGGTAGGAAACACCTGGCCAAATCCGGAAGTCCCGTAGAGCTGAGTACCCGCTTCTGGGCCGTCAGCGTGTGGCTGCCACCAGCCTGACTCCAGATAGGAAGTCACACCGCTCTCCCAATTCACAGTCACCAAGCCAGTATCATCGACATCGTAGTTGCCATAGTGGGTGCCTATGCTCGCAAACACGCTCACCGGTTCTGGATCGCCAAGTAGGAATCGAGTGGTGTCAATAGCGTGGATACCCATATCAACCAAGGCCCCACCACCGGCCAGACGCTTCTGGACGAACCAACCTGCCGGCCCCCAGTTGACGTGCACACCATAGCTCTTAGTTCGGATGATGCAACCTATGCGCCCGGCCTCCACCTGATCTCTCAGCCAGCGTATTTCTTTGTGGAAGCGCCAGCAATGAGCCACCATCAGAACTGCATCCGACTGGTTGCCCGCTTCAAGCACTGCCCGGGCTTCGGTCGCACTCATCGCCATCGGCTTCTCGACCATCACGTGCACACCTGCGTTGAGAGCCACAATCGTCTGGGGCGCGTGCAGGTAGTTGGGCGTGCAGATGACAAGCCCGTCGAGGCCGCCTTCATCCAACAATTCTTCCACGGTCGTGTATTGGTGGCGGATATCATACTCGGCAGTGAACGACTGCATGGAGTCTGTTCGGTGATTGATCACTGCTACCAACTCGACATCTGGTTGCTGCAGCGCCACTCGGGCGTGAACCTTGGCGATCCAACCGGTTCCAGCCAATGCGAGCTTCACGCTCATGTATCTCTTCCTTCCAGCATTTCGTTTATGTGTGTTTTTTTGTCAAACTATAAACTGTTTAATGCCTTTCCTAGGACTCCGGCCATGCGTTCTGCTTGCAGTTTAATGGCTTTCCAGCCGAGATCAGCGCTGGCGTAGAGTCTCGGGTCCTTACCCCCGATGCCGAGTGGCCATTGATCAAGATCGGCTGGCAATCGCCCCATCTGAACCAGGTCCGGATGCAAGGCCATCATAAGGGACGTCTCGTTCATTGCCGCGTGGTCAACCTGGATTCCGAGGCCTTGTTCATCCAAATCGCCATCCAAGCAAGTGTAGCAGTCCAGATCGAAGTTCTCTTTCCATTCCTGGGCGTGATCCCGAAACAACTTCGTAGACGGAAAATGGCCGTGTCCTACGACGATTCTAAACCCTACCCGCCGAAGTTGCTTGAGGATACCATCCAAGATCAACTTGAATGTCTCGTCGGGAACCCAGTAGGCGCTGCCATCCAATTGCTGAACCTCGTACTTCTGCTCATCCCTCGTGACGGGAGAGAGATCCATCCCATACAGCTCTTGTCCGTTCTTCACTTGGGCCAGATCGGGCCCCACAAAAAGCATAGGCAAGACGATCCCACCTACTATTTCGGCCAGGTGGCAGAAGAACCCCTGAGCCTGAAGTCCATCTGCTCCAAGCGGCAAGTGATCGCCGTGCCACTCCAATGCTCCGAGAGGTAGGTAGGCAATGGGGGCAACTGCAAGACGCTCGCGGAATTCCTGCGGTGTCAGCTCCACATATAACATCTTCTGTGACATGGTTGTCCTCGCGATTCTGCCATACCGATCCTATTACCTTGCTGAACCGTTTCGGTGTCGTTGCTCATTAGATGGACACTCGCCTCCATCCTCCCTCACAGTTTGTTTTCCTCACTTAACCCGCTCCTCTGTTATGGGCACTAGCCCTTGAGGGCACCAGCCATGATACCCCGGATGAAAAGGCGGCGAAAGAGTATGTAGACCAGGGCTAGGGGCAGGATAGAGACAAAGACCCCCGTAAAGGTCACTTGGAAATTCGTCGCGTACCTGCCGGAAAACCCTTGGATAAAGGGGATCAAGGTGGTGTTGTCCGGATCCAGGTAGACAAATGGCTGCAGGAACATATTCCAGATCCAGGGCAGTGTCATGACGATCACGGAGGCAATATGTACTTTGAGCAAGGGTAAGACAACATACCATAGGTACTGCAGGCGGCTCGCCCCATCTAGATGAGCTGCGTCCTCCAGATCACGGGGAAGGGCACTGATGGCCGCGGTGTAGACCATGATGGCCAGCGCATCCCCTACCAGAAAGATTATGACCAGGCTGGAAAGCTGGGTTGCGTAACGTGGGAAGCCGGCTGACTCCGTGCCGGGGATCAGGTCGATCAGCCATTGTATGATGAGGAACTGCGGCAAAATGATCATCATGGGGGGAATCACCATACGCAGAAGATATAGGTTGTAAATGAACATCTGGTCCCTGCGGCGCAAGCCGGCCAGCCCAAAGGCGGTGAGAATCGACAACAGATTGCCGATCACTACGATTAGCACTGTGATCAGGAGCGTTCTGGCTAAAGGCCCCCAGATGAGGCCTTGCCCAAAGAGGACGTACCAGCCATTGAACCGGCCAAAGGGGGCCAGATACCTCTGAATCTGCTCAGGAGGGATGTCATGTTCCCCGGCGATTTCCGCCAGTGTCTTTCTGGGTTGGACGTAGCCCTTGATGCCGAAGTGCCTCTTGAATTCCTTGATGTCCAGGTTGTAGAAGACAGAAAGATTGCCGAGCTCCGCCTCCATGCTGATCGGTTTCTGGGTCGGCGGCCATAACCACAGTTGCGGCGCATCTTTAGTTCCTACGAACGTACGCACGAACAGGATATAGAACGGAATTAGGGTCACCAAGACATATCCGATCAGAAAGGCAAGGATGGCTCCCCTAGCCACACGCCGTCGTGTATAGTGTCCAGACAGCTTCCGCCTGCCTTGGAGGCGTTCCTTTCTTAGCAATTGGCTGGAAACCTCAGGAGTCGTCATCGCGCCCTCCCGTCCCCGGTAGTTCCGTGCAAAGTGTGTTTCATAATTCGTATTGCAGCCGCCTCTGCAGCCTCTGCCCCAGCACTCCAAACAGGACCAGGGGTAGCCCTATCACCATGGCCAACGTCAGACCCAAAGCGAGCTGTCTCCGTTGCCCAAAGGCGTAGGTGAACAGCAGGACGGATAGAAACTCTGCATCTTTGTTGCCCACCAAGGCGCCCAGTGCCACCAGTTCGTCAAAGACCATGAAAGAACCGATGATACAAAAGATGGTGGCAATAACAAAAGTCGGAAGCATCTGGGGAAAATAGACTCGAAAGAGGCGCTGTATATAGGAGGCGCCGTCCACGATTGATGCTTCGATGGTTTCCTTGGGAATGCTGAGTAGGCCGGACAGGAAGAGCGCCATGTTGTAGCCTGCGTAACGCCAACCTAGCAACACGGGCAGGATGAAGGTAACGCCTCCGGCCGACTTGATGTCGATCGCCTCCTGTATCCAGCCCAGTCTCAGCAAGATGAGATTCACCGAGCCGATGGTTTTACCAAATAGCAGGATGGCCAGATAGCCGACGGCCAGCCCGGAAACCATCATGGGAAGGAAGATGACCGTAAACAGCTCCCCTCGGAAGCCCACCTCATACATCATCAGCGCCAGGGTCATGCCGAACACGTAGATCATCAGGTAGTGGATCAGGACGAAACTGATAGTTCTCACCAATGCGGGAACGACCTCCGCCTGCAACTCTGTGTCCGAAAAGATGGCCCTGAAATTACCAAGTCCAATGGAGTGCACAGTGCTATCTAGGAAATCATTCTGATCGGTAAAGAGTATGGGCACGGATACGAAGAAGGGCAGGATAGTAAAAGCTACATAGAACACCAGTTGGGGGGTCAGGAACGCATAGTCGGAAAGAATACGGCGCCTCTCGGTTTTGCTCATCGATTGCAGGCCACGTAACATTTAACGGACTCCCAGTTCATATCTGTCGAGACATGAGGTGGCCCGGCCGCCACACCAGCCGGACCACCTGAACGAATGGTTCGCTTACGAAAGGTCGTAGCTCGCCTCATAGTCTTTCTGGACTAGGTCAAGGTATTCCTGTACGCTCATCTCGCCGCTGAACAGGGCACTCCAGCGTTCGTAGAGAGCCCCGTGATCATCCTGCGAGAAGGCACCCGGCGTGCCATCTTGCAGCCTGGAAGCCATCAGTTCCCAGCCATAGGGGCCCTCGGTGAACTTCACGTGTTCATATTGACCGCCGGGCACGTCGATATCTTTGACGATCCCGTTCCACTGTGGGCTGTCCAACTCAAACGACTCACTGGGCACGACCAAGGGGGGCAAGCCATAGATCGGGGAGCGCAGCTCAACTATCTCGGACTGGTTGTACCAGACGAAAGCCGTCTGGATCTGCTCAAATTCGGGCAGACCCTCAGCCGAGGTCAGGATGGAGTACCCTTGGTCGGTTAGTGGGGTATCCCTGAATTGCATCCAGGTCTCCTGGCCCTCTGCCGGTGGTGTGGACGGGAAACCACCCTGTACCACGGTAGGATCGGCAGCCAGCGCCTTATCCCAGGGCCATGGCCCATGGTACATCATCACAGACTTCTCGGCGATGTAGCTGGCCTCCATGTCGGTTTCCCACTCGCGGGTGAGCATACCCTCAGGCAGCCACCCGGCCTGGTAGGCCTCAATCAAGAACTCAACCACGGGACGCCAGGGGGAATCCGGATCGTTAAACTTGGCCTCGCCAAGATAGCAGGCGTTTATGTGTTCTACCTGACCCTCCGGGAATGCAACCGGGAAGTGTTGCGGGAAGATGAGAGATGGCATCCACCAGGTGCCGGCCTGGTCCCAGAAGTAGTCCACGTCGGGGTTCGAGTCGGCCCACTTGGTTCCCGCTTCCAGCCAGCCCTTGAGATCGTCCCAGCTCCCTACGTTCCCATGGGGATCCAGGCCAGCCTCCTGCATCAGATCCTGGTGGTAAACCCAGGTCCAGATGATGGGAGCGAAGGGAGCAAGCAAACGCAAGTTGTAGCCATAGAACTGGTGCGAGAGCGCGTTCAGATCGACTGTATACTGGTCCCAGGGTATGCCTTCGACCGTGGTCAGGTCCAGAAATCGCCCTTCCCACTCTTGATATAGGCGTTCTCCCAGGTAATGACCGCGAACCATGGCGGGAGTGTAGCCGCCCGCAACTCTCGCCTGATATGCGTCTTGCTCAGGCTCGTTGACACTGAATAGTTGTACCTTGATGTTGGGATGCTCCTCTTCAAATAGGTCCCAGATCTGGCGCTCGGCATCCAGGTACTCGGGCTCCCAGGCTTGAATCTCGAGAGTGACCTGTTCCGCTTGGGGTTTAGGTGTCGGTGTAGGTGCTTCAGAAGGCTCGGGCGCTACCGTCGGCTCTGCGGCAGGCTCGGCCATAGGGGTCGGCACCGCACAACCTGCGAGAGCTATTCCTGCACCGGTCAGGGCACTCATACGCAGAAAATCGCGTCGACTGAGTTTCTTCATCTTTTTTTCCTCCATCGTTGAGTCTTGGTGGCATCATGGCCAACTGCTTCTCGTACTGAGAAACCTGCTTCACAGTTCTCAGGCCAAGGCCATCCTCTGAAGACAGCGACCTCTACTGCTTAACGATTTGGGTTGTATCAACTCAAATGTCCATCACCTCCTTTGTTATTCCTCCCGTACTTCAAATTATTAGTCTGTTTCGTTACAACCACACGAGCGGCGGATAACCAGTTCTGTGGGGAGTAGTGTCACCGGGTCAGCTTGACCGGTCTCGATGAGCTGAATAAGTTGACGAACCGCCTCGCGCCCGGCTTTCTCAACCGGAGCCCGAACTGTCGTCAGCGGTGGCGCTAGGTAGTGGGCAAGGTGAATATCATCGAATCCGACCACTGCGATGTCCTCAGGCACCCGTTTGCCCATCTGCTGTAGGGTGTAGATGGCTCCTAAAGCTGCATCATCGTCAAACGCGAATACGGCCTCTATATGCGCTCCTCCCCGGAGCCACTGCTCGACCGAAGCCTGAGCCTCGCTGCCCATTACACCACCCGCCCCCACTAGGCTTGGCTCAACTTCGAGCCCATGAGCATGTAGCGCTTCTCTATAGCCCAATTCACGCCAACGAGAGTCCTCCTGGTCCTCCGGGCCTTTGATAAAGGCGATACGTCGGTAGCCATGGACTTTGATAAGATGATTGACGAGTTTCCGGGCACTCGCCTTGTTTTCAAATGTAACGTAGGGAATGTTCAACGAATTGGGAGGAGCCTGGTGAAGCAGTACCAACGGAAAACCGTTCTCATAAAGATAAGCAAGTTCCGTATGCTCCAAAGCGCCAGCGAAAATCAGCAATCCGTCAGTGTTGTGAGGGCCGAGGGGGCGGCTGTAACCAGGTTCGAGACCAGGCGGCCCACACTGAGTACAATGGATTAGCACGTCAAGGCCAAATTCCCTGGCTGCACTTTCGATGCCCTGGAACAGAGGGGCGAAGAACGGAACAGAGAGGTGTTGGGCAATAAGTCCTATTGCATTCGTCTTGCCGCTGGCTAATCCCCTCGCGGCCGCATGCGGTCTATAATTCAGCTCTGCGATGGCGGTGCGCACTCGCGTTTCGGTGGCAGCGGCGACATTGGCCGACTTGTTGATGACCCGACTCACGGTAGCGATGGAAACGCCAGCGTGCCGAGCTACGTCTTGAATTGTGGCCTGGGAAAAGGGTTTGGATTCAGACATAATTCTACTAAATGATCTCCTTTTTAATGTAAACGCTTTCAGAAAGCGTTTACATTATACCATATAATCTGCGTTTGTCAAGTCCAAATATTTGAATCATGCCATTCGGATCTAGGTGATGGGACGCTATCCCCCACCTTGACCTGGGCAGCGCCACAACAATGGCTGAGCTTTCACTGGATGGAAGGACGCGTGCATGTCGGGTATGATCCCTACAGCGGCCATAACGGAAACAAGCGGCTAATTACCAACATAAAGAGTTGACGATGATCACAGAAAAGATGCGCTTTAAACTGACACGGTGCTTCTGAGTTGTACAGCCTCAACGCAACACAAGCTGGAGTGCAAATGCGGCCCCCCGCCTATTCGGGTAGAGGGCTTTGATTCTGGGGAAAGAATTCATGAGGGCAGGGCTAGTCGCAATTTGCCATTCCAAGTGATATGCACACTTAGAAAGACAGAGATTCAGTAAGTATTGGTTCCTTGGTCAGGGTATTAGCGGCGTGAAGACGAAATCTTCCAAACCGTAAAGCCACGACAACCAACAGCGTTTCTCTCAAGGACAATAAGAGGCGTGATAGACTTTTCTGCTGGGATCCGTTGTGCGTAGGACTACGTTAAACCGTGAAAACTATGAAGAAACCCGGTTTAGGCAAAGTTGTGACCAAGCTGCTGAAAACTCGGCTCAACCTGGCGAAAGATAGCCTCATTTGCCTCAAAGAATCGGATACACTGAGATTTGCCAAAGTAAAACAAAAGACTTATAACCAAGTCCGGATACGGGCAATATTGAAACGCAACGGAAAGGAGCTTTCATGCAAGTCGTCTATCTAGAACCGGTTCCTGATGATGTTGAGGCGATCATTCGTGACTGTTTGCCTGATGGGTTCACGCTCCGGGTGCGAGGGGCGGATGAGGCGCCGGTTGATGTGGTGGGTGAGGCCGATTTCATCCTGGTGGCCACGACGCCGCTCACGGCTGGGGTGATAACGGCCGCACCGCGCCTGCAGTTGATCCAGCACCAGGGCGTAGGCTACGACAATGT
>Ga0180438_10008246_pt1 | contig 13299 bp, 12 predicted proteins | sample SS_ome_12_FD_132455 | JGI IMG/M metagenome (GOLD analysis project Ga0180438, IMG submission 132455) | Hypersaline lake sediment archaeal communities from the Salton Sea, California, USA - SS_3_D_2 metaG | ecosystem: Environmental > Aquatic > Non-marine Saline and Alkaline > Hypersaline >... | reverse complement strand
GTCCCGACGTTCATGTGCGGTTTTGTGCGCTCAAATTTTTGCTTCGCCATGCAATCCTTACTCCTTAATTAAAAAAACTATTCTTATTCCGGCAACGAGAGCCCTCAATGGGATTTGAACCCATGACCCCGTTCTTACCAAGAACGTGCTCTACCGCCTGAGCTATGAGGGCGTTTCGTCACGCATTTAATCGCTGAGAAAACAATATCTGCACCCTCCAGCGAAAAAGATGGGCGGTGAAGGATTCGAACCTCCGAAGGCTTATGCCAACTGATTTACAGTCAGTCCCCGTTGGCCACTTGGGTAACCGCCCGCGTGTACTCAATTTTCGTTAAAAAAATCGAGCCGTTGCTGGCTCGAGATCAAAGCCGATGAGAACAGCCTTGATCGCCAACCACCAACCTGAGCCGACGATGGGAATCGAACCCATAACCTATCACTTACAAGGCGATTGCTCTACCGTTGAGCTACGTCGGCGACTTTTTAAGGTGCTTATTAAAAAGGCGAAACGCATTATACCAGAGGGCCTTTGACGCGACAAGGCTATCGTTGCTTGACAAGCCCGATGAAAAAGGGTGACTCCAGCAGCGGGGCGGGAGTCTATCAGTATTCGGCGAAACCGTCAATGGTCTATACGTTTAATCCAGGCAATTGCCCTTTTATATTGCTGGAGCACGCCTTTGCAGAGCCAGATACAGGGCGATTGAACCGGCGACAGCCGCGTTAAGAGAAGCGACATTGCCGCGCATGGGCAATTGCATCAATTGGTCGCAGGATTTTTTCACCAGGGGACGCATCCCTTTCGCCTCACTTCCGACGACCAGCGCCAGAGGGGCATCCAGCAGGACCCCATCCGGCGGCAGTGAATCCGGGCTTCTTTCCAATCCAATCACCCACACTGCCTCTCTTTTAAGGGTATTGATGGTTTGGGCTAGGTTGGCCTGTGCGATTAATAAGTGCTCACTGGCTCCAGAGGAGGCGCTGACTACTGCAGGGGTCACGGCAGCCGCCCGGCGTGCCGGCAGGATAATTCCATGCACACCTGCGGCTTCAGCTGTACGCAGCAGGGTGCCCAGGTTTTGAGGGTCTTGAAGCGCATCTAAAATCAGGATAAATGCAGTTTCACCTGTTTCATTCGCTTTTTGCAGGATTTCGGAAACATGGCTGTAAACATAAACGCCAGTTTCAAGCCCCACACCTTGGTGCCCATCTGCCAGTTTATCTAAACGCTGGCGAGGTACCTGTTCAACGGGAATGCTATGCTGCTCGCAAAGTTGAAGGATCTCACGCAAGCGTCCTTTTTTCTCAGCATGCTGAGACAGCAGCATGCGAAATATTCGGCGCCTGCTGGCTCGAAGGGTCTCGTATACGGGATTGCGTCCATATATTACTTCCATCGCCAGGCAGTGCCTTCTTTTCCGTCCTCCAGGCTGACCCCCAATTCTTCGAGTTGATCTCTGATTTTATCTGAAAGATCCCATCGTTTATCCTTACGAAGTTCGTTTCTTAATTCGATCAGAAGCTCAATGAAAGGGTCGGCATTTGAAAGGATGGGAGCGGCAGGGGTAAGTGACAAGCCCAATACGGTCGTCATCTCGACCAGCAAATTTTGAGCCTCTTTTAAGTTTTCCGCATCCATACCAGCGCTGCGGGCTTGATTGATGGCTCTCACAAGGTCAAATAATACCCCTAAAGCCCCAGCAGTGTTGAAGTCATCCTCCATGGATTTTATAAATCCATCACGTGTAATCTGCACCTGACCAGCCAAATTACCTTTCTCGGATTGAGAGGATTGGTCTGCCGAAACGAGGGTTGGGCGAATACCCGAGCGCAGGCGTTCCAGGGCGCGTCCAGCTTGAGAAATGACAGCGTCGTTAAACGTAAGCGGGCTGCGGTAATGGGAATTCAGCACCATCATGCGCAGCACATCTCCTTCATGATCAGATAAGAATTCTTCGATCGATACCAGATTTCCCAGGGATTTTGACATCTTTTCGCCGGATAACTGCAGCATACCGTTGTGGACCCAGTAGCGTGCGAACTGCACGCCTGTAAAGCACTCTGATTGAGCAATTTCGTTTTCATGGTGGGGGAAGATCAGGTCATTACCGCCGCCGTGGATATCGATTTGTTCGCCGAGATGAGCCAGGTTCATGGCTGAACATTCGATGTGCCAACCCGGCCGCCCACTGCCCCACGGGCTGTCCCAGGCAGGTTCACCCCTTTTGGCGGATTTCCAAAGCGCAAAATCCATAGGGTGTTCTTTAAGATCGCCCACTTCAATTCGAGCCCCGGCTTGCATATCTTCAATATGGCGTCCTGAGAGATCCCCGTATCGATCAAAATTTCGCACCCGGAAATAGACATCCCCCTGGGATTCGTAGGCATATCCTTTTTCTACCAACCCCTGGATCATAGAAATGATTTGATCCATATCCTGTGTGGCGCGAGGGTTGATGGAAGCAGGTAAAATGTTCAATTGTTCTAAATGATGCATATATTCCTGGATGTAGCGTTCAGCCAATTCAAATGGATCGACGCCTTGATGGTTAGCGCGCTGAATGATCTTGTCATCCACATCGGTATAGTTCATTACATGCTGAACCTGGTAGCCCTTGTATTCCAGGTAGCGCCTGATAATATCAAAGACCAGGGAGGACATGGCGTGACCGACATGGGCGCGGTCATAAACGGTTGGTCCACAAACATACAGGCGAACCTTCCCGGGTTCGATGGTTTCAAAAGCCTCTTTCTGGCGGGATGCGGTGTTGTAAACTCTTATAGACATAAGACAATCCTCAATTATCTGGTCATTGGAGAAATATCGAGACCAACGCCTGGTCTTATTTCTCCACTTCCTCCCCTAAACGGGCGAAGATCATGCGGCCTGCTGCTGTTTGCAGAACCTTTGTGACGGTCACTGTGGCTTCGGTATTGATTTGTCCGCGGCCGTCCTCAACGACGACCATTGTGCCATCATCCAGGTAAGCAACACCCTGGCCGGCTTCCCTGCCTTCTTGAATAATGCTTACATTCACAATTTCACCGGGCAGTAATACTGATTTAACCGCGTTTGCTAGTTCATTAACGTTTAATATTGTTACGCCCTGCAGTTCAGCGACCCTGTTCAAGTTGAAATCATTCGTAAGTATTGGACAGCGGAGCTGGCGAGCCAGGACGACAAGTTTTTCATCGACCTCTTTTATACCCTCGACGTCAATGTCGGAGATGCGAACCGGGATTGTCATATCTTTTTGGAGTTGTGACAGCACTTCCATACCCCGCCGGCCTCTCTGTCTGCGCATTGCGTCAGGTGAATCGGCGATGTATTGTAATTCGTTCAACACAAAACGCGGAATTAATAAAGTGCCAACCAGGAAACCGGTTTGAGAGATATCAGCGATGCGCCCATCAATTATGACGCTGGTGTCCAATAATATCTTGCGGTCACTACCCTCGCTGGATATGGTATCTAAATCATCTGCAGGTTTAGCCTCTGATGAGGGTGATTTCAGAGGCCAGCGCGGCCGAATGCCTCCAAAGATTTCGTTCTGGCGTTGAATAAATATCACCATGCCCAGGTAGCCAAAAAACAGCACACCGATGAAGGGTAGAATCTGGCCGAAAGGATCTGGCAACAAAGAAAGCGGGAATGCCACCAGAACGGCTACCAGCAGCCCCACCACCAGTCCAACAAGCCCAGCCATTAATGAATTTAATGAGGTTTTACCCAGGACATTGACAAGGTACCTGACCGGGCGTATGGTCACATAGGGGGTGATTAAGAAACCTATTACCGCTCCTAATATTCCAAGAACAGCTGAAGCGATAATTGGAACAAGATTGAATAAATCACTTAGTTGTATCCCATAATACACCCCCAGAATTGCAAATAAGATTAAACCGATGATACGAGAGATAAGTTCTGTGCGGTTCTGCATAAACAACTCCTGAGCAAGCAATAGAGCGTCAATTGACCCGCTCACATCAGCGTGACTCACGCCCCACGGATTTGTTTTTGTGCCGCGAACTACTTGGTGGAAATGATGATAATAATAATGGATAATTGCGGCTCAACCCGGTTTGCGCATCGGAAGCATGTGAGCATAAATAAAAAAAATAAGGAATAATAATCGTCCGACGCAATTTGCTAAATAATTGCGTATTTATTATATATCAGAATCTATTATTTTCTGTATGAATCATCTAAAATTTATTGCATTACTTGGTTAAGCTTCTATATCTATTTGAAACTTGGGCATGAAAAATCCCAGGTTTTCCTGAGTCAGGTTGAATATTTTGTTGTATGGAATTAAACAGTATTGATTTGTCGAAATAAAATATCCACATAAAACACGTATGAATGGGAACCGGGATGTGTCATAAAGGGAATTGATAAACTATAATTACCCGGTATATCCATATCGGAATGGACCATTAGATTCAATGATGGTTGATCTCAAAATGGACCCAAAAAGTTTACACCCCACCAGTAGAAGTTGAGATAAAGGAGAACCGCATGGCAGCAGCCGAACTGAGCGCGTTTCAGGATATTAGCCAAAAAGAATACAAGCGCAGAATCCGCGCCTGGACAATGTATGACTGGGCTAACTCTGCTTTTGCAACCACGATCCTGGCGGCGGTATTACCAATCTATTTCAGCCAGGTGGCTGGCGCGACGCTGTCCAGCCCGACTTTGGCAACTGCATATTGGAGCACAGGTTTGAGTATTTCACTGCTCATAATTGCGGTGCTCTCACCGATATTAGGAACAATATCGGATATCATGCGCGGTAAAAAACGCTTCCTGGCTCTGTTTATCGGAATTGGTGTGGTGAGTGTCGCATTGATGGTTTTCATCCAAACCGGAGATTGGGTGCTGGCGGCGATTTTAGCCATATTGGGCCGGATCGGATTCAGCGGGGCGAATGTCTTCTATGATGCGCTACTTCCGCATGTTGCCAGAGAACAGGATCGGGACAAAGTTTCAACACGTGGATATGCGATGGGCTATTTGGGAGGCGGATTGCTGCTCGCGGTTAATGTGGCTATGATCGAGATGCTTCCGGGAACGTGGGGTCCGCGGCTTTCTTTTTTGAGCGTGGCGGTTTGGTGGGCAGTGTTTTCCATTCCGATCCTGAGAAGAGTTCCCGAACCGCCTGCTGCTGTGGTCAAGATTAAAGAGGGTCACAATGTGCTCACAGCCAGCTTTCACAGACTGCGAGAAACCTTGCAGGATATTAGCAAGTACCGGGAGTTGTTTAAATTCCTGATCGCTTTCCTGATCTACAACGATGGGATCGGAACGATAATCGGCGTGGCGGCGATTTATGGCGCAGAACTGCGGTTTGGGGCGGTGGACCTCATTCTTGCGCTGCTCCTGGTGCAGTTTGTCGGGATACCGTTCAGCCTGATATTCGGACGGCTGCCCAGCAAAGGAGAAAAGCGGCGCCCTATTTACCTTGGGTTTGTAATGTACAACCTGGTCGTTTTACCGCTGGTAGGTGTGGCGGGAGCCAGACTGCTGCCGGCGGATACTTCTGGCTCTTCACCTCAGCCATACCTCACTACAGGCAGCGCGGTTGGAGAGGGTCATTATTTTGCTGATTCGCAGGCGGTTAATTATTCCGGCAGTTGGGTAACAGACACGGTCAGCGGGAGGGAAATTGGAAGAGATGCTGACCTGCTTGTGAGCACTACAGATGAACCTGGAGCGGCATATGAGACTTCATTTAATGGCCAGCAAATCAACGTTACCTACTCCATGGGGCCGCAGCACGGCGTGTGGGCGGTTTTCATGGATGGCGAGGCGCTTTTGGATGAAGTCACAGGAGAACAGGTAACAGTCGATGCTTTCAACCCCACCTTGCGATACGAGGAAAGCCAAACGTTCAAGGCTAAAAAAGCTGGAGAACACCAGCTAAAAATTGTAAATACAAACCAGCGCAATCCAGAATCCCAAGGATACCAGATGACGGTGACCGAAATTGAAATTCTGCCTCCCCTCCGCCAGAGTAATCTGTTACAGATTTTAGGTTTGATCCTGATTGTGGAAGCGGTTGGCCTGGTGTTTGCGTTCGTTTTGGGAAAGACGCTTTTTTCCTCCTTGGCTAGGGATATGAATACAAAGCGCAGCATAATATTAGCGCTGGTGGTTTATTCTGTTATTGCAGTTTGGGGTTTCTTCCTGGATTCGGTGGTCGAGTTCTGGTTCCTGGCCTGGATGGTTGCAATGGTGCAGGGAGGCAGCCAGGCATTGAGCCGGAGTTTGTATGCTTCGATGTCGCCGGCTTCAAAGAGCGGTGAGTTCTTTGGTCTTTTCGGGGTGATGGAGAAGTTTTCGGCAGTGATTGGTCCGCTGATCTTTGCTTCTGCCGGGGTGTTATTGGGCAGCAGCCGACCGGCAGTATTGAGCATCATCATTTTCTTTATTATTGGAGGTTACTTGCTGATACGGGTAAACGTGGATGAAGGAGTGAGTGTTGCGAAAGAAGAGGACAAACTTGAGTTTCAAGGCGGAGGCACATGAAGCGAGTCATCGATCCCCGGGTTTAATCGGGCCAAACTGTTTCCGCCGGTAGGCAGCCATAACGCGGAAGAACCAGACACCTGTGGTAAATAGAATGACGATAAGCCACCAAATTGCCGCCAACGGGAAAAAGGTTGAGACCCACTTTCGACTGTCTACCAAATAATATAGTCCTTCAGGTACCCTCACATATCTTCCGTTGACCTGTTTTAAATGCTGCGGGAAACGCTGGTAGTTGGTGGTATCCATGAATAGATAGTCGAAATACTTGCCATCTGCTTCGAGCATGATCATGAAACGCAAGTTCGGATTTGGAATAAGCTGTTCGGGCACAGATCTGGTTCCCTGGATCTCGGACAGAAGCTCTGAATCCGCACTCATTAGCGCATTTTCAAGGTCAGTAATCACACCGTTAGGAACAGCGTAGCGCTCTCGAAACTCCGGGCTGAAAAAATGCCGGTTATAACGAGTCATATCCTGGATGAACGCCAGCAGTAAGAATATCCCCATTATGAAAAACGGAAGCAGCAATAATCCGATCACATAAGGCCAGTCGACTAATTTGCGTAATTTCATGAGAACCCTCCGGGCGGCATAATAGCATGTTTAAGGAAACAGGTCAACAAAAATGCTGAGCACAAGGTATATGGAGCGGAGAAATGCTTCATCCCGCCAGCTGAAGAATCCTAGGATATAGATATTCCTGAGATGCGCCTTCGTGGTAGGATACTGAGCGTATACATTAACTTTCAGTAGTTGAGGTTTTGGCTTGAAAAGTAAAGACACTCAAGGGCACGAGCGCTATGTGCAGCGCATGTTCAGCGGCATCGCCCACCGTTATGATTTGATGAACCGGGTGATGACTGCCGGCCGCGATGTCCACTGGCGGCAGGAAGTAATCCGGCGGGCGCGTATCCCAACCGGCGGTTTACTGCTTGACCTTGGTTCAGGTACGGGAGACCTGGCGTTTGAAGCTCTGCGCCAGTATCCATCCTGCCGGGTGATTCCAGCTGATTTTACGGTAGACATGATGCGTGTCGGCAAGGTCCGACTTGAGAAACAGAATGAATCAGTAGACAGGCTGGATTGGAGCGCGGCAGATGCGAACTTCTTACCCTTTCCGGATGAAGTTTTCGATGCGGCGGTTTCCGGTTTCCTGCTGCGAAATGTAAGGGATGTAGACAGGTGTCTGGGTGAACAGTACCGGGTATTGGCACCGGGAGGCCGCATTGCTGCCCTTGATACTACTCCGCCACCGAAAACTATCATTTCCCCGCTCATTAAATTGCACCTGCGTTACCTTATTCCTACTCTTGGCACGATCATCGCGGGACAACCGGATGCTTATCGTTATTTGCCAAATACGACCGAGTCGTTTCTTCATCCGCAGCAGCTTTCGGCGCGCTTGCAAAAAGCCGGTTTTGAATCGGTCGGATACCAACATTTGATGTTTGGAACGGTAGCCATTTATTGGGGAACCAAGCCAGAAGCAAAAACAATTTCGCTTGAGTACCAGGAGGATAAATGAAAGAAGGAAAGCCGCGATTAATCATCGGGATCAGCGGTGCTTCGGGGGTGGTACTCGGCATCCGGATGCTGGAGTATCTGGGGGCGACAGACTTTGAGACCCACCTGGTTGTGTCTCCCGCTGCCCGCCTGACAATATCCCATGAAACTGACTGGCAGGTGGATGATGCGCTTAACCTGGCGGACAAACATTACAAGCATACTGATGTTGGGGCAGCAATTGCCTCGGGAGCATTCACCACATCCGGGATGGTGGTAATTCCATGTTCGATAAAAACACTTTCGGCGGTAGCTAACTCCTATTCCTCAGATTTAATGGCACGCTCCGCCGACGTCACACTGAAGGAAGGCAGACCGTTAATCCTGGTAGTACGTGAATCCCCGCTGCATCAAGGTCACTTGAGATTGATGAGCACAGCCGCACAAGCCGGAGCAGTAATTTTTCCACCGGTGCCAGCATTCTATACCCATCCCGCCAGCGTTGGAGATATGATCGATAATATCGTTGGGAGGGTGCTGTTGAGATTAGGGATTGAAAACGAGTTGTACGGCAGGTGGAGGGAATGAACAAAGCTGCGCGCTGCGGAGAACCCTCTTATGTGTGGCGTGCTGGTCAAGAACGGCGGCTGCAAATGGTGCTGGAGGCGGGTGCCGGTTTATTGCAGGATGGTGCAGCGCTTGAGAATGGGTGCGGTGTGGGAATGTACGTCGAGCAGCTGGCATCCCGGACCCGTGAAGTTGTTGGCATGGAATATGACTATGAGCGCGCAGAGCAAGCGGCCCGGGTAAACAAAGCATATTCCAATGTTAAATTGTTAAACGCGGCAGGGGAGCGGCTGCCTTTTCCAAATGGTGCTTTTGACTTGATCCTAAGCCATGAAGTGCTGGAACATGTACAGGATGACCGGGCAGCTGTGGAAGAAATGGTGCGAGTATTACGGTTGGGGGGACGGATCGTGCTTTTTGTACCCAACCGCGGCTATCCGTTTGAAACGCACGGTATATATTGGAAGGGAAAATATTACTTTGGGAATAAACCACTGGTTAACTATCTGCCGCGCAGACTTCGAGATCGATTGGCGCCGCATGTGCGCGTTTACACCCGGGGAGAATTAGGGAAATTGTTCAGTCGTTTACCGGTGAGGATTGTTCAACGGAGGATTATTTTCGGCGCTTACGATAACATCATAACCCGCAGACCAGCGCTGGGAAAGGTTCTTAGGTCAGTCATGCAGTGGTTTGAGAAGACGCCGCTGAGCATCTTTGGTTTGTCGCATTTCTGGGTAGTGGAAAAGATAAAAAGCGATTCAGTCAGCTAAATTTTTTATTCTTCTGGGGTCGGCAAGCGGAAATCATATATACCTTCACGTATCTCCCAGCGGTGGGAACAGCCTGGGCAGAGACAATACTCGTTTGATCGCGCTAATGGGAAAAAATCACACGCCGGGCACTGAAAAAATGCAGAACCATCCGGAGTTGGACTGCTGCCTGTCGCAGCAGCTTTAACGAACACGCTGGGCGTAAACTGCCACAGGTTACCAGATAATTGAGCCAGCGAGTCCATCCCAACCAACAGCTGCAAAGGGACAAAGCGTTTAATAAAATCGCTTCTGAAATGTGAGACAGTCAGCTGCCTTTCGATCTTGAAATTGTTCGCATCAAGCCATCTGCGAATGGTTTTAGGATGGAAATTAAAGTTTAACGCAACATTTTCGACCGTCCCGGTTGTGAATGGATCCCAGGACTGCCTGCCCAAAATATAACGAAGGATAGCTTTCCAATGTTTTTTACTGGCATATTCCAGGATAAATCCTGCCTCCATTCCGAGCACCCGGCGAACCTGCTGCAGGGCACGCGGCACATCGACAATATGGTGGAGGGTTCGTATCATAGTACTGAAATCGAACAGACCGGATACAAACGGCAGCCGGTAAACATCGGCTGCCACGTATATATAGCGCTCCCCCTCACCTAATCTGCTCTGAGCAAGTTGAAGTTGCGTAAAGGAATAATCCAGCAGGACAATGCGCTTGAATCCTTTATAGCGCGGGGTATTACGCCCTGCTCCCGCGCCCAATTCAAGGAGCAGATTGCCACCGTCGGCTGGCAGCAACCTGCGCAGCGCTATCTTCTCAACCCGGTCTTCGTATTCTCGTCCCCCGTGGTCCCAAAAGCTTGATTGGTAATCTGAGCCTTCGTAATCAATGACCGGCGGCTGCTCAGAACTTAGCTCATGCTGCTGAGAGTTCGAGATCTTCTCGATTTATGATTTTCCTTCCATCGTAACCGCGCCCGAGGCCGCGGTAGTGAAACCCCAGGCTAGCCATAGAATCCGGGTCGTAAATATTGCGACCATCGAAGATAATTGGCTGGCGCATCAGGGTTTTAATCCTGGCCAGGTCGAGATGTTTAAATTCGTTCCAATCTGTAATAACCATGAGCGCATCGCAGCCTTCCGCCATCGCATACACTTCAGTATACATTTCGACCTCGGGAAGCAGCGGCCCGGCAGCATCCATCGCCACCGGATCGTAGGCGCATACCTGGGCGCCTGCCGCAAGCAGGGAATTTGCGATATCGATTGAAGGGGCATCGCGCATGTCGTCTGTGTTCGGTTTGAAGGAGAGACCCAACAAGCCGATCCGCTTACCTTCAACCCCCCCCAACATATTCTTGATCCGATTGACTGCCATAGGCCGGCGGTCGCTGTTGATCTCCATAACTGCGTTGATCAGCTGCGGGTGGCGTCCTTTTTCAGCAGCCATGAATGACAGGGCTTTGACGTCTTTTGGAAAACATGATCCGCCGTACCCAAGCCCAGCATCGAGGAACATAGAGCCGATGCGTTTATCGTAACCCATCCCAACCGCGACTTCCTTGACATCCGCCCCCAACTCTTCACAGATGTTGGCGATCTCATTTATGAAGGATATTTTTGTCGCCAGGAAAGCATTCGAGGCATATTTAATCATTTCAGCCGTCCGCAGGTTGGTGATCACGATGGGGGCACGCAGCGGAATATGTAATTGGGCTACTTTTTCGGCGGCTTCAGAATCAACCGAACCCAATACGGTGCGGTGTGGATTCATAAAATCACTGATTGCAACTCCCTCGCGCAGGAATTCTGGGCATGAGACAACCGAGAATTCGATCGGTTCTGTCTGGTGCTGGCGAACAATATCCGCAACCCAGTCGCCGGTACCTACAGGAACGGTGGATTTGTTGATGATTATCAGCGGGGAAGTCATCACCTGAGCGACGGATTGTGCGGCGGAGGCTACATAGCGCAGGTCAGCTTCGCCATCAACGCCCGATGGTGTGCCAACTGCAATAAAAACAAATTCTGTGCCATTTATCCCTTCCGGATAAGAAGTGGTAAAAGTTAGCCGCCCGGAGCGTACATTCCGATTGACTAATTCTTTTAACCCTGGTTCATAAATCGGCATATCCCCGCGCTTTAACCCTTCAATTTTCTCTTCAGCTATGTCCAGAGCGATTACGCGGTTACCCAGATCTGCAAAACAAGCCGCTGTGACCAGACCAACGTATCCAACCCCGACCACACATATCTGTTTCATACGGTGATTCTCCTGTAATCGTGCAAAGTTGCCAGGAATTCCGTGGATATTCTACTCAATTTTACTGTAATGATTCTAACCCCAAACCGGTTGTGATGTGCCACTTTTCCTCGCCCGCCAATATTACCATAACTTTGAACGGTCAATACAGTTTGACTGTCCCAAAAAGATGATCATCATATAGATTTGATAACCGTCATCTAGCAGCTATGACCAATGTCACTTGTAAATTAGCCAAAAACAGTCTAAAATATTGGAAATAAATCCTATCTTATAAACCTTATTAACGGAGATTATCGATGCAAATCACTCGTCAAGCCGATTATGCAGTTCGTGCGGTACTTTACCTGGCTCAAATGGGACCTGAGCATCGCGCTGCAACCAGCCAGATTGCCGAGGAACAACAAATTCCACCTTCCTTTTTAGCAAAAATCGTATCCCAACTTTCCGTTGCTGGTCTTCTTCAGACTTCACGGGGAGCGCGCGGGGGTGTATCTCTGGCGCGCACACCGGAGAACATCTCCCTGCTTGAGGTCGTTGAAGCAATAGATGGGCCGATTTTATTGAACGACTGTGTCGCCAACCACGGCGCATGTGTTTTTGGGGACAGCTGTCCGATACAACCGATTTGGTGCGAGGCTCAATCCGAACTGGTTGCCCGCCTCGGGGCAACAACCTTCGCCAAAATTGTCCAAAATGGGCAAGAACCGGTGGCTGCATAACAGATGGTAAGAGATCAATTTTATTTTTTGGCGAGCGATCTGTAAATATTATCCGGAGATTAACTTTCTAATCATTGTGCAAGTGTATCCGCATCTGGCATCTTGCCAGTAACGGAATTAACATTTCATAAAAATCTTTTAATCCGGCTTGGGTATATTTAACTTGCATACCCAAGCTGTTTTTTTAAGTTGTGTCTCCAGGAATGAGGAAATTTAAATTATGATTGGAGTTGGTTCACGCTTTTTTCTTTTTGTATCGAGAAAACCTGCTTTTACCTTGAAATATCCCTGCTGGTTGAAGGGACAGACCTTGATACATACCGAACAGCCATGAAATTTCGAAAAATATGAGAACAAGCTGCAATTGGTCAAGCGAGCAGTGGTCGAGCTCATCGCCCAAGCCGATTTTGAAGCAGCGACGCAATTTACTAGTGATGTGAGCGCTGATTTGTTGGATATACCATTCGAAATTTTTACCGGTATCATAAATTTATTTGCTAAATATCAATCGCAGGGCGTTCTATGTCTTGAGCATCCGCTGCATGGCGTGGCGGCATTGTTAGGACCACTGATGTATACAGCCATGTTTCAAGGAGCGATGCCCGAGCGTGATTTACCATCTCTGGATTTAGAAAGTCATGTCGCCTGCTTTTTGGAAGGGCGGTACGTTGAAAGATAGGATGTCTTAGACCTCTGTTTCCAGAAGGCAATCCAGGATGCAGTAAATGGGCTGCTCCATGCAGTCTCTAACTTGGGGGAAATATCCGCTTGAAGAATAAATTCTTTGAAATCAGAAAGGGATAGATAACGATAATTTTTGGCTGCACTTGAACTTGCCAGGTTTAAGGCGATCACTGAAGGGATTGGTGAGTAAAGCAATGTTTAATGGATAACTTCATTCTCCTGATTGGTGAAGCGGCTCCCTTGGCGTATAATTTATTAC
>Ga0180438_10008245_pt1 | contig 13299 bp, 17 predicted proteins | sample SS_ome_12_FD_132455 | JGI IMG/M metagenome (GOLD analysis project Ga0180438, IMG submission 132455) | Hypersaline lake sediment archaeal communities from the Salton Sea, California, USA - SS_3_D_2 metaG | ecosystem: Environmental > Aquatic > Non-marine Saline and Alkaline > Hypersaline >... | reverse complement strand
ATTCCAGCTAACAAAAAACCTGCCTATGTTCCTTCGGCAGATCATCCTTGGAGGAAAAAGTTCATTCAGGTATGACATTTCTAAATCCTTGGAAGTATGACATTTCTATTTCCCGTTGACATTGTTGAATTGCCTATTGACAAATTCGTAGCAGGGAAGGAAAATGAAAGAATAGAAAAAAGATGATGGCTACGACAGATATCGTAGCCATACAAGCACATTTTATTCAATGGTTTTAATCCTGCCCCAATATCCAGTAAGCTTGTCCATTGGTTTGCAGACACTGGGATATAATTCTTGAAGTTGCATGTCAAGCAAGGGAATCGTTTTGCCCATAAAGAGAAACTCAATGGTTTTCCTTACGGTGATATTGTGGGGATTGAGCCAGGTGCGGTGGATGAGAGCAAGCGGGATATTAAGAACATTGCCGGCAAAATTTGTTTCAACGCAAAGCGTTGAAAATTCACCAGCCGGTACAGTGACGTCAAAGGCACTTACCGTTGTTCGAGCTAAGACATCTTGAACCGTAAGTGAAGGCAGGATTCCCAGATTGGGAATTTCGACATTTTTCCCCACGATAGTCGTGCCTTCTTGCCACTTGTTCCCCGCGGAAAGCGGGTAGCGGACTACAGATGCAGCCGGCTCTATCAGCAGTTCAGTCATGCCAGTGGCCAAGCCCTTCAGGGTGAGATACTTTTGTTCTTGGTCGAAGTTAAAACCAAAATAGAAATGAGAGATTTTTGTCTCCGTCTTAAAAACAGAGTCGTAGTATTCCTTTCCCTCGATTACTACCATGCTTTGCCCAAAAATAAATAGACCATGTTCTGTTTCTCCAGTTCTTGCATCAAGCATGATATAGGACATAGGCAAACCGATCAAGAATCCTGCTTCGCCTGGAAAGGCAATCTCAAAACCATGGACGGATTGGCAGGCTAGACAAACAAGTAGTACCACTAACAGCAAGTTCAGCGATTTCACATTATTGCCTCCTTAAAAAAGCGAGCCACATAAGCATTGTGCCTATGTGACCGCTGGATCGGTGAGCTTATCTTCTCACCTGTGCCCAAGTAGTAGTTATGGCCTTCGTGGCCGGTTTCACTGCAAGCCCCTTTGTGCTTGTGTTTGGGAAACTTTTGATAATTTCAAGCATGGCTGGAGCCTGGGCCATGTCTGTCTTGCCTCTTGGTTGATCAGCAGCATCAATGATCACGCCCTGGTCCCTTTCATCGACCACGTTGTCTCCGGTCATGTCCCAGCTATTATCCTGGAGATCTGAAAGGATTTGTTGTGCAATTTCCCTTTCCCCTTTTATGTCTTCTTTTCCTTTTGGGACAACAAGAAGATAGCAATAACTAGGATTGTTGGGACACTTATTCCCGATGATATCATTGATCACGAAGAGCTTGCTGATGAATAGAAGAAGCTTCCCTTCACTAGTCTCTTGCTCCCATTCATAAAACCCGGCTTTTTCATACATATTGAAATTAAACGGGAAACGTCCCCATCCACCGATTACAGCCTGGGACACTTGGTCCGAGAACTGGAACCGGTTGATCACTTCTTCCTCTTCCGGGCAGCCCACCAAGAATAAGACGAAACCTCCTAACAGCAGAATTGCTACCAATCGCATTAATCGTACCATTTTTACCTCCTCGGCCTAACGGCCTGAATTAATAAGAACTATAATCTTTTGATATTCTACTTCTTTTTACCATTACTATGAGAATTTGTCAAGATCCTAACAAAAAAAACAGCACACTTTCTTTACTTACTATTGTTTCTGGCATTGTTTTGTTCTTGCCTTTAATCATTTTGGCTTGCGAATTATACTTTTTACCATATCCAGAAACTGAAGTTTGCGTAACCTGTCCGGACACAACAGAGTTTTGTCGATTCGCTTATGATTCACGGTGGTGTGGGCCTTGGGCTGAAGGTCCTGGCTCTTATCAGGTAGAAGGCCAAGACTGCTGGACATGCAGCGATAGTTCAGAGGTCTGCATCACTTATTGTACAGATGCGAATGTAGCTACGGATCCAGAGTGTCCAGCAGGACAATACTGTATAGAGGGCTTTGCTAGAATAGGGCCTTGCCCTAACGGTGATGACGATGACGACTACTCCTTTAATGTCCAGCTCTATGCTTCACCAACCACAGGTGATTGGCCTTTGACAGTTAACTTTGAAGCTGGATACAGCCATAATTTCCCAGATAGGTCTGGAGATGGTCATATGCTTGATTTTGGAGACGGGACACAAGCTTGCAGCTATTCTTGGTATGATTATCCTTGCGATTATGAGTGGCCTTTATCTTCTGACCCATGCGTGAACATTCCTCCTTACTATGGCTGGAGAAACTGCTATTTTCTAAACCACACTTACAATTCTCCTGGAACTTACAATACCCAGTATGCAGTAATAGACACAGAAACCTCTACCTGGTGGAGCACTATTGTGCCGATTACTGTCACAGGAGAACCACCCTCAATAGGCCATATTAGAGTCTGGCATAATGGTGGAGTGATTAAGCTTAACCTAATCAATGCCACTGAAGCTATTTCCAGAGGTCTTGGAGTTATTAAAGTAGCCAGGTTTGATGGTGATACTGGCAGTGCTGCTGACTTGGTTGATTCTTCTGATCCTAATTTCAACAACTATCCTGTGAGGATATTCTTGAAAGGAAGTGTTAAAGCTTGGAGAACTATTCCTTAAATATGTTCTCTCATAATGATTTAAGAAAAGGAACTCAAATTATTTTCCAGGGACAGCCCTGGGAAGTTTTAGAATACAATCTTAACTTCCAGGGAAGGGGCTCTTCTAAAATGCAAGCAAAGATTAAGAACCTAATTACAGGGAATGTGGTTTCAAAGACCTTTCATCCTTCAGATAGTTTCAGGGAAGCTGAGTTAAAAAAAGTAAATCTTAAGTTTATTTATTCTCACAAAGGGAAATATGTTTTTCAGAAAGACTCTCGAAGAACAGAGTTGCAAGAAAACATTTTAGGAGTTAAAGCCAAGTTCTTAAAACAAAACCAGGAATTAGAAGGAATTGTTTTTGAGAATAAAATTATTAATGTTTTAATTCCTATTAAAATGCAACTTAAAGTAATTGAGTCCCCTCCTGGCATTAAAGCTGGGAGAGCTGAACCTGGAACCAAGCAGGTTACTTTAGAAACAGGCGCTGTTATTAACGTTCCTTTGTTTATAAAGGAAGGAGATGTTGTTGAAGTAAATACAGGGACAGGAGAATATGTAAAAAGAGTAGAATAAAAGCAGAATCTGTCAACAAAATCTCTGCTGACAGATTCTTTTCTCATCGCCTGCCTTGGTAAAGCATGGCGATGAAAACGGTGATTGCATCATCCCTTTTTTTGATAAACTTATAAAAAAGGAGATGAAACAAACTAATATTCTCATGAGTTCCTCCTCCCTGCCAAAAGATGATAGGCAGGAAAATAGCTATTTTCACAACCATTTTGCTAACCACCATTACTTGACTTTGAACTGTTAAAAGATATATAATAATTGCATGAACAAGAAAATTTATTTCTTCCCAATTACTATTGAAGCCCTTGATGAGGGAGGATTTTTAGCTGCCTGTTCTGTTCTTCAGGGCTGTCGAGCCGAAGGAAAAAGTTATGGAGAAGCAATTGAAAATATTCAAGATGTTATAAAGGTTCATATAGAGGCAAGAAAAGCTCATAATGAACCCATGCCCGAAGTCTCTGTTCCCAGCAAAACAGATCTCCGTTTATCTTTGCCTCTCCCAATTTCTATTTAATCTATGGCTCAAAGGTTTCCTCAAGCCAATTATGCTGATATTGTAAAAGTAGCCAAGAAGTTAGGCTTCTATTTTTTTAAACAAGCCAAGGGAAGTCATGAAGTCTGGCGCAGAACCGATGGTCGCTACACTACCATACCCCATCATGGCTCAAAAGCACTCAAAAGAAAAACCTTAAAATCAATTCTGCGGGACCTTCAAATTACCCCTCAAGAATTCATTAAAACAAGGAAAGGCAGAAAGTAAAGTTCTCCTTTATTAGTTTAATAAAGAATAAGTAATTTACAAGTTTCCTCTTTTCTTTTCAGCTTCTAAAATTCTATTTACAGCTGCAATATTAGCTGCTGTTCTTAAGTCGCAATTCTTCTCCCTAGATATTTCAACCACTTTTTTTACAGCTTCTGTTATTTTCTCTTCTAATTTCTCTAAAACTTCTTTTTCTGTCCATTTTTCTCCTTTTAGATTCTGAAGCCATTCAAAGTAAGAGACAATAACACCACCTGCATTAGCTAAAATATCAGGAATAATCTTTATTCCTTTTTCAATTAAAATTGAATCAGCATCTGGCATGGTGGGAGCATTAGCCATTTCTAAAATAACTTTGGCTTTTATTCTTTCTGCATTCTCTATTGTTATTTGATGACTTACAGCGCATGGCGCTAAAACATCACATTCTAATTCCAAAAGTTCTCTGTTTGATATGTTTTTCTTTTCTGTGATTAAACCTTGTTTTGAAATAATCTCTTTAATATTCAATCCTTTTTTATCATATACTCCACCATCAACATCACTTACAGCAATAATGGCATGACCCCATTGAGAAAGTATTTGAGCTAAATGACTACCCACATTACCAAAACCCTGAATAGCAACTTTTAAACCTTCACCAGCCAATTCCCTTAAAGCAATACTTCCTCCAAAAGCGGTCGCTATCAATCTTCCTTGAGAACCGTCTTTTTCAACTGATTTCCCGGTAATGACTGCTGGAGTATATTTTCCAACCAATTTAGAATATTCATCTGCCATCCAATCCATAACAAGATGATTGGTGTTTACATCAGGAGCTGGAATATCTTTTTGAGGTCCAATGTCTTGGTATATTCCTTTAATATATCCTCTGCTTAACGTTTCCAATTCTTTTTGAGAGAAATCTTTTACTTCCACTCTTACTCCCCCCTTAGCCCCACCATATGGAAGCCCTGCTAAAGAGCATTTTAAAGTCATTAAAAAAGCCAAAAGCTTAACTTCATCAAGATTAACTCCTTGATGAAATCTTATTCCTCCTTTAGTAGGTCCTAAAGCATTATTATACTGCACCCTATAACCATCTAAAACTATTCTCTTTCCATTGTCTCTTTCTAAAGGTATTTTAAATTGAATTATCTTTCTTGGAGTTTGCAAAATATCTAATTCCTTTTCACTTAAAGGAAGCTTTTCTGAGAGAGCTTCTAAATGATTTCTGCATTTTTTACAAATATTCTTTTGTTCCATGCTTATAATTTTGCTAAAGTCAGTTCTTTGATTTTTTCTGTTAAATTACGGTGGCTTTCTGGCAGAAATTTTGCCAAATCACTTTTTATTGCTTCTTGAGAGAGTGTTTTTATCTTTTTAATTAATTGTTCTGGACTTGTTTTCTTTTTGTAAAGAGACATTTTTTTATTCACTAACTGCCAGTTAATAGGCACCTGTTTAGTTAATAAAAACCAAAGGTCAAAAATATCCCTGCCCCTTACTCTCATTAAAACAGCTCTGATTTTTTCTGCTAAAACTTCTTCAGCTTTCAGATGACTTACTTGCGGGTATGGGCCTATGGGAAACACAGTTTCTATCAGGTTGACATCTGTTGAAAATGGTTTTTCTCGTATTGAAAAATCCAATCTTACAGTAAGAGGATTTTTTAGCCCTTCCACCTCTTGAAAAATTCTGGCTCTGAAAGTGCCAGCAATTGATATTTCCTGTTTAAACATTAGTTTTGCAGATTCTTCTCTTGAAATTCTGTCTAAACTACGCAACGCCAACTCTTTCAGCTCTTTTTCTTTAAGCAAACTGGTAAAATCAAGGTCTTCTGAAAATCTAAATGAGCCAAACAATAATCTTATGGCTGTACCGCCTTTAAAGAAAACTTTAGCTGTTTCTTTTTCAGTATAAAAATACTTTAGGAATAGAAGCTGAAGGTATTCTCTCTGAACTGTAAAGGTGTCAATTTTTAATTGCTTGGCTAACCTTTTAATTGTTGGCTCTTTTAGCATGTTAAATTAGTTTTAATTTTTTAAGCAAATTCTGTAAAGGCAAGAAAGAGAAGCCTTCGGCCAATTCTTTTAGTTTCTTTTTGTTGATTCTTTTAAGGTCAACATCAGCAAAATGAATCTGTCGCAATTTCTTGGCCACAAAGTAGGCCTCATCCAAAAGAGCTTTCTCTGGGGTAGCTAAGAGAAAATCCTTCTCTTTTTCAAACCCAAAGAAGTATTTTTTAGCTAAATGAGCAAATTCATATTCTTTATCTTGATAGATTATTTTTCTTGATTTTAGAGTGCTAACAGAGGTTATGGTGTAAGTAAATTGAGGCAAAATGCCATAAAAACAAAGAGCGCTTTCCAAAGAGACGTAGGAAGGATAAACCAGGAAATTAGCTAATTCAAAATCATCCACCTCTCTTAGCAAAAACTGGTATTTGCCCTGGCTCACTCTTGCGATGACTTGGGCTGCTTCCAATCTTTGAATTATTTTGTACAAAGTGTTGTCGTTTTTCTGAGCGAACAATTTCTTAGCGTCAGCCAAAGAAAAAAGCTTAACTCCTTTTTGATGCAAGATTTTAATAGCTTTGTCTTTTGATATAGTTCCCATATTTAGTATTATTTTATACCAAAACAAGCGTCTATGTCAAACGAGTTTTCCAGAAGAAATTCTGGGGTGAGCTATAAGCTATATGTTGCTTTCCATTTAGAGCAAAAAAGCTTCTAAATGACCTCTACGTTTTTTAGAAATATTTTTTTGTTCCATAAAAAAGTTTCAGGGAGAGAAACATTCATTCCCTCCCTGTCACGACTTATATTGCCAGGTAGGTAGTCTCATTCTTTAGGAAGTTTCTGATTCTGTCGTCTCCCAGTGATACAACGGGACCTTCGCCACTTCTTTTGTCAGAGGATAATTCTTGGATATTATATACTCCTTTTCCTCTTATTTTTCGCAATACTTCTTCCTGCGAACCCGAAACAGAAAACCCGATATGGCTTCCTTCCCAGAATCCCGTGACTACGTCTATTCTCATTGCGTCCATGACCTCACCCCCTCTCGATGGATATGGCATATTTATAATTTATATCACACTTAGTTTTTTTATCAATTGAAATGAGTGGAAAACCTGATAAAATAACAAAATGGGAAAGTATTTCACAAAACAAGGCTTGGAAAAACTAAAAAAAGAATTAGAATACTTGAAAAAAGTAAAAAGAAAGGAAATTGCAAAAGAGCTTCATAAAGCTGCAAGCTTTGGGGACTTGTCAGAAAACGCGGCCTATGATCAAGCTAAAGAGAAAAAGGCCTTTACTGAAGGTAGGATTTTAGAATTAGAAAAGCTGTTAGTTAACGCTAAAGTAATTGAAAAAAAAGAAAAAGATATTGTGGAAACAGGAGCTGTTGTTTATTTAGAAAGTGAAAATGGAAAAGAAAAGCTATTTTTAGTTAACCCTTCTGAAGCTGATTTTGAAAAAGGAATGATTTCTTATGACTCCCCTATTGGTAAATTGCTTTTAAATAAAAAGAAAGGTGATGTTATCACATCTCCCAATGGTTTAAAATACAAAATTGTTAAAATAGATTAAAGGTATTTTCTTTTTTTCAACTCTTCTGGAAAATACTCTTGAGTTTCTTTATAATCATAATCTGGAGAATATTTATAGTCCTTTCCATAATTTAGCTCTTTCATTAACTTGGTTGGAGCGTTTCTTAAGTGCAAAGGAACAGGCAAATTGCCAAACTCCTCAACATCTTTTTTTGCTTTTTCATAGCCAGTGTATAATTTGTTTGATTTCTTGCATTTTGCCATGTAAACCACAGCTTGAGCTAAAATAACATTACATTCTGGAACTCCAATGAAATGACAGGCCTGGTAGACAGAAACTGCCTGTGTTAAAGCCAGAGAGTTCATTAAACCTATGTCTTCAGAAGCAAACCTGATTAAACGTCTTGCGATGTACAAAGGGTCTTCCCCTGCTTCTATCATACGAGCCAGCCAGTACAAAGAAGCATTCTCATCCCCTCCTCTCATTGATTTGTGCAAGGCAGAAATAATATTGTAATGCTCATCTCCCGCCTTATCATAAAGAAGATGAGATTTTTGAAGGGCCTGTTTTAAAATATCTAAAGTTATTTTTTTTGATAAAGAAGAAGCATATTCTAAAGTGTTTAAAGCAATTCTCATATCCCCATTGCTCATTTTGCTTAAAGCATCTATCACCTTCTCTTCCATTTCTATTTTTAAATTACCCAAACCCTTTTCTTTATCCTTTAAGGCCTTTTTAATTACTTTTTTTATCTCTTTTTCTTTCAACCTTCTTAAAACAAAAACCCTGCATCTTGATAATAAAGCAGAGATAACTTCAAAGCTCGGGTTTTCTGTGGTTGAGCCAATTAAAGTAATAATTCCTTTTTCAACAAAAGGAAGGAGAGCGTCTTGCTGCTTTTTATTCCATCTGTGGATTTCATCAATAAAAAGAATAGTTCTCCCCTTTTTCGCTTTTTCAATTATTCTTCTTAAATCCTTTAACCCAGAAGAAGTAGCGCTCATTTCCTGAAAATCAGCATTTGTTTTTTTAGCAATGATAAAAGCCAAGGTTGTTTTCCCAGACCCCGGAGGACCCCAGAAAATCATAGACGGCGCTTTGTCTTGCTCAATTGCTTTTTGTAAAAGCTTACCTTTGCCAACCAAATCCTCCTGGCCTAAAAAGTCCTTTAAATCATCTGGTCTCATTCTGTCAGCTAATGGCTTCATACTCTCACTTTAGAACAAGACCGTTAAAAGAGCAACAATGGCAATAATGATTACAATAGCAAAAAGAAAATGATAAAAGTCCATATTCTTCTATTTTACCATATCTTTAGTATAATAAAGAAATGGAAGAACAAAAAAAGAAAGTAATTGATTACAGGCAAATGAGTATAAAGAAAAAAGAAGAACCACCCCCTTCTCAAAAGTTTTCAATTATTGGATTTGTTCAGCAATTGGACAAAAAAACAAAGATAGAATTGATAATCCTAGTTTTCCTTATTCTCTCTGCTGCTGGTTTTTTTGTTTTTTCTTTTTTCGAACAAAAACAGAAAGCGCCCACTACTCCTTTAATTATACCCCCTGCAGAAGAAATTAATTATGACTAAAGCTTTTACTTTAATTGAATTATTAGTTGTTATTGCTATTTTGGCTCTTATTGCCTCTATAATTTTAACTGCTTTGCCTTCAGCCATGAAAAACGCCAGAGACGGAATAAGGAAAAGAGATTTAGATGCTATTAGAAAGGCCCTGGAGCAATACTGGGATATTTACTACCATTATCCTCCAGAAGCTTTATGTTATGACTTGAGTATTGGCACTGGACCTTCCTGCACTTTCCCAGACCCTCCTTTAAATGATTGGGACCCTAACAGTGATTTAAGGAACTTAATCACAGAGGGATATTTTGCAGATTTGCCCAAAGACCCTCTCAATAATTCAACCTATTATTATTCTTATGAACCAGACAATGCTGGGCAGAACGGGTGTGAAGTCAACACCTGTCAGTGGACCTTATGCTGTCGTTTAGAGAAAGCAGGAACAAGCTATTGCATTTATAGCGCGAGAAACGCTCAAACCCATCCTAGAGGAGGCCCTTAATTTCTTTGATTCTCTCTAGGGCCTGTTCAATCCTCTGTTCTGATATTTTCCCTTGTTTAACAGCATTAAGAATAATATCCCTTACTTTAAAGGGCAGGTGTTCATCATATTCTGAAACATTGTTGCTTAAAATGAGCATATCACAACCAGCATTAATTGAATGAACAACAATATCTTCTAAAGTGTAAAAGTTGGTTAAGGCCTTCATTTGAATGTCATCTGATATTATAATGCCTTGAAAACCTATTTGTTTTCTTAAAATATCCTCTAAGAATAAACTAGACATTGTTGAAGGAAATTTTGAATCAATGTTTCTGTTGACAATATGTGCTGTCATAACAGCCCTTAAAAGTCCTTTTTCCTGCAAATACTTGTAAGGGATTAATTCTTCTTCTCTATAATAATTTGTCACATCTGCTAAGCCCAAATGGCTGTCTGAAACAGCGGAACCATGGCCTGGAAAGTGTTTTACAACAGATATAATTCCCTTTTGCGACTCAATAAATCTTTCAGCTAAAGCAGCAACCTTGAAAGGATTTTCAGAAAAAGATCTTCCCAGTTTTCCAATAATAGGATTTTCTTTATTTATGTTCAGGTCTAAAACAGGAGCAAAATTCATATTAAAACCCAGTTCTTTTAACAATGACGTTAACTGACTTACCTTTTCTTCAATATTATCAGTTTCTGCTAAGTCCTGGTGAGAAGGCATTTCAAAAAAGCTTTGCAGTCTGTTTACTTTTCCTCCTTCAGCATCAACACCTATAAATAAATTTGGAGAACATTTTTTTAAATCTGATATTAGTTTTTTAACTTGCTCTTTATTTAAAATATTTCTTCCATAAGTTTTTGAAGGAACATCATAATCAAAAAGAACTACTCCCCCAACCCCTACTTCCTTTATTGCCTTTTTAATTTCATTTATCTCTGTTCCTCTAAAACCGATTATTAGCATTTGGCCTATTTGCAAATCATTTTCTTTAATTGTTTTTTGGAATAAAAAAGAACCAAGGCATAAAATTAAAAGAAGCCCTAAGATTAGAAATTTAGCTTTCATTTTTTTTCGCAAGGATTTTTTCGATTAGTTCAATGTCTTGAGCCAAATTAATCCCTTTTGTCTCTGTGGGATGAGCCATTGCAAAACTGAAAACTGGGCTTTTTCCCTTGGCTAATGTTCTAACCATCATATTAGGAAAGCCAAGTTCGCCTTTGGGCGTGTTGTATTTTTTTTGCTCAGGGAGATAGTACTCATTGTGGAGCTGATGCAGTGTTTTCAGCAGGACATCATTGGGCAGTACAAAGAGCCCGATATTATCTTCCCCGAAATTAACTGTCTGGGCTTGTTCAAGGCGAGTTTCCACACTATCTTCAATCCATCCTGTGGTTCCTCTTTTTAGAGGGGCATAAGGATTTTTTCTTTTAGCAGTTGGAAAACTCATTGGGCTCGAGCCAATAGCCTGATGCAGGAAAATTGTTTTCAAAATAGTGTTTATCTTGACTGTGGGCTGCTTGGCCCAGATTACAGCAACATCACCCTTAAAGTTTTTAAGCTGATTTCTGGCAGAAAAAACAGCATCAGCTGTGCCTAAAGGCTTCTTTTGGACCACATAATCAATTTCATAGCCACTGAGCGCTTTTCTAACCAAGCTTTCATTTTCCGGGCTAATAACAACAATAGGTTTTTCAACGGGAAAGGGCAAGGCAAGAAACTTTTTCAACGCATAGCGAATTACTGGCTCTCCCCTAATTGGCGCTACCACCTTAGGAATTTTAAGGCCGCTTTTTTTCGCTCTGCTTCCTTTTCCCCCAGCCACTATGATGGGCTTAATAGGCCTAATTGGTTTAAATTCTTTGACTTCCATCCCTAGAATTTCTTCTGCTAAAGAGAAAATACTTTTTTCGTTCTGGAGAAAATTTTGCCAGTCATTTACTATTTTCGCAAGCTCCAAGCAGAGCACATTATTTCTGCTAAGAATTCTTACTCCCTTTCCCGGGGCTGATATCATGATGCGTTTTTGCAATTTATTGTTTGGCGCATAGTATTCTTTTTCCATTTTCTCAATAAGCATTGGAACGTTTTTATGAAGCGCGAGTACGAGCACATTGCCGCCAAATCCTCCACCCATGACCCTAGCGCCTAAAACTCCCTCTGCGCTGCGAGCAATATTTACCGCCTCATCAAGTTCGGGAGTGCTTACCTCGTAGAGATTTTTTAAGCTTTCATGACTCTTATTGATAAATTGACCTAATTTTTGCATGGCATCGGGATTACTTTTCGAAGAATTTTCCAATAAACACGCTCCTTTAACCACCCGGTCTATTTCTCCAAGATGATGTTTTGCTCTGTCCCGTATCTTTAATGAGTATTCTTTTGTTTTAGCTTGAAATAAAGCTGGGTATAAAGCTTTTAATTCATTGAATTCTTTTGGCTTGAATCTTTCTTCAATCTGTTTCAAGGTGGCTTTTTCTGGAAGAAGCCCAATCACTTTTTTTATAATGGACTCGCTTTCAGTTAATTCTTGTTCGTTTTGCTGAGCTATTGACGTTAAAACAGTTTCCCATTGTTTTTTTAGGTTGCTGTTATTTAGAAAAATCTCTTTTAAGAAGTTTGGGATAACGAATTTTGAAACAATGGAACGTTCGTTATAGGCGGCTGTCAAGCGAGTCCCCTTGTCAGCAGGATGAGTATAGAAACTGACCCAGCTGTATTTATCCATGGGCATAGGAATTTTTTTTACTGTAAAAGGTTGAAATGTGATCAACAGAGCACAGCTTGGTTCAGCAAGACAAAGAGTGGCGTGGTCCATCTCCCCTCCTCTAGTGCCAATGAACCACTCTGCTTTGGAAGAAGCGTGAGCGAGATCTGCTGTGTCAATTTTTATATCATTTACTTTCCTTATAGCAGCCCCTGACCCTATAACCAAAGCAGAGGAAGACGAAGCTCCTCCAGCTATGGGTATGTTAGAATCCACCAGCACTTCCATGCCTTTCAGCTTTTTTTGAGGGTAAAGGCTTTGCAAGTGGAAAACAGATGCTTTAATGTAATTGGCCCAACTTGCGGTAGGCGCGCCAATTCGCAATAGATAATTTTGCCAAGTGTCATTGTTGTTAAATTCGTCTATAGAGAACTCTTTTGGCTCAAGTCCTTCAGCTAAAGTAGCTGCTTTTACAATTTTATCTTGTCTGGGACGGAAAGCTATCAACATATCATGCTGAGCCGAACCAAAAGTAAGCACCGCTGTTTGAAAATAGTTGATGTAATCGATATGCTCTCCCAGGATATTTATCCTGGCAGGGACTTTTACAATTTCAACCTCTCCTTTTCCATAAATGTCCTTAAAATGTTTCAAAAGGTGAAATTGCCTTGTGGTTTGATTTCTATCTTCCATATTAAAAGATTAACAGAAGAATCCTCTGAATTCAATTCTTGGCGCATAAAAAGAAACCCCGCCAGTTAGGCGGGATTCCTCATTGCCTGCTTATTGAGTAGTGAAAGATTCTTCAGAACTTGTTGATTCATTAGAAGAAGCGTCAGCAGAAGAAACCACAAAATAGTAAGTGGTGCTGGCTGTAAGACCAGAAAGAGTTAGCTCATGCTCTAAGACCAAAGCGCTTTCTTCAACATATGAAGCTGTTGTGGTGTCTAATGGAGTTGAAGT
>Ga0180438_10008243_pt1 | contig 13302 bp, 13 predicted proteins | sample SS_ome_12_FD_132455 | JGI IMG/M metagenome (GOLD analysis project Ga0180438, IMG submission 132455) | Hypersaline lake sediment archaeal communities from the Salton Sea, California, USA - SS_3_D_2 metaG | ecosystem: Environmental > Aquatic > Non-marine Saline and Alkaline > Hypersaline >... | reverse complement strand
GGTAATTCATTACAATATGTACAATTTAATAAATGTGGTTTTCCATTATTACCTAAATTTTTAGGCTCATATAAATGATCATCATCATCAACATCAATTTCATTATCACTATTATTATCACTATTATTATCATCATTATTATCATTACAAACATTATCATCATTATCATTATTAACATTATTATTATTATTAACATTATTATTACTAACATTATAATTTTTAATAAAATGAATTGATCTAAACCATTTAATTATTAAATTAATTGATTTATATTTAGGACAATCATTTTCACCGTGATATAAATTACAGATATTACAATTTTTATAATATAAATTACAAAAATTATTGTAATCTGCATTATTAATTGAAGGTATTTTCGACCTACAATGAGGACATTCACCATCCTTATAACGTAAACATTTTAATAAACATTCAAGACAACAATATGCATAACAACATAATAATTGATATGTGATATTCTCGTTACAATTTAATAAATTCAATATGAGTTTATAGCAAATTAAACATTCAATATTATTATTGGGATTATCTGTGGAATTCAATCCTGTATTATCATTATTATTATTCATTTTTTTTTGGTTACCTATTTTATTTTTTCGCAATAGTCGTTCTGTAGTATTTAAATATAAAAGATAAATATTATTACTAATTAAAACCGAGAGAGTATTAATGGAAAAAAAAATTCAAATTTAACAAATATTTATAAAATATAAATAAAGTATAAATAAAGTATAAATAAGATATAAATAAGGTATAAATAAAGTATAAATTATAAGATAGATTTAATCATAAGATTTCATGATAAAGTATAATCGATATTTTTTGCAAATATTTTTGATAAATTTATGAAAGGCTTCAGCATATTTTTGTGAATGACAGCCTTGAAAAACGACATTACCCATACGATAAATTTCGATTCTAGTAGTTCGGCTAATTTTAGATTTTCGAGGAGAATACATTCGAACCATAACATGAGTTTCATTACCAGTAAAGATGACTTCTTTAATTTGTGGAGATTGTAATAAAAGTTGTTTAGATTCTAAAAAGTTATCATTATTAATAGGATTAGGTGAGTTCCATAATTCATTTTGTTGATTATAAATATTTTCGATAATTTTATGTAATCGGTATAAGTTGATAGAATAATCGGGTCGAGAGATATTAACTTGAAATTTATAATTAACTTGAATACGTTTAATTTCGCTAAGTTTAAGGAAAGGTTTATTAAGGTCGATTTTTAAAGTTTCTAATAAAATATTAAGTATGATACTAGCATCAGAGCAATCATAATAAAGTATTCCAGGAATTTGGACGGATTCTTTATGGAAGCATTTAATAATATATTGTTTATTAAGTTGTTTAGGAGATATATAAATGCTAGTGCAGGAATTCATATGAGTTCCAGTATTTTTATGTAATTTTTTATCTTTAGGTTTTCTTCCGCGATTAGTTTTTTTTTCTTTAGTTTTATGAACGTAATCATCGCGTTTATCGGTGCCATGAGCAGATATAGCGATATCGATCATATTATCATGATTTTTAGAAATTTGTTTATAGAAAGTTTTGCCATCTTCATTTAATCCAATAATTTTGCAACTAATAGTAGTAGTAGTTAATTTAAGATCAGAAATATATTTAATATTATTAAAAAGGGATGATCCAAATTTTTGTTTTACTTCATTAATTTTATTTTCAATTTCAATATTATTCATTTTATTAATTATATTCATGTTTATTCAATTTTTATTTTTTTTAATTATACCTTCAAATTATATTCTCAAATTAAATTACTATATTGGAATTATAGAAATATGTATATAATATAAATTAGTTCCTCAAATGAAATTACTATTTTATAAAAAACTTTGTAATATTATAAAAAACTTTGCAATTTCTTGAAATTATTAAATTTGAATTTAAATTATTATAGGTATTAAAAAAGTATTAAAATAATAATGAGTAAGTGTTCAACGCTTTCAGCCTTGAGTAATAAAATTAATAATAATAAAATTAATAATAATAATAATATTCCAGAATTTAAATTAAATGTTATTAAAAAGGATAATTTATTTAAAAAATGTAAAAAAAATATTAGATCTATGAAAGTAAGTTCAATATGTTATAGTAGAAAAAAAGGATCAGATAGTTCAATTATAAGAAATTATAGATATATACAATTATTTTCATATATGGAGGCATTAAAACAAAGTAGTGATAGTGATATAATATGTGATTTAAATATAATATATAAGTTTATTAATAGAATAAGTTTATGTGATATAAATTTTATATTAATAAAATCATTTGATAAATATGATAAATTTGAATGTGATTTTAATTTAGATTTTAATAAAGTTGATACAAATTATTATAAATTTAGTTCACAATCGAAAGAATTTCAAATAATATTTGATAGTAATAAAATAGGAGAAGCTACAAATTTAACATTGATAGTAAACAAGGGTAATAATTGTATAATAAGAGAATATAATATAAAGGATTTAATATTTGAAAATGATATATTAATATTAGAATAAATTTATTAAATTATTTTTCCATCATATATATAGCATTCGGAATTTTTCATTTGCAATTTTTTCATTCCCAATTTATATTTCAAAAAATTAAAATATTTTTTTTTATATATTTAAACTGATAAGTTTAACAACTTATTTTTATATTGTTTCATTTTTTTTATATTGTTTCATTTTTTTTATATTGTTTCATTTTTTTTATATTGTTTCAATTTTTTTATATTGTTTCATTTTTTTTTATATTGTTTCATTTTTTTATATTGTTTCATTTTTTTATATTGTTTCATTTTTTTTATAAAACAAAATTGAATTTATATTTATTAATATTATTATATTTATTAATTTTATTAAAAAAATGTCAAATAAAAATGAAAATAAAAAACATAGTATTATAAAAAGATATTTAGATTATAAAAAGAATGAACATTCAATGAAAACAAGAAATAAAAAAATAATAAATAAAATTTTAAATATTTTTTTATTAAATAAAAAAATTAAATATAAAATTAATAATAACCATGATTCATTTGGTTCATTGCATTATTTATTATTGGTTGTGAATGAATATCCTCCTCATCATGTTGTGATGCTCTCAATCTTGAATGACTAATTGCACTTGGAACTAATTCCATACCTATTCTTAATAATGGATGTATATTATAATCTTGAACAAAATCACTTACTATTTTTGTTGTGTCTACTTTCATTCTTGGTAGCTTACTTTGAACTGTGCAAGACCAATCTGTTAAATCTGGTTTATAACCAAAATATTCTTTTTCTCCATCGAATATGAATTCTAAACAATTTGCACCAAATAATATAAATTCATTTGCAAATGAACAATACCTTTGATGATCAACCATTCTTTGTAAAATTTTATGTATTTGTTTAACTTCTTTAAAACTTGAATTAGTATCTGGCATTTTTATTTTAATTTCTTTTCCATCATCTTCTAAACTTTGCATAAATATTTTTATATCTGCTAAATAACTTAATTTTAAATCTTCTTCTTGTTCTTTTTGTAAATCAATAACAGCTCGATTTTTAACAGTGTCTAAATTATTAATAACAGAAGTAATACATTCTCTTTTTTTTTGTTCCTCCGTAATAAAATTCGTTCGCGGATCTAAATTATTACTATAAGCATTTGAAAATTGATTATCTTGTCCCATCGTTTTTACTATTACTGATGATCTATTTGACATTGAACTATAAACTGATTCATTATCAAAATTATCATTATCTGAGTCAAAATCATCTTCTTCATCTGATTCATTATCTGAGTCAAAATCACTACCATCTTCATCTGACGAATAATCTTCACTATTTTCTTCATCACTATATTCATCTTCACTATTCGATATAACTGAATCTGATTTATTTGAAAATAAGTCTTCCATTTCTTGAAAATTAGAATATAAATCTTCTAATCCCTCTTTCATAGCTTTATCGATATTAAAAGATTTTAAAGATTTTACGTCGCCATTAAAACTACTACCATTAATATTTCCACTTGTAAATTTATTTTCTACTTCACGATGATTAACATTCCCATCTATATTATCTGGATTTACAATATTTCCAGCTCCCATCAAATTTACATAATCTTTTTTTTTATTCTTAGATTTTTTCATATTTTATCTAAATCTAATTATGCCGTAAAATATATTATATTATTTTTGAAGTCCCAATTAAATATTATTTTTTATATATTTAAACTGATAAGTTTAACAACTTATTTTTTAATATTTTCGGAAATTTTTACAAAGTAAATTTCTCACTTGCTGGCTGAAAGTATTAAATGTTTATTCAATATTTATTAAATGTTTATTAAATGTTTATTAAATGTTTATTCAATATTTATTAAATGTTTATTCACACAAAAAAATATTTAATATATAATTGTAAAAATTAAACAGATTTTAATATACTTTAAATATTAATTATTATTATTTGAATTTTTTACAATTTCAAATGTATAATTAATTTTATTATTAATATATTTAACATCTTTAAAAAATTTTGTATATTTAAAATTATTAATATTATTATTAATACAATATATAAATATATCGGTTAAATGTTGAAAATAACGTTTACTTAACTTATTAAGCGTAAATGATCCTATAAATGAATAAAGATCAAATTCAAGTATAAAAATACCTGATGATATATCATATTTTGAACCTTTAATATTTTTAGGTATATCAAATTTTAACATTTTATCTTTTAATTCATCATCATTTTGAATATTTATTTTTAATTTATTCTTCCATAATTTTTCTAATTCACAAGAAAATACAAAATGTCGGAATATATCATGATCTACTATTTCATATTTACCAAATATATAAAAATCGGTATCAGAATAATCAATAACAATATTTTCACAATATTTACAAATTTTTTTATTATTATCATGATCTTTTATTAAGTTTCTAAAAGTTTTTCTATCTTCATTATTATCATTATTATCTTCTTTATTATCTTGTTCATCAGGTATTAACGAATGATCTTTATTTAAAAATGATTTAATAAAATCATTATCTTTTTTTATTATTTTTAAATAAAATTCATAATTTATGATATGTTTATTATTTTTAAATACCATATTATCAAAATAATTAATAAATATATTTCTATAATCTTTGACATAAATATGATGTTTTTTAATATAATTTAGAAAATTAAATAAAATAGTCGAATGATTTAAACATAATGGTTTTGAATATTTTTTTTGACTATTCGTAATTTCATTATAACATGTTGTAATAGAACATATATCCCTTGTATTAGTTATATCAGTGTCCACTTCGGATCCTTGCACTGCTAATATTTTATTTTGATTATTATTGGACATAATTTTAATTTTACTATAAAAAAATTCAATTTTAATTATTTTTTATATTTTTTAATATTCAAGGTTGGAAGCGTTGAGTACTTATTTATAAAAAAAATATTTCTATAATTAATAATAATTATAGAAATTAAAACCTATTAAGCTAGGTTTTAAAATAATAATTATTATTTATGGTAATAATCGCAATAATCTTCTTCGTTTAGATTATTATTATTATTACCATAAATTCTTTCATTACATTTAAAACATATAGATCTTTCAATTTCATCTGGATCCTCAGGATCTATATTATACTCACAACAGAAGAAGCAGTATAATATACTGTTTCCTGTATCAGGATATTCAGGTTGTTCACCACCTGAATCATAAGTTATAGTTGCGCTATCAACTATATCGCCACAAGGTAAGTTATCATAATTATACATCTCGTGTAATTAACAGGAAAAAAATTCAATTTTAATAAATTAATTTTATATTGAGGAACTAATTTATATATAATATAATTTTCGTAAAAAATCAAGATGCCAGGTGAAATAAGAAGCAATAAAGGAAATACAGTTGAATATATTAAGCCAACTGCGAAATTATTTTTAGGTAAATCAATTGTATTATTCGGCGAAACTAATACTGGTAAATCTAAATTTATTCGTATGATATTAAAAGCACTTAAAAAACATATACCATTAGGTGTAGTATTTAATGGAACAGAAGGTGGTGATACAAGTTATGGTGATATATTTCCAGATGCTTATGTATATAATCGAATAGATATAGAAACAATTAAAGATATTAAAGAATTTCAAGAAGCTAAAAAAAATACTTATAATAAAGCGAATAAATATGAAGTATTAAAAAACTTATATCAAAGAATTAGAACGAGAGAGTCTGATAAAAAATTAATAAAATTACATCAATCAGAAAAAAAATTATTAAGAAAATGTAAAAATAAAAAGGACAAACAAAAAAAAATTAAAAATTGGCATAAAGATATGAGAAAAAAAATGTATAAAAAATTTGTCAAAGAAAATGTGCATCGTATTAATCAAAAGTATTTAAATAATGATGAAAAAGTTGCTATTAAATTTATTAATTTAAATCCACATATTTTATTAGTATTTGATGATGTTGGATCACAATTTAAAGCTATGTATAATAAAAAAGAAAATAAAGAAATTATAGATAATATGTTTATACGTGATAGACATAATTATATTACATATATTTTTGCATTTCAATATGAAGGACAATTAGATAAAGATCTTCGAAATAATACAAGAATAAGCGTATTTACATCAAGTTCGGCAGTAATTGGATATGCTCGAAAAAAAGCAAATAATATTTATCACCTAGAAAAATATGTAAATGATATTGCACCATTAATATATCAAGATGATGGAAATTATTATAGAATGATTTATATAAAAGATGAACAAAAATTTAAATATATAAAATCAGTCGAAGTTAAAGATAATGATTGTAAATTTTGTTGGCCTGAATTTTATGAATATAATAGTGAAATAAAAATAAAAAATAAAGTTGCAGTTGATCGTTCTAATAAATTTTTCAATATATTTCGAGTTGATTAAAATTATTTTATTTTTTATAATTTATATTTTTTCATTTTTATTTTTGAAAAACTATTTTTACATTTTTATTTTTTGAAAAACTATTTTTTTATTTTTATTTTTTTATTTTTGAAAAACATATTTTTATAATTTATATTTTTGAAAAACTATTTTTATAATTTATATTTTTGAAAAACTATTTTTGCATTTTGAAAATTGGGTGAGATTATTTTTTGAAAAACTATTTTTATAATTTATATTTTTACATTTTTATTTTTTTATTTTTATTTTTTGAAAAACTATTTTTATAATTTATATTTTTTTATTTTTTGAAAAACTATTTTTATAATTTGAAAATTGGGTGAGATTATTTTTTGAAAAACTATTTTTATAATTTGAAAATTGGGTGAGATTATTTTTTGAAAAACTATTTTTATAAAAAAATTTATTTTACATTATACTATCGAAATTTGTGCCAATTGATCCATCATATGAATTATTTAAATCATCTGAACTATCTGAATCACTTAAAAATGTTGACTTATCATCTTCATTACTTTTTGGAATTTCAAATAATATTAAATCTGGTTTTTCTACTTCTTTATTTTCGTCATTTTCATTATGTTCTACTTTTTCATTTTTATTATTTAAGAGATATTCATTTCTCTGTTCCGTCTTTGACTGAAACTCTACTTTTTCATTTTCTCCAAGTTTATTATCTCCAAGTTTATTATCTCCAACATTATTTTCTGTATTTGATTTTTTACTTATAACTCTTCTTTTTATTTTTTTACCTTTCTTAGTTTTTTTCACTTCACTTTTATTACTTGAAGGTGCATTTGAAGGTGCATTTGAAGGTGCATAATTTGATTTAGTATAATTTGATTTAGTATAATTTGACTTAGTATAATTTGAGTCTGTATATTTTGAATCAGTATAATTTGATTCAGTATAATTTGATCCGCTATAATTTGGTTTAGTATATTTTGAGTTAGTATATTTTGAATCAGTATAATCTGACTCTGTAATTTTTGATGAGTTGTCTGTAAATTCGGATGGCACTTTAAAAGATTTAGTTGATTTATTATAATGTTTAGATTTATTATCAGAATATTTAGAATTATTACCAGAATATTTAGAATTATTACCAGAATATTTAGAATGCATATTAGATTTTTTATCATTAATATTAATATTTACAACATTATTATCATTATTTTCATTTCTTTCAATAATTTTTCGAAGTTGTTTATTTTCTAATTCTAATTCTCTACAACGTTGTATAAGTTTTTTACATTTTTTTTTAAGATCTTCAAAAACTTCTCGAGGTAAGTTTTGATTATTAGAAGTATTAACATTACCAATTAATTTTTGATGAAAATCATTATATAAAATACTACGAATTAAAACTATCTCTTCTAAAATTAATTCTTGAAAGTAATTAATATTTGTTCGATTATTACGATCATCAATAATTCTAATAAGATTTTTAATATCACTAATAAGTAATGCAGTTTTGCCAATAATTTTTTTAAGAACATCACTAATTATAGAAACTTTTTCAGAATCATTAAGTGCTGAATGTAATTCTTTAGGAACAAAACAGTTTACAAATAAATTTATAAATTCTGAGAATAATTGTAATTCGCTATGAGTATATTCTTTATATAATTCATAAATGTTATTTAAAATATTAATATATTCTTTTCGATTATTCATAACTCTTTCAGTATATGATCGAATAATACTTTTATAAATGTCAGTAATATTTCCATCACTTTTTTTTAAAACACGGTCAGCTTCAATATACAAATTATTATAAAAAATTTTAGTAATTTGACAAGCAGTTATTTTAAATACTCTTTCAGTTTTTGTATTATATTTAATATTTACCATATTAATTTTACTTAATTTAGAATATTTGGGAAATTTAAAATAATTATATTATATATCAAACTACATTCCCAAACAAATTTATTTTTTTATTAATTTAAAAATGCAAAAAATAATCTCACCCGTTTTTAAAATACAAAATAAGTTTTTCAAAATATAAAAATAAAAAAATAGTTTTTCAAAATATAAAAATAGTTTCAGTCAAAGGCGAAACAGAGAAATTCATTTCTCTCAAAATAAGTTTTTCAAAAAAATAAAAAAAATAATCTCACCCAATTTTCAAAATACTAAAATAAGTATTTCAAAATATAAAATAAGTTTTTCAAAAAAATAAAAAAAATAATCTCACCAAATTTTCAAAATACTAAAATAAGTATTTCAAAATACTAAAATAAGTATTTCAAAATATAAAAAATAGTTCCAGTCAAAGACGGAACAGAGAAATTCATTTCTCTTAAATATGAAAATTGTTTTTCAAAATACAAAAATAAATTTTTTAAAATATAAAAAAAGATTTTTTAATTTTATTATCTAATATAATTTTTTATAAGTTAATAATAAATTGCTTATTTTATTATAATTTATTATATCATTTTTTGTATGCTTACAAATATAATTGAAAAATTTTATATCATCATTTAGTAGTGGTATTACTATTGCATATGAAAATAATGGTGAATATTTTTTATTATTATTTATAAAATCGATGCAAACTTTTATAAGTTTATATATTTTATAATACATTGTTGCATTAAAAATCATTTGAATATATAATTGATTATGTGTATTTAAATATATTTTTATTAATGATGGACTTGATTTTATTATTAAATCCAATGTTAATATTTTTAATTTATTTTTTTTTATCGATAAATTTGTATCACTTAATGTATTTTTATATATAAACATTTCATTTTGTTTAACTACTTTTTTTAAATCATTTTGTCTAACTACTTTTTTTAAATCATTTTGTCTAACTACTTTTTTTAAATCATTTTGTCTGACTATTTTTTTTAAATCATTTTGTCTAACTACTTTTTTTAAATCATTTTGTCTAACTAACTTTTTTAAATTATTTTGTCTAACTAACTTTTTTAAATCATTTTGATAATTGGGTGAGATTATTTTTTCTGTTTTTTTATAATCATTTTTATAATTATTTTTCAATCTTACTTCTGGGTTTACTTGTAAAGTATTTACACAATTTAATTTTTGATTTGGTAAATGTATAGAAAAAATATATTTTTTCGATTTATCAAAGTGCGCATTATTTTGCACTTTTTTGAATAAATCAATATTTTCAAGTTTATCTTTATATTTTTTATTATGCTTTTGGTATAGCAATTTCATACCACTAATCTTCCTTATATTTTTTAAATAAAAAAATTATATAAATTTTACAAATTAAATTTTATTTATTAAATATTACACCAATTATTTGATTAAATGCATCTGATATATCATCATGATTTTTCTTTTTTATATTTTGTAATATATTACAATTTAATTTTTCACACACATACTTAAAATTATTTTTTGAATGATTTTTATTCGCTGTATATTTTGTTTTATATTTTTCATAATAATTTTGTATTCTTAATTCATCTGAATAATATACTAAATTTTTTAATGATGCTCCAATTACTTCAACATCTTCTAATGCAAATTCCATTTTTAAATTTTCTAATATTCTTACATTTGATATCTTCATCGCCATTTGATCTTCTATATAAACTTTATCTATTTCATAATTACGCAATAATCTTTGTGTTATATTTTTTAATCTTCTCGCTTTTTCTACACTTTTTGAATTTGATAATTTATCATTTTCATCCATCAAATTTACTACATCACCCTCTAATATTTCTACATAATTTAATATTTCACTATAGTCATAATTATTTTTTATATAATTTATAAAATTATTTATATTACTTATATCAGAATCAGATTCTATTTCAATATTAATTAGAATATACGCTAATGATTTAGTAGCAACATCAAAGCTTAAGAAAGTTTGTTTATATAAATTCATATTTTTAATAATATATTATATTTTATCTTAACTCAAATTTGAATAATTATTTGATTAATACTAAAAAAATTAAATGACAGAATACAATATGAATAAGTGTTCAACGCTTTCCGCCTTGAGTAATATGAGTAATACTCTAAATTTATATAAACCAATTAAACCAACAATTCAAGGTAATAGTAGAGATGATCCATTCGATCTTGGATGGTGTCCTCAAGATTATAAAAATTATTATGAAGAATTTCTAAATTCTGATAGTGATGAAGAATATGATAGTAATAAAAATTATGATTCTGAATATGAATATCCGGAAGAAGAAATTTTAATATAAAAAAATTATATTTAAATTATTTATAATTTGTATGAAAATATTTTATTAAATAATAAGATATTTTTTTTTATTAGTTCAAATCTAGATTAGCCATCTTAAGTGGAATAGATTTTCTAGAAGATAAAAAATCATTATTAAAATTATTGTGTTGTCCACCAATATTATTCTCAGTTCTATAATTATTATGATTGTTATTATAATTATTATTATAATTATTATTATAATTGTTTTCATTATTACCATAAATATTATTACTATTAAGATTAATTCCAGGTCGATTAAGATCAGGTTGAATATCTTTATACTCACTATGAAATTTATTAAATTGTTGAATGTTATCATCAGGTAATTCATATTTTCCATCAGTTTTCCTTTCAACATTAAGTAATATAGTATTTTGTAAGAATATTAATATTAAAGTTGATGCGAATATTACAATTCCAACTCGAATAACTTTACCAAAGTTTGCATCATCAAATGAGAAATAAATTATAAGACAAATAATTGCAGTAATAATAAGAGATAATAATATTGGATTTTTAGCAATAGTATATAAGAAAGGATAAGATATTAATTTATTGCCACATCCTTTAATACAATCATTTACATTAAATGGCATATTTTCAATTTTATTTATATTTTATAAAATATATTAATATTTTTTACAAAAAAAAATATAGAAAATGATTTAATTATATTTTTTTTAATTTAATTATATTTTTTAATTTCGATATATGAAGTAATGATGATGGAGTCATTATTAAGATGTGAACGTAATGCGAATTTTTGTGTTTTGTCAGCATAAATATAAATATAATCTGATTTAAAATTAAGATTAGTAAAAGGGTGGACACTATCTTTTTTGACAGTGATAGAGAAAATATCATTATCATCAATATTAGATTGTATAGAAAATAGATCATCAGATAAAGGAAGGTTAGCTTCAAGTCTATCAGTTTTATAAGAAAGTGTAAGTGGATCTAATCCATTTTTATCGAGTGAGAATTCACTACTACCTTTAAACATATCTGATATTAATTTTTTAAGTATAGAAGGTTTGACTCTAAATTTAATAGGATAATTACTAATAGGTGGAAAATGTATTTCAGTAATTTTACTATTTTCAGTAAGGTATAATTTATAATGAGCAACTGAAGATATTGTAGATAATTTTATTTTGATATGTAATTTTGAGTCTTTATCAAATTTGTGTAAATACATAGTAAAGTCTCTCATATTAGTATCAAGTTTGCTAGTAATTTCATAAATATCTCTACATTTTAATTCGATTATTTTTTCTTCTTTTTTTGTAAAATAACTTGATACTTTTTTACAATTAACATTAATGATATCCATAATTTCAACTTTATTAGGATCAATACTATCATATTTAATAGCAATAATATAAACACTATCTTCATAAAATCGAATTTGTGTAATATCAATATCATGTTTATTAAATAATTCAAAGCCTTGTTTAAATATAATAGGATCTGCATAAGTTAATTCAATAATTGCACCATTATTATTAGGTCTATCAATTAATCCTAATATTTTTTCATTATCGTATTGAATTTTATTAGTAGGTCTACCTCTTTTACGTTTGCTTTCAGACATAATATTTATTTTTTAATTATTTAGATTTACTAATTTATTTTTTAATATATTAATATTTTTAGTGTTATCACAATTTAAATTATTTTTATAGATAAAATTAGAAGTATAATTTTTCGCGAAAATTTAGTTTTTCAAAATATAAATTTTGTTTTTCAAAAATAAAAAAATATAAAATTAGTTTTTCAAAAAATAAAAAAATATAAAATTATAAAAATAGTTTTTCAAAAAATAAAAATATGAAAAATAAAAAAAATATAAAAATAAGTTTTTCAAAAATAAAAAAATATAAAATTAGTTTTTCAAAATTATAAAAATATAAAAATATAAAATTTGGTTTTCAAAATATAAATTTTGTTTTTCAAAATGCAAAATTAGTTTTTCAAAAATAAAAAAATATAAAATTAGTTTTTCAAAAAATAAAAAAATATAAAATTATAAAAATAGTT